>Ga0335072_10009573_pt1 | contig 13969 bp, 6 predicted proteins | sample Lox_Sample_21_FD_206725 | JGI IMG/M metagenome (GOLD analysis project Ga0335072, IMG submission 206725) | Soil microbial communities from Loxahatchee National Wildlife Refuge, Florida, United States - Lox_Sample_2.1 | ecosystem: Environmental > Terrestrial > Soil > Wetlands | place: USA: Florida...
ATTAAAGTCGGCCATCGTGAGCTGGGAGATGTAATCGTCGCCATCCCAGGACGCGCCAGTGGGATTGGTGCTGACAGGAAGATCCATGAAGTAACTGTCAAATGTCCGCGACGAATTGCCATAAAAGACGGAAAGCTGCGAGCCATCCGTGCCGTACAGGCCATAGAGATCGGTGTAGCCGTCGCTGTTCATATCGCCGCTGCCGATCAGGAAGATGGAGGGGCCTTGCTGCGTGTACGGGGTGGTGTCTTCAAAACTGAAGTCGTTGTTGCCGTAGAGTACGTGGACCGTAGTCGCGCCCACGGCGCCGCTCGAGTAGACTTCCGTCGCCGTCGTGGCGGCGATGTCTGCTTTGCCGTCGGAGTCAAAATCCCCGACGAGGGCCTGGAAGTAAGCGGGCTGGAAGGGAGGTCCGGAGAGGACCGGATAGGAGTCCGTGAATCCGCCGGAGCCATTTCCCTTGAAGACATAAAGCGCGGTGGACGAAGTGCTGTAACCGGCTGTTGAAACATTGCTGGTCCAGGCGACGAGGTCGATGCTGCCGTCCGCGTTGAAATCGGCCGCGGCGGCGCCTCCGGTCATGAACTGCCAGTTGGCAGGCAGACTTACCGTCGAGATCTGCGGCTGCTGAAACGTGCCATCCCCATTGCCCAGATAGACGGCGATCTGGTTGGTATAGGCCAGAACCACAGCGATATCGACGTTGCCGTCATTGTTAAAATCGGCCGTGGCAATGGGCATGGGCACCGTATTGCTGACGGGCAGGTTATAGGTGGCGGGCGGCCTGAAAGTGCCGTCGCCGTTGTTGATGCTTACGGTGAAGGCAGAGGGCGATTGCGCCGTGTCCTGCACGATGTCGGTGAGCCCGTCGTTGTTCACATCGACAGGGTAGACATTGGCGGGGGTTTCGCCGGTGGTGCTGATGCGGCCAGTAAAGTTGACGGGGGTTTGCGCCGAAGCGAGGACAGTTGCTGTCAAGATACACAAGGACGCCGCAAAGCAGTGGGGGGGCGACATCAGGACACCTCTAATTACTTAATTTACTTACACTCAGATAGCCATCACGGAACTCGTGTGACTACTTAGATGGAAGGGCATCTGCCCGAGTTGTACGATAAGGCCGAGCCAAGTCTAAGGCACAATGGGAAGCACCGGTTTATAGTGGTCATCGCAAACCAGAACAGTTTTCCGGCGAGTTTTCATGAAGAGCAAGCAGCCGTCTTCGTTTTGTAACCAGGACCGCCGCACATTCCTGCAGACCGGCGCGGCAGTTGCAGCGGGGCTGTTCAGCTGCGCAGCCTGGCCGCAGGCGGTGCAGCTCGGCGGCGTCTACTTGCCGGCGGGAACAAAGAAGATGGCAGCGCTGCTGCGGCGCATTTATGCGCAGAGCGATTGGAAAGCTGACCCTGATAAGACGGTTCTGCGGGCCGCCTATTACCGGTCGCTTCTCCGCAATTCCTTATCGCCCGACCAGGAAGCTACGGTCAGGCTGGAACTGGGCAAAGAGCTCTTGCGCACGGGAGACAGCGAAGAAGCGCTGCGCACGCTGGAAGATCTGGCAAAAAACTGCCAGGAGCGCGGAGTGCAGCTTGCGGATGAGATGAACCGGCAATTGCAGCTGTATACGGCGCTCTCCTATCTTCGGCTGGGCGAGCAGGAAAACTGCTCCAGTCTGCATGGGCAGAAGTCCTGCATCTTTCCGATTCACGGGTCGGGTATCCACTCCCGGACGCGCGGCGCTGAGGGAGCGGTAAAACAGTTCACAGAGATGCTGCGGGAGAATCCGCATGACGACGCATCGCGCTGGCTGCTGAATATCGCATCCATGCAGCTTGGCAACTATCCACAAAGCGTTCCCGCAAAATGGCTGATTCCCGAAGAGCTTTTCCGCTCTGAGTACGACATTGGCGACTTCCCGGATGTTGCGCCGCAAGCCGGGGTGGACGCGGTGGGTCACGCCGGGGGCGTGATTCTCGAGGATTTTGACGGAGACGGTTTTCTCGACCTGATGATCTCCTCCTCGGGCCCGCTGGATCAATTGCGCTACTTCCAGAACAACGGAGACGGCACCTTTGTCGACCGCACTGCGGAAGCCGGGCTGCTGGGCGAGGTGGGCGGACTCAACCTGGCCCTGACGGATTACAACAACGATGGCCATCCGGATGTACTGGTGCTGCGCGGCGGATGGCTCCGCAAATTCGGCGAGTACCCCATGTCGCTGCTGAGGAACAACGGCAACGGCACGTTTGACGATGTGACGGAAGAGGCAGGACTGCTCTCGCTACATCCCACGCAAACCGCGGCCTGGGCCGACTATGACAACGACGGCTGGCTCGATCTCTTCGTCGGCGTGGAATCCACTCCGGACAATCCACACGCCTCGCAGCTCTTTCACAACAATGGCGATGGAACCTTTACGGAGATTGCGCAGGCGAATGGGCTGGCGGACCTCGGGTTTGTAAAAGGCGTGGCGTGGGGCGACTTCAATAACGATGGAAGGCCTGATTTGTACGTCTCAACTCTGGATGGACATAACCGTCTCTTTCGCAACGATGGCCCACGCGATCCACAGCGTCCGCAAGCGGAGGAGTGGCGCTTTACCGACGTGAGCGCACAGGCGGGAGTGACGGAGCCGCGCAAGAGCTTCTCCACCTGGTTCTTCGACTACGACAATGATGGCTGGCCCGATCTGTTTGCTGCCGGTTACGACATCGAGACCAGGAACGACATGGCCGATTTCGAGATGGGCAAGCCATTTCGCGGTGAGTTGCCCCGGCTCTACCGCAACAATCGCGACGGAACATTTACCGATGTCAGCAAGACGATGCATCTCGATCGCGTGATTCTACCCATGGGAGCAAGTTTCGGCGATCTCGAGAACGATGGCTGGCTCGATGTGTATTTCGGAACCGGAGACCCGTCGTACGAAACTCTTCTGCCGAACAGGATGTTTCGCAACAACGAAGGCAAATGCTTTCAGGATGTAACAACATCCGGCGGCTTTGGCCATCTGCAGAAGGGCCACGGCGTCGCGTTCGGCGATATCGAAAACGACGGTAACGAGGATGTATTCGAAGTGATCGGCGGCCACTTGCCTGGTGACACATACCAGTGTGTTCTGTTCCGGAACCCCGGGCATGGGAATCACTGGATCACGCTGCTGCTCGAAGGGGTCCGGACCAACCGCGCTGCGTTCGGCGCCCGCATTGCGCTCACCTTCAAAGACCAAGGCATGGCTCGGCAAGTCTATCGAACGGTCGGCTATGGGTCCAGCTTCGGAGGCAATCCTTTGCGGCAGCATATCGGTGTGGGAAAGGCTGAGTCGATTGAGAAGATCGAGATCTTCTGGCCCGGCTCGAAGATGACGCAGGTTTTCACCGATGTCGCGATTGACCGCTTTTTCCGCGTGAGGGAGGGCGCGGCAAAGCTCGAACCTGTGAACCTCAAACAGTTTACTTTCAACATAGTTCCCATGACCAAAGACGCGATGGGCATGCAGCACTAACGGCTGTCAATGTATTTGGCAGCAGCTGTCGCCTGCTATTGTGATGCAACGACCATGGCGACCAGTGAATCGGCACAGCCGTAGTAGAGCAGCCACTGGCCGTGAAAGTAGACCAGTCCTTCGGCAAAGGTCGTCCCCGCCGCATATTGCCCAGTCCTCTCGTAGGGTAAAGTGGGTTCGAGAACCGGCTTCGTAGTCCGCGCGAGAAGATGCGCGGGGTTTTGCGCGTCGAACAGGGCTTCACCCGCAGCATAGGTATTGGCAGGAAGATTCGGATCGCCAGCTGAAGCAGCATTTTTGCCGTTGTAGATCACGACGATGCCTTTCCTCGTAAGAATCGGAGGGGGGCCCGTCTCAGGAAATGCGCTGTCGAAGTGCCCGGGGCGCGGCTTCAGCACCTCGACGGCTTCTCCGTGCGCGTCTTCGACAGGCTTCCAGTGAATCAGGTCTTCCGAAGTGGCGAGATGAATGACTCCTTCGCCCCAATACATCCAGTACTTGCCGCGGATGCGCGTAGCGATGAGCCGGCCATCCCGCAGAGTCGTGACGATGCCCGCGGACTTGTACTTGCGATTCGTATATTTCCCGCCTTCCGCGTCGAGGAATGCGGGGCCGTGTTTCGTCCAGTGCTCCAGATCCGGTGACGTGGCGATGCCCACCGAATACGTGCTGCGGTTCCACTGCGTGTAGGTCAGCACGTAGGTGCCATCTTCCGCTTCTACAATGCGCGGATCCTCGACGCCGCCTGGCCACTCGCGCGATTCCTGGCTGTCGGCGGCTGGGTAGAATACGGGCGCCGCACGGCGCGTGAAGTGGATGCCGTCGGCACTCTCGGCGAGCCCAAGGCGCGAGGTGTGCATGCCGATCTGCATCGCGCCCGTATCATCTTCGGCGCGATAGAGCACGTCGACCATGCCGTTCCTCACCACTGCGGCAGGGTTGAAGGTGTGCAGCAACTCCCAGTGTATGGGAGCTTTGCGGATCGGATCGGAGAAGACGGAATCGGGGTTGGGAGCGATCACCGGGTTGCCGGTCGCGGGCCGGATGAACGGGCCGATCTCCCACGAACCGCGCGCAGGCGTTTGAGCACATGTGAATAACGAAATAGAGAGCACAGACAAGAGTGCTGGTGAAGTCATTTTCCTCATTCGAGATTCCCTGAATGGCTCGATCATGTGCCTTGGAGCTTCAATCGTTTGCATTCGGGCTAGTTCCTCATGGATTGCCGCAGTGCTGCGAGCCCGCCGTGATGGCCAGCGAGAGACGCCTTGCTGCATCGTTGTCAGGAGAAAAGAGCAGGACACGCTGCAGCGTTTTTGCCGCCGCGGTTGCCTGGCCGAGGCGGCATTGCGCCAGCGCAAGATCGATGCCCGCGGCGCTGGCGCCGGGATCGTGCGCGAAGGCGGCTTGCCATAAGGGCAAGGCCGCAGCGAGATCGCCTGCCTGCGCCTCCAGGACCGCGAGATCGCCCGCCGCGGTGCCGTTGAGAGGATCTGCCTTGAGCGCCTGCTGGTATTCCTCCTTGGCCCGCTCGCGGTTTCCGCTCACCTGCTGCAGAAACCCGAGTTCAGTGTGCAGTTCTGTATCTGACGCCTGTCCGGGATCGGATGTTTCGGCTTGCAGCAGCAGGCGGATCGCGCGCTCACCGGCGGTGCGGTCGCCGCGCAAAGCGAGTTGGGCCCAGGCGATTCCCTCATCGCGGGAGCCTGGCTTCGCTCCGCCGATGGGCACCAGCGCTTCACCGGCGAAGGGACTCGTGAACGGCTTTGATGCAATTTGAATGCGGTGATCGGTCACCTGTTCGTGTGCGATGTCCTCGGTTTCTTCGCGCGGCATGTGGCAGGAGGTGCAGTCGGGGTTCTCGGCATGATGGCCCGATGCCAGTCTGGAGTGGCAGGCGAAACAGCGGGCGCGGTAATAGCTCACGCGATCCTCTGCCGATACCGATGAGTGCGGATCGTGGCAGGTGGTGCAGTTGAGGCGCTCGCCGCTCCCCTGCTTGCAGGCGCTCTCGAGCAGCGACTCCCACTGGCTGGTGGCGCGGCCTCCAGGTCCGGCCTTGCGGCCGTCTTCGAAGTAGACGGCGTCCTCGAAGAGATCGTCGCCCGGTCGGAACTCGACCAGCTTGTGTCCCTGCTTGACCACCGCGACTTCGCCTTCGAGATGGCACTCGAGACAGACGGAATCGCGACGGACAGGATCGAGTTTCGCGGGATTCAGGATTGGCCCCTTGCCGTTCTGCGCGAGGTGTCGTGACGGGTCGCCGTGACAAGACTCGCAGGTGATGCCACCACGCGGAAAGGGGGGTGAGGAAAAATGATTGCGCGCATCCGGCAGCGACTCCTGCACATTGCTGGCGTGGCAGCGCAGGCAGCCGGGATCAACAGGCAAGGTAAAGGGCATCTCGCGGGCATCAAGAAAATGGGGCGTCATATCCCAGAGGTGCTTTTTCGCGTACCAGTTGATGGGGATCTCGTACCAGTAGCCCTCGCGCTCAAAGAGGTACGTGCGGCCACGCTTGCCGGAACCGAGATAAGAGAGCAACAATTCCCTGCCCTTGAGCGCCCGCGTGGGCGGAGCGTTGGGCCGCTCATAGGAAAGCCATACCTGCCCCTGGTCGAGAGAAATGCGATAGTGCACGCCGGACGCCGCGTGAGTGAAGTCGGCGGGAATGAAGCCTTCGGCCGCGGGACCGCTGGCGTGCGCCATGGGCGTGCTCTTCCACGAAGCGGAGATCTGCGCGTGGCATTGGGCGCAGGGGGCATCGGGGTCCTGCGGCGGAGCGGCGGTACTCTGCGATCTCGCAACCGTCCCGCCGATCGGCAGCAGCAGCGCAAGCGAAAGCAGGAGCGCGGCGGGGTATGGAGACCGAAGAAGACGACGGCGGCCCATCGGGAGCAAAGATAGCATGTGCATCTTCAGAGGCTTCAGTGCCCTTCGCACGCAGCGCCGTTCCATCCCGCCTTAAACGTGTGCTAATGTTCTGGGCTATGGCATCGCGCGGGGCATTGATTCTGCTTTGCAGCTGGGCGCTGGTTGCACGCGCCGCCGAGCCATTTGGTATGGACCTGAACGGCCATCCGGTCGAACAGATCGTACCCGCCGGTGCAAAAGCAGTCGTGCTCTTTTTTGCGGCGTCGGACTGCCCGATCGCGAACCGCTACATTCCGGAGATCGAGCGCCTGGCCGATGAGTTCGCACCCGATCGCGTCCGCTTCTGGTGGGTCTATCCGAATCCTAGCGACACCGCTGCCGTCGTCCGCCATCACGATGAGGAATTCCATATCCGCGGTGATGCGGTGCTGGACACCGAGCAACGTCTCACACGCATGGCCCATGCGACCATTACGCCGGAGGTCGCAGTTTTTGTGGCTTCCCCCGATGGCCTGCGCGAAGTCTACATGGGGCGTATCGACGATCGCTATCTCGCATTGGGGCAGGAGCGGCCCGAGGCGACGCAGCACGACTTGGAGACGGCAATCCGCGCAACGCTCGCCCATCGTCCGGCTCCTCAACCGGGAGGTCCGGCTGTTGGCTGCTCCATTGTGCCCCGCACTGCGCCATGAAACGTCTACGATGCATCTCGTTTGCGTGTATCTGCGGTGTCACTCTGCTCTGCTTGCTCACGCGGTGCGCGATTGATGCTGCAGAGGCGCCGGTCACCGAGCCCGTAACCTGGAACCGTCAGATTGCACCGATCGTCTACCGAAACTGCACCACCTGCCATCACCCCGGCGGCAGCGGCCCTTTTAGCCTGCTCACGTACAAAGATGCGCAGCGTCGCGGCCCGCAGATGGTCCAGGCGACGCAAGCGCGCTATATGCCGCCGTGGCTGCCGGCGCCCGGATACGGCGAGTTCGCCGGTGCACGCCGGCTGACCGAGGAACAGGTCACGCTGATACGAAAGTGGGTCGAGGCGGGCATGCCGGAAGGCGATGCCTCCGCCGCTCCGCAATTGCCTCATTACGACGCAACGTGGCAGCTGGGAAAACCCGACCTGATCCTTACGATCGAGCGGCCATACACGCTGGCGGCCTCGGGGACGGATGTATTTCGCAACTTCATCCTGCCGTATCCGCTCGCTGCAACGCACTACATTCGGGCCATGGAAATCTTGCCGAGCATCCCGGCCGTGCTGCACCACGCCAACGTCATCCTCGATCGCACGGCTTCCTTCCGGAGCCATCACTCTGCCGACTGGAAGGATGGCATTCCCGGCATGGAACTGGAGGTCGATTCGGGAAATACCTTCGATCCCGACAGTCATTTTCTTTTCTGGAAACCGGACACACCCGTGCTGGAAGAGCCCGCAGGCATGCCGTGGAAGCTCGATCCCGGCAACGATCTCATCCTGAACATGCACCTGAAACCGAGCGGCAAGCCGGAGACCATCACAGCCCAGATCGGTTTGTATTTCACTCCGGAGCCGGCCTCAAAGCATCCGATGCTGCTTCAGCTGGAGGACGATCGCCATCTCGACATACCCGCCGGCGACCGGAACTTTGTCGTGCAGGATGAGCTCAAACTGCCTGTCGATGTCGAGGTCTTCGGAATCTATCCGCACGCACACTACCTGGGCACGGAACTCGAGGGATGGGCCATCCTGCCCAATGGTGAGAAAAAGTGGCTCATCCGGATTCCGAATTGGGACATCGATCGCCAATCGGTCTATCGCTATCGGGATCCGGTCGTGCTGCCCCGCGGCACGGTCCTGCACATGCACTACGTCTACGACAACTCGAAAGAAAACGTGCACAACCCGAACGCTCCGCCCATCCGCGTACGAGCCGGCAATCGCTCGGTCGACGAGATGGCGCACCTGTGGCTGCAAGTTTTGCCGGTCAACACGCCCAAGGGAGGCCCAGATCCGCGTTTGTTGCTGGAGCAGGCATGGATGGAACATCGGCTCGCCAAAAATCCGGAGGACACGATTGCGTTGTACAACCTCGCCTCCACGTTGGCTGGGCTCGGTCACTCCGCGGAGGCGGTCGCCGCCTATCGCAAGCTTCTCGCTATTCACCCCGAGGACGCGCGCACGCTCAACAGTCTCGGCGCCGCACTGGAGAGCGCCGGCGATTGGCGGGGAGCCACGGATGCTTATACGAAAGCCATTGCACTGGAACCAAATGCCTGCGATGCGAGGTTTAACCTGGCGGAACTTGCCCTGAACCGCAAGGAATTTGCGCAGGCGCAGGACGGGTTCCGTAACATGCTCCGCCAATGTCCCGGAGATGCGGAGGCGCACAGTGGGCTGGGAGTAGCGCTGCTTGGCAGCGAAGACTCCGCCTCTGCCCGTGAGGAGTTCGAGCGCGCACTCGCACTTGATCCCAGCAACTTCACGGCGCTCTATCACCTGGGCGAGGCCGCAATCGAGTCGGGCGAGCCGCAGCGCGCGACCGACCTGCTCGAGAAAGCTGCAGCGCAGCGCCCTGGCGACGTGGACACGCGTGAGCGGCTGGCCATGGCCTTCGCGCAGTCCGGGCGCGCGGGCGACTCTCGCGCGCAACTGCGCGAGGCGGTGCGGCTCGCGCCCGACGACGCCAATCTGCACGCGCTTCTCTCCCAGGTGCTGGCAGGAATCGGCCAGTTGCAGCAGGCAATCGAGGAAGAAGAACGCGCATTGCGTTTGCAGCCTAAGGATGCCGATGGCTGGAACAACCTGGGCGTGCTCGAGGCGCGCGCCGGCAACTCCGCGGAGGCTCGTGCGGATTTTCAGCGGGCACTTCAGCTTGCTCCAGACCACGCGGAGGCGCGCGCGAACCTGGCCCGGCTTCCCCGCCGGTAGTCTTCGCTTGTGCTGGTGTGCGGCACTGTCAGAAGGCCGGAATGGAACCGGACGCCGTCTCACACTATCCATTCTTTCGCATGCCCTTATGCGTTTCTGTGCGACGCTGCTTTGCGCATGTGACGACGAATTCACCGCCGGAATCATTTCCAGTTTTGAACCTTGTCTGCGAATTTTCCGTGGCAGAGTTGCAAGGCCGCTTCACCGGCACGCACAACGTTGAAGGTTGAATTGAATTTCGACACATGGTTCTGTTTTTCTTTCAACTTTAAGGTTGACAATTGAGTTTCCGCCGCGCTAAAGTCCTTTGCCAAATTGGAGATACTTCCAATTTCTTCGCGTATCCAACTCGATCTGACTTGGATCTGGTCATTGTGGCTTTTGAGCGAGATTGCCGTTTCGGCAGTTACGCTCTCTTTCCCTGAGCTCGCTTCATCAAAGGAAACCAGTAAATAGTTCAGAGAGGCAGCCCCAATATTTCAGGAGGTCTCATGAGCAAGGCGCATCTTCGTGTGCTGGCCCTCACCGTGTTTGCAGTTATGAGCCTTCTCGCCTCGCGGGCGAAGGCGCAGGCCGTCTACGGATCGATCTTCGGAACGGTGACGGACCCCAAAGGCGCAGCGATTGCCGGCGCCACCATTACTGTGACAGACGAAGCGAAAGGCACAGCCGTTACTGTCACCTCAAACGCCACCGGTGACTACGCCGTAGCTCACCTCATTCCCGACGTCTACGACCTCAAAGTGACGGCCAGCGGATTTGAGACCTTCGAGACGAAAGGCGTCAGCGTCCTCGCCGACACGGCCCCGCGCATCGACCCCACGCTCGCGGTTGGCGGCGCGGCTACGACGATTGAAGTCAACGCAGATACTGAGCCCGAGTTGAAGACCGACCGCGCCGATGTCGCGACCGTCTTCGATCAGCAACAGATCGCAAGCCTGCCGGTAGGCGACCAGAACTTTACCAACCTGCAGCTTCTGCTGCCCGGGGCGCAGATTCTCGGCTGGTCGCACGCGGCCGATGAGAACCCCGAGGCTTCGAAGCAGATTCAGATTGACGGCCAGGCCTTTGGCGGCGTCGCCTACGAGTTGGACGGCGCGGACAATCAAGACCCGATTCTGGGGATCATCGTCGTCAACCCCACCACCGACGCGGTGACCGAAGTCAAAGTCACCACCCAGGACTACGACGCTGAAGAGGGAAAGGCCGTCTCGGCCATCATGACGGCGCAGACCCGCTCCGGCTCAAACCAGTTTCATGGCGATCTCTACGACTTCCGCACGGGCAACGCCAACCTGGCGCGCAATCCTTACAATCAGGCTCCCGGATCTATTCCCGCCGGCCTGAAAAACCGCATGGGCGGATCTATTGGCGGGCCGTTCCTGAAGGATAAGCTCTTCTTCTTCGGCAACTATGAAGGGCAGCGCCAGAAGGTTGGCACCGCAGCCACGGATACATTGCCAGATACCTTCACCACCGAGACCTGCCTGGGCAATATCAAGGACTCGCAGGGAGGCACCGGCTGCGATTTCAGCGAGTATCTCGCTAAATTCGGGGCCTCGGCCACCATCTACGATAACCTCGCCAACACGACCCCCGGAGCCGCGCCCGCTGCCTACCCGCACAACATCATTCCCAGGTCCGAACTCGGCGCGGCGTCTGCACCGGCGCTGGCTCTGCTGAAGATCCTTGAGCCTTACACGAAGAGCATCACCTACAACGCGAGCGCTACGAACGGCAACTTGGATAGTAACTACAACGGCGCCGGCACGGGCCTGTTCAACAGCGACCAGTGGACAGAGCGCGTCGACTACACGCTGAGCCAGACCACCCACGTCTTTGAACGTTTCTCGCGGTTCACCGACACCCTGTCAGGCGCGGTGATGTTCGGAGCGGCCGGCGGCCCGGGGTTTGGCATCGGCAACTATGGCGGCAACTCGACGGGGGCCAACGACAGCGACGTCGTGGGCACCGACATCGCGATTAACCCCAAGCTGCTTACCGACATCCGTTTGGGCTATGTCCGTTACAACATCATCGACAGCAAACACGACCAGAGCACCAACTTTGCCACGCAGCTCGGTATCCCAGGTATCAATACGGGAGGTTCAATCCTGTCCGGTTCGCCGGGATTCTTTATTCAAAATGTGCCAGGCGGGTCGGGAGGCACGCAGAACCAGCCGGTCTTTGGCGACGGCCTGAATGTCGACCGCTGCAACTGCCCGCTGGTTGAACGCGAGGACCAGTTCCAGATCGTCAACAACTGGACCAAGATTCTCGGCAACCACACTCTCAAACTGGGTATCGATCTGCGCTATGGCCGCAACCTGCGCGTACCTTCCGACCAAGACCGGGATGGATTGCTGTACTTCTATGGCGGTCCAACCGAGAACACCTTTGCTTCCAACCCGGGCGGATTGGGATGGGCCACATTCATGCTGGGTGCGGTCTCCGGCGCCAGCACCAATAGTTCCAATAACAATGCTCAAAATGGCAACGCATTCGGCCGCTATGTCTCCGTCTCCTTCAACGCCAAGGAATTCCAGAAACGCACCTTTTTCTACGTTGCGGATTCCTGGCGCGCCACGCACAAACTTACTGTGAACTATGGTGGCCGTCTGGATCTCTTCTGGCCGGAGTCGGTCAATGCGGCTGGGAATGGCGCGCTGATGAACCTCAGCGACGGCTATATTCGGGTTGCCGGAGTGGGCGGAATTCCTTCCAACATGGGCTGGACGATCCGATCGCTGAAGCAATTTGCGCCACGTCTCGGCGTTTCCTACCAGTTCGATCCCAAAACAGTGATTCGCGCCGGCTACGGACGTAGCTTCGACATGGGCGTCTTTGGCTCCATCTTCGGTCATACCGTGACGCAGAACCTTCCGGTCCTGGCCGCCCAGACAGTGGTGGCAACGAATCGCACCACACCTGCCTTCAATCTGAATGTCGGCCCGTCGGCTTATGTCTTCCCCAAGGTTCCTGGAAACGGTCTGTTGCCGAACCCCGGCTACAACGTCGACACCAAGGTGCGGCCCAACCCGCTTCAGTTCCCCACCCTCGACGCGTGGAACCTGAGCGTGCAGCGCGCGCTGACACCCACGATGAGCCTGACCATTTCGTACGTGGGCAACAAGGGCACACACACCCTTGCTGACGGCGATGGCAACAATACCAATCCCAACGAGGCGGCGATTGCGCTGCCGGGGCAATTCAGCGTTAATGGGCAATCGTTGACATATAACCCCGCCGTGCCTTCCGGCATCTCGAGCACCTCGGGTACGAACCCGACATCCGGGGTCGCCTACGGGCCCAACCAGACCGGCAACTCCAAGTACCTGGAGCGCTACTATGGCGGTTCTCTGGCGGCTTGCCGGGATGCGAACTATGCCGTCGGTTTTCCCGCGGGAGATACGACCATCGCGCAGGTGGACGGCGATAACCTCCTGCAGCCCGGCATGTGCGGCTGGACACAAAGTGTCCAGTACAACGGCGACAACCAGAACACCGAGTACGACGCCCTGCAGATCACTCTGTCGCAGCAATATCACAAGGGCTTCAGCTTCACGACCAACTACGTCTGGGCCAGCGCGTTCAGCGAGAACGGTGACTACTATACATGGAGCCACTCGGTCGCCCACATGCGCGACAGCAATGTCCGGAGGCAGCAGCTGGTCGGGTACGGCAGCTACGACCTGCCCTTCGGCAAAGGCAAGCAGTTTGTTCCCGGAGCCAATCACGCTACCGATCTGCTGATAGGGGGCTGGCAACTGAGTACGGTCGTGAACTGGGCGGGAGGCTTACCCTTCACGCTCAGCTACGATGAATGCGGGGCCAACATCCCGAATGGACCCTGCGATCCGAGCAGGGTCCAAGGACAGCATTTCAATATGCACCTCGGACCCTTTACTCCAACCAGCGGAGGAGTTGGAACGCGCACCTTCTTCACTCCGGCCAAGCTGGGCAGTAGTGGCAGCCCCTTCTACAACCCGGGCCTGGATAACTTCGGAAACGTGGGCCAAAACACGGTCCGCGGACCAAGGTTCTTCGGCACGGATATGGCGCTATCGAAGCAATTCACAATCTGGGAGGAGGTTGCCGCCTCATTCCGCTTCGATGCTTTCAACGTCTTTAACCACATCGTTGCAGGAAATCCGAGCGGCAGCGTCGAGTCGGGCGGCACTATTACGTCAGGCGGTCAGGGTTACGGCCAAAGCCAGGACTTTGGGCCGCGCCAGCTCGAATTCTCGGCGCGCATTCAATTCTGAGCTGCAAAGGCACAGACCAAAACCAGGGGAGGGGAGTTTCGGCTCCCCTCTTTTCTTTAGGATTCCACGAATACAGCGGCGGGTGTATTCTGCGAGGCGTAGATCAGCTTGATTGATGCCGCACGCTGAGTCCGACTCTGTCGATGCGGGCCGTTCAAGTTGAATTCTCAGCTATGCATCCGGTTTTCAGTACAGGCCAGGAACGCACCATGCTGCGTAGATTCGCTCCGGCGATCCTGCTTATGCTGCTTGCCTCTGGTGTGCGCGCCGAGGCACAGGACCCAGGCACGCCGAGCGGCAGCGAAGCAACGGCTCCCTCGTTTGCGGCGGCCCAGGCTCTTGCCGCCAGAGGCCGTCTGGACGATGCCCTAGCACAATTGAACCAGCTGGCGACGCGATCTCCTGAACCCAGCG
>Ga0335072_10009574_pt1 | contig 13968 bp, 12 predicted proteins | sample Lox_Sample_21_FD_206725 | JGI IMG/M metagenome (GOLD analysis project Ga0335072, IMG submission 206725) | Soil microbial communities from Loxahatchee National Wildlife Refuge, Florida, United States - Lox_Sample_2.1 | ecosystem: Environmental > Terrestrial > Soil > Wetlands | place: USA...
CGCAACACGCGCCCAGTGCGGTGCGAATTCGATGGCATCCACCACGCAGCCGCGTTCGGCCCAGGCACGGGTCAGTGCACCACCGCCACAGCCGAGCTCCAGGACACGGGTGCCGGCAGGAAAAGCGTCGAACGCCTGCAACACGTTGGCGCGCCGCGCAGAGAGATGCAGGGCGCTGGTACGGGTATGGATTTCTCTTGCCAATACCGGCGAGTACACCCGGGTATCGGCTGCGTCCTTCACGACGTCATGCAACTGCGAGGCAAGGGTATGGATCGTCTTGTGCGCAGGACGCTCGCGCAGCGGCGAATGCCATACGCCTTCCTCGTTGCGGACGAAGCTGTCCAGTGGACACGTTGGCGGCAATACACCCAGTTGTGCGACGACGCGTAGCACGATGTCGTCATGCACTTCGTTGAGAACTTTTTCATGCTCCAGAAACCGGCTCCAGTCCCTGGTGCCTTTGCTGTCGGCCAGAGATTTGGCGAACTTCAGCCGGCATTCCTCTTCCGACTTGCTCCAGTAGTGGTTGATGCGCAGTTTTTCCACCGACACTTTCTCGGTGAAGGGACCATCGATGGAACGACCGTTTTCATCCACTGCGCGCATGTTGTCTGCGTACAACATGAAGTGTGGATTGGTGCATGCGACGACCTTGGACGGCTGCACAATGCTCTTGATGTGCGTGTTTTCAGGACGATAGCTGCCATCCTGCTGCCGATACGGAATGCCGCCGTCGAGCACCCCGCGACGCAGATAGTTCTCCAGCACGCCGCCTGACGGCTTGGTTACATGGCCGCTGGAGCCGAACATCACCCAGTTCACGCCCACGCCGGGGTGATCCGCGTAGTCGGCCAGCACATCCGGCAAAAATTTGGCGTTGGGGGCGAACAGGAATTCGTCCAAATCGATGAAGGCGATCCAGTCCGCTTCGCTGCCGTGCGTCTTCAGGCAGTGCTCGTAGGCCTGCAACTGCGCCGGATGCCGCGGCCATTCGTGCAGCACCACTGCGCCGGAGGCAATATGCGGCTGCAACGCGTCAAGGTAACGGTCCGAGCTGTTGTTGTTGTATAGGTAGAAGCGTTCCACGCCCATGAGCTGGTGGAACTCGACCCATTCGCGCAGATAGGCGGCCTCGTCCTTGAACACGGCGCAAATCGCAAGCACACAACGCATGTGGTTTCCTCGTCTGATCGATAAGGCAGGGATGCGCAGGCGTCGGAAATCTGACACTTCCGGCGCATCCCGGGCCGGTATGCGAGGGTGGGAGCAATGTTGGTGCCAAGCGTGGCGGCCTTGTATCGCCGTACCACGTAGGCTGGGATGAAATCCCAGCGTCACCATGCCGACGAAAGCTGGGATTTCATCCCGGCCTACCTCGCGCCTCGGCCGCAGCACTGAAACCTTTAGCGCCATCCATCACAGTTTTCACGCTTATCTCGTTGGGCCAGCTGCGAAATTTTTTCAGCGGCGCCTCAAGTAATCCCTCCCAGCGCCGAAAAAGTCCCTGAGGCGGTCGGCACAGCAAACGTGACTGGATCCCGCCGGCATGAGTACCAACTATCCGGTTTCAGGAGACATTCCATGTCACTCGTTCTAAATACCAACATCGCTTCACTGCAGGCCCAGAACAACTTGACCAAGTCGGGCAGCGCGCTGTCCACCGCCACGCAAGATCTGTCCTCGGGTTTGAAGATCAACAGCGCCGCCGACAATGCTGCCGGCTACGCCATCGCCACCCGTTTCCAGACGCAGATCGGCGGTCTGGGACAGGCCAGCGAAAATGCGAGCGATGCGATCAACCTGGCGCAGACCGCGGGTTCCGCGCTGAGCCAGATCACCTCCAACCTGCAGTCCATCCGTGACTTGGCCGTGCAGTCGGCCAACGGTACGTACCAGTCGTCCGACCGCGCCGCGATCAACACCTCGGTGCAGCAGTACCTGTCGGAAATCACCCGTATCGCCAACCAGACCACCTTCAACGGCACCAACGTATTGAATGGTTCGGTCGGCCAGCTGTCATTCCAGATCGGCGCGAACGTGGGCCAGCAGATCAATGTGCAGCTCGGCCAGGGTGCCACCACCTCGCAGGTTGGTCAGATCTCGGAAATCTCCACTGCCGACGTCAGCGGCGCGTTCGTCAATGCCAGCGGTTTGTCGGGCCAGTCGATCAGTCTGAGCGGCCTGACCATCGAGGGTGCAGACGGCAATAGCTACAGCCTCAGCGGTGCCAGCGCCAGCAACGCACAGGGCTTGGCCGATGCGATCAACGCAGCAGGTATCGCGGGCGTCAGCGCAGCCGTGAACGCCAGCGGCGGCATCAACATCTACTCCACGGGCGAACTGGCTGTAACGGGTTCCGCGTTGACGGGTGCTGCCGGCACGGCATTCAACTTCACCAACAGTGCGGTCGCCTTCGGCGCCAGCGGCACGGGCACGACGGCCACGGGCTTCGCGGCCACGGGTGCAAGCTACACGGATGGCTCGGTGATCACGGCTTCCGGCTCGCTGACCGGCGGCGATGTTCTGACGGTGGACGATTCCAACAACCTGATCTCCCGTGTCGATGCTGCGCTGACTCAGGTCAGCACATTCCAAAGCACGTTGGGTGCGGTGCAGAACCGCTTCCAGTCGACCATCGCCACGGTGAGTGCGCAGCAAACCAACCTGACGGCCTCGCAGAGTTCGATTCAGGACACCGACTTCGCGGCCACCACCGCAGAGTTGAGCAAGGCGCAGGTGTTGCAACAGGCAGGTATCTCGGTGCTCGCCACCGCGAATGCCCAGCCGCAGCAGATCCTCAAGCTGTTGGGTTAATCGGTACGACCGGCCATGGCGGGTAACCGCCATGGCCGGGATTTTGCTTCTAGGGGTTCTGGCGGCCGATGGGCCGTCAAAAAACCCACGCGAGCGGCGGGTAAAGCTTTTATTCGAGCACTGATTCGCAAATGAGCTTTGCCGGCGGTTCGACGGCGCCAGCAATTTTCGACGAGGCCCTTCATGAGCAGCATCTCCAGTGTAGGCAGTACCTCGAGCGCGCTTTCCAGCGCGATCAGTGGTAGCTCCTCCGCTTCCACATCGGGGACCAGCAGCAGCGGCAGCAACATCAGCGGTACCGGCCTGCTCAGCTCGCTGGGCCTGGGCACGGGGCTGGACGTCAATGCGATCATCACCGCGCTGGTCAATGCGCAGGAAGCCGGTCCCCAGGCGCAGATCACCAACCAGACCAATCTGGACGACAACAAGATTGCCGGCCTCACTGCACTGCAGACTTCGCTGTCCGGCCTGCAGTCCGCACTGAACGAGCTGACTTCCAGCACTACCTACAGCACTTACACCACCACGCTTTCCAACACCTCGCTCGGCACGGCCAGTACGCTGCCTGACGCGTCGCCCGGTGCCTACGACATCAATGTGACCCAGCTCGCCACGGCGCAGAAGAGTGTCAGCACTGCGCAGGCCAGCACGGCCACGGTAGGTACCGGTACGCTCAACATCACGGTGGGCAGTAAGAGCGTGAGTGTGTCGGTGGGTGCAACCGATACGCTTTCGGCGATCGCCGCCAACATCAACAACGCCAGCGGCAACCCCGGCGTGACCGCCACCATCGTGTCTGGCGTCAACGGCAACCAGCTCGTGCTCACCTCTACCAGTACCGGTACGGCCAACGCCTTCAGCGTAAGCGCGGGCAGCGGCAGCAGCAGCGGCGTCAGCTCGCTGGCCAGTGCGCTCAACACGCCGAGCACCGCGGCCACCAATGCCCAGCTGACGATCGACGGCATTTCCGTCAGCAGCGCAAACAATAGTGTGAGCGGCGCGTTGACAGGTGTCACGTTGAACCTCACCTCGACAGGTAGCTCGCAGCTCACCGTCGCACAGAGCACCACGCCGATCAGCACCGCGGTGAACGACTTCGTGTCCGCGTACAACACCTACGCCACCACCGTAAGCCAGCTCGACAGCTACGACAGCACCACCAAGGTTGCCGGCGTGCTGCTGGGCGATGCTACGCTGTCGGCGGTGCAGAGTCAGATCTCCAACGTGCTGGGCAGCAATGTTTCCGCCAGCAGCATCGGCAACCTGGCGAGCCTTGGCATCACACGCAACGCCGACGGTACGTTGACGTCGAACCCGACCACGCTGGCCAATACGCTGGCCAGTAATCCGTCATCCGTGCAGCAGCTTTTTTCGGGCACCAACGGCGTCGCCACGCAGCTGAGTTCGCTGGTAACCAGTTTCAACAGCAGCAGCGGCGTGCTGCAGTCGCGCATCAACAACCTCAATAGCGACCTGACGAATCAGTCGACCCAGCAAACCGCCCTGAATGCACGCATGGCGGTATATCAGCAGCAGCTGGTTCAGCAGTACACCAGCTTGAGCACTTTGATGTCGTCGCTCAACAACACCAGTTCCTACCTTACCCAGGCCATGAATGCGTTAACGGGTACCAGCAGTAGCAGCAAGGGGTGACCATGAGTTACATGTCACGCAACGGAAGCGCCCTGTACGCACAAACGCGCGCACAAGGCAGCGTCGAGGGGGCGGATCGCCATCAACTGTTGGCGATGCTGCTCGATGGCCTGGTCGACCGCATCAACCAGGCGCGCGGGCACATCCTGCACAAGGATATTCCCGCCAAAGGCCAGGCTTTTGCCAAGGCCATCGCCATGCTCAACACCTTGCGCGCAAGCCTCGACCATAGCGTGGAGCCCACGCTCACCGGCCGCCTCGATGCGCTCTATGACTACATCACCCGGCGCCTGCTGCACGCCCAGCTCAATGATGATTTACGCGCATTGGATGAATGCGAACGATTGATTGTGCCGATCCGCGAAGCCTGGCACGCGATCCGCGAACCCTATCTGGCGGAAATCGCGCAAGCGAAAGCGCCCGCCACCGTGTCATGACCAGCCAAGCCCAACATGCATTGCAGCAAGCGTTGGCGCTCACCATCCAGATGAGCGCAGCCGCCGCCGACGGCAATTGGACCCTGGTGGTCGAACTCGATGCGCAGCGGCAGCCACCGCTACAGCAGATGCACGACACCCCATTGGATATCATGCATCGCGATACATTGGCTTCCCTGGAGGCCCATAACCGCGCCGTGTTGGAACGCGTCCAACAAGTGCGCGATGCGGTAGAGCAACAACTCAGCCAGCATCAGTACAACTTTCGGGCATTGCGTAGCTACGTCTCATCATCGCGCTGACTTCTCGCGGAGCCACGCCGGCCGGGATGCAATCCCAGCACCGGATGCCGCCATAATGCCGCGATTTCATCCCAAATCAGCGGCTTCTTCCGGGGAAAAGCTGTCGATGGCACGCCTCATGAATACCATTGCTTTTAGCCGGCACTCCGTCATAAAGCCGGCACAAGGGAGGGTGTCATGCAAACCACGCAAACCGAAGAACGATGGCAGGCGTATTCCGAGCGGGTGACCTGGCAGGGGCATCCGCACCTGGCCATCGAGCCATTCGAACCCACGCCGGATGATGTGGCACGTCTTAACGAACGCAGCCTGCACGTACTAAGGACGCTCGACTCACTGGACGAGCGCCGGGCCGAAGGTGCCGCGGACGATGACGACCCGGTCATGCAGGAACTGCAGCGCATGGACAGCAAGCTCAACGTGCTGTTGGACATCGTCGACCGCCTGCTGCTGCCCTCTACGCTGCTGCCGTCCCGTCAGGCGGTGAGCTTCAACGCCGTGGGACTGGTCGTGCCGGCAAGCCTGCTTCCGCCTGACGGATACTTGCTCGTTCGGCTGCATTTCGAAGCTTGCCGCGCCTTGCCCTTGGAGCTGCCGGCGCAGCATGGGAAAGCACTCGGTAATGACAACGTTTTCCTTTGTTTTCGTGAATTGAGCGAAGCGGTCGAGGATGGGTTGGAACGTTTCGTTTTTTGTCACCACAGACGCAAAGTGGCCGAAGCGCGTCTGTCAGGCATGCCGGAAACTGTGTCAGGGCACAAGCACAGAATGTGATGGTTATCACGCGGCGAAACATCCAGCCACGCCGGATTTCCGCCATGCCAGTGTGTGTAGTGACGCTAGGCGGCACATGAACCATCCGTATTACCTGTCTGACAAATGAAGCTAAACCCTTGAAGTAAACGGTTTCTTTTGTCAATCACGAATGTGAATGCGTCGAGGTACGGTGCGCGAATTCCGTCACGTGGCAAACGGGAAGCGCCGCACTGGTCAACTTACTGCGAAATTTTTGGCGTTCTTCTTGCTGGATTGGCAAACGTGTCACGACGGATCGCTGACACATCAGGGGACACACGACTTTGGGGATGGATCGGTAGGCGTCGTTGTTCAACTCATCAGCAGTCGCAGTAACGCAGCAGGACTCGTGCCCATGCCAAATAGCAACGTACTCATCATCGAATCCAACGCAACACGCGCCGACATCATTACGTCGGCCATGCAGTTCATGGGTTTTTTCCCGCAGCGCTGGGACGCATCGCTGCCGATGAATTCGACTACGCACGAATGGCGAGCGGTTTACATTGGCAGCATCGAAGACGATGAACTTTGCGAACAATTGCTGGCCTCGCTCGAAGTGCCGGCCGACCAGCTGCTGGTGCTGGTCGGCTCCGATTCGCCGCAGCTGGAACGGCTGACCAAGGTTGGCTCGGCTTGCGCGGCACAGATTGAAGTACTGGATTTTCCGTTGCGCTATGAACGCCTGGCCGAGGCCGTCCGCCGCGCGCCCACCGTGCGTGCCGCCAGCGGCAGCCCGGCGCCGCTGCGCCTGGTCGGCGGCTCGCTCGCCATGGGGCGTGTCAACGCGCTGATCCGCCAGGTGGCGCCGTTCGATTCCAGCGTGCTGGTGCTGGGCGAGTCGGGTACCGGCAAGGAAATGGTCGCGCGCGCCATCCACGACAGTTCTCCGCGCCGCGACAAGCCGTTCGTGGCGATCAACTGCGGCGCCATTCCCGCCGAGCTACTGGAAAGCGAATTGTTCGGCCATGAAAAAGGCGCGTTCACCGGCGCCATCAGCACGCGCAAGGGCCGTTTCGAAATGGCCGAAGGCGGCACGCTGTTCCTCGACGAAATCGGCGACATGAGCCTGCCGATGCAAGTGAAGCTGTTGCGCGTGCTGCAGGAGCGCATGTATGAGCGTGTCGGCAGCAACCGTACGCAGCGCTGCGACGTGCGCATCATCGCGGCCACCCATCGCAATCTTGAAACATCCACCGCCGAAGGCCGTTTCCGCGAAGACCTCTACTACCGCCTCAGTGTGTTCCCGCTGGAGATGCCGCCGCTGCGCGAGCGCCTGGAAGACATGCCGGAACTGATCGCCGAGTTCAACCAGCGCCTGCATCGCCGCGGCCTGCAGAGCGTGCGCTTCAGCGGCAGTGCGCTGCAGTCGCTGCGCCAGCACAGCTGGCCGGGCAACGTGCGTGAGCTGTCCAACCTGGTGGAGCGCCTGGCCATTCTTTATCCGAACGGCGAAGTGCGCGCCAGCGACCTGCCGGAAAAATACCGCGGCGTGCAGCCGATCGACGAAACCGGTGGCGGCGTGGTGCGCGCCATGCTCGACGGGCAGGCCAAGCCTGCGGCGCCGACGCATCACCGCAGCCTGCTGGATACCGAAGTGATGCTGCCCGAGGGTGGCGTGGACCTGAAAGATCACCTGGCCGACATCGAGGTGGGGCTGATCCGTCAAGCACTCGACATCACCGACGGCGTCGTGGCGCATGCGGCGAAGTTGTTGCGCATGCAACGCACCACGCTGGTGGAAAAGCTGCGCAAGTACGGCTTGCAAGCCGCCTGCCGCGGCAGCGACGCCACGCCGGAAGGTAGTGGCACAGCCGTTGCTTGAAGCACCTTACTAACCGCTCAAGCGTTGGAAAACCGACATGAGTCAGATCGACGTCAACAGTGTGCTTTCGCAGATGCGTGCGCTCAGTTCGCTTGCCGAAGGTACGAAGCCGAATGCTTCCTTGCCTGCTGCATCGAGTGGATCGGCGGTAGATTTCGGCACGCTGTTCAAGCAGTCCATCGGTTCGGTGGCGACGCAACAGAATGAAGCGCAGAAACAGGTCACCGCGTTCGAGCGTGGCGATCCCGGCGCCGACATCGTAAAGACATCGATCGCGGGACAGAAAGCGGATCTCGCGTTCCGCGGCCTGGTGGAAGTACGCAACAAGCTGGTCGATGCGTATACCACCATCATGAACATGCCGGTTTGACCCCTTGCATTCCCCCTCCCCCTCTTTGATCAAGGATGGGGAGCGGGGCGGTCACATAACTCATAACGTTCATTTCGACGATTCATGGCCGACAACATTCCAGCGACGAACAACGCACGCCAGGACCATCTGAAAACCCTGCTGCGCAATCCAACCACACGCCTGCTGATGTTGCTGGTGGGTGTCGCCGCGGCCGTGGCCTTGGGTGTGGGTATCGTGTTGTGGTCGCGCGGTCCCAACTACGCATTGCTGTACGCAGGGCTTGATCCGAAAGACGCTGCTGCCGTCACCCAGGCTTTGCAGAGCGCCAACACGCCGTTCCGCCTCGGTGCGGATGGCGCCTCCATTTCGGTGCCGGCCGATGTGCTGGCCGATACGCGCCTGAAACTTGCCGCCCAGGGTTTGCCGCAGGGCAGTACGGCCGGCGCGATGATGCCGCAGAGCGATTCGCCGTTCGGCATGAGCGACCTGGCCGAAAGCACGCACTATCGGGAGATGCTGGAAACGGATCTGGGCAATACCATTGCCGGCTTGCAATTCGTGCGCGCGGCGCGCGTGCATCTGGCCTTGCCGAAACCTTCCGCGTTCATTCGCGACAACCATCCCGCCAGCGCGTCGGTACTGCTTACGTTGTACCCCGGGCGCCAGCTCGATAGCAGTCAAGTGCAGGCGATCGTGCACCTGGTATCCGCCAGCGTGCCGGACCTGGATCCTGCACAAGTCTCGATCGTCGATCAGCAGGGCGCGCTGCTTACGGCATCGGACCCTAACAGCCCCGGCGCGGTCGGCGATGCGCACATGCGCCTCGTCACGCGCATGGAAAACAGCTATGCGCAGCGCATCGAAACCTTGCTCACGCCACTGGTCGGCGCCGGCCGCGTGCGTGCGCAGGTCGACGTGGCGCTCGATTTCAGCGAGACCGAGAAAGCCAGCGAAAGCTACGACGGCGACAAGCCCGCGCTGCGCAGCGAGCAGACCAGCAGCGATACCAAGCGCGACGACAGCAGCGGCCAGATCGCCGGCGCGCTCAGCAATCAACCGCCGAACACCGTGGCGCAGCCGACCGCGGCCAAACCCAATGCCGGCACGCCGCCGGCTGCAAATGCGGCGGCCAGCAACACGGCCAATACAACCCCTACCGACAGTTCTTCCAGCGCTACCCGCAACTACGAACTGGGCCGCACCATCAGTCATGTGACCGATCCCGCCGGCCGGCTGACCCGCGTGACGGTCGCCGTGGTGGTCGACAACAAGCCGGCGCCGGACGGCAAGGGCAAGAGCATTCCGCTCACCGCGCAGGAACTGCAGCATCTCACCGAGCTCACCAAGAACGCCGTGGGCTACGACCAGCAACGCGGCGACAGTGTCACCGTGATCAACCAGGCGTTTTCCGATGACACGGTCATCGACAGCACGCCGGTGGCGCAACCGTTCTGGACGCGTCCGGGCATGCTGGACCTGATCAAGCAGGGCGCCGGCATCCTGATCGCGCTGTTGATCGCGTTCGGCCTGCTGCGGCCCCTGCTCAAGGGTTTGTTGCGCGCGCCGGAGCCGATGCCCGCGCTGGCCGGCCCGATACCCACCGTTTCAGTGCGGATTGCCGATGACGACCGCGACGATCGGAACGATGCCGTGCGCATCACCTCGCCGCAGATTCAAAGCATGGCGTACGAGCAGAAGATCGGCGTGGCACGCAAGCTGGTGCAGGAGAATTCCAAGCAGGTCGCGCAAGTGGTGATGAACTGGGTGGGTGAGGATGGCAGCTGAGCAGAACAACGCGGTCAACGGCGCGCAGCGCGCCGCGATCCTGCTGCTGACCCTGGGCGAGCAAGATGCCGCCGAGGTGCTGAAGCATTTGAGCGCGCGCGACGTACAGGCGGTCGGCACCGCCATGGCCACGCTCAGCAACATCTCGCGCGATCAGGTCGAGCAGGTGCTCGGCCGCTTGAATGAAGACATCGGGCGCCAGACCGCGCTGGGCGTCGGCACCGAGGAATACATCCGCAAGGTGCTGGTCAGTGCGCTGGGTGAAACCAAGGCCGGCAGCCTGATCGACCGCATCCTGCTGGGCCGTTCCACCAAGGGCCTCGAATCGCTGAAGTGGATGGAGAGCCGCGCCATCGCCGAGATGATCGGCATGGAACATCCACAGATCATCGCCCTGGTGCTGGCGCACCTGGAGCCGGACCAGGCGGCCGAAGTGATCGGTTACCTGCCGCAACGCGTGCGCAGCGACGCGGTGATGCGCATCGCCAATCTCGATGGCGTGCAACCGCAGGCGCTGAACGAACTGGACGAGATCATGGAACGCCAGTTCTCCGGCACCTCGACCAAACTGAAGTCCGCCACCGTCGGCGGTTTGAAGGCCGCGGCGGCCATCCTCAATGCGATGGAGTCGGCGCGCGAAGCCGAGCTGATGAGCGCGATCCGCAACCACGACGCCGGCCTCAGCACCAAGATCGAAGAACTGATGTTCGTGTTCGACGACCTGGCCGAGATCGACGATCGCAGCATGCAGACCCTGTTGCGCGAAGTGCCGTCGGCGCGCCTGATCGTTGCGCTGAAGGGTTCGGAACCGTCGGTGCGCGAAAAGATTTTTGCCAACATGTCCAAGCGCGCCGCCGACATGTTGCGCGACGACCTGGAAGTGAAAGGCCCGGTCAAGCTCAGCGACGTCGATGCCGCGCAGAAGGAAGTGCTGCAGATTGCGCGCAAGCTGGCCGATGCGGGTCAGATCAGTTTGTCGGCCAGTGGCGATGAGTTTGTGTGATGGGCGGCATCCTGTCCCGCGACATCATCGCCGGTTTCGACCGCTGGGAGCCGCCGTCGGTCGGTGGCGAACCGAAAGCGGAACCCGCAGCACCGCCCGGCCCTACCATCTACGAACTGGAAGAAATCGAGCGCCAGGCGCGTGAAGAAGGTTATGCCGCCGGCCTGGCCGAGGGCCGCGCCGCGGCGAAGAAAGAACTCGACGACCGCCTGGCGCGCCTCGACGCCATCTGCACCGCCGCTGCGCGTCCGCTCACCGAACTCGATGACGCCGTCGAACGCGAACTGGCGCTGCTCGCCACCGTGATCGCCCGCCGCGTGGTCGCACGCGAATTGCAGCTCGATCCCGCCTTGATCGAGCGCACCGTGCGCGAAGCCGCCGCGGCCTTGCCATCGGCCACGCGCGAACTGCGCGTATGGGTCAACCCCAGCGACATGGATCTGCTGCGCGAACTCGGTGCGGCTGAACCGCATTGGCGCCTTGGTGCGAACCCAGCGCTCCAACGCGGCGACTGCATCCTGGAAAGCGAACGCTCGCGGCTCGATGCGCGCGTCGCCACACGTCTTGCTGCCGTGGTCGATGCCGTCATCAGCGATGACCTGGACGACGGCGATGACGAGGTTTCCGCGTGATCGGCGCCGCGCCAGGCCGGGATCAGCGCTGGCGCAAGCAGCTCGGTGTGCGTGCGAAGTACGCACAAGCGGCCCAGATGCTGACGGTGGAAGGACGCCTGCGCCGCGTGGTCGGGCTGACCCTTGAGGCCGAAGGCTGCGAAGCACCGCTCGGCGCGCGCTGCCTGGTCGATGCCGCGGACGGCAGCGAACTGGATACCGAAGTGGTGGGTTTTGCCGACGAACGCTTGCTGCTGATGCCGGTGACCGAAATGCACGGCGTATTGCCGAATGCGCGCGTGCGTCCGTGCACGCGTGCGGGCGGCTTGCCGGTGGGCGAGGCCCTGCTGGGGCGCGTGGTCGGCGCCGATGGCCTGCCGCTCGATGGCGAGGGTCCGCTGTACGCAGAACATCACGCGGCGCTCAAGCGCGAGCCGATCAATCCCATGGCGCGCAAACCGATCGACATGCCGCTCGATACCGGCGTGTGTGCGATCAATGCTTTGCTGACGGTGGGACGCGGCCAGCGTATCGGTCTGTTTGCCGGCTCGGGCGTCGGCAAATCCACCTTGCTCGGCATGATGACGCGTTACACCGATGCCGACGTCGTCGTCGTCGGGCTGATCGGCGAACGCGGTCGCGAAGTGAAGGAATTCGTGGAGCAGACGCTGGGCGATGAAGGCCGCGCGCGCGCGGTGATCGTGGCCGCACCCGCCGACGCGCCCCCCTTGAAGCGCCTGCGCGGTGCCGAATACGCCACCGCGATCGCCGAATGGTTTCGCGATCGTGGCCAGCGCGTGCTGCTGCTGATGGATTCACTGACGCGCTATGCCCAGGCGCAGCGTGAAATTGCGCTGGCGATCGGCGAGCCGCCGGCGACCAAGGGTTATCCGCCCTCCGTGTTCGCCATGCTGCCGGGCCTGGTCGAACGCGCCGGCAACGATGCGCAAGGGCGCGGCTCCATCACCGCGTTCTACACCGTGCTGACCGAAGGCGACGATCATCGGCATGACCCGATTGCCGACGCAGCGCGCGCGATTCTGGACGGCCATATCGTGCTGTCGCGCGATCTTGCCGAGGCCGGCCATTACCCGGCCATCGACATCGAAGCCTCGATCAGCCGCGTGATGCCTGCGGTAGTCACCAAAGAGCAGATGCGCGCGGCGCAGCGTTTCCGCCAGATCTATTCGGCGTATCGCCAGCGCCAGGATCTGATTGCAGTCGGCGCGTACCAGAAAGGTTCCGATCCACAGGTGGACCAGGCCATCGCGATGTATCCGCGCCTGACCCGCTTCCTGCAACAGGAAGTCGACGAACCGGTCGAACTGCGCGCCGCGCAGGAACGGCTTGCGTCCATCACCGCAGAGGGGTGAGCTAAGCCATGCCATCGCGCTCGGACCGACTGCAACCAGCCGTAGACCAGGCGCAGCGCCGCCAGAAAGACGCGCTGCAACGCCTGGCCGATCATCAGCAAAAACTGGCGCAGGCCGAACAACAGCTCGAGGAACTGCAGCGCTACCGGCGCGACTACAGTCTCAGCGACGGCGGGCTGACGGTAAGCGCGCTGCTCAACCGTCAACAATTCGTCGATCGCATCGACCAGGCCATCGTGCAGCAGGGCAAGCTGGTCGAGCGCCTGCAGCGCCAGCTCGACGGTGCGCGCGAGCGCTGGCTGCAGGCGCATGCGCGTGAAAACGCGCTCGACAGCGTGGTGGAGCGCCTGCGCAAGCAGGAAAGCCAGCGCGAACAGCGGCTGGAGCAGGCAGAAGTGGACGAGCGCATGCAGCATCGCGGCCGCCGTATATGAGCCTCGCATCATGCTGGCTTGGTTTTTGCTGTTTTCCGCCTATCCCTAAGACGAGCATCCGCGCATGAGCGCTACGCCCTTGACCGCACTACCGATCAACCCGGCACCGTCGGCGCAGCCTGCCAGCAGCCATAGCCAGCAGAGCGGCCCCAGCTTCCATTCGCATCTGCAGTCCGCGCAGCAAAGCAGCCAGCAGCAGACGTCAGCCGACAGCAGCCAGGCCGATTCGCAAAACAACGATCAAGCACAAGGCAGCAACGCGCAGGGCAGTGGCGCACAAGCCGGCAACCCCGCAGGCAATGCGAGCAAGCCGGGCGCCGATGCCAACGACAACCAGCAGAACGACGCGGCCAGCGATAACGGCCCCGGCATCGACCTCACCGGAGGCGTCGGCACGCTCGTCGGCAGCGTGCTCAGCCTGATCGACCATGCGACCGGCGATGCACATGCTGGTGCTGCCTCTGCATCCGGCGCGAGCAAGCAGGGCACGGCCAACAAACAAGCGCCCGCTACGCCGCTGCCGCCGGTGCCGGTAGCGGGCATGGTGCCGGTACCGCTGCCCGCCATCGCGCCGGTGGCAA
>Ga0335072_10009575_pt1 | contig 13967 bp, 11 predicted proteins | sample Lox_Sample_21_FD_206725 | JGI IMG/M metagenome (GOLD analysis project Ga0335072, IMG submission 206725) | Soil microbial communities from Loxahatchee National Wildlife Refuge, Florida, United States - Lox_Sample_2.1 | ecosystem: Environmental > Terrestrial > Soil > Wetlands | place: USA...
ACTCGCCGGAACCGTTTTTTTGAATAAGTCTCGGTCCCGCCAGCGAACGATCTCGTACTTGCGAGCGGGCGACGGGGAAGCCGGTTACCCGACCGCTGAGAGCATCAGCCTCCGAACGGCGGATGAGCCCACGCCGGAGCGCCTAACAGACATTGCGATTAGCGCGCGCGCCTGGTTAATTTCCCTGCTTGAACGCATTCCGGGGCAGGGTGATGGCGCAGTCCGGGCTCTTTGCCATGTGCTGATTGCATCGTGGCTGGCCGACACAGTCGCCGTGAGAGGCGGATGCTGCTCGTCCCGTTTTTCGGGAGTCGCCTCGCATGTGGCTGAGTTACTGAACAGGCCTCCAGAGTCCAGCACCATCGACGGCGTCAAGCCGACCCTCAAGCTGATCGTTGAGATTCTGCTCTCATCCCAGGGGTTAAGGGTAGAACCGTTTCGTCAGTTCCTTGCCCAAAGTGCATCCATACTGCGACGCTCAAACCCAGTATGGAAAGCGGACCCGGCGCTCACCGACAAGCGGATCCTTCTTTATTTCGCCGACGTCCTTCCGGGGAGGCCAACAAATTCTATCGACGACGTCCCGGTTTCATTGCATGACCTTCGTCTTTCCGGATCCACCGAAGATGTCGATGCGCTGACTTTTCGAATGGAATGCCTGACGGGATGGGGAACCCGGCAGGTCACCTCCGAAAAGATCGCACCGGCGCTGGCTGAGATGGTGTCGGGTTTTGCGACGCAACGTCTTCGCAACTACGATTTGATCTCCGCCGCAAGGCTGCTAAGGCTTCACGAATACCTTGCTGCAAACCAGTTGGCAGCCAGAAGAAACGATCTTTTTAGCTTCCTCTGCATGCAGCACCGGAAGCATGGCCCATTCGGGTGGTATGGACCTGAAGCTGCGACACTGCACAAACGGGGGCCGCTCTTGTCGGAAGAAGCGGAATTCTATTTGGTGGCAACGCTGGAATGCCTATGGACGATAGCCGAGCGATCAAGTGACGGCTGGCGCCTCTTCGCAGGCGTCCCCAGCTATGCGGCATCCAGGGACAGCATAATTGCGGCGCGCCGCGGCTCGAATAAGCGCGCTCCATCGCAATGAGGAAAAGGATGTGACCAATGCTGCATGGCAACATCCCGTTGGCTGTCATAGCCTCTCCCCGATTTCCTGCTCGTGAGGTGCCAAGGCTCGCCGCTGCCTCCCGTCAAGCCATTCGGCGTGTCGTCGATGCCGCGTCTCCGATGGTGTTTAGACCCGACGCCACGAAGGCGAACGGCCGCCTTTTAACGCCTGACGATCTTATGGAGGTGTTTCGCGATGCAACGGTCACCGTGAGCCTAAGCCACGGCGGAGCATTTCGGTCCCGGGAGGCGTCGGATCTGTCACGGAGGCGCATGCCATTTGCGGATTTTGCCGCCTATGTGGAGCGCTCCAGCTTCGAGAACATCGATCGGATGTATCTCTCCCAGTTCCCGGTCGATGGCATTGCGGGCATTCCCGGGACGGATATGATTACATCCCGTTATATCCCGGAGGGTGCTGCTTCCGTCAGCAAGAACCTGTGGTTTGGGCCCGCCGGCACGGTGTCCCCTTTGCACTTCGATCGGAGCCACAATTTTCTATACCAGCACTGGGGCCGTAAACACATTGTTATTGTCGATCCATCGTACCTACATCAATTGAAGCCGGGGCCAAAGAATTCGGAGAGCCCGCATGTCAGTTCGCTTGATCTGGTGACGCCCGATTTCGCCGTCGATGTTTCTCGTCTCGATGCCCCGTGCCTTGAGGCCGTTCTTGAGCCTGGCGACATCCTCTTCTTGCCTGCTTTGTGGTGGCACAACGTGTTGTCGATTGATGCCGCAATCTCCGTCAACTATTGGTGGCGGCCTCCGATCAGCGCCTGTCTGTACCCGAGCTTTTTCAGAATGTTGTCTTCGAGGAGCGTGTACCGCGATCCGTCGTTGGTCACGCATTGGGTTGACGTTACGCCGCACAGGTTGGATACCGCTCTTTGCCTCTATCTGGCACACAAAGGCCACAGCTTCGGGGCAGCGGCTATCGCCGGTGCCCTGGTGGTGGCGTTCTGCGACAAGGTTCTCCGGATGCTCGGCATTCCCGAGTCCCGAGGCCCAGCTTCGGAAGACGGAATCGAGGCGCTGCCGAATTCTGCGGCGGCGGAGACAGTCGTCTCTGCGCTGGCTAGGCAGGGCCTCATCAATAGCCCTCAATCCGCTCTTCTCCTGAAGTGGTTGGAGATGGCCAAGGAGACAGCCGCTCAGCCGGAGCCGTGCACGTATGATGATGAGCGTGCGACCGCGATTCGCGAGATGATTTGGACACTGCATGTGGAACTCGGAACTGTTCTTTCGAGGTAGAATGCCGCCTGCGGGAAGTAGACGGCCCACAACTCGGTCGCTCTGAGGATGCAAGAAGATTTTTCCCACGACGCGAATCCAAAAGGAATGAAACTGCGGCGGGGCAGCCGGCGTTATGATTCGCGCGGGATCCGGACCCCTTCACCCAAGCTCCACCGGAATTTCCCCGGGCTCGACCCGTCCGAGGAATACTCCGACGGAAGATAACGACGCTTCTCCCCGCACAGCGGGCACTCGATGACGATCGATTGGAACGGGAATTCAGTCACACCAGTCGGAACGTCGCGGCGGCACTTTTTGCGGGCGACAACGAACGTCTTGCACGCTGACGGTCCCTTGGAACATGGATAAGAGCATAGGCGAATAGAAAGCAAAATCCAGATCGCAATTCGGATGGCTTATGCAGCACCTCGGTACACACCATTGACGACCATTTAACGAAGCCGAGACTGATCCGGCTCGTCCCCCCAGAAACCACTGAGCCCTTGATCACGGCCGGAGCACAGCGCGGATGAGTTTATTGGCGACCCCCTACCCACTGAGAATGCGTCGGGGTAGAAATTCTAACGATGACCCAACCGAAAGGCAGTACATACAGGGAACGCCTCTCATCTCTCTGCCCATCGAGAAAACTTTCAGGGCGGCAACGAGCGATAGTAGACTTGAGTCCTCCTTTTATGGCCACTTCCGCGCCACGATGGTTCGGGGAGACGTTTCGCTACTCTGCGACCGCACGTGCGTGCGCAGGCGAGATGGCAGGAGAGCGCCTTACAGCTGATGTCTGTGAGCTTCCTGCCGATGGCGGGTATACACACCTCATCTGGAATCGATTCTTCTTCAGAAATCTTGCTATGGGCGAGGGCTATGCGGAAGCACAGGGCCAGCGCAGCAAAGATGGGAAAGCCTGGGAGACGTGGATCCGAATCGCACTGGAGAGAGTCAACCTGAGCGAAGTGCTGACGATCGGCCGCATGACGGCTACGCTGCTTTCTTCCTGCCCGGTTGAGGCGAAGAATCCCGAATTCTCTTTGCTGGGGACGACCTTCGCGGATGTGCGGATCGCTGGCACCCCCGTGGAGTTGGAGCTCAATCAACTCGGCCAGACGCCAATCACGTATGAAGCAGAGACGAGCGATGAGCGATTTCGCCGGGGCAAAGCGAGAAGTGAGCCTGACTCCGACGGCAAAGTGATTGTGCCTCTCGTGAACCGCGTGTCTGGCAGTTGGGATCGAACAGGAGGAGGCGTTGCGGAAGGCAACCGAATCACCATTCCCGGCTTTGGTAGGGTTGTTCTCGGTGAGCTGGCCGTCGAGCGGCAGCGGTGCCATCTCTGTCTGGTGCGCGCGGAGCTGGACGGCTTCATTTCGGGACGGATCGACATCGGTGTCCTGACGATCGATAACGAGAATGCCCGCACGCCCCTGGCGGACATACCAGAAAACGAGAATGCTCTCCCGCTGTCTGCCGGTCTCGATGAGGAAGAAGAACAGGAAGTCCTGGCGGAACTGAACGACTGGGTGAACACGCATCCCGGGCGGGACGAGCCCTTTCTCTTTTTCATGGGGCGATCGCTCACGCCCGCCGAATTCTTCAATGAGGTCGAAGGTAAGACCGAGCTGGGGATTTCCTTTCTGCGTTTCCTGGGGGATCAATCGAAGAGATTTGACGAACATCCACGTGATGCAATCCGGAGGGCGGTCGACGCCAATCGTTCCGAATGAAAAATATAGTGATCTTTTCCTCCTGCTATGACGTGAACTCGTCCTATACGGCGCGTTGGGCCGAGGAACTGCGCGACGACCTGGTCAAACAGAAAGACACCTGCTGTTTCCTCTATGACGCACAGTATCTCTGCCGATCGAGCACTGCGCTCGATGACGCTGTTGAGCGCGCCGACTACATCGTGTTTTACGGGCATGGGACCCAGGGTGGCTGGATCGCTCTGCCCGACTATTCAAGCGGGACGTCCAGCGTCAAATCGATTCCCCTGGTCGATTCCAGTAAAGTCGGCGTCCTGAAGGGACGAAAGGTCTATGCCGGCTGCTGCTGGTCGCTGAATGTATTGGGCAACAACTACATTGCCAGCTTTCCTCAGGGCGAATACGTCGGGTACACGCATGAGTTCGGTTTCGAGGGAAGCAATGCGTTGCATTTCAGGGATGTTGTGAATCTCTCGGTGCGTAGCTTTATTCGTGGCACAGCCGCAGCGGCAACCGTGGCCTACCTGCAGTCGGAGTGGGCTCGGTTGAGGGACCGCCTCTTCAGCGGCGACCTGCAGGGAAACCGCAATGCAGTGCAGGCGTCGAATGTGGCCGAACTGAACAGGCTGCGGGTGGGCAGCAAGCCATAGCCATTCACTGCAGCGCGGAATAAAAACCCGGAGGACCGGAATGAACGTTGTCGAGGGCGCGGATGCGGTTGTCGAGCTCGTGAAGGATGTCGAAGAAGCCCTGGCTCTCGTGAGAGAAAAAGCCAAACGCTCTCTGAACCTGACTCTGAGGCGCGCCGAACTGGAAATCGAAATGACAACGACGAATGTGGCCACGGCCGGCGGAAAGTTTGAGATGGGAATCAAGCTGGATGCGTCGATCGAGCGCGAGCGAACCCACACCCATGTTCTCAAACTAACGCTGGAGCCTGTCGCAGGAAGCATGAAGATGGGGTGGGAACAGACCCACGATCTGGCAGATTCGATCGTGGCTCTGGCTTCACTCCGAAACCAGGTCGCGGCTCAGGGATTCACCGATACCAGGGTAGGCGACATGGCACTCGAGGTCCACTTCGAGAAAAAGACCTCCGGGGGACTGCAGATCATTGCTGGCGGCCAGGGAGCATCCGGAAACACGCAAAAGGTAACCTTGTATTTTCGTGAGTAGACCCGGCAGGTCGTTCAAGGCGAAACTCGAACTCAACTGCGCGCTTGCGATGCACTGGCGTCCCCGCAACCGGGAAGCGGCGCCCGACGAAAACCGGTTGGATGTCGGTCCCGGCTAAACTTTCCTGCATGCGTAAGGATAGGCCCGGCCATGTCTGGCGGTGCGGGAGAGCAAAGCGCTTATTGACCTAATCGGTAAAAGTTGGGTCTTTGTTCTCGACTCCTCTCCCATCACCCGGTGGTCCACTGGTGGAGCGGTCATGTGTCCGGTTGAGGCACTAAAGGATCCGCCGTGATGGCAAAGCGCGCCGTACCGGAAGAGCTGGCCATCATGGCGAGAGCACTCGCCGCGAGCGTCTGATTGATGAACGGTTCCTGCCGTTCGAGTGCCTCGACCGCGGAACAACTGAGCAGAGGGTCCTCACTGGCTGTCGCATCGGCAATCTCGGGAAAGAGCTCGCTGACTTTCCGCAGCCGTTGCGCATTTTGGCGGTTCCTGTCGAGCCTACCAGCATGTGCTGACTCTCTTCGTCGAAACAGGCCTCTATGGCGTCATGCTCCTCAAAGACGATCAACAGCGCCGGCAACGGCGGTCCATCGTAGTGCCCCTCGTAGTCTGCCGGTTCAGAGGATCTCGCTCTGACCCTGGCGAACCTAACGGCCTCGACGTATCGAATCCTGTTCCTGTATTGCCCATTGCGATGATGCTGGAGCAATCGCCGGTCATCGGGACGCCAGTGTTCTGACTCGTGTTTGAGACTCGTGCGATTGCACTCCGGCAGGGCCTTCTCGACATCGGGAAACTTGTACTGATTTCGATTCGCCGTATCGTCTTCCTGGGCATATTCGATCAGGTTCTCCTCATAGGCCTGCCCATCACTGTGGTCGTAGATGCTCATCACGCGATAGAGCGACCGAAGGAGCGTCCGGTAGAAGGCCGCACCGAGACCATCGTTCCTCCGACTTCAGTGTTCACCGATGCAGCGTATCCCTCCGAAGGGCTAACCAGGGCGCCGGGATGCGACTCCATGGATGGGTACCGGTGGAGGTGGCCTGATCACGGCTTAGCGCTGGCCAGAACGAGTTTTTCCGAATCTCTCTGCAGGACATCGATTGCCCGAAAGCCTGCACCCGCTACGAGACGAATCCACTGTTGCACCGAGAGCATATCCCCAATGGAAGCCTGATCGTCCGGATGATCGCCGAGGAAGCCAAAGTCGTATCCGACCAGAGCCTGCACTCGTGACCAGAACCGGCGCCAATCTTCATACCGGTGCTGGCTCGGTTGCTCCTTCTGCCATGCTTGAAATCCAGGCGCAAACAAGGGCTCCGCTGCCGCCGGTTCCATTTGCAGGAATACGCCTCCTGTACGCAGCAACTGAAAGACATCGGCGAGAAGTCTGGTTGTCTCCGCCAGTCCCAACCAGTGCAGGGCATTAGCCGCCACCACGACGTCATAAACGCTCGCCAAATCGCGGTGCCAGCCCGGGGCCGACAGATCCCGCAACCAGGTCCGTCCACCAATAGAATCGCGGCGATTTACGGCCTCGCAGAGCCCCACAAAGAACTCATTCCTGTCCACGAAATCGATCCGCGCATTCAGAAATCGGTCATGGATGACGCGGCCTGCATCGCCTGTTCCGCAGCCCAGGTCCAAAACTCGCAGACTCTGATCAATTCCAAACGGAATCGCTGCGGCGATGAGCTTGAGCGCGCCCGGCTTGGCAGGTCCCTGCTCCGCGCGCCACAAGTCGAGCCATGGATCGAGCTCTTCCCCGCGCAGTTTATCCTCGATTTCCGCCCGAGTCGGGATTTGCATTTGTTGCCACCTTTCGAGTGCGCAATGCACCGATGCCTGGTTATCGCACATCAAGGACGGCGGAGTATTGGAGAAATTTGATCGCCAGGGTCGGGGAGCTTATGCATTCCGGGTCCGCTGCAGAAATTCGAGAGGACTCATTCCCGAGAAAGACCTGAACTCGTTGATGAAGTGCGACTGGTCATAATACCCGCAGCCGAGGGCCAGATGCGTCCACCCGATCGCGGTCCGGGCGATCCTGCGATCGGCGCCGCCAGTCGCGCAATCGAGATATGGTCTTCCTTCCGCGAAAGGCGAAGGATCTCGTCGCGCCTGGCGGTGAATCGCTGCGACGGCTGCATGGAACCGGCCAATCCTGACAACCGTCTTGGGAGCCATGCCGAAGTACAGGTGGAACTGCGCAATCAGATGCCGTCGGCTGCAGCCGAATTCCTCGGGGAGCCGTGCCAAATCTATGGCGCTCGGATATTCCTGGAGCATCCCCCATACCCGTTGCAGCCCCGACGGAGGGGGAGGTGCGGAAGCCAGTCGCGAAGCAAGGATGTTTTCGACAATGTCGAACCGCGCCGCACGGTCCTGTGTGTTCCACACACGTTCCATCAGGAGCCGTGAAAATTGAGGATCGATTGCCTCCAGCGGAAGAGCTCGATCCGTGAGCAAATCCATAGGCGTTCGCAGAAGCATCTGCGCGCCCATGGGCAGGAGGCGAATGACCATGAAGTCTCGCGCTCCGACCGCCTCGTATATCCGGTGCCGATGCTGTAGAGCAATGACCCATGCGTTCCTCAGTTTGATCGTGCCAGACGTCTCTGAGCATTGAACGATGTGATGAGGCGCGGCGGAATTCAGAACGATGGCGACTTCACGTGCGGGGAGGTGCCGCTCGCGCAAACGGCTCGGCAGGAAACCCTCGCTGGAAAAGTATCCATGGACGTAATTGCGAAGGCGCGGTTCGGCATCCCGCCGGGCAGCGCGCCACCAGCCGAGATCCGACCGATGAGTGGTCACTTCGATACGGGTTGAACCGGCTCCTCGCATTGCTCAATAGTGTGCCATCGCGGAAATGTTCTGTGCCTCAACTGCCAGGGACAGGGTGAATCGGGCTCCGATAAGGATTCGGATCAGGGTTGCACCGCTAAGCTCTCTCATGGGATGGCATTCGAGAGAGCCTGATTGAAGTGTGGAACGAGAAGTCGGCCGGCGTTCACGTGTTCATCGGTGTGACTCCGGAAGGGCGACAGCAGAATAACGCACTCATCGACACCGGCCCCTATGAAAGCGAGGCGAACGCAAATCCGCCGCCTGGATATCGGGCCCGACATTTGCACCAACGGAATATTAATTCCGGGTATCACCGCGAGCGAGCTCTCACGAAAGCGGCGGCCGGTTGGCCAAGCCATTGCGTGATGGTCATGACTCTTGGAAATCCAATAAGTGGCCCCGTTGCCAGGTTGGTGAGCATGCCCGGCGTAAAGCCCGGCAGTTCATCGGCAACCTGTTGCCAGGTCAGGCCTCTTCTGAGGCGTTCCTCCTGAAGAGCAGCATAGATCGCGTGCGTATCGAGACGAAGGATCCGATCCGGTTCGGCTTCGGGCAGCTGCCCGTCCGGCCTGGCACTGCGCGCCGGATCGGAGAGAAAACTTTCCGGAGTCCGCCCCAGCCATCGAAGCACCTGGAGAACAACTGCGCTGGTGACCGATCGCTTCCTGAGCATGTCGCGAAGCGTTCCCGGATGGATTGGAATCGACGGCGTTGACTCGAACGGTCGATTGATCTCCGCAGCAAGTTGTACCCAACTCAGGCCGCGAGCAAGTCTCTGCGCGTCGAGTTCTGCGTGGAAAGCGCGCATATCAAATCGGTTCACTGGCATGGTCCTGGCATTCAGCAGTCGATTCAATGAGGCTCAATATCCGGATGTCCGCGGTCTGACGCCACAAGGGCGCCACTAAAGAGCCTCCTCCGCTTCAATCCGGTTGCTTCCAGCAACGTGTGTTGCCCCGGGGCCCGCAGTTCGGAAACGCACTCCGGGGAAAGGGTGTGAAGGGCGGCCCTTCATCAATCCGAGTACAGGGGAAAGGTCACGCCGAAGGCGGTTCCGGCGTGTTCCTCGCTGGCTACTGACAATTCTGCGCCATGCATTTCCGCGATCCACTTCGCGATGGCCAGTCCGAGCCCACTGCCTTCCAACTGGCCGCGAGACGGATCGGTACGGTAGAAACGGTCGAAGATTCGCGGCAGATCCTCCTTGCGGATGCCGATGCCGTTATCGCGCACCATCACCGTGGCTTCGCAGTCCGACCGGCTTAGTGTCACATCGATCCGGCCGGGTGACGGTGTGTACTTAAAAGCATTGTCCAGCAGGATCCAGAACAACCGGCGCAGGCTTGCGAAATCGCCGAGGACCATGACCGACGGCTGACCCGGCAGCACCACGGAGAGGATGTGACTGCGATCGGCGGCGAGGGGGCGCGCCATCTCGCAGGTTTCCGCCACGATGGCGGAGAGATCGAGCGGGGCGAGCGCGGCGGCGGCGCGATCGGCATCGGCGCGCGCCAGGGTCAGCATGTCCTCCAGCAGCACGGAGGCCTTCGCCGACTCCTCCACAATCTCGGTGAATGCCTGCCGACTGTCGGCGTCGGCTTGCTGACTGCGCAGGGCGACTTCGGCAACCGTGCGCACGAAAGAGATCGGTCCGCGCAGATCGTGTGAGGCATCCGCCGTAAACTGCCGGATTCGATTGACGGCGGTCTCCAGCCGCGCCAGCATGTCGTTACAAGTCTCTGCGAGGCGTTCCAGTTCGTCTCCGGTTGGAGAAACCGGCAGCCGCTCGGAAAGATTCGTGATGCTGATTGAGCGCGCCTTTGCCGTGATGCGGTCGACCGGCAGCAGAGCTCTGCGGCTGAGGAAATATCCGCCGACCGAGGAGACGAGCAGCAGGACCGGAATGGATGCGAGCAGGATGGTGAGGAAATGGCCGAGCACCAGATCATTGCCGGCCTCCGGCGCGGCGGCAAGAAGATACAGGTTTTCCTGCCCCAGGGAGAAGGGGCGGCCCAGCACCCAATATTCATCGCCTGACCAGCTCACCTGCTCGAAGGTTTCAGAGCCAAAGCTGTGCAGGCTGGGCCACGGGAATTGTCGTGCGGCAGTGGCTGGTGGAAAGCGGTTTTCTCCAGTGGCCGCGTTCAGCACCTCACTCAGCCCGTGCCCGGTGGCGCCGGCGAATTCGATCACTTTCTGAGCCCGCGCCGTCTGGCTCTCGTCCCGCGTTGACGTCAGCAAGCCTTCCAGCCGATGTTCGCGGCGCGAGAGTGTTCCGTAGCGCTCGCTTACCAGTGTGGCTTTTAGGTCCCACCACATGGCAGTGCCAAACAGCAGCCATCCCACAAAAAAGATGCCGCCGAACCAGGCGGCGAGACGGAGCGAGATCGACCACCGTGGCGTCATGCCGTCTCGCGCAGCGAGTAGCCCACACCCCGCACGGTGTGGAGCATTTCGGTTTCTCCCGGATGGGTGATCTTCGAGCGCAGCGACCGTATGAAGACATACAGGCTGTCGTAGCTGACCTGTGCATCGCGACCCCAGCCCTGGTCGATGAGCACGGAGCGGGGAACAATGTTGCCCGCGCGCCGCATCAGCGATTCCAGCAGGGCGTACTCCGTGCGCGTCAGCAGTTCGGAGCGATTGCCGCGCCGCAGTTCGCACGTCCCCGGGCGCAGCACCAGTTCGCCGCAGCGCAGCTCCGCCGCCGGACGCTCCGCCACCCGCCGCGAAGCGGCCCGCAGGCGCGCCAGCAGCACATCCAGAGCAAAAGGCTTGGTCAGATAGTCGTCGGCACCGGCATCGAGGCCGCGCACCATATCCTGCATCGAGTCGCGCGCGGACAGGATCAGGGTCTGCGTACGCAGCCGCTCTTCGCGCAGCTTTCGAATCACAGTGAAGCCGTCCATACGCGGCAGCATGATGTCGAGAACCAGCATGTCGAAGCGGTCGGTCCGGCCGAGGCGCAGCGCCTCCTCGCCGTCGAACGCCAGCGTCACTGCGTAACCCTCGCTTGTCAGAGCGCGGCCCAGATGTCCGGCCAGGCTCCGCTTGTCTTCTGCGATCAGCACCTGCATGGCGTGCAGTCTAAGCCCTGAGATGTAAATATCCGATGAAAACGGGCGCGCGACAGGCAGGGCCTTAGATTGGCTTTAGGTTGCGTTGACATACTGCCGTCATATCGATTCCAGGAATCCAGACAGACCATTTGTTTTGGAGGCAGTTATGCGGCACTCTCTCTTGCGTTGTTCCCTCGTTGTGGCATTGGTGGCCATGTGTTGCTCGGGCGAGCTCTTCGCCCAGTCGCCGAAGGCATCCATTAACGGCACGGTATCCGACTCTTCCAAAGCGGTAATTACCGGAGCACGGGTGGTGGTCACGCCAGGGAACCTCGTCACCACGACCAACACCAGCGGGCAGTTCACGGTGCGCGATCTCGCCGCCGGAACTTATACCCTGACCATTTCCGCCACCGGATTCCGGCCTTTCAGCGAATCCGTCGCGGTTTCGGCCGGGCAGGCGGAGACGCTTACTCCGAGCCTGCAGGTGGGCTCCACGGGTCAACAGGTGATCGTTACGGCGGACGCCGGGCCGCAGCAGACCACGACGCAGGCGATCAACGAGGAAATCACATCGGCCAACATCGTGAATGTGATGCCCTATAGCGAAATCGTCGCGCTGCCCAATGTGGATATGGCGGACGCCATCGGCCGTATGCCGGAGGTTACGCTGCAGCGTAACGAAGGCGAGGGCGAATACGTCCAGGTGCGCGGCCTCGAGCCGCGGCTGACCAATGTTCTTGTCGACGGCGTGACGCTTCCCGCACCGGAGGTGGGCATCCGGCAGGTCGATCTGGAGGGCATTCCCGCCGACATGGTGCAGTCGATTGTGATCAACAAGACGCTCTCCGCCAATCAGGACGAAGGCGGCATCGGTGGCACGGTGAATCTGGTGACCAAGACAGCGGGGGATGCGCCCTATCTCAGCGCCGAGTCGACCATGGGTTATGAGCCGATCCAGAATACCCGCTACATGGGTAAGGCGGGCGCGACGGCCGGGATGCGCTTCGGGCCTAGCAAGCGCTGGGGGCTGATCGGCGGCTTCGAGTCTGATTATGACGGCCGCGGTATCGATAATATCCAGCCCACTCCGGCTCTTAACCCCAATGGTTCGACAACTCCCTACTACAGCAGCGACACGCAGCGGATTTATCGCCTCAACCGGCGGCGGTGGGGTACTACCGCAACCGTCGATTACAGGATGAGCCCCAAAACCACATTTGGCGTGCACTTCCTGCTTTCCGACTTCAGGGACTGGGCGACAAGTGGTACTACGACATGGGCTCCAAGGGCGAATTTTATGAGTCGAACCAAACGAGAACCCCGGAAGTGGGCTCCCTGATTCTCGACAGCAGCCACATTCTCAAAAGTTCCTGGATTCACTGGGGTTCGGCAGTCTCCCGCTCGCGATTCCTGAACGCCGGCGGCGACCCTCGAGCGGAATGGAAGCCGATATCGGCCCTGAAGAATTACGACGCGGCTAACTGCAAGTACCTTGGAACTCCGGGCAGCATCTACCGGCCCATGTGGTCGGCAGGCTGCGAGTTTCCCAATGCCAACCCGGCTGACAACAATTTCAATCCGAACAACTACAATCTCTCGACTTACCGCACCACCACCGGAAGCGCAGTGGAACTGGATCTGCAGGAGTGGGTGGGTATGGGTATCAATTACCATCTCGGCTCCCTCTCTTCGACCTTCGAGTTCGGCGGCCAGTTCCGCAACATGCATGGTTTTCAGTATGCCTCGACGCCACAGTACGACTACACCGGCTCGGCCAATCTCGGCCTCACTCCCTTCCTCTCCGGATTCAGTTATTCGGATTATTACAACGGCACGTATTACATGGGATCCGTAACCGACTGGAACAAGCTGAGCGCTTACGCGACAGCCAATCCGGGGCTCTTCACGCTGGATGTCGCCACCACGCGCTCGGGCTCGGATTCCGCGAACTTCGACCTGATCGAGCGCGATTCAGCCGGGTACGTGATGAACACCATCAACTGGTCGCGGTTCAGCCTGCAGACGGGCCTACGCCTGGTCGGCACGCAAACCCATGCGCTCGGCTATTACGTGAACGTCACAGCCGGTCCGAACGGCGATGGCCTGAATAATGCAGGGCAGTGGATCGGAACTACTCCGGAGACGACCAGCCAGTCCTATGTGGTGCCGCTGCCCAGCGCGCAGGCGCGCTGGCAGGCGACGCCGATGACGGCCATCCGTGCGGTTTACTCGCGGGGCCTGGCCCGCCCCAATCCCTACGATCTGGTGCCATACATTACGGATAATGGAGAGGGCAGCGTTCCCGAATACAACATCGGCAACCCCGGGGAGCAGGCTACGAAAGCCAATAACTATGATCTGTTGGTACAGCAGGAACTGCACCCGTTCGGCGTGATCGAGGCGGGGTACTTCTATAAGCAGCTCATGAACCCCATCGTCTCGGTCTATACCTCCTGCGCAACCACGGGCTCTCTCTGTAACTTCGCGGGAGATAACACCGACCCGTCCACGGGCCAGAGCAACGAGGCGCAGGAGAATGTCAACGCCAATAACGCCAGCGTGTGGGGTTTGGAGTTTTCGTGGCGGCAGCAGTTCAGCAACCTGTCCGGAGCACTGCGCGGCCTCAATATGATTGCCAATTACGGCTACGCCAATTCCCACACCAACGGGATTCCGGGGCGCACCGACTCGCCTTCGCTGATCGGCACGGCGCGGAACGAGTTCAGTATCGTGCCCGGCTACCTGCTGGGCCGCTATTCCGCGCATATGGGCATCAGCTACAACGGAGCCTACA
>Ga0335072_10009576_pt1 | contig 13965 bp, 14 predicted proteins | sample Lox_Sample_21_FD_206725 | JGI IMG/M metagenome (GOLD analysis project Ga0335072, IMG submission 206725) | Soil microbial communities from Loxahatchee National Wildlife Refuge, Florida, United States - Lox_Sample_2.1 | ecosystem: Environmental > Terrestrial > Soil > Wetlands | place: USA...
AATCTCGCGGCTATGCCGGCCGGCCGTCGCGAGGTTCAGTTGCTCATTGCCGCTGATGACGTCGATGCCGCAAAGCAAACCGCAATTGGCTTGTGCGCCAAGGCGTTCAGTACCACTCCGGCCCCCGGTGTAGTCACCTTCGTCAGCAGGGGAACCGACGATGACGCCCGCGGGGTGTTGTCGGCGTTCGGGCTCACCGGCGAAATCGCCCGGGCCCCCGGCGATGACGGGTTCGACATCGTCTACGTGACGCTGCGTGAGGACGAACTCGAGCGCGTTCCGGAAAGCCGGATTCACACGGCCCTCGAGGCGTCGCTCAACTGTGAGGTCCACATCCGCACCAAATAAACGCATTAGCGTCCTAAGAATTCGAGGATCGCCGGTGCGGCCTGCACCCAGGTGTCGAACATATTGAAGTGCTGCACCCTGCCCGCGGCACGGTCTTCGGACGCACGTTCCCAGGCATCCTCGGGCCAGGGCGGGTCGATGAGCTTGGATCCCTTGATCAGGCAGCTGACCTCTAGCGACGTCCGCTTGGGGTGATCCATGTCGTTCTCGCCGCCGCGAATGATCAACGTGGGGACCTGAATTCGGTCGAACATTTCGTCCTCGACACCGGGGATGGTCTGTCCCGGCTTGGACACGAAGGCGTTGAGCCAGCGCAGCATCACCTTGAGGAATTCATCCTTGTCGAAGTCGAGGAACCGCTGTTTGTTGGCTGGGTTTTCCTCGATGCGATCGCGCCACTCCTGCACCTTCACCACGCCGTCCATGCCGGTACCGCGCACCGCGAGAATGCTTGGGACGATATAGAAGGAGCCGAGCACGAACGTGCCATAGATACCGCCAACGATATTCCACACCACCAGCTTCTCGATGAGCTCGGGGTAGAGCATCGTCGTCAGCATGGAATCCCTTGCCCCACCGGATCCGCCGGCCAGGATGCAACGCTCGACACCGAGCTGACCCAGCAGGCCGCGCAGGGTTTCGGCGCGCATATGCGACTCGCTTTGCCCGTAGAACTGCACGTCGGAGGCTCCGCAATTCGGGCGGTCCCAGAGCAGCACCCGGTAGCCGCCGGCGGCCAGGGCGTCGGCCAGCGGACGCAGACCCTCAATCTCCTTACTGAACCGGCCGCCCGGCGTCAGGACGATGAGATCGCCTGCATCGCCGAGGATTTCGTAGACAACGTTTCCACCGTTCACCTCGATAGAAGACACGCGACTCTCCTGTAGCTACGCCATCACCAGAACGTCATTGCCGACGACACGCACCGGATAGGTACGGATACTCCACTCCGGCTTGACCGCGGTCGTGCCGGTCGCCAGCTCGAAACCCCATTGGTGCCAGGGACAGTAGATGTACTCCAGGTCTCGCACCATGACCGCGTCCCCGGGAGCGGTCTCGTCGACGATGGTGCGACCACGCGGACGCCCCGAGCACAGTGGCCCGCCCTGGTGCGGGCAGTAGTTCGCGATCGCGTAGAACATTCCGTTGACGTTGTAGACGCCGACGCCATGGCGCCCGATCGGCACCAGCTTGTGGGTGCCCGGCGGGATCTCGTCTACTGTCGCGACAACATGCTCGCGGCCCTGGGCGAGGCGGGGCTCGGGCCGTTTAGCTGGCCCCTTTTCTTCAAAAGCCAACTCAGAGCACCCGGACCTGACCCTCGAGGACTGGCACCGTTTCCGGCAGGTGATAGGTCGCGATGCCGTTTTTGTACATCACCGCGTCGCGGGCCGCCTTGGGAAGGTGCTTGACCAACCAGCGCGGGTCGTCGAACGTCCAGTGCGGGTAGTCCGAGGAGTACAGCAAGATCTTGTCGCACTCCATCCACTCCAGTGCGCGGGTCAGCTCGGTCTTGTCTTCCGGGTAGTCCAGCGGTTGCGTCGTGAACTTGATGTGGTCCTTCACGTACTCCGACGGCTTGCGCTTGATCTCCACCCGCGACTTGCGCGCTTCGTAGATGGCGTCCATGCGCCACATCAGCGGCAGGATCCAGGTGAATGCGTGCTCGACGAACACGATCCGCAGCGTCGGGAACCGGTCGAAGACACCGTCGAAGACCAGGCTCATCACCTGGTTGGCGGCCAGCAACGAGTAGGTCACCATGAAGTCGTGGTTGTAGCTGGGGAAGCCGACCGGTGGCGTCGGCAGCATCTCGTAGTTGCTGCGCGACAGGTGGCAGCTCACGGTGATGTCGTGCTTGGTGGCGGCCTCCCAGATCGGGTTGTACTTCGGGTGGCCCCATGAGGGCCGCGGCTCGGCCTTGATCAGGATCTGCGCCATGTAGGGGTGTCCGGCCCAAGTCTCGATCTCGCGGGCGGCCCCTTCCGGGTCCTCGACCGCCGCGCAGATCGAACCGCGCCAGCGCTCGTGCCAGTTGTTGTGGCTGTCCAGCCAGTGATTGGCCTGCCAGTGATTGAGCGCGGTCGAGTACGCCTGGTGGGCCTCGGCCAGACGCGGCGTGCGGCCACCGGGCTCCAGGATCGCGATGTCGGAGCCCGCCTCCATGATCAGCTGGCGGAAGGCCATGTCCGGGTCGCTGCCGGGGAACTCACCGTCGGGCGGGAAGGTGTCCGTACGCATCGCGAAGCTGTGCGCGTAGTCCGGAGCGTCGTAGTAGATCAGCTCGCCGACCCGGTGGTCGAGGAAGAACTTGCTGCGCCAGGGCTCGGGAATGTACTGGGTGATCTCGCCCCGTTTGGGCACCGGGTGGACATCCGAGTCGACGCACCGGACGGCTATGCGCTCCGCGGCGGGAACGCGTTCCTGCATGTGGGTCAGCGTCATTTCGCTCTCCTCAGTTTCCTGCCTTCTATTCTGCGACTAGCCCGCTGCCAGGTCGACAGAAATGTCGATCCCGTACAGGTTGGCCGCGTTACGCCAGCACAACTTTTCGCGCTGTTCGGCAGACAGCGCGGTGGGTAGCTTGCTGAGGTCGCCGCATTGCCAGTGCGGGTAGCTGGAGCCGAACATCACCAAGTCCTCTTTGCCGGTGAAGCCGAACCACTCACCGGCGAACTCGGCATCCGCCGGACCGTCGAGGCTGCCCTGAACGAAGTACACGTGCCCGGGGATGTAGTCGCTGGGAATCCGCGGTGCCCACGGCGTCTGTTCCAGGTGTGGCCGGCCGAACGTGTCCATCCGCCAGAGGAACGGCGTCATGAAGTCCGCGGCACCGTCGGCCCAGACGAACTTCAACGTGGGAAAGCGCTCGAAGACGCCCTCGGCGATCATGTTCATCAAGTGGTACAGGTAGTTCAGCGCCATGAAGCTGACGTACTGCTCATAGGTCTGGGTGTGCCCGGACGGTGTCGGGGGAAACCCGATGCCCTCGCCCGTCTCGATGTGCACTGCGACGGGAAGGTTCGCATTGGCGGCGGCTTCCCACAGCGGCCAGAACTGCGGCTTTCCGTAAACTTCCCGAGACTGCAGCGGAACGCCGATCTGGACCACGCGCGGGTGCGCACGCCATTTCTCGATCTCACGCACCGCGCCGGCGATGTCGTCGGGGTTGACCCGGATGGTGCCGCGGAATCGGTCGCCGAACTCGGCGGACTCCAGCCAGCGCGACACCATCATCTCGTTGTGGGCGGCATGCAGCGCGCTGCCCAAATGCCGATCGGGCATGATGCCGCGGCCCATCGGATGCAGGATCGCCACATCGACGCCACGCTTCGAAAACAGTTCGTTGGCAACGAATTCCGGATCCGAACCGGGATATTGACGGTCGGGCCCCTCGGTGTTCGGCGCGTATTCGCCGCCGGGCGCCCCGTACCAGTCCATCTCGTAGTCGGGGAAACCGCGGCTTTTGAACGGCTCACGCAGGAACGAGCGTAGGTCCTTGTTGGACGGAAAGAAGATGTGCACGCTCGCGTCGATCACCGGCGTGCGCGTTCCGTCAGCGTGCTCGATCACGAAAACCGTCCTTCGGCTTGCGGTAGCCAAAGTGAGTCAGAATCAGTCATATGATAGATAATCTAACATTCTGCTGGGCCGCCAATCAACGGATTTCCGGTAAGCATTTCGGTTAACCATCGCCCCTGGTAGTTAGTGGTATTGCAACCGTCCGGGCAATTGTCGTTCTTGAATCCGGATAATACCATTCTCCAAGTCTCTGGTCGGTGCGGCCGGTGGTGGCGAGATTGCCGACAGCGCTGACCGGAACGCCGTGTCGTGAGTACGATGCCGGAAGCAATGCGGAAGCTACGGAGCTTTTCGTCTCATCAACGGCCGATAAGTGCTGGGGGCCGTGGCCTGTCCATGGTGCGCTGGACCGGACTGTTGTTCGTAGTAGGCGCGGCACTCTTCGCGCTCGGTGTCCTGGTCTCGCTGCCACCGGGATCGCCACCGCTGCTCTCGGCGGTGACCTACGCGATTGGGGCGGTGTTCTTCACCGCCGCCGCGACCCTTCAGGTGGTCCTCGCTCGCCGCGACCTGCCCGAGGCCCAATTGCGTTCGCTCCGGCTGCGGGCCCGCGTTTCCGATTGGCTGTCCGCCGCCATCCAACTGCTGGGGACAGTGCTGTTCAACATCAACACCATGGACGCTGTGCTCACCATCGGTGCGCGCTCAGCGGTAATAGACACCGAGGGGTGGGTGCCCGACATCGTCGGTTCTTCAGCTTTCCTGCTCTCCTCTGCCATCGCGACGTTCCAGAGGTTCGGGCGCGACGGCATTCCCACGTTGCGGACGCTTCACAGCGCATCGCTTTCCTCAACTTGACTGGATCCGTCCTGTTCGGCGTCTCGGCCGCGGGCGCACTAATGCTGCGCTCGGGGACCGACGTCAGTCTGGTGTGGGCGAACATCGGCACGTTCTTCGGTGCCGTGTGTTTCCTTGTCGCCGCGTGGCTTTTCGGGTGGCCCCCGCGGCGCCGCACGGCTCGCGCGGGCGGCAGTTCGGCCACGAGAACGGTTAGCCCGACGGTGGCCGCCCCGCCGGACCGACGATCACGCCGGCGGCCTTCTCCAATGGTTTGATCACCGTCGTGAAATCGGAATCGGGGCCCTGATCGCGCGCGGCTGTTTCCCAGAGCCTGCCGATCGTTTCGGCGACATCAGCAGGCACGCCAAGCGCTTTGGCTTCGTCGAGATAGAGCCGCACGTCTTTGACCATCAGCCCGGTGGCAAACCCGTAATCGAAAGTGCGGGGGAGGATCGCCCGGGGAAACTTGTCACGACTTGCGCTCGTCGCGCCCGAGCCCGCGTTGAGCACCTCGATCATCACGTTGGGGTCAAGTCCGGACTTGACGCCCATCACGACGACTTCTGACGTGGCGACCAAGACGTTGGCCGCCAGGATGTTGTTGACTAGCTTCATCGTCTGCGCTGAGCCTGGTTTGTCGCCGATGTAGAACGGTCGGCCGATCGCCTCGAGTGCCTTTCGTATGACGTCGAATTCGCTGCGTGGGCCGGACACCATGACGGCGAGTGCTCCGTTTTCGGCTCCGCTGACGCCACCACTGACCGGGCTGTCGATCGCCACGATGTTCCGTTCGGCCAGACGGTCATGGATTTGCGCGGCTGTTCGGCTACCGACGGTTGACAGATCGACGTAGCGCTTGACCCGCGAGCCCTCGATCACACCTGCCGCACCGGTCGCCGCTTCAACCGACGCGGCTGGCGAGGGGAGGCTGGCCATCACCGTCTCGGCGCGGTCGGCGACTTCTTTGACCGATGACGCCGCCTGTGCCCCGAGCGCAACGACACGCTCGAGCGCATCGCTGCGAGTGTCGAAGGCGATGACATCATGTTCCTGGAGAAGGCGACCAGCCATGGGAAACCCCATGTTGCCCAACCCGATGAATCCGATCTGCATGTTTGCGCGCTAGTCCTTGTCCGGGCTTTGATCCAGTTCGGCGAACGCCTCGCCGGCGATACGAAAGCTGTCGACCGCGGCCGGCACGCCGGCGTAGATGGCGACCTGCAGAAAGATTTCGCGGATCTCATCGCGACTGACGCCGTTGGTGAGTGCCGCCTTGACGTGTGTCCGCAATTCGTTGGGCCGGTTGAGGACCGAAATCATGGCCAGGTTGAGCATGCTGCGGGTCTTGAGGGGTAGCCCTTCCCGGCCCCACACCGCGCCCCAGCAGTATTCGGTGACGAGATCTTGCAGGGGGCTGGTGAAATCATCGGCGCTCGCCAATGCCTTGTTGACATACGCCTCGCCGAGTACTGCGGAGCGTATTTCCAGCCCGCGCTGGTATGTGTCGCGGTCCAATGAGGTTCTCCTTTACGACCCGGGCTTTCGCCGTGATTGCGGTTGTCAATTGTGGTGCAGCGCAACGGCCACTCGTCACAGGCGCACCACAACCGTCTTGGTGGTCGTGAACGTATCGAGCGCTTGGTAACCTTTCTCGCGGCCGTAGCCGGACTTCTTGAAGCCCCCGAACGGCAATTCCACGCCACCGCCGGCGCCGTAGGTGTTCACGTAGACCTGTCCCGCCCGGATCTGGGCCGCCAGTCGGTGCGCGCGAGAAAGGTCGATGGTCCACACTGCGCCGATCAAGCCGTACTGTGTTCCGTTGGCCAGCCTGATTGCCTCGTCCTCGCCAAAGAATCTGTTGACGGTGAGAACGGGCCCAAAGATCTCTTCCTGCGCGATCGGCGATGTGGGATCGACATCGGCGATCACGGTGGGAGCAAAGTATGCGCCGTCGGCAAGCTGTGCGTCCTTCGGGGGCCCACCACCGCAAAGGATTTCGCCCTTGGCGTTGCTGTCAACCATCGATTGCACGCGCTGCTGCTGTTTGCGTGAGATCAGCGGTCCGAGATCGTGGTCCCCGATGCCGGGTCCAATCGTCGCCAACCCCATAAGCTCGCACACCATGTCCACCACTGTGTCGTGAATCGAATCATGGACCAGCAGCCGGGCGCCGGCCGAGCATGTTTGACCGGCGTTCTGCAGGATCGCCTTCACGACTGACTCAGCGGCGCGTCCCAAATCGGCGTCGGGGAACACGATTTGCGGCGATTTTCCGCCCAATTCCAGCGTCGTTGGCACCACCCGGTCAGCGGCGGCGTGGGCGACCACGGAGCCGATCTGAGTCGACCCGACAAAGCCAAGATGGTCGACATCAGGGTGTGCCGTCAGTGCAGCGCCGGCTTCGGCACCGATTCCGGTCACCACGTTGAAGACTCCCTGCGGCAGACCGGCCTGAACCGCGAGTTGCGCCAATTCCACTGCAGTGCGAGGTGTTTCATCGGCAGGTTTGACGACGGCGCAATTGCCCACCACAATCGCCGGAGCCACAGCGCGGGCCAGCAACTGCATCGGGTAGTTCCAGGCGACGATGTGACCGGTGACGCCGAAAGGTTCGCGTCGCGTGTATACGTGCAGATCGGTTGACAGCGGAATGGTCTGGCCGTAGTAGCTGTCGATGGCGTGGCCGTAGAAGCGGAAGTAACGCGCGGCGACGGTGGCATCCGCACGGGCCTGGCTCAACGGCTTTCCGGTGTCCTCGCTTTCGATTCGGGCCAACCGCTGGTGATTTTGGTCGATGAGATCGGCGATCCGCGTCAGCAGCGTCGCTCGTTCCGCCGGCGATATGCCCTGCCAACGCTGCGAGGCCGCTCGCGCCGCCGCGACCGCGCGACCGACTTCGTCGCTGCCGGCGCGCGCCACCGGTCCCAGCGATCGGCCGGTAGCCGGGTCGACGTTGTCGTACAGATCTGCCGAGGCCACCGATTGGCCATCGATGAACGACTGTGTGATGGCCATGGTGACCCCTGACTGTCGTGCGTCGCGCCAACGATTATCTATACGGTACTGTATATTTCTGTCAACCATGACGACGACTCGACGCGGGCGGCCGACTCAGGCCGAAGCCAAGAAGCTGCACCGGAAGTTGCGCACGGCCGCGGTGGCGACATTCGTCAAGTATGGATATGACGGCACCACCATGGAAGCGATCGCCAGAGCGGCCGGCATCACGCGGCGGACGCTCTACGCTCGCTATCCCGACAAACGCGCCGTCTTCGTCGACGTCATTCCGTGGGCCCTCACCCGCAGGACCGAAGGCCAATCGAGCCTCGACGTCGACGGCGGTGATCTACGTGCCTCCCTGGTGGCAATCGGCCGCGCCGGGCTCGAGCGTGCCACCGACCCCGACATCGTGCGTTTGACGCGCATCGCTATGAATGAATCGGCCCGGTTTCCCGAGTTCGCCATCAGCGCCCACTCGCTGACCTGGTCGGCCCGCCACCGACAGGTCATGGACGTACTTCGCCATTACCAAGACGCCGGAGCCATCGAGGTGGAAGATCTCGAGTTGGCGGCCGGCAACTTCATTGCGATGATCGAACACTTGCCCGCGCGGCTGGCCGATTGCGGTATCTATCGCAGCGCCGAGGAAGAGGAGCGCCACTTGCAGCACGCGGTCAATCTGTTCCTGCGCGGCACACTCCGTCGCGACTGAGGCCCATCGGATGGCACTGCCCGACCTCGTGCTGGTACACGGTGGCGCCCATGCCGCCGACTGCTGGGACCTCACTATCGCCGAATTAGCCGTTGTGGCACCCGAACTGCGAACCCTCGCGGTCGATCTTCCCGGTCGCGGTGGCAAGCCGGCGGATCTGGCGACCGCCACCATCAGCGACTGGGTGAAGTCCGTGGTCGCCGACATCGAGGATGCCGGACTCGGCGACGTTGTGGTCGTTGGACATTCGATGGCCGGGTTGACTGTGCCGGGTGTGGTCGCGAAGCTCGGGGCCGCGCGGCTACGCGAGATGATTCTGCTGGCTGCGTTCGTTCCCCCGCAGGGATCGTCGGTGGTGGATACGCTGCGCGGGCCGTTGGCTCCGTTGGCGCGTTCTGCCGGATGGATCGAAAGAAAGTCGTTCCCAATGCCTCCCGCCCTGGCACGATTCGCCTTCTGCAATGGCATGACGCGTGAGCAGCGCAGGTTGACGCTATCGCGGTTGTGCATGGAATCACCGAATGTGATCTTCGAGCCGGCCGATCGCAGCGACCTGCCCGATGATGTGCCGCGGACGTGGATCATGACGCTGAACGATCGCGCCCTGTCGGTGCGTCAGCAGCTCTACGCCATCAAACAGCTCGGCGGCGTCGACACAATGATCTGCGTCCAGGGCTGCCACGATGTGATGTTCAGCGACCCCAGACGCGTGGCCACCATCTTGGCCGACCGTTGCCGGCGGCGCGCCGGCGACTAGGACGCCCTTGGCGGGCCGCGGCCATTAATATACAGTTTTGTATACTTAATGACGGGCCGAAGAGGAGTAACGCATGACATCTGCGACTAAGCGCCTGGTGGAGCTGGTCGGAGCGGACGATTGCTTCGACGTATCGCCCGGCGAACTACTGCCCGGCCAGCTGGCGGCGGCAAATGAGCGGCTGCAGAGCCAGCGTGACGACATCCCGCTGTTGGCGAACCGGGCGGAATCGGGCGGGGTGAAAGAAATCAAGCAGCCCGCCGACCTGGTGCCGCTGCTCTTCGCCCACACCACCTACAAGACGTACGCGGAGGGATGGCTCAACGAGCGGCACTGGGACCGCATGGGCAGGTGGCTGGCCACGGTGTCCACCCGCGCCGTCGAAGGCCTCGACACCGACGGGGTGCAGACTCTCGACGACTGGATCAAGCAGCTGGAGACCGTCGGCCACTACCTGTCGTGTTCCAGCGGAACCACCGGGAAGCCGGCCATGCTGTCGTGCACCGAGGGTGACATCGAACTCTCGGCGCGGATCAACATCGAGGCGCTCTTGTGGGCAACCGGCCTCACCCGTGGTGAGGACCGCAAATTCCTCGGCCTGGGGCCGCAATTCGCCGCCCCGCGTGAGGACGCGATCCGCCAGGCCATGGTCGACTGTTTCTCGTCGCGATACCCGCCCTACCAATTCGGCGACGGTGAGCCCATCACGGTCGGACCGATGGTGGACATGATCACGTTGCGACGCAAGCTGGCCGACGGCACCGCACGTCCGAATGAGATCGCGGAGTTCGAGCGCATCGCCGCTCAGCGGGCGGGCGACATGGAGACCTCGGCCAAAAAGGCAATCGACGCGGTGATCGACGCTCGCGACTTGCCTTTGTTGGCAACCGGAATGTTCGCCACCCTGTATCAGATCGCCGAAGGTATCCGCGCCAAGGGCCACGGTGTCGACGATTTGCATCCCAACAACGCGATGATGGTCGCCGGCGGACTCAAAGGCGCTGCGCTACCGGAGAATTACCGTGAATACGTGCTGGAGACGTTCAACGTCGCCGAAGAGCGGCTGTACCACGCATACAGCATGCGCGAGATCAATGCGACGTTCCCACTCTGCCATGCCGGGCGATACCACATATCGCCCTGGGTGATCCTGCTGCCGCTGGATAACACCGGCGAGAAATTACTGGATCCCGGTGATGGTGAGATCGAGGCCCGGGCAGCCTTTTTCGACACCTCGATTGAAGGCCGCTGGGGTGGAGTGATCAGCGGGGACCGGGTCAGTGTCAGCTTTGCGAGGTGCCCATGTGGACATCAGGGTCCGACCGTGGGCCGCGAAATCACGCGCTACGCCGACCTGCCAGGTGGCGACAAGATCACCTGTGCCGGCAGCATCGACGCCTATGTGCGAGGAATCGCATGACCACATTGTCGGCGCCCCATTTCGCGCAAGGTGTGTTGGTTGAAGGTGACTTTGTTCGTCACCGATCACGTGATCTCGGCGCTGACTTCGTCACTCCGGCAATTGATCTCGATGCGCTTGTGTTGCCACGATCGCGGCTGCCGCCACTGCTCGACGTAAAGCTGGCCGAGATCATCGACTTCCTGGTTGAAACCGGCGAACGCCTGCACTTGGATCGTAACCCGCATCTCCAGGAATGCCTGGAAATGATCGCCGCCACCAATCCCTTACCGCGCCGGGTGGTGGAGAACCTCTACCGCCAGGCTCCGTACTTCCTGAACAGGCAGCTACTCGAAAGCATTGTCGATTCGAACTTTGCCAGCCGGGAGGCACTCGACGGGTGGGTCGAGCGCGTCGACATCCACGGCAACAAGGGAGCGGTGCGGGCCTTCCCGCCGCGGATGGTGCACATGTTGGCGGGTAACGCCCCGTCGGGATGCGTGTCGTCGATCGCGCAGGGGGCGCTGGTCAAGGCGGTGAATCTGTTCAAGATGCCCTCCAGTGACCCGTTCACCACCGTGGCGGTGTTACGCACCATGGCAGAAATAGATGCGAAACATCCTGTGGTGCGGTCGATGTCGGCGGTTTACTGGCAGGGCGGGGACACCGTGATCGAGCGCACCCTGTACCGGCCGCAGTACTTCGACAGGATCGTCGCCTGGGGCGGTGGCGAGGCGATCAACAATGTGATCCAGTATCTGGGACCTGGAATCCAGTTGATCTCGTTCGACCCGAAATCATCGATCTCAATGATCGGCCGCGAGGCGTTCGACTCCGAGGGCCGCATCGCCGAGGTGGCCGAGCGGCTGGCCGCCGACACGACGGTGTTCAACCAGGAGGCCTGCCTGGCCAGCCGCTACGCGTTCGTGGAAGGCCAACGGCCCCAAGTGGAATCATTCTGCGCCAAGCTTGCAGAGCGCCTGGCCACCGACCGCGAGTTTGCGTCCGCCTGCGGGCCGCCGCTGGCGGCGGAACGCCGCGAAGAACTGCAGGTGATGGAGGCGATGGGTGACCTGAAGGTCTGGGGCGGCTTCGATGGCCGCGGTCTGGTGATCCTGTCGGAGCGCCCGGTCGAGTTCCAGCCCACCAATAAGACCTCGAACGTCGTGATGGTCGATTCACTCGATGACGCGGTCCGCTACGTCAACGTCGCCACGCAAACCATCGGGGTTTACCCGTACGGGCGCAAGGCACAGCTGCGAGATCGGTTGGCCAGCGCCGGGGCTCAACGCCTGTGCCGCTTGGGAACTGCGAACGCTCATGTCCTCGGCAGTCCGCACGATGCTATGTACCCGCTGCAGAGATTCGTCCATTGGATGGGCGACGACGACATCACGACAGCTGACGGGTAAAACCCTCGGGCCGCGCTTCACGCTAGGTTGCATCGGGGAGCCCTTGAGGGAGGAGCGGCAATGACGGGAGCCAGCCGTGACGTCTGGGAAGTGATGTCGACCGCCAGGACGATCCGACGCTTCACCGACGCGCCGGTCGACGACATCACCCTGGCGCGGTGCCTCGAAGCGGCCAGGTGGGCTCCCTCGGGCGCCAACGCGCAAGGCTGGCGCTTTGTTGTGCTGCGGTCGGCCGAACAGCGGGCGGTCGTGGCCGCGGCCGCGGCACACGCCTTGGAAGTGATCGAGCCGGTGTACGGAATGACCCGGCCCGCCGAGGACGACAACAGCCGCCGTGCTCGCACCTACCGTGCGACCTACGAATTGCATGACCGAGCGGGCGAATTCACGTCGGTCTTGTTCGCGCAACAGCACTATCCGACCGCGTCCGAACTCCTGCTCGGTGGGTCGATCTTTCCCGCCATGCAGAACTTTCTGTTGGCCGCCCGCGCCCAAGGCTTGGGGGCATGTCTCACCAGCTGGGCCTCGTACGGCGGCGAGCAGCTGCTTCGCGAAGCAGTCGGCGTGCCCGAAGACTGGATGGTTGCCGGCCACATCGTGGTGGGCTGGCCGAAAGGCAGGCACGGGCCGGTTCGGCGCCGCCCGCTTGCCGAGTTCGTGAACCTCGACCACTGGGGTGAGCCGGGCGGGAACCTGGTCGCGGCGGCCACCTAGCCCCAACCGGCGAATGGGCTTACCGCGCCCATTGGTCACCTCATACGCCAATTTCGAGATTATTACTTTCGCAAGGGAGAATGGTATTCTCGCGGTGGCGGCGACGACAGGAGGCGGCCCGGATGCTGTTGGAATTCGATGCCGATCAGCGGCTGTGGCAGGACACGGTGCGTGATCTCATCACCAAGCAGTGCCCGCCATCGCTGGTGCGCAGCGTGGCCGAGGACGGCGTGGACCCGAGCCCGCTATGGAAGTCTTATGTGGACCAGGGCTGGACGGAGCTGAACGATCCGGCCAGCGCGGTTGAGCTGGCGATCATGCTCGAAGAGTTGGGCCGCGCCACCGATCCCACCCCGTTCCTGGCGACGATGAGTCAATTCGCACCGTTGGCCGCGGATAGGTTCGACCCGCACGAGTCGGGTACCGCGATCTACAGCGGCGTCTCGGCACACCGCGATGCCGAGGGCTGGGTGTTGGACGGTACGGCACGCCACGTCCTCGACGGCGATCGTGTGGACCGGTTGGCCGTGGTGACCGATGCCGGGGTCTTCATCGTCGCCGGCAATCAGGTATCAGCCCGGCGCACTTCGGTTTTCGACCCGGTGCTGCATGTGGCCGACCTGTCCTTCGCCGGGGTTCTGGTGCCCGACAGTGAACGGTTGACCGTTGATTCCGAACGCGCCCACCATATTGCGTTGACGGGTATGGCAATTCACATGGTTGGCGCCTGCCAACGCATCCTCGATTTGGTCCTCGAGCATGTCCGCAGCCGGCAGCAATTCGGCGTACCGATCGGTTCGTTCCAGGCCGTCCAGCACAAGTGCGCTGACATGCACGTGGCGGTGGAACGTGCCCGGGCCTTGGCCTACTTCGCCGCTTTGACGATCTCGGCCGACGATCCCCGGCGCCGGCTGGCGGCCGCGATGGCCAAAGCGTCGGCAGGAGAGTGCCAATCGCTGGTGTTCCGGCATGGTTTACAGCTGCACGGTGCGATGGGCTTCACCTGGGAGAACGACTTGCAGTTCGCGCTCAAGCGCGCCAAGGCCGGTGAGCTCATGCTGGGCGGCGCGGCGGAGCATCGAGCGCGGATCGCAGAGGAGTACCGTGCAGCTGACTTTTGATCCGGACGTCGAGGCGTTTCGGGCGGAGTTTTCGGCCTTTCTCGACGAGAACCTGCCTGCCGCAAGCGAAACCCTAGAACGTCCCCGGTCGGTTTCGCATATGCCGCAGTGGGCGCGTCGCTGGCAACGCCTGCTGTTCG
>Ga0335072_10009578_pt1 | contig 13965 bp, 13 predicted proteins | sample Lox_Sample_21_FD_206725 | JGI IMG/M metagenome (GOLD analysis project Ga0335072, IMG submission 206725) | Soil microbial communities from Loxahatchee National Wildlife Refuge, Florida, United States - Lox_Sample_2.1 | ecosystem: Environmental > Terrestrial > Soil > Wetlands | place: USA...
GCTGTTGGATATCGTCTTCCGTGAGAGTGATTTGCTTCCTCCGCACAGGCAGCGGGCGGCTTTCCCCGCTGCAAGAAGCCGTAAGGGCCAGGGGTGCGGGTGTGGAGAGAGCTGCATACCGCTGATAAGGGGAGGGAGAAGAGTCAAAGTACAATTGATGGAAATTTTTGGAAGTTATGGTGCAACATGACTGGTGTGCTACTACCAGTAGTTCAGCAAGCAGGTATTGGACTGCCATGCTTGCCATTAGATCGTGCAAGAGAAAGTCGCCATGCTGAAATGAATTTTTTTTTGACTCTAACCCTCTCCAGGCGCGTGATTCCCGTTACTTGACGAGACCTAAATCGAGAAGAAAAGGCTTGCACGGAAGTCAATGATCATGCTTCAGTCGCTTCATCCTTCTTGTCCTCGATGGAGGCCTTCTTCATGTCGTCCGCAACATCTGCAACAGCGTCCTTCTCCTGAGCAAGCTCAGCCTCTGCACCCAGGTCGCCATTGTCCTTGGATGCCACTTTTTTTCCCCGTCCGTCACGTCGCCTGGAGTCGCCTCTTGGCGATGCAGATGAAGTTGAAGCTTCCAATGCTTCCTTCTCGAGACGTTCGACTTCCTTCTGCGCGGCCGCGATATTCTGGCAGACACGTTAGTATTGTATAAATATCAGTCCACTGAAATTAAGCATACCTCCTTGGTCTTTCGATCTTGATCCTTCTTGAAAAATTCAAGCTTCTCTCGTAACTTCTCAATGACAGCTGGGACTTCTGCTTGAGAAGCTGGTGGGTCAATACCAAGGCCGCTGAGACCTTCGATTGTTCCAGGATCCAAGTTGAACTTGCCGCTTTTGGCAGGCGCGCTCGCGCCATCGCCAGTCGTCTTCTTGCCTCTGCCCTTCTTCTTGCCGCCAGATCCAACGAAGAAGTCTTCTTCCTCCTTTTTCATGACCTTCATGCCTTTCAACACAGACTCGTCTACAGTTCGTTGTGCCTCTGCAGCAAACTTGCTCGGCTCTTTCGACGAGTCCGAAGTTCGCGTAGAAGGGTCGAAAAAGGCTAGGAGGCTTTCAGCAGAGCGAATCTCGTCCATGTAGGCACGATCGCTCGCCTTCTGCAGGGTCTCGTCTGCAATTCGCTTCCTCCTCTCCTTCTCGTAAGCCTCACGCTCCGCTTTCATCCTGTCGCGTCGTTGTTGATAAAGCATATCTTCATACTCCTTGTAGGCCTTTCTGTTCTGGTAATAAGCATCCTTGATCTCCTTGATCTTAGCCCAGGTAGCTTTCTGCTCGTTGTTCAGTTTCTCCCGCTCGGCTTTGATGGCGTCGAAATTCTTATTCGTACCATCACGAGCGGCCTTTATCTCGTCTAGCTCTCTCTGGTTGTCCTCATAGCGCTGGCTCAAAGCTCGTGACTCTTGCGTATCAAAGGTCTTCTTCAATTCCGCGTTCTCCGCCCTCTTCTCATCTATGCGCTTTTGCAAGTCATCAAGCGCCGAAAAGCCCTTTCTTAGTTTCCGGAGCTTGGAGACCTCATCCAAAGCTTTCCTCTCATCCACCATCTTCATTTTCCCGGACTCAACCTGTTTGTTGAGGTGATCAATTTGGGCATCAATCTCTTCCACATTTTTGAAGGGCATCTTGGCACGCTGATTCTTCTGATCTTGAATCATTTGCTTGATCTGGTTTTCTGCAGCATTGTACTTCTCTTGCTGACTGGTACGCGAGCTTTTGTTGGCCAACTGTTGCTCGCGAATTGCTTTCTGGTCTGCAACCAAGGCCTTGAATCTGTCGTTCGCTGGTGAATCCTTGTTCGGGCGCGCATTTTCAATTTCGGCCTTCTTTGCGTTCTGTACCAATGAAGTCAATCTGCATGCTCAGACACTACATGGGCTGCTTTCGAACGTACGTATTCCTTCATCTTTAGCTCATGTTCCTTCTCCGCTTTGGCGAGGTCAGCCTTGTATTTTGCTTCGTCTGGTTTCTCAGGACGAGTCTTGGTGACGCCTTCGCCGGAAGCAGCGGGTGGTGGTGCGACGTCCGCCATGGCTGTCAAATGCGCGTTCTGGTGGTGGGTGAGGCTGTGAATAGGCCGGAGGGCGGAATTGAGTTTACGCAGGTACTTATATTGCCCGAATATGAGAGATTGGTAGCTAAACTAGCTCCATGGTGAATTCAACTATAGTCAATGCGTGCAGCAGAGACAGTAGTATATTCAATTCAATTTGAGGGGACTGGAGATGTCGAGTGCCGAGTTCATACGAAATTCGCGGAAACTTTTTGTGCCCTGCGGACAAATCGACGCTAACGTAGCCTAGATTTTTGGAATACTTTCACATCGGCGGATCTTGAGCGCCCTTCTTGTACAAAACACCTGCAATATCTCTACCTGCAGGAATCTCTTGGTCATGGAGATCGACGAAGGTGATGGTGCTCCTAAACTGTCAGCGGAGGCGGACCGCGAGCTGACGAGGTTATGGCGCACCTGGAGGACTGTTCTCGAAATGTTGGTTGACAGGGTGCGGCTGACCGTTCACTACCATTGTACCCATACTGATAAAGTGTTCATGAGCAGGGCTACGAGATCTCAGAAGCGGAAGTGAAAATGTCTCGAGAAACGTTCCGGCAGCGGTTTGGCGATCGTGAGACTGGAGAGGCCGAGTAAGTGATCGCAGATCCTACTCAACCTGCGTGTTTGAGCATGGACTTTGCTGACAGTAAGAACAGTCGAAGGCTCATGCGCCTGCAGGCCAGTCCAACTGAAGAAATGAACCTCCTCCACACGCCTCTCCCTTCGAAGACCAACCCCAATCCAATAACAGCCGCAGGGACTGTTTGGGTGGAATTTAGCCCTGAGACCACTATTGGTATCAAGCATCTCCGCCAGTTCGCCCACCACCTTGACCAGAACAAATTCACTACTGGCATCTTCATTACCATCGGACCTGTCACTACGGCAGCTATGCGCGCCTTTGAACCGCTCTCCCAGGTTGGGATCACAGCAGAGCATTTTCAAGAAAGCGATCTACTGGTAAACATCACAAAGCACGAGCTGGTCCCAAAGCATGTGCTGCTGAGCGCGGAGGAAAAGAAGGTCTTACTACAACGATACAGATTGAAGGAGACGCAGCTACCTCGGATTCAACACAGCGATCCAGTCGCGCGGTATCTTGGACTGAAGAGAGGGAACGTCGTGAAGATCATAAGGAAGAGTGAGACAGCAGGGCGATATGCTAGTTATCGATGGGTATTCTGACCTAAGAGTGCTTTTAGTACTTTTTGTTTTGAGCGATGCATGGCTTGGAGAATGGAGTTACTTCTTTATGAGGGTGATTAGCGAAGTATTCTGGGCAGTTACAGACGTGCTGTGCGTTTTGAAGGGTACGCTTAGCATGAAACTCACTTGATGGGGACCTAGAGCCGAGGAAAAGTCACTGCCGAACAATGAAGCTTCACATGTGCCTTTGCAGATCTCGATATTTTGACAGTAGAAAATTAAAATCTGCCCCGAGCTCGCCTTGGTGCTCTCCCACCTCACCCCGCTCTAGCAAATGAGCCTGGTAAGTGAGGATGAGCAAAGGTGACCGACGGGTGAGTGCAGGATGGGTGTATCGCGTCTCGCATGCACGTTCACCCCTCTTTCTCGAGCCCTAAATAGGCTCTCTTAAGCTATATCGGGCCCTTTCTTGTACAACTATTTCGTCTTATCCAGGTGGATCTGACAAACGGGTACTTGAAGACTGCGGAAACACCTTCTCCCATACCCACAAGGTGAAGACAACAGCCTAACTTTTCCCCTCTTCCTTCCTCCTCCCATCTTGGCCTGATCATCAACAACCATGCATTAGTGTACCACCGCTGTAGATGTATGACGTAATTCCCTACAAGATATGCTCAGCTGTATTGAATCCAAGGATCGAAACACGCCCGGATGCATGTCCTATTGCCAGAACATTATTCCAGACAGCAGCACATGTCGCTCGATAATCAGAAGGAAGCCAAAGGACCTTTTTCATCCTTTGGACTACCCAAGTGTCATTCACAAATATTTCCCTTTCTTCCCCCCTTCCCTTTGACTGAGGAGAAATGACGCTTGGGCTAAGATGACCGATATTCAATTGTGCTATACCTGTATTGAGGTATTGATTGTCACTAGAGAAAGATAGTCCTTGAACAACATGGTCAGTCCTGAGCTTCCACAACGACGCTGCCGTGGCTGGATCCCAGAACCTGACCGTGTGGTCGTGTGATGCGGACGCCAGCAGCTTGCCGTCCGGTGAGAATGCCACGGCATCGACCGAATACGAATGGCCCTCGAGCGTCCGCAGTGACGCCCCCGTGGCCGGGTCCCAGAGCCTGACCGTGTGGTCCCATGATGCGGACGCCAGCAGCTTGCCGTCCGGTGAGAATGCCACGGCGTTGACCCAATTCGAATGGCCCTCAAGCGTCCGCAGAGACGCCCCCGTAGCCGGGTCCCAGAGCCTGACCGTGCCGTCGTGTGATGTGGACGCCAGCAGCTTGCCGTCTGGCGAGAATGCCACGGCCTTGACCGAATGGCCCTCGAGCGTCTGCAGTGACGCCCCCGTGGCCGGGTCCCAGAGCCTGACCGTGTGGTCCCCTGATACGGACGCTAGCAGCTTGCCGTCCGGCGAGAATGCCACGGCGTTGACCAAGCCCGAATGGCCCTCAAGCGTCTGCAGTGACGCCCCTGTAGCCGGGTCCCAGAGCCTGACCGTGTGGTCCCCTGATGCGGACGCCAGCAGCTTGCCGTCCGGCGAGAAGGCCACGGCGTTGACCCAACCCACGTGGCCCTCAAGCGTCTGTAGCGAAGAGTTCCAATTGTTTTGCATTTTCGGCAGCTCGCAAAACCAGTCAGCAGTTTGCTTCTTAAACTGTTCACGAATTATGCTCTTCTCCGGCGCGAAGACGAGAGCAGAGCAATATATTTGGAGAGGCGCTTCCTCGATTATTGATCGGTTATATAGGGCGAATCGTTTTGCATCGTGAATGAACGCATGTAGACGGGGGCTTTGATCGGCCTTGATTTGTTAGCATTAGTTTCGTATACCCGTCATCAAGTTCCTTACTACTACTGCAGATTCCAAAGATATGGTCGCAAGAATGGCCTCTGAAATCTTCCGCATTAAGCTGAGGGCCTCAAGCCAGTAAAGCCAGTGCTCCTGCAAGAACATATGGACGGGTCCATCATCATGAAGGGGAAGCCCACTCTTCTGAAGGTGCTGCACCCAGTACCGACACGCATACTGAAGCTCCGAAGGGAGACACCGCTCTATCTGGTCGTCTTCCACATCTTTGGCAAGTGCTCCCGGTAAGTGTAGGCTACAGATATCTCTTCTCAGCTTGTCCGACATAAGGCGAATGCAGGAATCCACCAAGGCTGTGTGAGCCTTCTTTTCGTCCACCCATAGCTGTCGATCGGAACACCTCTTCTCATCGAGAAGAAAGTCACGGAATGAAGGGTGAAGTAGGCGGATCGGGTATTCTCGGCCATCAGGCACTTCTAGAACAGAACGTAAATTTTGTATCCTTGCCCGAACGAAATGTTCCTTAAGGTCGAGCAGACTCGCAATAGCAGCAGTAGAAAGAGGAGTGAAGAGAATGACAATTGTACCAACAGCGTGCCTGACAATCCCAGCTATTTGCTGCTTGTCTTCTTCGTTACGGATGTCTCTGAGTGACTGCTCCAGAATTTGTGTATATATCATGTCCAAATCCTTTGTGGGTGACTCGTGAGTCATCACGGTTTCACTGGACTTCCATAGAGAGGAGTGCCCAGTGTCATTTTGGGGAACCACAAGGTGTAGGAGGTCCTCGGGCGGCCACTGCTTTCCGTTCTGCTCGAGAAATCGACACACCGTTGACGCATAGATGAATAGGCCATGGGCTCTCGAAACGAGGAGATTGATAATTTCTCTGCCAGGCCAATCGGATGGTAAGGTGTCCCACCAACTTCTCAGGACTCTAAGCTTCGCCTCGAAGAAGGTCAAAATGTCCCTATCCACAATGGCTTGGGGAATATCATTAAGGATGATATCCCGATGACGAATTCTTGGCATGATGCGGAAGCTAGGCCGAATTGGAGTTTCCGGTCTGCTGGTCACAAGAACCCGCAGCTGGATGGGTCCGACGGTGTACGCTTCTGCGAAGAGTTGAAGGAGTAGTTCGATGTCCGTTTCACCATCACACTCGTCCAAGGCATCAACAACGAACACCAATGGCGATCGAACCGATTCGGCCTGTAGCTTGGAGATTGGTTGAATAACAAGCCGTTTCCACTGCTCTCGCAGGCTTTTCTTAGCAATATCTGGGTGCTTGCCCACAGCGTCGTAGATATAGCACTTAAGATCAGAAGAGACCTTTGCCAACTGGAAGGCAATAGTTGTAATGACTTTGCCAGCATTACCGAGATCGCCTCCACCTCTTGAGAAGAAAAAGCTCGCTCCAAGTTGATCTTCGTCTGCTAGTTTGTCAGCAATGGTGCGAGCAATGGTGGACTTGCCAGTGCCAGCTATGCCGCTCAGCCAGAATATACACTCTCCATCTGCACTGTTACTCCATGTCATTAACTCATGTAGGAGTTCGACTCTTGTGGTCTGAAGACATCTCGGTTTGTGTTCAAGAGACCGAGAGTCGAAAGTGGCACCATGGACACAGGGCAGGGACTTTTCAAGGTCTGGCAAATTGCCTTTGAAACTAGTTAGTATAGGACCATTCATGGTCTAGTAAGACTTCCATAGGTGACACGACTTACTGTTATTGCGCTCCAAAGACTGGAAATGAGCGGAGTCACCTCCCATTTTTGGGCTAAACCGTGAAGACTGAGTTAGACTATGTTAAGAACATACCGTACAGTGCTATACTGACTGATCCAACCTCTGGAAGCTATCCTCGCCATGAATTAAGTTAAGCAGCCACGGCGCCAAGTCATCGTAATTCGGTCCGTACTTAAGGCGCACCAGTGGTGTGTAGTTTGTGTTGTCTCCATCTCGAACTAGCAAACAATGCCGGTTAGGAATATTCTTGTGTTGCTCACTTGCCCAATGCAAGAGCCTATCGAAGTTTGGATCTTCCAGTCCTGATCCGCAGCCGACGAACAGGATTATCTTGTCATGAAAAAACGCCTTAAGCATATCCTGCACATCATCCGAGTGTTGGACTTGGTAATAATCCGTCGTATCTAAAACAACTTCGTGCGGGTCGTGATAACTACCATGAATATGGAACACGCCATCTAGGTCCCGACGGCGGAACTTGAAGATGTTATCCCGGTTGGACCGACCGATTCGAGGTATATCACAATGCCGCTCGAGGAGATCATCGTAGTTTGTGGTCAAAAGCATGACACCATGTTCGTGTAATGCCTTGATTGCGTCAAGGAGGGCAGTATTGCGCACTAAAGAGTACAAGCTACCAAATACCGACTCTAGCCAGGTCGGAAATAGGTCATTGCGGTCAAGCTGGCTGCGGAGAATGCTTGCTGCATCCAGTAAATCGTCCATGTCCTGTTCATCAAGGGCATCATACGCCCGTCTTGTTCGGCGATTCAACCGGTCCACATGTCCTTCCTGCACCAGATAGTCCAGGCCATCCCGTATCAGACCAGTCCAAGTTATCCGTGACAGAGCCTGTCTGGAAGAGTCTGCGGTCGCGCTAAGCGTGACTCCGGCTCCCGTTATGAGAACGAGGCGTTTATTTTTCAGATCATATCTCAAGCGGTCTATGGCTTCATGTTGGCGCCGTGCAGCCTCTCTGGATGCTTCATCCTGCACTTTATTAGTACTGCTCTTCATGAAACCTTGTATGGGACGAATACAAACCTCCATTTAGATTTTGTCGTTCTAATGTAGCACTTTCGGTCGACGGGGTAGCTTTGAATTGATGGTCGGGCAGTGGCAGGCAGCCTCACCCATGACCCACACGAGCTCACGCGGCTCAGGGCGGCGTCACCCTAGGACCGGAGCAGGGTGAGCCCGGGGCAGATTTACAACTCTTGGCCGCACATTTAGATTCGATTTACGGACCAAAACTTTTCGGTCAAGTCTCCAAATGTAGAATGTTAATTATCACGAATTATGTGACTACAACTCGGCAAATCTATCAATCTTTTGGTTTATCGACGCTTGTTGTTACCAGAAGTCGCGCACTTGTATCGCTAGAATATTCATCGCACAGGATTGAAATGGAGTCACCAGACTACAGAGCCAGATTAGGATGAGAGGGGAGACCGCACAAAGGAGACAGCAGTAGAGCCACTGTACGCGCGCGTTTCGTGCCCTTAGACATGAACCTAGAGACATCAAACCAACCGCAGGAGTCCAATTTGTGCCGAGAGATAGACACCTGATGATTACAGAGTTCCATCCTATGAGATAGAATTCAGTCTTGCCTGTAGCTTAGGAGCCTGAATAGGCCTTCAGCGATAGGAAAAAGCAAAAGAATCCAAATATAGCTCTCTTGAGTCAGTAACCGCGGAAAAGGCCCTGGTATGCCCGGCAAGCGCTCGGCATTGCAAGTAACCACAATCCCTTTCAGCTACCACAAATTCAACTTCTTTAGCCTTTTGGGCCTACACGCGATAGCCTTCGGAGAAACTGTACTCTGTAGCTTCCCGACTGTTTGCCCTGGTCACATAAGGCACACTCATCGGCACTGTTCCATCTGAACATGCATGGACCAGAGCCATTCCCCCTCCTTGCTTCGCTCACTGGGCTCCATTAGCATTGCGCGCAAGGCAATCTCATCCAGCTTCGAGTCGGTCATGCACAGGCATGGACCTGTTGAGGCTCGAAGGATAGGGGGCGGATGTGCCACCTATTTTTTACGCCTATCTCACCGACCGACTCCCACTAGCTATGGCCACCGCGTCTGACCACGACAGCGAATCCACCGTATCGACTAACAATGTTAGGGTCGTTCGACGTGATCTCCAAGCTAACCCTTGGCGAATCGATCGGATTCCTCGAGCACGACAGCGACTTCAATGGCATGATCGAGAGCCAAAATGTGGTTTTCCGGTACATTGGCGTGGTGAACAACATGCCCGTTTTCGACGCCTTGCTCAAATGGAACCCGTTTCTCAAGCTCATCAAGACCGAGCCGAGCTTGTTTTTCACGTTCGCCAGACGGGATTGTCCAAGAACGCCTCGCCAGGGCCAGAGGAGGAGACCCTAAAGCGAGCTCCAAGTCGTCGACAATCCACCTGGACCTCCTCGGAAGCTCCATCGCTGCTCAGAAACCTTACCTGGAAATTGGCGGGCTTTATTGGTGGATCTGCTTCGTCGCCCTCCATTCTAGGGTGCTGTCGAGGAATAGGCTCGTCCTTGTTCCGCTGCGGGCCTTGTGAAGGCTTCCTCTTGTCATCGGTTTCTATCTTGATAAGGCCCGGCAGCCGAGTCATGAGTATGATCTGTTTCTTTAAGTCGTCTAGCTCGCCCTTCAGCTGTGGCTTTAAATCAGACCTGCGCTGTCCATTAACGGTTTATCTGCGGGACATGTCCGCCATCGCCGTTCCGCGGATACGGGCCACCTCAGGCTGACTTACCCGCTCTTGGACAAAATGCCGTAGTTTAAGACGTTGATGAGGAGCTCGAGATTCGACTTGGAGCGGCTTAAGGCGGCCAACAGGTCGTCGATGCCCTGCTCGCCGCCGATGGCCCATTTGAACTTCTGCCATCATGTCGTCATCCGCTGCGTCTTCTACTCGCCCCCGCTGGGCTCTGATTCGGCTTGGCCGAGTGCCTGCGACACCCGGTCACTCGTGTTCCTGCAGCTCGACATGGCACGCGCGAGATCGCCTTTGCCGTCGCGTTCGTACTCATTATGATCCTCGACAATCCGTCCAAGTCGCTGGAGGGTGGACGACGTATCATAGAGGCCCTCGACAATCTCGTCGATCTTGGTCCCGGCACCGCCGTAGGAACTGGTAAAGGTTACCAGCGTCTGTGCCACGCTGATGCCTGTCGCTGCCACGCCGATGATGGTGGCCGCCAGGCCGAACACTTCGGCCATCGTGCTGCAGCCTTACGCTTCAAGTTCAACGAGACAAGCAGCCAACTTCTTATCGCGGAGCCGACGACGCGGTCTGCGAAGAATTGCGAGTGCGAGGAAGAGGCCGCAAGCAAGCCGAAGATGGAATTCTTTCCAGCCTAACGAGAACTTGCCCCGCGCCGAATACCATGTTAACCAGACAACCACCTCAATTCATAAGGCTCGTCAGCTTCTCAGCCTTTGCAGCATTTCAGCTCCCCAGCTCTCCGCCTCTTCAGCCGCTTGTCAGTCTTTCCCGGTCCAGAGATGCGGTCCCACTACTAGAGTAACTACTGTAACTCGTGCTAGCCATCTAGTAACACATTTGATTAGTAGTGGTAGGTCAGGGGCACGGGTCCAGCAGTGGTCGCAATGGGCGGGGCTGGTCCATGGGCTAGGATGGCCGGGCTAGGCCAATGGATAGGCTAAGGCTAGCGCATCCGGCTCAGCCCCGCCTAGCCCATGGGCAAGCGCTAGGCCCTAGGTCCAGAGCGGGGTGACCTCAATGCAGATTTCTGTTCACTTAGCAAAATTGGTACGGAGTAGAGGTGCGCACCTTGAAATGTTTTCCGGACGCTAATTTTCACCGCCTTGCGCAGTCAAGGTCTTCCTCGGAAACGTCAAAGTGCAAAGCTAATACCCTAAGAGCACGGTGCTTTTACGTATGATACTCATCGTTAAACGTGTGTATGCCAGCTGAAAATGGTATAGCATCCACTATAGCTAAACAATTCGCCTGATCTCAACCTGATTAAACGTGCCTGGCATTAGATAAAGAAGCCGACGAAAACGCGCGGAGCATCATGGTTAATTTTCCTACAGTTAAGCTTCTAGGTACGATTTATGGAAATTGGCGTGCTGGCACCTACAGATTTAGGTACATTTTGGTGAAGGGGCGCCTAGAACTGTAAGGACTTTGTAGTTAAGCAGACCTAAGCTCCGAAATTATGGCAGAATTATCTTGGCGGAAAACACTTTTGGTGCGCACTTCCGTAGCTATCGTATATCAGCTATTTGTCGTTCCCAACTCATTTCCGGTAGCCTGAGTATGGGCAAGCGAGGTGGAAATAAGGTATGCTCTTGTTGCCCTCGTACCAGTACCCCCAACTGACCATAGACAGGGTGGCCGCGGCCGTGGCGGTTTTGGACGTGGCGGCGAAGGCCCTCACCGTGGACACCGTGAGAGAACCAATAAGGCGGATATAGATCGACATAATGAGAAATATGAGAAATATTACAACGAGCTGGCAATTGTTCCGAAAGGTGAACAGGCAGAGTTCTGGGACGCATTTCGACGAGATCTACCAAACAGCTTCAGGTTTACGGGTTCTAAAGCGTGCGTTGGACAGTCCTCACGTCAGATCTTGTATTGACATGGACCGCATATAGGCACGCTCTCGCGGTTCAACAACGACTGAAAGATCACTACATTCCCAAAATCACATCCATCACATACGAAGGTCAAATCGTTGAGACACCGCAGGCAGTACCATGGTATCCTGATCAGCTGGCTTGGTTTATGACCACGCCGAAAAATGTCATTCGCCGCTTCCCTCCTTTCGCATCCTTCCAGAAATTCCTTGTCGCGGAATCGGATGTGGGAAACATAAGTCGCCAAGAGGTAGTGAGCATGATACCTCCATTGCTTATGGACATCAAACCTGGAATGACGGTCCTGGATCTATGTGCTGCACCTGGCAGCAAGTCTGCCCAACTGATTGAAATGGTACATGCTGGCGAAGAAGAGCGCACCCCCGAAGTGGCAACAGACCTAGCAAATGGGCTTGACAGACCAACCGGAGAAGATTACGCAGACGATGGAAGGCCAACTGGCCTACTCATCGCAAACGACGTCGACTACAAGCGTGCTCACATGTTGGTACACCAGATGAAGAGATTGAGCTCACCAAATATCATCGTCACGAATCACGATGCGACACTATATCCGTCCATCAAATTACCTTCAGAGCCCTCTGAGGACGGAAAGGCTGTCCCAAACAGGTACCTCAAATTTGATCGCATCCTGGCCGATGTACCCTGTTCAGGTGATGGCACTTCGAGGAAGAACATTGAAATTTGGCGGAACTGGACTCCTAGCAATGCTCTTGGCCTTCACATAACGCAGGTCCGCATTCTGGTGCGTGCATTGCAAATGCTTAAAGTGGGCGGTCGAGTCGTCTACTCTACCTGCAGTATGAATCCAGTCGAAGACGAAGCTGTTCTTGCACATGCGATCGACCGGTGTGGTGGCCAAGAAATTGTGCGGATTCTCGACACTAGCAACCTCCTGCCTGCTCTGAAAAGATATCCCGGCCTACGGTCTTGGAAGGTCATGGACAAGGCTGGGAGAGTGTGGCACAGCTATCGAGAAGTCGAGGATCATCGTGCTCGTTACGGCGATGAAGGCATTAGCAGGATCGTGGAAAACATGTTTCCACCTCAAAACGACCTCCCACTGGAGCGGTGCATGCGAGTATATCCATACCAGCAAGACACTGGCGCTTTCTTCATTGCTATCCTTGAGAAGCGGACCGAGATCAAGGCTCGAGCGGAAGATAAGCCGAAGGTGTCAGCACAGGACGCAAAAGTAGAAGAAATTGACGTGACTAAAGATTCCACATCTGCACCAACGACAGCGAACGGGGCTATGAGCACTGTGCAGTCAAATGGGGCCCAGCCGGCGGCTTCCAAGACAGCCATGTCTCCACTCAAGCGCAAGCGTGAGGACGAGGATGAGTTGACGCTCAGCAAGAAATTGACCAAGGTTGAAGAGAATGGCATAGCCTACACAGCTGCTGATTCACCGACGATGCCGGCTGAGGAACACAGTAACGGAGTAGAAGAACCTTCCGTGGTAATTGATAGGGAGGCAAAAGAGGATGAAGAGGTTGAAGAGAATGCATCTCTAGCTAAGCTTGATGCTCCAAGTGTCAACCTTGAGGCTGCAGAGACATCAAGCACGTCACCCACTATCTCGTCCACCGCGCGACCAAATGTACATCCACAGTCGGAAACACCCTACAAGACAAAACGCAAGAACGGACAACCGTTCGAAGAGCCCTTCAAATATTTAGACCCTGATATGGAGGAGCTTGAGATCATTCGGAAATTCTACAACATATCACCTCGGTTCCCGCGCGACAGATTTATGGTGCGAAATGCGGCAGGGACGGCGACGAAGAACATTTACTACACGACTGAGCTTGCGAAATCCATCTTGCAAGAGAATGAAGGCAAAGGCATGAAATTCGTGCATAGCGGCATTAAGATGTTCGTCAAGCAGGATGTGCCTAGTCCGGAAATATGTCCATGGCGAATTCAGACTGATGGGCTGGCTATACTGGAGGCCTGGGTTGGTCCGGAACGGATTGTCAAGCTTACCAAGAGACAGACCCTGAGGAAACTGCTGATTGAGATGTTCCCAAGGTTTCATGGAGACGATTGGAAAAATTTGGGTGAGATCGGTGAGCAGGTTCGAGATATTGGCATGGGCTGCTGCGTACTGCGAGTCGAGCCGACTGACGAAGAAGACGGCCTCAGGTATGTATACAGCGTCATTACTCCCAGACCTGGCTGATGTCCATTTAGCGAGAGAATGGTGTTCCCGCTATGGAAGAGCCTGTACTCACTAAACCTGATGTTGCCCAAGGAGGAACGCAAGGCGCTATTGCTTCGTCTGTTCAATGACGAGACTCCACTGGTTAATCTGACTCAAAAGCAAAAGAATACCACGTTCGCTAAGGTGGATCTGAAGACGGAAGAGACAGATGGCCCTCCCGTCGACCGTAACAGCAGTTCACCGGAGGGCGGTGTGTCTTTACTAGATGCTGTGGAAGAGGCTATTCGCAATGAAGACAAATCTCAAGTGCCGGACGAATAGGAAGAGTGTGTCCGTTGGACAAGTGCATGATCTCTATGCCAATACTATGCA
>Ga0335072_10009579_pt1 | contig 13964 bp, 13 predicted proteins | sample Lox_Sample_21_FD_206725 | JGI IMG/M metagenome (GOLD analysis project Ga0335072, IMG submission 206725) | Soil microbial communities from Loxahatchee National Wildlife Refuge, Florida, United States - Lox_Sample_2.1 | ecosystem: Environmental > Terrestrial > Soil > Wetlands | place: USA...
GTCGAGCGAGCCGTTGGGGTTAGCCTCCGGAGTAATCGCGCCTTCCGGGGTGGCATAGCGGAAGACGATGCGATCTTCGCTGCGCAGGGCATCGAGCGTGGGTGTGTCGCAGAAGTAATTGCCTTCCATGTGACCAATGGGAATCTTGAGGACGTCGCCCTTCTTCAAGGTATGGGTAAATGGCGAGTTGGTTGTTTCGGTGCGGAGACAGACCTGTTTGCAGATGTATTTGAGTCCGGCGTTGCGGAGGAGCGCGCCGGGCAGCAGGCCAGCTTCGCAGAGAATTTGGAAGCCATTGCAGATGCCGAGCACGGGGCCGCCCTCGGCGGCGAATTTTTTCACAGACTGCATGACGGGCGAAAAACGGGCGATGGCTCCGGTGCGGAGGTAGTCGCCATAGGCGAAGCCACCGGGTACGAGGATGGCGTCGCAGCCCTGGAGATCAGACGAGTCATGCCAGAGGAAGGTGACGGGCTGGTGTGCCAGCTCGGCGATGACGTGGAAAGCGTCATGGTCACAATTGGAGCCGGGAAAGACGAGGACGCCGAATTTCATACTTCTAGGCTAGCAGTTCAAACGCTGGAGCGGGACGGGGAATTTGACGGGAGGGCAGGAAGCGGCAACACTGATTCTTCTGAATCTTTATGGCAGACATAAAAGCCCATGCCCGCACGGCCGCGAACGCTCTCTTCAACTGGTGGAAGGCGGTGACGATCGAGGCGCTGTGTGTCGCGCTGATGTGGTGGATCGGACTGCTGCTGCTGCATGTGCCGCTGGCGGCGATATGGGCGCTGATCGGCGGGCTGATGACGTTTGTGCCGAACTTCGGCGGCGTGATCACGGTGATCTTTCCGGTGCTGATGGTGCTGTTCAGCGGACACGATATGTATCGGCTGGGGCTAGTGCTGGGGCTGTATGCCTTGATTGTGGTCGTAGACCAGCTTGCACTGCAGCCCATCCTGCTGAAGCGGACCAACCGAATACCGATATGGGCGTCGATCTTCGTGCCGATTCTGCTGGGGATTATTATCCCGTTCTGGGGCGTTCTGCTGGGGCCTCCGCTACTGGCGGTTGTGTATGCGTTCAAGAGGCCGAGGACGCCGAAGTTACCTCAGGCGCAACTGTAACCGCGGTTAGTCGCCCTCACTCGCATACTTGACGCTGCATCCATAGGGGCGCGTGTAGGCCGTTGCTACGGATTTGCCGGCCATAGCTTGCGTGAGCGCGGCGGAGACGTAGTTATGCGATTTGTCCACATCGGAGGGATCGGTGGTGGGGCGGTCGTCGATGGCTCCGTCATAAATGAGCTTGCCGGAGGGATTGATGATGAACATGTGGGGCGTGGTTTTGGCCTCATAGGCGCGGCCGATGGTTCCGGTGGGGTCGAGGATGGCGGCGGTTGGGTCAGCGTGAACTTTGGAGATCCAAGCATTTTCTTCGGCTGCCGTCATGTAGCCCTGCTGGCCGGGCGCGGAGGAGAGAATGGTGAGCCAGATGACACCTTTGGCGGTCCACTCCTTTTGCAAGGCCTGCATGTTTCCGCTGTTGTATTGAGCTTGGGTGTAGGGGCAGTCTCTGTTGGTCCACTCCAGCACGACGAATTTGCCGCGATAGTCAGCGAGTGAGTGCATTCGGCCATAGGTGTCCATTCCGGTAAAGGCTGGAGCGGGTTTGCCGACCTTGGCGGCGAAGGCGGGGAGTGCAACAGCGATGGTGAGCGCAAGGGCGAGGCGGCGCATCATGGGGAAGTCCTCCAGACAGGAGTTAGATGGCTGCAAGAGGAGCTTTGTTACCTCAGAGACCGGAAGTGGCTGAATTGGAAGAGGTTTTTACTTCGTCCAGCGCATGGAAGACAATGCCCGGGGTGAGGACTTCGGGCAGGAGCTTCGGCGGAGCGCTGGGGTCTGCGGGATAGATGGCGTAGGTGGGAACGCCGCTGCGTCCGAGCGCGGCCAGAGCGTTGGCGATGGCGTCGTCATGGTTGGTCCAGTCGGCGCGGACCAGCTCGACGCCGCTCGATTTGAGGGCCTGCTGCACGTCGGCGCGGTCGAGCACGACACGCTCATTAACCTGGCAGCTCAGGCACCAGCTTGCAGTGAAGTCGACAAAGACCGGCTTGCCCTCGGCGCGATACTTTGCGACAAGCTCCGGGGTGAATGGCTGCCAGCGTGCGTCCTGCGCGCGGGTGACTGCGGTGGGAGTAAGCATGTGCAGCGCCCAGACGGGAACGGCCACTGCAAGAGCGAGCACGAGTACAGCGGCAATGGTTGCAGGGGCTTTGGCGGGCCAGCGGCCAAGGATCCATCCAGCGACGGCCAGGAGCAGGAAGGCGGTGAGCAGGAAGACGAGCAAACTTGCGGCGGCTGTCTGGTTGAAGACCCAGACAAGCCATATGACGGTTGCGAAGATAGGGATGGAGACGGCCTGCTTGAGGACTTCCATCCATGCGCCGGGACGAGGGAGCAGGCGCGTCCAGGCGGGGTTGAAGGCGAGCAATAGATAGGGCGTGGCGAGACCGAGCGCAACGGCGGTGAAGACTACGATGCTGGTGATGGCGGAGCTGGCGAGGGCGTATCCGATGGCCGCGCCCATGAGCGGTGCTGTGCAGGGGGTGGCGACGACGACGGCGAGGACTCCGGTGAAGAAGCTGCCCGCGTAGCCTTGTCTGGCCGCGAGCCCGGAACCGGCGCTGGTGAGGGTGAGGCCGATTTCAAACTGACCGGCGAGCGAAAGGCCGAGAAAAAAGAGCAATAGCGCGAGCAGGACGATGAAGAGCGGGGATTGGAACTGGAATCCCCAGCCGAGATTGTGGCCTGCAGCACGGAGGGCGAGCAGAATGCCGACGACGATCCAGAAGGAGACGAGGATGCCGAGCGTATAGACAAGCCCGTGCAAGCGGGTCTTGTGGCGCTCCTCGGCGGAAGACTGCAGGAGCGCCAGCCCCTTGAGGAAGAGCACGGGGAAGACGCAGGGCATGAGGTTGAGGATGATGCCGCCAAGAAAAGAGAGCAGGATGATGCGGGGCATTCCGGTGGTAGAAGAGTGATTTGCGGCGAGAGCGAGGACACCGGGTGTCGCGCGAATTTCGTAGGCGCGCCCGGGGCCGAGAACAAGGAGTCCGTGGAGTTGCTGCGGTGCGGTGGTGAGGTTTTCGTCTTTGGTGAGCGAGATTTCGACACCGTTGGTCAGGAACTTGACGGGCTGCGGGACGGCGTTGGCGAGAATGTTCTGATCGAAGGGAAAGAACTCAGCGGATTGCTCGCGGCTGCCGGTCTGGACCGTAAGAGAGAAACCTTTGGGTGTGATCCGGAACTTTGCTTGGTCGCCGGAGGGCAGAGGTTGCGGAAGCGTGCTGTGGAATCGGTCGATGAGTTGCTGGTCGACTGCGATTGCGCCGGGTGCTGAAGGCTCACTAGAGAGCGCGGGGCGATCGACGGATAGTGTGGCTTTGCCAGGCAGGCAGACCGCGCGGCATACGAGCCAAGTGACTTTGCCGCCGAGTTTCACGGTGGGGCCGACGGGCTTGAAGTCCGGAGCGACGTCAATGGGGATAGGGAAGAGGACTTCGTTCTCGTACCCGAAGTCCATGAGCGGGCCGAGTGGGAGACGCTGCGGAGCGGGGAACTGCATCGCGTCAGCTGTGATGCCAGGGGGCAGGTTCCACTGCATTGCAGGCGGTTCACCGGAGTCACCGGCATTGATCCAGTAGACGTGCCAGCCGGGTTCGAGCTTGAAGTAGAGACCAGAGGTGAAGTTTTGTCCGGGATAGATTTGCGCGGGTGGGACGACGAGCTGCACGGTGAGGTGCGGCGCGCTGGCTGTGGCCTGCGCGTGACCGAGAAACGGCAGGAGCAGCGCGAAGAGAAGGAAGAATCGGTTCCTAAGGCGCATTGATTTCATTCTAAGGGACTGGCCGGTGCTGGCGTACACGGCTACGCTGGCTCATAGCATCGGGCTCGTGCGGCTCCCTCTTTGGCTGCAAGATTGTTCCATCACGATTCTGTGACTGTGAAAGCAGGAATTGGTTACAAAGCCATCAACGTTACGCCCGCGCAGACGAGGACGGCGGCGATCCAGCGGCGGCGGTCGACGTTTTCGTGAAGGAAGAATTTAGCAGCGATGGCGTTGGTGACGAAGGTGAGCGATGCAGAGGCTGGCGCGACAAGGCTGAGGTCGGCGTGGCTGAGTGCGAAGAGCAGCGAGAAAAAGCTCAACGCCATAAAGAAGACACCGAAGAGGAAGCGCGAGCTGCCGAGCACGGCGAGGATTGCGCCGAAGAGTCCGCGCCGGGCCTTGATTTCGTCGAGGTCGCCGATGGCGCGCATGGCGGAGGCGATCATGACGTCACCGATGGTCGCAAAGACAACGATGGCGCCGATCATGGCTGCATCGGCCCACGCGTGATGGAAAGACAAAGGGTTCATCGGGTCTCTGCCTCCAGAGCTTCATGGGGCTTTGGAATTTCCGTGTAGGACGGCCCGCGGGCGACGAAGCCCACAGCGGCGGTGATGAGCAGAATGCCAAGCCAGCGCATGGGCGAGATATGCTCATGCTTCCAGAAACGGGCGAGCAGCGCGACGATGACGTTGCCGATGGAGCTTGCCGGCAGGACAAAGGTGAGGTCGGCCCAGGAGAGCGAGGCGAGATAGGAGGAAAAAAAACCGATAAGCAGCACGATGCCGAGGAGAATCTGCGGGGTCTTCAGGGCATAGATCAAGGAGGAAAGATGATGAAGCGATACGGGGCCCACGCGGGTCATACCCATGCTGAGGAGGGTGTCACCGAGGGGCGCAGTGACGGCGACGACCCCGAGTACGAGCCATCGCCGGAATGTCATGGTAGATTTCATCATCGATGCAGGCAAAGTCACTCGTTAGACGCCGATGCGGGCTCCGCGGGTTCGGACTCCCGATGCAGGCTGGTGCGCCGCGAAAGGCTAATGAAGCAGAAACGGCCAGCAACCGTGCTGGCCGTAGAATTTCAAAGGCAAAAGGCTAGACCTCAGCGTTGGCAGGCTTACCGGCTTCGCCGGAGTGCTTGGCCTTTGCCTGCTTCACAACCTTGTTGCGTTGTGCGCGCAGCTTGAGGAATGACTTCGATTCCGCATAAAGGCGCTTGAGGTCGCGGTTGATGATGGCCTTGCTGACAACACGCCAAGCAGCCTTGGGCCGGAAATAGTATTCATCGTAGAAACGATGCACCATTTCGAGGACGTACTCCTTGGGGAGGCCGGGATACTCGATGTGAGCCAGCTGGTGGCCTTCGTCATCGACCATCTGGCCCCCGTTCACGATGAAGCCGTTCTCGCGAGCGTACTCGTAGAACTCGGTGCCGGGGTAAGCGTGAGCGATGGAGACCTGGATGGTTTCAACGTCGAGGCCCTTGGCGAAGTTGATGGTGTTGCGGATGGATTCTTTGGTTTCGCCGGGCAGGCCGAGGATGAAGTCACCGTGGATGGTGAGGCCGAGGTCGTGGCAATCCTTCACGAAATCGCGCGCACGTTCGACGGTGGCACCCTTCTTGATGTTCTTGAGGATTTGCGGGTCGCCGGACTCGAAGCCGACGATGAGCAGGCGGCAGCCGGCTTCACGCATGGCCTTCAACGTGTCGCGGTCGGTGGTGACGCGCGAGGTGCAGGACCAGGTAAGGCCGAGCGGCTTGAGCTTGGCACAGAGCTCGATGGTGCGCGCCTTCTGGATGTTGAAGGTGTCGTCGTCGAAGAAGAATTCTTTCACATGCGGGAAGAGCTGCTTGGCGTGCGCCATTTCGGCGGCAACATCGTCGGTGGAGCGTTTGCGCCATGCATGCCCGCTGAGGGTCTGCGGCCAGAGACAGAAGGTGCATTGCGCCGGACAGCCACGTGTGGAGTAGAGCGAAACGTATGGATGCAGCAGGAACGGGACGTTGTATTTGGTGACATCCATATCGCGGGCGTAGATGTCGGTGACCCAGGGCATCGCATCCAGGTCTTCGACCTGCGGACGGTCAGGATTGTGGATGACCTTGCCGTCTTTGCGATAGCTGATGCCAAGGATTTCCGAGAGCGGCTTGCCGCTGGCGAACTCCACGATGGAGAAGTCAAACTCGCGGCGGCAGACGAAGTCGATAACGGCGCACTCGTTCAGAGCGCGATCGGGTGACGTGGTGACCGGAGGACCGACGAAGGCGATGCGGATGGAAGGATTGGCGCGCTTGATGGCCTCAGCGAGCTTCTGGTCGCCGGTCCAGCCGGGCGTACTCGTGAAGAGCACGAGAAATTCGTAGCCCTTCGCGATTTCGATGGTCTCTTCTGCGGAGACGTGGTGCGGAGGCGCATCGAGCAGCCGGGAGCCTTCGAGCATTCCTGCAGGATAGGCAAGCCATACGGGATACCAGTAGGACTCGATTTCACGGGTGGCGGGCCAGCGCGAACTGGCGCCGCCGTCAAAGTTCTCAAACGAAGGTGGGTTCAGAAACAGTGTTTTCAGGGGCATGGCGTATAAGTTCTTATTTTACCACCCGGAAGACGTAGAAAGCCTGAGATTATGGGGTGCCGATTGCGATACACAGCGGCTACTTTATGGCCGAACTTACCCAGTCTTCAATGGAGCCAACGGAGCGCATGAGAGTGAGTTGCGCACGGAGGAGAGAGAGGCTGGCATTGAGGGCGTCCTGATAGCGTTCCTGTGCCTGGATACCGGCCAATTCTTCGTCCTTCGGCGTGACTGGAGCGGAGGTGAGCGACCCGGCGCCGTTCTTCAGTTCTGCCTCAATTGACTCGAGCTGTTCCTGCGCGAGCTGGCTTTGCAACTCTGCCAGGTGCTGCTGCGCTCGCAGTTCCGAAAGATTATGCCTCAAAGCAATCACCTGTTCGCTGGTCTGATTCTTCGTCTGGTCAGCCTCAACCCGGGCACGCGCAGCTTCAGCTGCCGATTCGTGGGCTTTGGCCCGGCGCGTGGCATCGAAGAGCGGAAATGTAATCTGTACCGCTGCTCCGAAGTTGTTATTGGAGAAGTTCACATAATACGTGGAGTAATTTTCGAAACTGGCGAAGCGGCTATATTCGGCTCCAAATGCGAATTGCGGGCGGTAGTTCTGCTTTGCGTCCCCGAAGGACATTTCCAATTTCGATTTTGCATTTGCGTAGGCCGCCTGAATACCGGCATTTGAGGCAACGGCCTGATCGGCTGTTGTGTCGTCACCAGTGAAATCAGGGGCGGGGGGAATGCTTTTGGGGTCGGGGATGAAGCTGGCCGGAGGCAAACCGGTCAGATGCGCCAGTTTCTGGCGTTGTTCGCTCGCGTCGTCCTGGACGCGCAGGCGCTTGATGTCGACCTGCGCCGCGGTGATTTCTGCTTTGGTGAGATCCATGCGGCTGTCTACGCCGGCGTTGAGACGATCGCGCTCGATGCTCGCCAATCTTTCGGCGTCGTCCTTTTCGGTGTCGAGCGAGGCAAGCTCGCGAATGTCAGTGTCAAGCTGAATGTAGGCCAGGGAGCAGTCGAGGGTCACCTGGTCCTGACTGTCTTTCAAGTTCAATTGCGCTGACTTGAGCGCGGCGTGGGCGGCGCGAATGTAATCGGGCTGAGAGAAGGAATAGACGAGCGATTGCGAGGTTACGTTGAACAAAGAAGGCTGGCCGAGCGGAAAACCGATGGACGGCGGTCCGGGGCTGGCGCCTGTGACAAGGTTGGGGATATAGGCGTCTTTGGCTTCGGCTAGACCCGCGGTGGCACGCTGCACGTCGGCGGCTGCGATCTTTACCGGGGTGCTGTTTTGCAGGGCCAGGCCTACCGTCGAGGAAAGAGATATCTGCGCCCCCGCGCCTGAAACCAACAGCAGCGCGACCGTTCCAACTCCCAGCCCGTAACAGACCTGTTTCTTCACATGCATTTCCGTCACCGGAACTCAATCTCCGGTACTGATCGCCGCAGTTGCGGCATAGTTTGCGCTCAACGAATGCGCGGCTGCAAATTCCCGGTCAGCGGCGGCCGTGTTCCCTTGCTTCCTGAGCAGATTGCCCAGCTCGGCATGCACGGCAAAAGCCGGAGCTGTTTCGCTCAATGCGTTTCCGTCGAGGTACTCGCGCAGCCATTGGGTGGCCAGTTCCGGCTCACGCCCGGCGAGGATCAGTGTTGAGGCTCCGTCCACCAGGGCGGGTCCGTGCTTTGAGTCTGCTGCCGCCCCGCTCTTCAAAGCTGCGAGCATTTCGTCCCAGCGTCCGCGTCTGCGATAAAAGCTGCCCAGGTCCATCCACGCCTGCGCCGCAGCCTCTGCTGACGCCTGCGATGCGGAGATTTTTGCCCGCCAGCTTTGCTCCGCGCCAGCATAATCCTTTTTTGCTTCCGCGATGCGTGCTCGCAACTCGTAGGCACGGGCCGGATCGAGCGCGTTCAATCGATCCGCCATGTCCTGGGCTTTGCCGTAGCCGCCGCCCAGAAATGCAGGAGCCTCGACGTAATACTGGCCAAGATCGGATAGAGCTTCGCGGTTGTGGCCGTCGAGGCTCACAGCGGTTTCAAATTCGGCATGCGTGAGCTTCGCTGTTTTATAGGCCGCAACCAGGCTTGAGCGGCTAGCCTTTTCGCCATAGGCACGACCCAGCCACAGATGATACTCGCTATTCGCGGGGGCAAGCTGCACGGCCCGCTGGCAAGATGCGATCGCGTCGTCCCAGCGGCTCTGGGCCAGATAGACGCGGCACTGGAGATTCCACGCAGCCGCGTCCCCGGAACTAAGTCGGATGGCCGCGTCCAGTGCACGCAATGCGTCGTCGGCATGGCCGCGGCTGAAGGCCTCCTGGGCCTCGTTTAATCCATCGCGCCCTGCGGCGATACACAGCCCGGTCGATGCCGCCATCCATAAAAGAACGACGGTCCCCGCGAGATTTGATTTGATCCTGTTTCGCACGACTTCTACTTGACCTCAATTATCGGCACGCCATCGCCAATTGGTTGTCCATTGGTGCTGCCCAGCGCGACCACGTCGCCTTCGGTCAGCCCGCTCAATACCTGAACCTGGGTCAGGTTGATGTTGCCCGTGACGATGGGCGTTCGCTGCAGTGCGCCGCCTTTGATGCGATACACGTAGGACTGCCCGTTTTCAGTGTGCAGCGCCTCGCGCGGAATGTTGAGCGCATTCGGCACATTCGCAACAAGGGCAGTAACGCGCACGTTGGTGTTCGGGAGCAGATCGTCATGCGCATCGTCGATGGTGACCAACACCTCGCCCACATTGCGCGTGGTGTAGGAGATGATGGTGGAGGGAACCCGCGCGATATGACCGTGCCACTCTTTTCCGGGCTCGGCGTCCCACTGAATAGTGACCGGCTGCCCAACGTGCAGATTGCCGATTTCGGGCTCGTCGAAGTAGGCACGCACTTGCATTTTTGAGAGGTCGGCCATCTCGAGCAAAAGGTCACCCTGCTGCACGTATTCGGTTCTTGAAACCGGAATGAGATAGACGGTGCCAGCAAGAGGGGCGCGAACATTCGCCTGATTCACGACCTGCTGCGCAGCCGCATAGCCAGCCTGAGCATCGGCCACCGCGGCCTTGGCGCGGCTGAGGTCAGCGGCATCGTAACGCTGCGTTTTTCTCTGCTCCAGAACGGCGACGGAGGCATTGTCCAGGTCAAGGCGCTGCTGCGCGGTGGTTACTTCACTTGCGGAGGCGGCTCCGGTCAGCTGCAATTTCTTGAGGGCTGCGAGATCATGCTGCGCCTGATCGCGGTCAATTTGCGCTTTGTTCAGCTCGCCGTTGAGAGAGATACGTTCTTCCTGGGTGCCTCCCTGGAGCAAGGTGTTATAGCTGTCCTGGGCGGTCTTCAAAGCCGCCAACGCCGCGGCCAGACGCGCGCGCGCATCGGTGTCGTCCATGGTGAGCAGCAACATTCCCGGAGAGACCTTCTGGCCCTCGTGCACATAAAGGGCCTTGATGAGTCCAGGGAACGGCGCATGAGCCTCAAAGTTTGCCTGCGGCTGCGGCTCAACCTTGCCGTTGGTGGGGATGGTGCGCTTGAGTTCGCTGCGCACGACCGTGGCGGTACGCACGGGCACCCGGGTCCGAGTGGCCATGCGCACAAAGTAGAAGACGATGACCAGAGCGACTGCCGCGGAAAGCCATATCCATCGCGCATTTGTTCGATTTTTCTTCGTCGCCATGCAGGTGTCGTGTGATTAACTAAACCGTTACTGAGTATATAGGACTCAGCGGGTTAGGCTTTCGCGTCAAAAATTTGGGCGCTCTGTGATGAAATAAGAGCATGTCACCAGATACGGGCTATACCGACGATCACGCCAAGGCGGGCCTCGACTTCAAATTTCCGGCGATCGAGACCTGGCCAAACCAGTTCCCGGCCTATGAAATCCTGATCGACGATCCAGAGTTTACTTCAGTGTGTCCGAAGACAGGTCTCCCAGACTTCGGAGTCATTAAGCTACGTTACATGCCCCGAGAACGTTGCCTGGAGCTGAAGTCGTGGAAGGAGTATCTCTTCAGTTACCGCAATCTCGGTATTTTTCAGGAGAACGTTGTCAATCAAATCCTGAAAGATGTGGTGAAGGCATGCGATCCGGTGTGGGCGCATGTGACAGGCGACTTCCGTCCGCGGGGAGGAATTTCGACGGTTGTCGAAGCAAAGTGGCCGCGTCCTGCAGAGAGGTGATGAAGGGACTAGACTGATAACGAGCGGCTGGCAGCGAAACGGTGTGATATGGCATCCAGATCATTGAGAAACATAAAGTTGCCAAGTTGCCGTACAGCAGTCGGTTTGATACTATCCGGATTTTGGCGAAGGAGAACTAAAACATATGGCAGATGAACAGCGTTCAGGCGGCGGATTCAGCTGGTTTCTCGCAGGGTTAGGCATGGGGGCGATCCTCGGCGTGTTATTTGCACCAAAGCCGGGCAAGGCCACGCGGCAGGACCTGGCGAGCGGAGCGCGGGAGGGGACGGAATATCTTCGTCAGCGGTCGCGTGAAGCTGCCGACCAGGTAAACCAGTACGTCGACCGCAGCAAGGAGTACATGGACAAGGGCCGCGCGCAGTGGGAGGAGTTTGTAAACCGGGGCCGTCGCTTCGTGAATGAGCAAACGGACAGAGTTTCCTCTGCTGTCGATGCAGGGAAGGAAGCTTACCAGCAGACTTCCACAAGTACGAGCGGGGAGCCGCCCGCGCAAGTGTAGCCTCTCAGCGCCAAGCACGGTCCGGGAGGTGCGGCTATGCATGACTCTTTACCACCGATTTACTATGTTGTTTTCACGGGTGTAACAGCGCTTGCCGTCCTTCTGCAGGCAGTGGCGCTGCTGGGCATCCTGCTTGTCGTGCGCAAGTCAGCGAGCAAGATGTTCGAAATTGCGGATGAGGTGAAGGGCAAGGCACTCCCCGCCATCGCCACCACCCAGAACCTGCTCGATGACATTTCGCCAAAACTGAAGGTTGCAACCAGCAATCTGACGGAAGTCAGCCATACTCTACGCGATCAGGTAAACCATGCGAACGCGACGGTAGAGTCGCTCCTGGAGAAGACCAATGCCCAGATCCGCCGCGTAGACGAGATGGTCACGGCGACATTCGATGCGCTGAATCAGGCTTCAAAGGCGGTTGAGATCGCGGTTGCGTTGCCGGCGCGTCGCGTCTCGGGTGTGCTTCATGGATTGCGGGTCGGGATGGAAGTGCTGCTGGGCAAGAAACAGACAGCATCTGAGCGCGCCGAAGCCAACGGGCTTGCGGAACAAACGTCTGCTGAAGAGAAGCCCGCTTAAACGATCTGATGTTTCAGATAATCCAGCCCCCGCCGACTACCTCATCTTCATCATAGAAAACCGCAGCCTGACCGGGCGTTACCGCGCGCTGCGGCTCGTCAAAGACGGCCTCGACCTCATCGCTGCCTAAGTTGCGGAGCGTGGCCCAAGCGGGCTCGTGGCGGTGGCGAATCTTGACGCGCACGCGCATTTCGCCGGTCAGCTCGGGAATGGAAACCCAGTTCAGGTCACGGGTCCGCACGGAGCGCGCGGTTGCTTCGGCTCCTGCGCCGACGGTTACGCGGTGACTCGCATTGTCGATTTGCAATACATACAGCGGGCTGGGCGAGGAGACACCGAGTCCCTTGCGCTGTCCGATGGTGAAGTTGTGGATGCCGGTATGATGTCCGAGAACCTCGCCAGAGGTGGTGACCAGCTCGCCGGCCGTGTCTGGGATGATTTCACCCTGCTCTTCAAGATACGCGTCGATGAACTGCTTGTAATCGCCGCCGGGGATGAAGCAAATCTCCTGAGAATCGGGCTTGGCAGCGAGGGCCAGTCCACGATCTGCCGCAATGGCGCGGACATCTGGCTTCTGATAGCTGCCGAGCGGGAAGAGTGTCCGGGAGAGCTGCTCCTGAGTGAGGCCGAAGAGGAAGTAGGTCTGGTCCTTCGAGGAGTCAGCGGGACGCTTGAGGATCCACCGATTGCGCGCGGGATCGTACTCATTGCGAGCGTAGTGACCGGTGGCGATGCGGTCGGCGCCGATCTGGCGGGCGCGCACGAGGAGCTGATCGAACTTGAGGTGGTTATTGCAGAGCGAGCAGGGAATGGGAGTTCGCCCGGCGAGATACTCGGAGACGAAAGGCCGGACGACATCGCGCTCGAAGCGCTCCTGCTCGTTGACGACGTAGTAGGGAATGTCGAGGGTCTCGGCGACACGGCGCGCGTCGTACACGTCGTCGATGGAGCAGCAGCGTCCCTGTACCTCCTCGGGCATGCCATGATGGCCCGCGAGGCGACGCTGGTTCCAGAGCTGAAGGGTGAGGCCGACGAGATCGTAGCCTTCGTCCTTCAGCATCGCCGCAACGGCGGAGGAGTCGACTCCTCCGGACATGGCGACGGCGATCGTGTTGTTGTAGGTGGAACTCACAGTACCAGTATGACAGGACTGGCCGTCCGGGCAGTCGCTTCGCGCGGGCCCTCCCGTTGGCCAGGAAGTTAAATACAATCCAGACGAATCGTTTAACGCTACCCGAGGGTTCCGGCATTGACCGGGGCGAGCTCGCGAAGGCGGCTAACGGCGGCGGGGATGATCATCAGAGCCTCGTCAATGTCTTGCCGGGTGTTCAGCTTGGTGAGGCTGAAGCGGAGGCTGGCGCGGGCGCGCTCGGGGGCAAGGCCCATGGCGGTGAGGACGTGGGAGGGCTCGCTGGCCCCGGAGGCACAGGCGGAGCCACCGGACACGGCGATTCCCTTGAGGTCAAGTCCAATGACAAGAGCCTCTCCCTCAAGATTATTAAAGTAAAGATTTGAAGTATTGGGGACGCGGGGAAGGCCAACTCCGTTGACTCCTGTACCTTCGATAGTAGCTAAAATGCCGGTTTCAAGCTGGTCCCGGAGACTGACCAACTGGTCCAGCGCGCCGTTGGCGAGGGATTGCAAAGCGATTTCTGCGGCCTTGCCGAGGCCGACGATTCCAGCGACATTCTCGGTTCCCGCGCGACGCTGGCGCTCGTGGGTTCCGCCGAAAAAGAGCGGCTCGAGTTTGGTTCCACGGCGAACGTAGAGGATTCCAGTGCCCTGCGGGGCATGAAACTTATGTCCGGAGAGGCTGAGCAGGTCGCAGCCTATGGCCTGAACATCGATGGGAATTTTGGCGGCCGCCTGGACTGCGTCGGTATGGAACCATACATCGGCTTCCTGAGCGATGCGTCCGATCTCTTCGACGGGCTGAATAACTCCGGTTTCGTTGTTGGCCATCATGACGCTGATGAGACGGGTGTTTGGGCGCAAAGCGCGGCGGACCTCGTCAGGATCAACGCGGCAGTCGAAGGAGACGGGCAGAAAGGTGACATCAAGGCCGCGCTCGGCCAGCCGCTGGACGGCGTGGAGGACGGCGTGGTGCTCGATCGATGAAGTGATGATGTGATCGCCGGGCTGGACGAGTCCGAAGATGGCGATATTGTCGCTTTCAGTGCCGCCAGAAGTGAAGACAATTTCCGACTCGCGGCAGTTGAGCAA
>Ga0335072_10009580_pt1 | contig 13963 bp, 10 predicted proteins | sample Lox_Sample_21_FD_206725 | JGI IMG/M metagenome (GOLD analysis project Ga0335072, IMG submission 206725) | Soil microbial communities from Loxahatchee National Wildlife Refuge, Florida, United States - Lox_Sample_2.1 | ecosystem: Environmental > Terrestrial > Soil > Wetlands | place: USA...
AGAGTGTAACACACCTCTGAGCGGCCATGACCGTTTGCTGCCCGTTTCACCCCGGCGCTGGCGTGAGAATGGATATCTTTCTTTGCTCGAACGGTTCCACAGTCCATCTGCCCTTCTGAGTTCAGGGAAAGGAGCCTTTTTCTTGAAGGAAAAGGCAATTGATGATAGTGGCTCCTAGATATAGCAACTTTGGACCTGCAATAAACGGGCGTCGCTCGAATGCCTAGCCGGCAGATTAACCCGCTCGAGGTTGCGCGGATCGATGCGAAAAGCACCAAGAGTTTCAAGGAATTGCCCATCCCGCACCCACGGAGCATGACAGTGGTTTCCGAGTTATCCCCACGCCGGTGTCCCGGCTTGCATGCCGCAAGAGAAATCAGTTTTGCGCAATTATTGTGCGTGTGGTATGGTTACCAATTACGGCAATCGATGGTGCAAGATTACTGCCGCTGCGTCGCCCAGGATTTCTTAGTATCCCGCTTGCCCTTGCTTAGCCAGTTGACGGGAATGCTGGACCGCACCCAAGCGAGAACGGTGATCTGAGATGGCTCCGGAAAACTCGCAGGTACTGACAATCGGGATTGATTTTGGCGGGACCAATCTGAGGATTGGCGCATATTCTTCCGCTGCTGGCTTACTTACCTCGATCGCCCTTCCTACCCGTCTTGAGACAGGCCTTCAGGCGGTCGTGGACGAGATGTGCGCCGCCGTTTTCCAGTTGCTGGCCCGATACTCTGCCGCCTACACGCTTGCGGGAATTGGCGTGGGTTCTCCTGGTCCGCTCGAATTGCCTGCCGGACGCCTCCATCACCCGCCAAATCTTCCTGGATGGGACGGATTCAATCTGCTTGCCGAAATGGAATCAAGGCTGCGCCTGCCGGTCGCCATTGAGAGCGACGCGAATGTGGCCGTGCTGGCCGAATATATGCTTGGGCTCGGAGAGCAGCTCGGCGTTGACTCTTTGTGCATGCTTACGCTCGGCACAGGCGTCGGGAATGGAATCATCCTGGATGGGAAGCTGTGGCACGGAGCGACCGGCATGGGGGGCGAGGCTGGTCATATGACGATTGATCCCGGGGGCCCGGTTTGCGGGTGTGGCAACAGAGGGTGCCTGGAAGTGTGCGCTTCGGCGACAGCCGTTGTCAGCGCCGCGGAGCGGCTTATCTGCGCCGGCGAAGCTCCGCGACTGGCCCTGCTGAAGCAGGATCGTGCATCGCTCACGGCACTGGATGTCGCGCAGGCCGCGCGGCAAGGAGACCCCGATGCCCTGAGAATCTACGAACAGACCGGACACGCTCTCGGCATCGGGTTGGCCAGCCTGATCAATATTCTCAACTTGCCACTGTATGTGGTCGGCGGCGGAGTCGCCGAGTCATGGGATCTGCTGGCGCCGTCTCTCTTCCTTGAATTGGAACAGCGGAGTTATGTCTACGCGCTCACCGCACCTGGCCGTGCCGCGTCAAGCGGGATGACTAGCGGGGGAACACAGGTCTTGCCTGCGAAATTGGGCCCCGAAGCGGGTCTGCTTGGGGCGTGTATTCTTCCCCTGTATCTTTTGAAGTCTAAGCTGCCAAACCACCGTACTCCGCTTGCCAAGCACAGTGAAAACGCGTGATTCCGGTCGACCACGCCATGGCTCGCCAGAGAAAGACACCGCATAGATCGGCGTCAAAGTGGAAGGAATTGCCAGGGTGAGGTCTTTTTGCCAAGATATATAGGTCTGCACAACTGGTGTGCCTCGAAGCTCGACCCTCAAGTGCCATTTTCCTCAGGAGGAGGACGCCTATTGCCAAGCCATAAATGGAGACGTGAAATGTGGAACCCTTCTCGATTGCGAAGCTCGACAACGGCCATTTCTTGAACGATGGGAGAATGCCCAATGGAGAATGACCGGCAGGACCTTGGTCAATTGACCGGCGGTTTCCGCTTGGAGACCGTCTGGCAAGATCTTGGTTACGCAAGCCGCCAGTTGCGGCGCAACCCGGGGTTTGCTCTCACTGCGATTTTGACGCTGGCGCTCGGCATAGGCGCCAGCACTGCGGTCTTCAGCGTCGCCTATGGCGTTCTCATCGATCCGTTCCCTTACAAGGATGTGCATACGCTGGCCACTCCCAAGCTCTGCTCGCCACAGTGGTCGCGATGCGGCAGCATGGGTTACTCTCCGGCGCAGTTCAATGAAATTGTGGAACATACTGACATCTTCAGCGGCGTCACAGCGTCCACGATAAGCGATGTGCTGCTTACCGGAGAGGGGGAACCGCAGCGTCTGCGCGGAAACTACATCACGCCCAATACTTTCGATGTGCTTGGCGTCCAACCAATCCTGGGTCGCGCCACAACAGAAGCCGATGTTGTCAACAATCAAGAGGAAGTAGCCCTGCTCAGCTACCGCTACTGGCAGGCGCATTACGGCGGCAGCCGCGCCATTCTCGGACGAACGCTCAACTTCAATGGGCATCCCCGCACCATTATCGGCATCATGCCGCCGCGCTTTCTGTGGCGCGGTGGAGATGTTTACCTGCCCATCAAAATGACCAATGAACCCGAGGTGGAGGGACAGAGCTACTTCGCGCTGGTGGGGCGATTGAAGCCGGGCGTCACCGAAGCTCAGGCTGCGGCCGAGTTGAAACCGATCTTCGACGATTTTCAAAAAGCAGCGCCATTCCGTTTTCCGAAAGATCTCCGCCTGGGAATCTTGCCTTTCGACGAGATGTTCAAATCGGGTCTTGCCAGCACTCTCCATCTGCTGCTGGGCTCGGCCTTTGTGCTCCTGTTCATCGCATGCGTCAATGTTTCCAGCCTGTTGCTGGCGCGAGCCGTCAACCGCGAACGCGAGTTCGTCATTCGTGCTTCGGTGGGGGCATCGCGGCAAAGGCTTGTCCGCCACGCTCTCACTGAGTCGTTGTTTCTGGCATTGGCCTCCATGCCCGTTGCTCTGGCCTTTGCCTATGCCGGACTGAGAGCGACACTGATGGTCGTCCCAGTCGAGACTATCCCCGACGAAGCCGTCATCACCATGAACTTTCCCGTGTTGCTTTGTTCGCTCGTCATCGCGTTGGCCACTGTGCTCGTCTTCGGACTGGCGCCTGCGTGGCATAGCGCAAGCCCGCGACTGGCAGCGGCCCTGAATCGTATTCGCTCGTCGGGAGGCAAGGCGCAGCGCCGCCTGCTGAGCGGATTTGTTGTCACCGAGATTGCGCTTTCGCTTGCCTTGCTCATGCTCGCCGGGCTCATGGTCCGCTCCCTGATTGCGGTCGAGAGTGTACCGGTGCCATTCCCTCCCGATCGCACTGTGACAATGCGCCTGCCCATGGCCGCCGGTCATTATCCAACGCCGGAGAGCCGCTCCATTTTCTACCGCGATCTGCTGGATCGCGTGCAGGCCATTCCCGGTGTTTCAACGGCTACCGTGGATGCGGCCACGCCTTTTATGGACATGGACGGAGAACTTGTGCAGATTGCCGGCGAGCCGGTGGACAGGCGAATTGTGTCCCTCCACCTCACCAGCCCGGAGTTCCTCCCCCTCTCCGGCAGAACGATGCTACAAGGTCACTTTCTCGATGCGCGCGAAATCTCCGCTCAGTCCCACGACGCAGTCATTTCTGCGAGCTTCGCGCGCCGCTACTTCGCAGGAGAGAATGCCGTTGGTCGCATTTTCCATCTGCCGGAATTCAAACCTGACGGCAAGAACAAGCTGGCAGATGATGCGTTTACCGTCGTCGGAGTCATGAGCGATTTGCCCTACTTCACCTACTTCAGGGAAGACTATCCCCATATCCTGCTGCCTTACACGGTGGCGCCCGCGTCCGCAACCACTCTCTTGGTATCCACATCTCTGCCGGCCGGAGAACTCATCAATCCGGTGCGGCGCACCGTCTATTCAATCGACAGGGAACAACCGATTGTCGATGCCATGACCCTGCGCCAGATGCTCGACATGTATGGTTACGCCGGTCCCCGGTTTTCTCTTGTGCTGTTCGGGACCTTTGCCGCTGCGGCTCTGGTGCTGGCGCTGGTGGGGGTGTATGGAGTCCTCTCCTTCGTCACTACGCAGCGCACGCAGGAAATCGGGATTCGCATGGCGCTGGGGGCCAATCGCGCCGATGTGATGGCTATGGTGCTGCGACAGGCCTTGTTGCTTGCCTTACTCGGTGTGGCCGTGGGACTTCCGCTGGCCTTGCTGGCCGGTCGGCTTGCACAGGGAGAAGTGGTTCAAACCTCGCAGTACGATCCGCTGGCACTTATCACGGCCGTGTGCATTCTGCCACTGTTGGCCGTGGCCGGAACTTATCTGCCGGCGCGGCGAGCCGCCAACGTCAATCCGGTGGCAGCTCTGCGCGCCGATTAACAGTGGTCGGGGGAGACTCCCGCATTGGAGAATTCCGAAAAGTCTCATCCAACTTCGCTGGCCGGCAGATAGTTGAATTCAGTTCGGAATTGCGCGCCTTCCTTTGCGCTTTTTGAGACGAGCAGTTGTTGGATGTCGTGCGCCGCATCGAATTCCGATGCCAGCCGCACCTTTTCACGGGTATGGCGGCCTGCTCGGCACAGGATGATAACGCGCATAGAGATCCAGAGGCAGGTACACCATGTAGACGTTTTAGGGCAAGAACGCTATCTTGAACCTCAGGATCGACAGCAGCCAGATGATGTTGACATGCGTCGATCCAAGAAGATTCAGCGCGGCGAACAGATCGAGGGTTCCCACTGCCAGCAGAGTTGGAACGATGAGTATTGCGGCCTCGCGGTTGCGCCGCCGGTATTCAAAAAAGGAAAATATGCCCAGCATCACGGTTCCCGGTACAAACAAGATATTCGGAAGCTGGTAAGTCAGGTATATGTCCACTTTTTCCATGGTGCCCAGTTGCTCAAGTACGGCGGGGATAACGAAGCAGCACGCGTAGATGCGAATCCACCAGCCTGGCCGACGCCCGAGGAACTCGAGGAAGAACTTGATGACAGCAACCCGGTTGAGGTTCTGGAAGATGAGTACGATCGCCTCGCCCAGGATTGCCTGGATTGGATAGCCGTAGACAAAGACCGTGACTGAAGAGAATCCGCCATCTCCAAGTGCATCAATATTTCCCTTTTCGTGGGTCACACTTCTAGGTTTTCTCTAAGCATTACTTGAAGACTTCCAATGATTCGCCTATCCGCCTCTCTGGCAAGCTCAGGACGCCTCTCATACCGGATGCGCTCCGCCCGTAAACAGGTTCCGTCGAAGCTTGTCCCGCAATAACAATTACGCCGCGGTTTTGACGCCGATTAATAGGTTTCGACACTTCAATAGTGGTTTCACGCCATCGTCACGCGAGGTGGCTCTTACTTGGGCTCCACGGACGGAGGCCTGTCGGTGGGGACCCCGGGGGCGGAAAGAGCCACTTGGCCGTATGGACTGTGTAAAGACTGGAACCGAAAACGCTATAGCCATTTTCCACAAAGCAGTATGCTTCTCCCATCTGGAGCGGCGAAGTCCCAGTTTGGTGAAACGGCCAAAGTGATTGACGACTTGCGGACTTGAAGCGACGCATTGCGGGGCAGGGATTGTTTCCCGAAATAGAACTTGACAACGTTTACATTGCGGTTGTAAAGTCCTCTCAAAATCAGCATTAAGCTGCAATTTAATCGATTACATTCTGAAAACGCCGGCAGGCGTGCGCTTGCCGGCTGATTCAGGGTGGTTCAGCAGCTTGTTCATAAACTCGCTACGAAACTCGCAAGGAGGCAAGTTATGACGTTTCGACGCAGAGTATTGTTTGCGCTGCTCGCATTTGCACTGATCCTCGCGCCGGCACATCTGGTGTTCGGCCAACTCGATCAGGGCACGATCACCGGAGTCGTTCAGGATCCATCCGGTGCCGCAATTGTAAATGCGACCGTAACCCTAACCAACCTCGATGAAGGCCAAATCTACAGGACCAAGACCGATGGCTCGGGCATTTATGTGTTTTCGCCTGTCAAAATTGGAAACTACCAGGTCACGGCGAGCGCACCGAACTTCGAAACTACTACACAAACCAACCTGCACTTGAACATTCAGCAGAGGCTCAACGTTGTCATCGCCCTCAAACCGGGCGCGGCAACGCAAAGTATAACCGTTACCACGGAAATACCCCTGATGCAGACTCAGGAGGCATCAGTGGGGCAGACGATGAATGCCGAGGAAATAGAAAACGTACCGCTGAGCGGGCGCAACTGGGTTTATATTGCGCAGTTGGCGCCCGGTGCTGTCCCACCGGAGGGCTCCAGAGGAGCCGGCAAGGGCGACTTTAATGCCAACGGCCAGCGCGCGGAAGAAAACAACTTCATCCTCGACGGCGTCGACAACAACGCTAATGTAGTCGATTTCTACAACGGCGCAAGTTATGTGGTGAATCCTCCACCGGATGCGTTGGCCGAATTCAAGGTGCAGACCAGCGACTACTCCGCCGAATTTGGCCACTCTGCGGGTGCGGTAGTGAATGCCAGTCTCAAGTCGGGAACCAATGACATTCACGGAAGCCTGTGGGAGTATGTGAGGAACAACGATCTGGGAGAAGCCACAACCCCGGAGTGGGCGGGTGGAAACGGGTCGGTTCCTCCCTACCACCAAAACATGTTCGGCGCCACGCTGGGCGGACCGATCTTCAAAAACAAGCTCTTTTTGTTTGCGGACACTCAGGCCAATCGCATCGTCTATAACTCACCCCAGACATTTAACGTGCCCTCTGTTCTGGAACGCAAGGGCGATTTCTCTGAACTGCTCAACAGCAGCGCGCTCGGCGGAAAGCCAATTCAGCTTTACTATCAGGATCCGACGGGCGTGAATCCGCCGGTTGCAATCACCAATAACTGCCTGGCGGCAGCGGGTACCACTAGTTGTCCCACAGCCGGAAACCCGAATCTTCCAGCGCTGAACGCGACCGCGCTGAAGGTTCTAGGCGAATATCCGCAGCCGGCGACCTCGGCCACGCTGTACAGCAACTATTCAGCCGTTTACCCGGTCATCGACAACACCTTCCAGTGGGATGCCCGCATGGACTGGACGATTGGCGCGAAGGACGCGGCCTACTCCCGTTATAGCTACTACAACGAGGTGGGCACGAACTCCGGCGGAAGCGTTCCTGTCTTGGGTCCCATTCTGGACGGCGGCGGTTGGGGTGAGGGCAAGAACAAGAACTACGGCGCGAACTACATGGCGTCGGAATCGCATACTTTCACCCCAACGCTGGTGAACGAAGTGCGCTTCGGCTTCAACTATCTGCACACCGGCTACCAGCAGCAAAACGCCACGAACGACGGTTTTGCAGAGAGCCAGGGCTTCGGCGGCATTCCCGCCGGGCCATTGAATGGCGGCTTACCGAACGTCAACTTTTCCGGCACCGCCAGCCCGCACAACTTCGGCGCTCCGGAATGGGCAGCGACCGACGAACACAACGATACCTTCCAAATCCTCGACAGCGTGACCAAGATAGCCGGCAATCATTCGTTGAAGACGGGAGTGAACTACCAGAACATCCGCTTCGAGACGATTCAGCCTTACTACTCACGTGGTGAATACGACTACACCGGCGATGCCACTTCAATTCCGGGAGCCGGGAATACCGGCTACGGTGCGGCCGATTTTCTGCTGGATGAACTGATCCAGGCGAAACTCTCCAACGGAGTGAGCAACGGCGACCAGCGCGCCAATTTCTCGGCGTACTTCGAGGATGACTGGCGCTTCAAGCGGAATTTCACCCTCAATCTCGGCCTGCGCTGGGATTATTTCCAACCGTACAAGGACGTGGGCGGTTACCAGGCCTCCTTTATCTACGACACACCCCCGACGCTTAACACCACAACCGGCCTCGGCAGCGTAACCGGCAAGTACCTGATTCCAAGCGAAGCCGAGTCTTACGCATCGCCGATCATTACCAAATTCGGCTTTGACACGGCGCTGGCCCAGGACGGCATGGCGGTCGTTTACGACTCCAACCCGCGTCTCCAGACCACGCAGAACTTCAACTTTGCGCCTCGTCTGGGCACATCGTGGTCGCCAGACGGCAAAACCGTAGTCCGCGCCGGCTTTGGCATCTTCTTCGGTGGTCTTGAGAGTCTCGGCTACTGGGGCAACCTGAACGAGAATTACCCATTCCAGTACAACGCCAACTTCCCATCGAACGGGAAGGATTGCAGTGCCAACAACTGTACGCCGCTTTCATTACTTCCTAAGTACGACGTGACGATTGCGAACGGCTATACCACAATTCTTTCCAATGGCTTTGCCTCCGTGGTGACCGGCCAGAACATGCGCGGCACCTACGCGGGTGCGAAGTCTGCCTACACCGAGGACTGGAACCTCTCACTCGAACGCTCCATCACAAATGAGATGGTTGGCACAGTGGCCTACGTTGGCAATGCCTCGCGTCATCTGCCGATCAACATTGCAATTAACACACCGCTGGCTCTGCAAAACCCCAGCAACTACGATGGCCAGATTACGATGTCACAGCCGATGCCTCATCAGGGTGGTGATTCGTATACCGGCTTCGAAGGCATGAGTGACTACAACGGCTTGCAGGCAAAGTTGGAGAAGCGCTTGTCGCACGGCTACAACCTGCTGGCCAGCTACACCTGGTCGCACGCACTCGATGACGCGGTCACGCCGCTTGGTTCCAGCGGCGATGGAAACTACCGGCAGACAAATCTGATCCCCTTCCGGTACGACTACTCGAATGCATCATTCGACGTCAGGCAACGCTTCACCTTCAACGCGCTCTATGACCTGCCTTTCGGCAAGGGACGAACTTACCTGAACCAGAACAATGCACTCGATTACCTGGTCGGCGGATGGTCAGCGAACGCCACTTTCTTCGCACAGACCGGCGACCACTTTACCGTCGATACTTCTGGCACCAGCAATGCCGGTGGTTTCGAAAACGGCCCATTCACTTATCAGACGCAGGGAGAATTCACCAACGGCGGCACCAGCTCTAACGGACAAACCTGCGCGGCGAAAACCAAAACCCTCACTCACTGGTACAACCCCTGCTCATTCGCAAACCCATGGGATGCGGGTGACACGACGGTAAATGGCGCGTCGAACTCGCACTACATTCCCAGGTACGTGGGCGATCCGAACACTCCAGCCGGCGACGCAACGCCGGTCTACGTCAACGATTTCAATTCGATTATGGGGTACGCTGGAGGCCGGCGCGATATAGCGCTCGGTCCTGGCTATGAGCGAGTCAACATGTCCGTATTCAAAGACTTCAGCGTCTACCGTGAGCAGAAGCTCACCTTCCGCGCAGACGTCTTCAACCTGTTCAACACTCCGTCCTGGGGAGAGCCATCCACCAGTAACAACAGCTCGAGCGGCGGCCAGATTACCGGTACCCGCAGCTTGCAACAGGATTCTCCCGACGCGCGCTTCTTCCAGCTCTCGCTCAAGTACGCATTCTGAAGACGCGCGATTGTATTCGGGAGTAGCTTCATTCACTGAGGGGATCCGCCGGACAGCGGGTCCCCTCGCTGTTTTTCATCTAAGTGAGTGTCCGCTTTGTCCGCTGCAGGCATCTTCACCGCGCAGTGAACTCCGACGCCCTCCACTCTGACGCCATGGCCGGTCACGCCGGGTCCTGGGCAGACGGTTGAATGGAACAACGGTGCTTGGCCGGCGGATTACGCGCTGCAACAGAGAACGGCTGATGCCGGCTCAGACAACCTGTACAGTTCGGGTGCGACCACCAACGCGTCGGGCACGGTCACGATAGCCAACGATGGCGTAGATTCAGAGCCCGCCGAACGATACCAGCTCGATTCCGGGCGCCGGACACAGCGCGCCCAGCGCCTCCCGCTCCCGGTCGCGCTCCGCCCGGAGACGCGTCCGCACGCGGTCTAGATCCCGGTCGTTGTAGCCGGGATGGGTGACAAGTTCCCACGTGCCCGGTGCGATACGGCCGATGAGCGCGGTGAGCGTCGCCTTATCAAGCACGCCGGTAGCGGCCATGGCGATGGTGCCATCGGTAGTGGTGAAGCCGGCCTCGGAAATCAGGCGCAGGCAGGTCGAGCGCAGGCGACGGAGGAAGGTGAGTTCGGCAATGCGGATGAGGGAGGCTCGGGCGGTGGCGCGAACAGCCCAGGCCGGCTCGAACGGATTGCGGATCTTCTTGATGCCTGCGGCGCGGGCGGCACGCAGCACGGCGCGAAGGACGGCGGGGAACATGTGCGTGTGCTTGTGGGTGTCGATGTGGGTGAGGTCGAGGCCGGAGTCCTGAAGCAAAGCAATCTGTGCCGCGGCCTCAGCTTCAATCTCTGACGGATTGATCTTGCCGGTGAGGAGTCGCGGCAGGAATGCCGATAGCGTGGTCCTGAATTGGCCGGTGCGGGAATCGATGAGCGAAGGGATGCGGTCTGGAGAAAGAACCGGCGTGCCGTCAACGAGGAGTATGTGGCAGCCGATGCCGAGCGTGGGTGTGGCGCGCGCGATCTCGACAGCGTCGGCGGTTGCCGGGGCCCGCGCCATGAGCGTGGCGCTGGTGACGGCGCCGGCGGCGTGCAATTCGGCTATGGCGCGGTTGATGCCCGGTGTCAGGCCGAAGTCGTCGGCGTTTACAATCAGGCGGCTCACCGGCTGAGTGTATCAAGCCGGTGCTGCGATTGATGGCGATTGCGCCCCGCCAACCTGGACCGAACTGCATCGCTGGTAGAATTGAAGATGGCGTCCGAGCCGCGCCGAAACGGCGTGGGCGGTTAGCTCAGCTGGTTAGAGCGCCTGCCTTACAAGCAGGAGGTCCTCGGTTCGAGCCCGAGACCGCCCACCATTCCAAAGACTAACTCCAACATCCACTTGGAGTTAGTTACATGGCGCCCTCCTCTCAAAATCTAGGCTTCCTGCCGATTTTGGCACTGGCTTTGAGTTCCAGCAGGAGTTCCATCGCGTCAGCGTACCACTACTCCCTCTTCAGCACAAGCGACCTCGACGAACCTGCTCCAGGTGATGTCTCAATCGTGGTGTGCGTGAAAGGCGAGGAAGCTCAGTGAACGTATTGAGCCCATCTACCACCACAATCTATGTAATCGTGCGCCATGGCAAGAAGTGCAGGCGAGAGCATCCCGGCCTGCCTCCAGACCACAAGGACTGCAATTGCCGCAAGGCCATTTACATCTACGAGAATGGCGAAGATCATCCAATCTCCGCGAAAACCCGAAGCTGGGAGGAAGCTGAAAAGGTGGCCCAGGCGGAGAGAGACAAGCGCAACCCCGACAAGCAAGAAGTGGCCGAGCTCAAGAAACAGCTGGCTGCGAAGAAGGAAGCAGAGGCTGCCAAAAAGGAGGCAGAAGCGACCAAGAAGACTCTGACAATTGAAGATGCGACGGAGCGATGGGCAAAAGCACAGAAAGGAGTCGAAGCCACCACCGCCGCTACGCACCAGTGGGTAGTAAGCCGCGTTCGAGCTTGGGCCAAAAACAACAGGATCGAGACGGTTGATCAACTCAACTCAGACAATCTCAACAGGTGGCGTGAAGACTGGTCACCCGTGGCGGAAAAGCCTTACAACCAGCTGGAGCCGTCCACTCAGGTCACATTTCAAAGCTATTTGAAAGGTATCTGCCGGTACATCGTCGACCTTGGAGGTTATCTCGAGAAGAGTCCGGCTGAGGGTCTAAAGCCGATCAAAGTGGAGGATAAAGAGGTACGGTACAACATGCGTGAGGGCACCAACAAGCTGCACGGCGACGCGTTCATGATCGACCGCAACAGCGCTTTTGACTCGGATGGATTTTCCCCACTAATTTCAACTCCGCAGGCCAGCCCATCCCCCCCAAGGATCTGGAAACAGATTGGGGAGGCACAGTCAGCGGCCCCGTGGTTCTACCCAAGGTTTATAACGGCCATAACAAGACTTTTTTTCTGGCCAGCTTCGATATCTACAACAAGAACCAGGGCATCACCACAACCGGTGCAGTTCCCACGCCGGCTGAAAAGTTGGGGGACTTTAGAGTCCCCGATAGGGGATCGGTAAACCCCTCGCCTTCACGCGACGGATGGGGCTAGGCTTGAACGGTTGGAAGACTACAAGCGTGGCAGCCACACGGTGTGGGACTGCAAGTATCAACTAGTGTGGACGACGAAGTACCGTTATCAGGTGTTGGCGGGCGACGTCGGCCAGCGATGCCGCGAGTTGCTTCGGGAGATCTCCCGCAGTCAGGAAATGGTGATCTATGCCGGATCGGTGAATCGCGATCACCCTCACATGCTGATCGGAATCCCGCCGCATATATCGGTGTCGCGGGCGGTACAGTACCTGAAAGGGAAGAGTTCGCACAAGCTGTTAAGCGAATATGCAGGCTTGCGGAAGCGGTATTGGGGCCAACACCTGTGGGCGCGGGGGTATTGGGTGGCGACGAGCGGCAACGTGACCGATGAGGTCTGGACGCGGTATATCGAGGAGCAAAAGCCCCCTGAGCCCGACGATGACTTCAAGGTGGTGTAATCGGCCGCATGGCCGATCAATCCGGCTTTCAGCCGTAACCTGAAGCCACCGCCTGTTAGGCGGTGGAGAATTCACAGGGAAGCCGCTGCATCATTTGCTTGACCTGTGCGTCGACCTCCTGAATCCGCTCCTGGTAATACCGGTAGGCTTTAAGCGATTGGCGCAGTGTGAACAGGTGCTCCTCACGGTAGTCGCCGACCAAGGACTTGATGATGTTCTCTTCACTGGCGCGAATGCGTGGGTGGCGCAGTTGAGCCAGCTTATGCGCATCGCGCTCTCCGGCCAGGATCGCGTCCATGATGGCCAGGCCGGTGGTTCCATCGAGATCGCCGATCACGTGATGAATCTGCAGGTTCATCTGGTCCAGCGCTGTCTGCATGTGCTGCAGATGAAGGGTGGCTAACTGAATGAGGTTGTCGCGATGGCGCCATAACGAACGAATCGCGCAGATCTCGTCGTCGGGACGAAAGGAGCCGCGCAGCAGACCCACGGAATGAAGGTGCTGAATCCACTGGCAATCGGAAACATCGGTTTTCCTGCCGGGCACGTTCTTGACGTGATGGGCGTTGACCAACCGCACGTCGATCTTGCGCTTCTCCAGAATCTGGAACAGCGGAATCCAAAACACGCCGGTCGAATCCATGGCCACGGTTCGGATGTGACACTGTTGAAGCCAGTCTGCCAGTCTTTCCAAATCGACGGTAAAAGTTGGGAGACACCGAACCGGCTCCGGGTCGCGATCGACGGGAACTGCAACGAAGATCTCCGTTGCCCCGACATCGATTCCAGCGGCGTTCGACTCAATCACGGGCAGGCTGACAGCTTTGTTGCGCTGCTTGGGCATGACGACTCCATTTCTGCCCCGCTGCGCTGGCCTGGACCGTGCAAGAAGGTAGTCTCCCAAACGAGATCGGCTGCCCCAGCCTTCGAGGCGGCAACGTCATCACTGTACTGAGCACGGGGTCCAGAACCACACTGCCGGACGAGCTTGGAAAGGCATCAGTGAGCCATCGGTCTTAACTGCCAACGCTCGGGACTTCTCCAGCCGAAACGCAACGCCTAACCTCTGTTCCTTACCTGACTGTCCAGACCTCGGTCTGGTACCCCACTGCCGGGGGATACTTCCCTGGAGGGTAATTGCCGGTTGCGGGACCACTCATCCAGAAGTGCAGCCTTCGGCGCCTCTTGGCACCAGTTGCCATCAACCGCACCCACCAGAGATACGAATCCGTAACGTGCATGCTTCCGCAAAAAAGATGGAGAACGGACGCAAGCAGTGGTATATTTTCGGCAGCCGACGGGCAAAATGGAAATCCTGGTTCAATGATCAGACCGAGGTTGGTTCAATGATCGAACTGAGATTATGGAGAGCATTCTCGTTTTTCGCTGTCTTCTGCGCTGTGGCAATCGGCTCTCGCGCACAAAGCTTCACTACTCTGCTGACCTTTGACGGCGCCAATGGCGCGAATCCGAAATCGGTCGCTCTTGTGCAGGGCGTCGACGGA
>Ga0335072_10009581_pt1 | contig 13963 bp, 10 predicted proteins | sample Lox_Sample_21_FD_206725 | JGI IMG/M metagenome (GOLD analysis project Ga0335072, IMG submission 206725) | Soil microbial communities from Loxahatchee National Wildlife Refuge, Florida, United States - Lox_Sample_2.1 | ecosystem: Environmental > Terrestrial > Soil > Wetlands | place: USA...
GCAGGGTGCGGTTCAGTTCCTGCTGGGCCATGGCCAGATATCGCTGCTGCAGAGCCGGATCTGACTCTTTCTCCATCAGGTAGTGCAGGTTGGCGACCGAATCCAGCGGATTGTGAATTTCATGGGCGATGCTGGCAGACAACCGGCCCGCAACCGCGAGCTTTTCATGTGCCATCAGGGCCGCTTCTCTCTTGCGCACATCGGTCACATCACGGAATACCAGAACGACTCCGGCCGCCTGTCCCCTGGCGTCCTGGATCGGGGCCGTGTTTTGCTCGATCAGATACTCAGCGCCGTCCCGGGACAGCAGCAAACCACGATTTTTTGCCGGCAGTCCTTCCAACTCCATACCGGGGTTTTTCAGTGGTTCGCGGGTTTCCTCATCCACGGTCTGGAAAACGGCTTCGAGTCGCCTGCCTCTAGCCTGCTCGATTGTCCAGCCGGTCAGCCGCTGGGCCACAGGGTTCATCAGCTCAATGCGCCGTTTGTGGTTGCAGGCAATCAGCGCATCCCCCACCGAGTCGAGCGTCGTCTGGAGCCATTGCCGGCTTTCGATCAGCTCGTCCGCACGCTGGTGAGCCTCTTCGAGCGAGGTTCTGAATGCAGCCGAGACCTGTTTCATGTTCCGCTGCATGAATATTCCGAGGACGATGCCTACGCCAATCGACGAGGCCAGCAGCACCGTCATCAACGTCCGAACCTGGAAATTGGTTGACTCGACCTCTTCGTCGCGCCGCGCGACTTCGATGGAGGTCATAGTGCCAATTTCGGTTCGCAGGGCGGCCATGATTTGAGCTCCGTTCAGGTCCAGCCCGGTGTCTCCGAACAACTTGCCGGCGCGCATATTATCCAGCGCTTTGCCCGCAAATCCCATCCATTGCTCGTGGCTTTCCCGGATCTTGCGCAGCCGGGTTAGTTGGTCGGGATCGTCCCTGACCAGGAGCAGGAGGCGGTCCAGCGTCCCATGCAGAGCGAATTCTGCATTCTGGTATGGCTCGAGCGTGGTGGAATCATGAGTGAGCTGGTATCCTCGCAGGCCGGTTTCCTGGTCCACCACCAGTCGTTCCAGTTCATTCATCTGCGCCGTGATACGGTCGGTGTGGTCGATCCGCCGTTGCTCCGCTAACGTGCGCTCAATCTGCCATGCCAACACAAGCGCAAGCAGCAGGAGCAGTACTAACGGCAGCAGCACCGTGATGATCAAAATTTGCCGGAACTGGTGGAGATTCACCTGGGGCCGCCTCGTCCTTCAGAGGCGCCGGCCTGGAGCAGTCCCTTCAGTTTGTCGACCAGCGCAAACGCCCCGTCGCCTTTGGTGGCGGAGACGCTGATAACCCGCATCACGTTTTCAGGAAGGGCCACATAGGCCGAGAGCATCATGATCGGAACATCCGGCCGCCGGGCGCGCAGGGCCGCCGCAACCTGGCCACCGTCCATGCCGGGCATGGCGTAATCAAGGATCACAGCATCCACCTGTTCCGTTTCGAACATGGATATGCCGCTCTTGCCGTCTTTGGCGGTGAGGACGGTAAACCCTTCGCGCTCCAGAACCATCTTCCGGATCTCCAGGCCGAGATCTTCGTCGTCAATACACAAGATGACTGGGCGCAAAAGGTGACCGTCCTAGCGGACTAAAGCTTTAATCTACGCTGCCTTAAGGTAGCTCGTGAGTGGCATGTTCGGAACTTGCTCTTACGGGGGATGCCCGTATTTCCCCAATATGACCAACGATTCACCGTAGTTTTGCAATCCTATGCCCCTTATGGGTTACGCTTAACGCAACCGCGCAGTGCCGACCGGCCCGACACCTGAGCGTGGCCGTACTTTGATCGGCTCATACGCGAGGGAGAACCAGTTGAGCCAGACCATTTGTGTCCTCGAAGACGACCCGGATATATCCCGCCTGGTACAGCATCATTTGGAAGCCGCCGGTTTCGGGGTTCGCCTCTATAGCACCCCCGCAAACCTAGTGCCAGATTCTGAGCGCCAGGCGCCTGTCCTTTTTATGCTCGACATCATGGTCCCGGGGGGAGATGGGCTCGATGTTTGCCGCCGTTTGCGCAGCAATCCAGCCTTAAGCACTATCCCCATCATTTTTCTTACGGCCAGGGCCGGCGAGAATGACCGCGTCCTGGGCCTGGAATTGGGCGCAGACGACTACATCACCAAGCCGTTTGCCACGCGGGAAATGGTGGCCCGGGTAAAAGCCGTCCTGCGACGATTTGAGCGGCCCACGGCGCCCTCCATCATCTCTTTCGAAGACGTGGTTATCGATGCCAGCGCCATGCAGTTGAAGGTGCGCGGCGAATTGACGACCACCACTGCCACGGAGTTCCGCCTGCTGGACTACCTGGCCCGCCACCCTGGCCGGGTTTTCAGCCGCGATCATTTGCTCGATGCTGTCTGGGGCGACGCGCGCTTCGTCACTCCGCGCTCAGTCGATGTTTACGTCCGCCGCATCCGTGAGAAAATTGAAACCGACCCGGAGAGCCCCCGTTTCCTCAAGACTGTGCGCGGCGCGGGTTACCGTTTCGAGGTCCCAAGGCTGGCGGAGGAAACCCGCAAAACGGCCTCATAAGCCCTTATGTCAGAGAATAGCCGCGTGACAGGCAGAGTTTTCACAAAGCTATTCCTCTCTTTTGTTGTGGTCCTCTTCCTGGGCATGGTGGTGCTGGACGTCTCCTTGCGCCAGGTCATGGAGCACACTCTACGCGCCCAGGCGGAAGAATCGCTCGCAGCAGAAGCCCGGCTCCTGGCTGCCCATATCCGGGCAACGGAGCCCCTTAATCCAGCGGCTCTGGAGGAGATCGCCCGGCTGGATGCGGCCGCTGCCGGGGCGGACCTGTCTTTCTTCAACGCTCAGGGCCAACTGGTGGCCAGTTCCAAAGAGCAGCCCGCGCAAGGCAGTGTCCCTTTGCCTCCTGAGGTTAGCGCGATCATAACCGAGCATCAGACCCAGGGGCGTGCCCAACGGGGAGGCACCTTTTATGTCGCTGTTCCCGCTGGTTCGCTGGTGTTGCGGCTGGACGCCACGTTCCCCATCAACATCCCTGCTCCGGTGCATGTACTGCGCCGCGGGATCGTCCTGGCTTCGCTGTTCTCATTGGTCATTGCCACCTTGCTCGCAGCTTTGCTGGCGCAAAGAGCGGCGAAGCGGTTGGCGCGCATTGTGGTTTTCGCCAATCGCATTGCTTCCGGCGATCTGACCGCCCGTGTGGAAGAAGGGAATCTGGATGAGATTTCTGCGGTGGCCCATGCCCTCGACGTGACGGCAAGCCGTCTGGAGCAGAGTTTCCACGCTCTCGAGAGCAATCGTAGTGAATTGACCGCGCTATTAGACAGCATGCAGGAGGCGGTCATTGCCATCAATCCTCAGGGGCAGGTGAGCTGGTGCAACGCCGTCATGCAAAAGATTGCCCTCAGCCCGGTGCAGGAGGGGCGGGCGCTTGTCCATTCAATTCGCGACCCCGAGGTGCTCTCTTCGGTGGCTGCCGCCTTGACGCAACGTCAGGCCAGCCGCCGGCGCGCTATTTCCGTGGCTCCCGGAAAGATATTCGAGGTCAACGCCGCTCCCATGCCCGGCGGCGGCGCGGTCGCTGTGCTTCACGACGTTTCAGAGAAGGAGCGCTCGGAAACGACTCGCCGCGATTTTGTAGCCAACGTATCGCACGAATTGCGCACTCCGCTCACATGTATTACCGGTTACGTCGAAACCCTTTTGGACGACGAACGTCTGAGCTCGCAGGCGCGCGAGTTCCTGCAGATCATTCTCAAGAATGCGTCGCGGATGAACCGGCTGACGGAGGACCTTTTGGCCCTGGCGAGCGTAGAGTCAGGGGACTACAAGCTGCGCCTGCAAAGGGTAAAGGCGTCGACCCTGTTAGAAGAGGCCGTGGGTTCACTATCGGGCTTGGTCCTGGATTCCGACTTGAACGTGGAAATAGGCGAGACGACGGACGAACCGGTCATGGCCGATCTCGACGCCCTTAGCCAGGTATTCGGCAACCTGGTCGAAAACGCAATGAAATACGGCAAGGCTGGAGGCCGGATCAGGGTTGGAGCGCGCAAACTGGAAACGATCGTCGAATTCTACGTGCAGGATTTCGGGCCCGGGATCGCGTACGAGCATCTCTCTCGCATCTTCGAACGCTTCTACCGGGTCGACAAGGCGCGCTCCAGAGAGTCCGGGGGGACAGGGCTGGGACTGGCTATCACCAAGCACATCGTTCATGCACATGGCGGCGATATCCGGTGCGAAAGCGAACTCGGATTTGGGGCCACATTCCTCTTTCGATTACCGCGGATAGCATTGGCTACTCCCGCGCCCGCTTCCGGAGGAGTTCCGGCTGCAGTCCCGCAAACCATTGAAAAGTAAACGGATTGCGGCCCGTTAAGGGGCGCTTTTCTTGTCATATTCACCAATTTGTAAAGATCCGTTCACTTACCCCGCTGACAATCAGGTTGGAATTTCACTGAGGTGGAACGTGAGAAAGACGATCTGGTGGTTAGCCGCGGTCCTGACCCTATCGGTCTGCGCCGGGCATGCACAAAAGCTGAATGGAGCCGGGGCGACCTTCCCCTACCCTATTTATTCCAAATGGTTTAGTGAGTATTGCGCGGCGCATTCCGGGGTCCAGATCAATTACCAGGCAATCGGCAGCGGTGGTGGTATCCGCCAACTCACCGCCGGCACAGTCGATTTTGGCGCTGCAGACGTACCCATGACCGACGAACAGTTGGCTGCCGCCAAAGTCAAGATCCAGCACATACCCACGGTTATAGGGGCCGTGGTTCCCATCTTCAACATCCAGGGTGTCAGCGATCTGCGCCTCGGGCCGGACGTTCTGGCGGATATTTACCTGGGCAAGATCTCCAAATGGGATGACCCTCGGATCGTCAGGGATAACCCGGGAGTCAAGCTGCCCTCACAGGATATCTTTGTGGTCCATCGCGCGGACGGCAGCGGCACCACTTTCATTTTCACGGATTATCTATCGAAGGTGAGTAAGGATTGGGCCAGCGGTCCGGGCAGGGCCGCGGCGCCAAGTTGGCCCCGGGGCATCGGCGCAAATCAGAATGCCGGTGTAGCCGGCTTCGTCCGCCAAACGCCCGGTTCCATCGGGTACGTCGAACTCATTTATGCGATGCAGAACAAAATTCCCTTCGCTTATGTGAAGACTGCGGGCGGAATGTGGGTGAAGGCATCGATCGAAGGAGTTTCCGAGGCGGCGGCAACAGTTAAGAATATGCCTGCCGACTACCGCGTCTCCATCACCAACGCTCCCGGGAATGGGTATCCGATTTCGAGCTTCACCTGGCTCCTCATTCCTGACCCTGCGAAGGATCCCACGAATGGGAAAGTACTCGTGGACTTTCTGAAGTTCATGTTGCAGCACCAGAAGGAAGCAGCTTCGCTTTACTATGCTCCGCTGCCTTCTTCGGTGGCGGAAAAAGTCAGCGCGACGATCAACACCCTCAAGTAGCCTCTCACCCGGCACACACCCATCGCTGGTGCCGGGTGGTATTCTGCTGTTTCTTCCCTCCTGACTGCCACGCGGGTTCTTGTCTCAAGAGGGTCAGTGAAGCGATTGGTTTAACCTCAGATTCACTAAGCCTCGCTAGGGTATGACTAGTGAAATCAGATACTCAGGTGCCGCGAATGTCAGGCGAGGCTAATGAGAGCCAGACGGGTGGCGGCAGTACGACCCCCGGTGCCGAGGCTGCTCAGTCTCCGGTTCGAGCGTTCCTGCTTTCTCGCGGCAACTCAAAGCTTGCCGATGGGGTCTTCAGCGGGCTCATGCTGCTGTGCGCCCTTAGCATTTTCGCGATCGTTATCCTGATCCTGGTCGAGCTGATCTCGGGCTCGAAGATGACGATCCAGAAGTTTGGCCTGCCCTTCTTCTTCGGATCTGCGTGGGATCCGGTGAATGGTAACTTTGGGGCGCTGCCGTTCATTTACGGCACGGTCGTATCTTCGATTTTGTCTCTTGTGATTGCCGTCCCGCTGGCCTTAGGGGTGGCGATTTTTCTCACCGAGATGTGTCCCCCCTGGCTGCGCAGCTCTCTTTCCTTTTTCACCGAATTGCTGGCAACGATTCCCAGTGTGGTATACGGCCTCTGGGCCATCTTCGTCCTGATTCCGCCACTGCGCCAGTACGTGAATCCATTCCTGATCAAGATCCTCGGGTGGACGGGCTTTTTTGTTAGCCCCAACTATGGATTTGGGATGTTTGCGGCGGGTGTGATTCTGGCCATCATGATTCTGCCCATCATTTCATCACTGACCCGCGAGGTGATGTCGGCTGTTCCGCGGGCACAACGGGAGGCGGTGCTGGCCCTCGGAGCGACCCGGTGGGAAATGATTCGCATGGGGGTGCTGCGCAACGCACGGATTGGCATTGTCGGCGCGATCATTCTGGGGCTTGGCCGGGCTCTGGGCGAGACGATGGCGGTCACGATGGTTATCGGCAACCGGCCTGAGATTGTGCGTTCCCTGCTGGCTCCTGCCTACAGTATGGCAAGCGTGATTGCCAACGAATTCAGCGAAGCCTCGGACCAACTGTATTTGAGCGCCCTGATTGAGATCGGCCTGGCCTTGTTTATCGTCACCATCATCGTCAATGCGCTGGCCCGTGTATTGGTGTGGGCGGTCACTCGCGGCGCGCCGGTGAGAGGGACTTAGCGCATGGCTTCTACGACTGCGATGCCGCCGCTGCGCGCGGGGGCTACCAATCGATTCATTCGCGTTATCTTTAATCATCTGGCTACGGTGTACGCCATTGGGAGCACACTCCTGGTGATGGCGCCGCTGATCGCCATTTTTGCCTATCTCCTTTTTAAGGGCGCCAGTTCGCTCAATCTCAATTTCTTTACCCAGGTACCGAAGCCGGTTGGTGAACTAGGCGGAGGGATGGCCAATTCCATCCTGGGTTCAGGGATTCTGTTGGCGATAGCCAGCCTGATGGGCGTCCCAATCGGTATCGCCGCCGGAATCTATATCGCCGAGTTTGGCCGCGATAAGCGCTTGTCCAACATGGTCCGATTCACTGCGGACGTGCTGAACGGCGTGCCGTCGATCGTGATGGGGATCGCGGTCTACACTCTGATCGTCGTGCCGCAGAAACACTTTTCGGCTCTCTCGGGTGGTGTGGCCCTGGGCATTATGATGATTCCCACCATTACGCGCACCACCGAGGAAATGCTGCTGATGGTGCCGCTGAACGTGCGTGAAGCAGCGCTCGGGTTGGGTCTACCTAACTGGCGTTCCGTCCTGTCCATTACCTTGCGCACTGCGTCGCCCGGTGTCATCACCGGCTGCATGCTGGCTTTTGCCCGGGTGGCCGGAGAGACGGCGCCGTTGCTCTTTACCGCGTTCGGCAACCAGTTTTGGAGCACCAGTATTGATCAACCGATCGCGGCCTTACCATTACAGATTTACGTCTACGCACTTTCCCCTTACGACGAATGGCATCGTCTGGCTTGGGCGGGTGCCCTGGTGCTGATTGTGCTGATTGTGGTTTCGGTCGCGTTGGTCAGGTATGTCGCGGGCCGCGGAGTTCTGAAAGGGGCAAGCTAGTGGGTGTAGGAATTGATGTTTCGGATCTGAATGCATGGTACGGCGCTAACCACACCCTGCAGAACATCAGCCTGAAGATTCCAGCGAATCACGCTACCGCGCTGATTGGTCCTTCGGGCTGCGGCAAGTCCACATTCGTGCGCTGCCTGAACCGCATGCATGAGACCAACCCGGTTGGACGCGTCACTGGTTCGGTCCGCGTTGGGGACACGGATATCTATGCGCAGGCTTCGCCGGTGGAGATTCGCCGCCGCATCGGCATGGTCTTCCAGCGTCCAAACCCATTTCCTACCATGTCGATTTACGATAACGTGGCCTCGGGTCTCCGTTTGAACGGATTCCGCAATCGCAAAATCCTCGATGACGTGGTGGAGCGCTCATTGCAGCAGGCCGCGCTCTGGGATGAAGTGAAGGTCGATTTGAAGAAGAAGTCCGGCGCCAGTCTTTCCGGCGGGCAGCAGCAACGTCTGTGCATTGCACGTGCTCTTGCGGTAGACCCTGAGGTCATGCTCATGGATGAGCCGGCATCTGCGCTTGACCCTGTTTCGACGGCGAAAATCGAGGATCTGATTTTTCAGTTGAAGTCGCAATACACGATTGTGATCGTGACCCACAACATGCAGCAGGCCGCGCGTGTGGCCGAAAATACAGGCTTCTTCCTGAACGGTAAGCTGGTGGAGTTCGACGCAACGCATAAGATCTTCACCAATCCGACCGATAAGCGGACTGAAGACTACATCACGGGCAGGTTCGGATGACCACGCGAATTCGCTTTCACCGCAAACTTGATGATCTGAAGGAGCGTTTGCTGGTGATGGCCGGCATGGCCGAGCAGGCGATCCAACGAGCAGTGGAGGCGTATCGCGTGCGCGATCTCTCTTTGTGCGACCTGGTGGAGCGCGGGGAGACTTCCATCAATAGCTTCGAGCGCGAAATCGATCAGATGGCGCTCGATCTGCTTGCCATGGAACAGCCCATGGCCATCGATCTTCGCTTCATCCTGGCGGTAATCAAGATCAACGCGGATCTGGAACGTGTCGGAGATCAGGCGGTAAGTATCAGCGACCGTGTACGAGACCTCCAGGCGTTTCCTGTCGTTGATCTACCGGTAGATGTGCCCAGAATGGCCTCGCTGGCGTCCGCCATGGTCCGCAAAGCACTGCAAGCCTTCATCGAGGCGGATGCAGACCTTGCTACCTCTGTCCTGACCATGGATGACAACGTCGACAAGCTGAATGACACCGCATTTTTCTCTCTTTCGAACTTAATCAAGGAGCAGCCTCACTTGACGCCACAGGCGCTCCATGCTCTGATGATCGCCCGCAACCTGGAGCGGGTCGCCGACCACGCGACCAACATTGCGGAAGACGTCATTTTCTGGGTCCGCGGCGCCGACGTTCGTCACCATATCAGTAGCTAAAGAGCGGCGCATCTTGCTGAGGTCTTCGCGGCGGTTCACTCAAAGGCTTAGAGGCGGTGGCTTGTAACCAAAGCTCGCCTCCAGCGCGGCAGCAATTCCTAATACCCGTTCGTCTTCAAAAGGGCGCCCGACAATCTGTACCCCGATCGGTAGACCTTCCGGTGACCGGCCCACTGGAACAACTGCTGCCGGTGCACCCAACAGGTTGAACCACTGGGTGTATTTCATGGTGTCAAGATACTCGACCCGCTGGCCGTCAATTTCCCAGGATCGCTCCCCGTGGCGAAAGGCCGGAATGGCGCACACCGGACACACGAGAATGGGGAAGCGCTCCATCTCCGACAGCAGCTTGCGCCGGACAAAATCGGTATCCATCCATGCGGAAAGCAACTCCTGCGAGGACAGCGGGGGCTGGCGGTGAGCGATCGAAAGAAAATCAACGAAAGTAGGGCTCAGTTCCGCGTGCCTTCCTTCGACCAGCGGTCCCAACAGCATGGCTCCGCCGCGGACAAAAAACTTCCACCATAGCTGCCGCGCTTCTTCCAACCCAGCCGGCCGAAATGGACTAACCCTGAATCCCTGCTCTTGCAAGGTACGCGCCGCATCACGTACCGCCTGCCGGGTTTCCGGGGTCACGGCGCCATCATCCTCGAAAAAACCGATGCTCACGCCTTTCAAGTCTTCGAGGGACTCATTTCTCAGCGGGACGGGCGGGCTCACTGGGTCGAGCACGTCGTGCCCGGAGAGAGTCAGGAACAGCAAGGTAAGATCGCGAACCGTGCGCGCCATGGGCCCGATTGCGCCAAGAATTGCGAAGGGGCCATCGCAGGAAGGCAGATGGCCGCGGCCGGGAATGCGGCCGGGAGTCGGCTTGAGCGAACAAATGCCGGAGAAGTGGGCCGGCTCACGTACCGAGCCGCCGCTGTCGCTGCCTAAGCCGGCTGCGGAAAGTCCCGCGGCAACCGCCGCCGCCTCGCCTCCGCTCGACCCTCCTGCGCTTCGCTCCAGGTCCCAGGGATTCGCCGTGCGCCCGTAGAGCCGGTTATCGGTCTCATAAGCCATCAGGAATTCAGGGCAGTTCGTGGTTCCTAATAGGATCGCCCCGGCCCGCTTAAGGCGCTCCACCGCGGTGGCGTTTTCACGAGGAACATTGCCCCGGTGCAGCAAGCTGCCAATCTCGCACCTGTGTCCTGCGGTCGCAATAGACGACTTGATGGTCACGGGCAGCCCGTACAGTGGACCGCGTGGCCCCTGAGAACTCTCGAGAGCCCGCGCCTGTGCGCGAACGCGCTCTGCATCGAAGTCCACCAGCGCGCGCAACTGCGGATTCAACCGCTCAATTTGCTGGATATATTCGCCGGCCAATTCGAGCGGAGAAATCTCTTTTCGCCGCAGCATCGATAAAAGCTCGACGGCGGGCATCACGGTGAGCCCGTTCATTGCGCGCTTTTGTCTACGTAGTGGAATCCGAAATGCTGCGTGCCGCGGCCGGAATCGAACCTGTCATTCCATTCCAACTCATACTGCATGCGTCGCTCGTCTTCCGGGTAATGCTCGCTTGCCGGATAAGGATAGGTGCTCATTGCGTGGAATGGCATTTGGGCAACGGTAAAAGGACTTGCCTCGTAGAAATCCATGTCTTTGACAAACCCATTGGCGTAGAAGAAGTAGTCGCGTTTCCAACCCGGCGCTAAAGGAGGCAGGGAAGCTGTGCTGAATTCGAGATCCATATCCTCACCGCTGCCGAAAATTGCAAAACGATCGTCTACTGACTTCAGCAACGGTGTGACATTTCCATAATGCGTGTAGCTGCCGCGGGAGCGGATAAACGGTCCCGTCTGGCTGATGTGTTCGTAGTTATAGGTGAGATCGCCGGGAGTCTTGCCGTCGATCTGTTGGGGATAGCCGCGAAACGCCAGTTGTGCGGAGGTCAATGGCATCTCGGTCCGTCGTATCTTTTGGGATGCGTCCGGTCCGTTGTCGATCAAAGCCTGATCCCAGTAAATCTGCAGGTTGGTTGTGAACCGGATCTTCCGCGTTCCTGGCGGTAGCTTGCCCGTAAGATCAACCACGATCGTACGCGGCAATCCTGCGGGAAATCCCATGTCATCGATCACACGTTTCCAGCTCCCATCCGGCATTTGCGCTTCAACGTAAGGTGACATGGGGGAGAGGCCGGCTTGCCAGGCCGCATACATGGAGCTGGCCGAAAAATACTCAATGAATCCGTGCAGCAGAAGGCGCAGAGGATTGGCCGGCGTCCACTCGCCAATGTCGAGTGTGAGCGTGTGTGGATTGGCGAAGCCGCCATACGACAGATTCGTGAAGTCTCGCACGTATTGGTGATCGCGGCTGCGCAGCAGATCTCTCACGTCACGGCCCTGGTTATCCCAAGCTCCGACCACAGGATGCGCCGCGGTGCTGATGACGGGCTTGCCGGAAGCGAAGGGGGGTTCGTTCAGGAAGCGCTCGTCGGGATAAACCTCTGTATCCTCCGGATGATCGATTGCCACCAGCCGCACCTGGTCGATGAAGTTCACCTCTTCCATCGGTTCCCCAAAACGCAGGCTGAGTAAGCCATTACGCGGGCGGAGCTGCGAACCCTCTACCTTGATCCATTCATCGGGATCGTTCTTATTGGTCGCGGTTGGAGAGACCCAATGGCCGATGACCGCGGCGCCGATGACATCGGAAATGAATTCGTATTTTTTCCCATTCCATGCGAACAATGTGGGACAAGAGCTGCCCCGGCGGTCCAGTTCCGTAATACTGAGTGAGCTCTTGGCCACCTCGGTCTCGTCCTGAGGAACTCCGGTTGGCCACAAGATGCGTACCAGGTCAGCGTGCTCCGCACTCCCTAATCCAGCGAGTAGTTGCTGCCCTCCCTGGCTCAGATAGCCCGAAGCCCCCGCGATCTCGAACTTTTGCCACACTCCATCTGCGAAGACTTCGACCTTGGCGCCAATGGCCGATTTATTGTCGGCAACCCCCTTCATCGCGATCAACAGAGAATGATTGCGATTTGCGCCTTCGTTGTGCAGCAAGAGAGGGGGACCATCAAGCTGGTTCACGATCAGATCAGCCGCTCCGTCGCCATCTACATCCGCGGCAATCAAGGCGCGAGGCTCTGTCAGTTTCACCTGGTCGAGCTTCAACTGCCTGGTTACGTCCACAAAGCCGGCGGGGCCCTGGTTACGCAGCGCCCTCAACTCCGCTCCGTGCTGCGTCTGTACCGCGGCAACCAGGTCGAGCCACCCGTCGTTATCGAGGTCAATTGCCGTGAGGCCCCAGCCGGCGGTGGCATCTTCGAGCGGCAGGGGAACGCGTTCGAATCGCTTACCCTGCACATTACGCCACAGTGTCACACCAGGGCTGCCCGCATGCGTAAGGGCAACATCCATCCATCCGTCTTTGTTGAAATCAAACACCACCGCTCCGGCAGTCGCCGGCAAGCTGGTGCCGGAATACAGGGGAGAAGCCTTGAACAGGCCTTCGCGGGGATTGGCGAAGAAGGTCGGAGCCGGCCCCGAACCGGTGACCAATAAATCGACGGCGCGGTCGTTGTTCAGATCTGACAGAGTTGCCGCTACCGTTGTGCCCTGCCCCCCGAGGCCCGTTTGTTCGGTCCAATTCGTGAAGGTGCCGTTGCCATTGTTGCGCCACAGGACATTCGGCTTGCCTCCCGCGGTCGAGGGCTGACCCGTGACAAACAGGTCCAAATCTCCATCGTGATCGTAGTCGACGAAGGTGATGCCCGCGGGCTGATTGGCCGGCTGCACTCCGGTGGCCGCTGTCACGTCGGTGAATTTGCCACCGCCACGGTTCTTGAACAGCAGCACGCGATCACTCATGGCTACGGCGACATCGGGAAGCCCATCGCCATCGAAGTCGCCTACAGTGCAGGCTATCGCGTCGCCGCTGGCCGAAAGACCCGTTTGTGCGCTGGGGGCCGGCACGAAATCTGCTCCGGTTTTTCTGTATGCCCGGATCGCCTCCTGCCCGGAGGTCATCACCAGCAGCAGCGGTGATTCTCCCGCGGTCGCGATGAGGCAGGCGCCACCCCGCGGGCGATCACCTGCCTTTGCATGCGTGGCGGGGGACGGGCTTATCGGCTGCGGAACAAACGTAACCGGAATCATTGGCCCTACCTGCGGGTTCAGGTTGAGCGCATTCTGCACCAGCGAATAGCGGCCTTCATCGCCGTAGGTATGCGCCAGGGGAGAGCCGACCTTCTCCTGGCTCAGTGTTTCAAAGCGGCGAAATGCGGTCGCCGCTTCTTCGCGCCGGCCCAAACGCTGCAGAGCCTTGGCCAGGCCAAACTGCGCCGAGACATGAACCGGATTTAGCCGTAGGGCAGTCTGGAACTCAGTAAGCGCCTGCTCAGGCTGGCGCAATTCCAGCAGCACCGAACCTAGGAAGTAGTGCGTATCCGCATCGTCCGGATCGAGAGCTGCTACCTTCTGAAAGCTCTCCAGGGCTTGCGGGTACTGTGCTCCAATGCGGTAAAGGATACCCAGTGCGTACCAGATGTGGGGGTCTTTCGGATTCTGGGCGGCGGCCTTTTCCAGTGCGGCCTGAGCTTCGGGCATCTTCTGCAGATAGACCAAGGCAATGCCGCGGTTCACCTCGGCTTGAACCAGGTTAGGGTCGATCTGGTAGGCTTCAGCGAATTTAGCGGCGGCCTTCTCCAGCAGCTGCTGGTTCATCAGCGCAGTGCCGAGATTATTTGCCCTGGCGGCGTCTGCCTTTTGCGAAGCTGTGACGTCGGCGCGCCCGGCAGAGAGCGGAATGAGAAGAGCGGCGATGGCTAGGGATTGGAAACGCATTCGACTAGGCTGCAATTTTGGACGGAATCCATCCTCGACTATAGAACATGGCGCAACCCTTGCAAATGCCGGGCATCGGAGCCAAGCCGGTTGGCTCAGCCTCTTATTCAAGAATATGCCGCCCGGTTTGACTGGGTACAA
>Ga0335072_10009582_pt1 | contig 13962 bp, 7 predicted proteins | sample Lox_Sample_21_FD_206725 | JGI IMG/M metagenome (GOLD analysis project Ga0335072, IMG submission 206725) | Soil microbial communities from Loxahatchee National Wildlife Refuge, Florida, United States - Lox_Sample_2.1 | ecosystem: Environmental > Terrestrial > Soil > Wetlands | place: USA: Florida...
GATGATCGTGCAGAATCCTGGAAAGCTGCGCCGCGTCCCCACTGATGGCTGCAACGCCCGTTTCCTCCAGCAGGGCTTCCTGCGAAGGATCGACTTGCTGCGGCAGAAGGGGCACTCGCAGCGTGGCCAGCCCCAGGGCTATCCTGGCTTGTTGCGGCACGACGCCAGTCCCGAACGTTGCTTTCAGCAGGTCGGACGCGCCATCGAACTGTGAGGCTCGAATCTGCAGAAGCGCCAGATGATAAGCCGACACGCGCGTGATCTCATCGTCATCGCGGATGCCGAGGGTTTGTGCACGCTCGAGGTGCAGAAGCGCTTCGTCGTAGTCTTCGGTTTCGTATTCCGACAATCCGAACAGCGCCCAGCCGTTTCCGAAATCCGGGGCGAGCACTGTGACTCTCCCGAATGAAGTCTGCGCATCGCGAAAAGCGTTCGCGTTGTATTGCAGCATGCCCAGGTTCCACCATCCCTCAATCCAACCGGGCTGTATTGCCAGCGCCTGCTGATAGTCGAGGATCGCCTCTGCAGTTTTGCCTTGACTGGCTTCCTGCTGCGCCTGACTCTGCAATCGGGAAAGGTCCGCGGGAACCGCAGTGTCCGGCATTGCCGATGGGGAACCTGAGTTGGCTTGTGCCCAGGCGGCCCTGGCTGGCGCGAGAAGAACAAGTCCAAAGCACAGGGACCTGATTGCCAGCGATGACATTGGGTTAGTACCGAGGACCATTATACTGTCTGCGTTTATGTCCTCCCGCGCGCAGTTCAGAGCCAGCCTTCCGTCGGGACCGCTCTCACGCCGGCGACTGCTTGGGTATCTGACTTCCGCTGCAGCAGGCTCCGCTTTGCGGAAGGCCTTTGCAAATGTTTCCGTTCCACCTGGCTCATACCCATTTGAGGAAGTCCCTCCTTCGAGAAGCGGCATTCATTGGGTACACAACGCAGGCCGGTCCCCCCAGAAGTATCTCCCTGAGAGTAGTGGCGCCGGCTGCGCGTTTCTCGACTATGACAACGACGGCTGGATGGACATTTATTTCGTCAACAGCGGCAACTCGAAGTTCTTCACTCCTCCTCACCCGCTCCGCAATGCCCTCTATCGCAATAACCGCGATGGAACCTTCACCGATGTAACAGAACAAGCGCGCGTCCCAGGAGGCGGCTACGGGCAGGGAGTTGCCATCGGGGACTACAACGGCGACGGATTTCCGGATATCTATGTCACACAGTGCGGGGGAAACATTCTCTATCGCAACAACGGCGATGGAACCTTCACCGACGTCACGGACAAAGCGGGAGTCGCCGCCGGCGGATGGTGCACCAGCGCGGTTTGGTTCGACTATGACAACGATGGGAAGCTGGACCTGTTTGTCTGCCAGTTCGCTGCGTTAGACCTGACACGCGGCTGCGCGGTCGACGCGGCCGGACGTCGCCATTACTGCATCCCCACGACCTTCGATCCGGAATCCAGCTGGCTCTTCCACAACAACGGAGACGGCACTTTCACCGATGTCAGCAAGGCCGCCGGTATCAGCCAGTATCTCGGGAAACCGTGGGGCGTTGTCGCCGCTGACGTAAACAATGACGGGCGCATGGATCTTTTTGTTTCCAACGATACGGTGCCCAATTTTCTGTTGATGAATCGAGGTGGCCATTTCGAGGACGTGGGTCTGGACGCTGACGTTGCCTATAGCCGGGATGGGCGCGCTCGGTCTGGCATGGGCGTCGATGCCGTCGACTTCAACCAGGACGGCTGGATGGACCTTTTCGTGGCCAATATCGATGAAGAATTCTTTTCTCTCTACGAGAACAACGGCGACGGCACCTTTCGTGACGTAGCGACACAGATGGGTATCGGCATGTCTACCCGCTGGATGAGTGGTTGGGGCAACAAGTTTCTTGACTACGACAACGATGGCGACATCGATCTCTTTGCCGCTAACGGATTCCCAGACGACATGCTGGATGAAGCTTCGGGGCAGATCCAGTGGAGGCAGCGTCTGCTGCTCTTCCATCGTGAAGGCAAACTGTTCCGCGACGTCAGCGCGGAAAGCGGCCCTCTGTTTTCGCAAACCTTCCCCGCACGCGGTCTCGCCATCGGGGATTTCGACAACGATGGCGGAACGGACGTGCTGATTGTCAACAATAATGAAGCACCTCTGCTGCTGCGCAATCAGGTTGGCCAGCGGAACAACTGGCTTGGCGTTCGCCTCATCGGGCGAAGATGCAACTCGGATGCTGTCGGTGCGACGGTCCTCTGGGGGGCGGGCGATCTGAAGCGCTCCCGCACGAAGGTTGCCGGGGGGAGCTTCTTGTCTTCTCACGATCCGCGCTTTGTCCTGGGCATTGGGCGGAGGCAGAAGATCGACAAGCTCGAAGTTCAGTGGCCCCAACCCAGCGGCGTCGTGGAGCATTTCACCGATTTGCCGTTGAATCGCTACATCACGATTACCGAAGGCACGGGGAAATGGCGATAGCGTTCGCCTGTTTCACGTCTCCTCGTGGCGGCGGCGGCGTATAATCCGACCCGAACTCGGGTGACATATCGTGAAAAGTAGGTTGTTGATTCTGGCTGTCTTCGCCGTTTGCCTCTCGTCCTCTTCCCTGTCAGCTCAGGGGAATCCTGCCGCGGCAAACAGTGGCGGTCCGGAAGCCGCCACTGATATGGGCAAGTACTCTAACTTCAACCAACTGATGAATAAGCAGACCGGCAGTCTGCATTTCTACGGCAAGATCGAAGTGGCCGGCGGCAAATTGCCATGGGAGCCGATCCCGGTCGTCGTGAACTGTGCCGGGAAAATCCGCTACAGCACGGTCGCCGATGCCAAAGGAAACTTTGACATCGTTCCGTCCGGCAGAAGCAGTGAAGTTATTACAGAAAAGAAAGACTCAGCTCACGCCGCACCAAGCGATCTGATTGGTTGTAGCGTCTCTGCAGTCGCCGAGGGTTTCACCTCAAAACCCCTGAATATCGCCAACCGAACCCTCGTCGATGACCCTTCGCTGGGCACGATTACCCTGCAGCGCGACGAACACGCGAAGGGGTCGATCACCAGCCCGACGACCGCAACCGCTGCACCCGAGGCGCTGAAAGAGTTCGAAAAGGCGCACACGGATGATCTGGCGGTTCATGCTGCAAGTGCGCGCCATCATCTCGAAAAGGCTGTCAGTCTGGATCCGAAGTTCGCCGAAGCCTGGTATCACCTCGGTAAGCTGGAGGAGCCCGAGAATCCGCTGCAGGCGCTGAACGCGTATCAGAAGGCAGCTGCCGATGATGCCGCCTACCTGCCCCCGTACGAGGGCATCGCCGCCGTTTCAGCCCTCGGTAAGAAGTGGCGGGATGCCGTGGAAGCCACGAATACGTCGCTGCGGCTCGACCCTGCGGGTACGCCGGAAATCTGGTATTTCAACGCTGTGGGTAATTTCAACCTTGGCAACCGCACGCAGGCCGAGACCAGTGCCGAAACATCTCTGGCGATGGATCCCAGTCACCGCGTATCGAATACCGAGCAATTACTTGCTGTGATTCTGGCTGCCAGAGGCGATTACGCCGCGGCTTTGGAGCACCTTCGCAATTGCCTGACTTACATGCCGCCGGGCCCAAATTCCGATGTCATCAAACAGCAGGTGAGCCAGCTGGAGAAGGTGGTGCCCGGCAACTCGACCCGGTAGAGCCGACGGCGCGACCGTCCCAAACCATAGACCTGGCGATCCTCTACTGTTAGGGTGGATAGCTGTCTCCCTTAATGCGTGCCGCGTCGTGGAAATCATCGCTCCTTCTTTTGAGTTTGGCCGTTCTTGCGGCCGCACACGCCCTGTCGTCGGACGCGGTCACGATTGAGGCTCCCACAACGACGAGACAGCATCTGAAGCAGGCATCGTGGTGGCCGACACGGCAGGTCGCCGACGATTCGCAGTTCGTTGGGGAGCAGACGTGCGCCGCGTGCCATGCAGGGATTGTGCGCTCCCAAATCGGGACACAAATGGCGCGAACGATGATGTCTGCCGCCGATTCACCGGTTCTGCCCGCGCATAACGGCGTCATCTTCCAGTACGGCGATTATCGCTATTCTCTCGGCCGCGGAAAGGCTCCTACGCTTACCGTCACTAATGGCGCCCACGGGATTTCTGCCCCTCTGCAATGGGCATTCGGTTCCGGCGAGATCGCTCAGGGCTATGCCTGGTGGGACAAGGGACAGCTCTACGAGAGCCGCTTCAACTATTACGGCGCGACGCATGCCTTCGATAAGACCCCGGGGCGGCTGGCAGATTCTCCTGTCTCCCTGGACTCAGCGTTGGGGCGCGAGGTCGCCGGATTCGAAGCACGCACCTGCTACGTCTGCCATGCCAGCGCTCTGACTTCCACAGAACCGGTCAGCCTGGCGCGTTTTCAACCTGGGATCACCTGCGAGGGCTGTCATGGACCAGGCCGCTCCCATAGCGAAGCGCAAAAAGCCGGCAACTGGGATGATGACACGATCGTGAATCCGGCCCGCTTTACTGCAGCCGCATCCGTCGATTTCTGCGGAGCTTGTCATGGCACTCCGAAGGATGTCGAGCTCATGGGCTTCGTGGGTACGCTCACAGTGCGCTTCCCCGCCTATCGCCTGGAAAAGAGCCGCTGCTGGGGACAAAATGGCGATGCGCGGCTCACCTGCTTTGCCTGCCACAATCCACATCAGGCCCTGGAGAAGAACCCGGCTGCATATGACACCGCCTGCCTGCGTTGTCATGCGATGGGTCCGACAACAGTGGCCTCGCCTGCCGCCAAACCGCCGGCATGCCCTGTCGCGAAAGCTCGCTGCACAACATGCCACATGCCAAAGGTCACACTCGCCGGCATGCACTACGCGTTCTCTGACCACGATATTCGCATCGTGAAACCTGGTTCCGCGTTCCCGGACTAAAGCCTGATGAGCCGCACTGACATCCATGGGAACCACCGCACAGGCGCAGCGTGCCTCCTGCTTTTCATGGTCTTCTTCACGGCGTGTGCAGCTCCAGGGCAAACAGGTTCCGGGAATCCTGTGGATCCTGATCTCTTTGGACCGAACCTGCGATCGCTGATCGCTGCGCAACAGGAAGCCATTCGCTCGGGCAACGAAGAAGCGGCTCTCGTTTTCAGCCGAGCCCTGGCGATGGCTACTCTCCACCAATTGACAAAAATGGATCCCGGGGACGAATCGTGCCGCAAAGCCCTCAGTTCCCTTCCCGAATCCGACCGGCTCGTCACTGACCTACCGACGGCCCTGATCCTCCTGCGCGCTGAACTTACATCCCGCGAAATGGCGCCAGCCGTCGAACTTGAAAAGCATATCGTCAACACCCATGCCGACAGCGTTGTTCTGCGGATCGCACTCTCAAAAACAATGGCGGACAGCGACGATCTGGATGGCGCCGTGCGCGAAGCGACGCGTGCAACTGAGATCGATCCGAATTCGGCAGAGGCACAGATTGCTTTGGGGATGGCATGGTGGGCGCTCAACGAATTTGGCTACAACGAACAGAGTCTGCGTGCGTTCACGGCAGCTCAGCGGTTGGATCCCGTCGGCTACTCCGGCAACCTCTCGCTCGGCCTTGTCGAGTCGCAATACCACCTCTTCGATCGGGCGGAGGAGCATCTTCGTGCAGCTTCCAGCGCTGATCCTTCTGCGCCGGAGCCCTGGTATCAACTGGGCATGAACGCTTATGCACAAGACAAGTTGCCCGACGCTCAGAGCGCGCTCCAACAGTATCTGTCGTTAGCCAGGGGCAAAGGGAATCCCAAACCCGCTCAGTTGAGACTCGCACTCCTCACTCTCGACAGCATTGCCGATGAACAGGGTGTCCGTCCTGATCCCGAACATGCCTCTCTGGAGGAGACGCTGAAGCTGCAGATCGGACCGCAGACCAACACGATGGCTTTTAGTCCGGATGCCGGCCGCGGAGTGATGGAGGCCACATCGGCGCATGTCTCATCCTCATCACAGGCAACGAACGATGATGCCAGCCAGATTCGTGCGACGGCCCGACAGGTTCGCGAACTGGCCGCCAACAGTCTGAACGACTGGGGCACCGCCCTCGCGCGAAAACACGAGTATGCCGCGGCGGTGCTGCCCTTCCGGTACGCTGCTGCCGAAGATCCTGCACTTGACCCGGTAATGCGCAATCTTGGCTTTTCGGCCTTCATGAGCGGCAATTTTGACGAGAGCGAACAGGCCTTGCAAAAGGCTGTTGCCCAGCACGGTGATGATCTGACGGCCCGCGCATACCTCGGCATGGCACAGTTTGAAACCGGGAAGTACTCCGCGTCGTCCGAAACGTTCAAGCCCCTTGGATCGGCGCTGGCGGCGAAGCCGCTGATCGGGACTACCGCGGCGATAGCTTTCGCCCGCGCGGGTGACAAAAGGCTCGCGGCGGCTACACTCTCGAGTCTCGACGGTTCCGATTCCAGCCCTGAAGTCAGGGCGCGCCAGGCCACCGCTCATCTCGATCTGGGCGAAGCTGGACCAGCCCTCCAGCTCGCCCAATCCGCCCTGGCGAAGAATCCGCGGACGTCGGAGGCTTTGCGCGTGCTTGGCGATATCGACCTCGAAAAAGGGCGAGCGCAGGATGCCGCCCGCGCATTCGAGCAGGAATCAAAGGTCATACCAGCCAGTTCCGCGGAGTTCGCAGAAGTTCGGGCCTTGCTGGCGGAAGCGCTGATGGAAGATAGCCGCCGGGCGGAAGCTGCCGCAGTGGTTCGCGATTTGCGCCATGCGCACCCCGACCTGGAAAGGATTCTCCGCACTCAGGGCGAATTGCTGTTGAAGAACGGTGATGTTGATGCCGCGCGCGAAAAACTGGGCGCCGCACTCGCTCTTCACCCGGATGCGCCGGGTCTGCGCGAGGAATTCGAAAAGGCAAAGCGTCTGACTCAACTGGCACCGCAATAGCCACGCGCCCCAGCGCACTTTCGCAGGCTCACGCGACAGAGCTACATCAAGCGACGCTCATGAGTGGCAGCGCAGCGACGAAGACCTGCGACCGTTGCCAGGAACGTATCGACGGTATTCCTTCCAAAGCTGAATGTCCGCTTAGCCCGCGCAGAGGGCAAGGCGTGACACGCAATCAGGCGTGGTTGTGCAAACCCAAACGGCGAAGCGGTTCGAGTTGTTTGGCGCAGGCGCCACTCTGTCCAGCAGGGAGAGCCGAAAATTCCGAAGCGTGACGCGAACCGGCGGCAATGAGATTCTCGATCGCACCGACCGACTGGATACCACCTCGCGCGCCCGTACCAGTGCAGTTGAGCGCCGCTGCTGCACACGCAAAATCCAGCGTCTGCGACAGACACCAGTCGCGCAGGAGACCGTAAATGAAACCGGCATGGAAGATGTCTCCGGCACCCGTCGTATCAACGACGCCTACTCGATAGGCAGGGCGATGACAACGGGCTCCGCCGATACACGCCAGAACGCCCTCATGGCCGAGTGTGGCCGCGGTGAGGAAACAGCCAAAGCGTTTCTGTACTTCGATCAGTGCTTCGAACAAGTCCGAGATACCCGTGAGACGGCCAGGAACGTCGCGGCTGACGATGAGATAGTCGACCTTGTCGATCAGCTCCTCAACTCCGGGGTACAGTTCGTCGAGATCGGCAATAACCGGAATGCCGGCTTCACGAGCCCACGTGGCAGCCCTGACAGCGGCAGCAGTGTCGTGGCCATCGACGTGAAGGGCCCGCGCCTCCACGATCCACTCGCGCTGCAGTTCGTCCGGATGCAACGTCAGCCGATCGTCCCGCTTCCACAGAACCGTGCGCTCGCCGGATTCCTCGACGAGAATGAAGGCCTGTTGGCTGGAACAGGACGGCGCCGTGACGAGACGCGTCTCAACGCCGGTTCTGGTGAATTCTGCAGCGTGCAGAGTCGCGGCTTGATCGTCGCCAAGCTTGCCGACATATCGAGCTCGGAGTCCCCACTCCTGGCAGGCCACCATCGCGGTGGCCACCTGGCCCCCGGGGAGAACGGATGCGGAGCGGATTTCAATTTTGGAGCCGGAGACCGGATAGTGATGGACCGGTATCAGCGTATCGGTAGCATTCAGGCCGACGCCCACAATGTCGATTGGCACAGGCGGTTTTCCAGTGAGTGAAACTCCATGTTAATGGAGTGCACCCGCTATACCCAAACCAGTCGCCGCGAAAGAAGTGCACGCGACGTGCCGGGAAGAGGTTCGCGTTAGCTCCGTCACTTCTCCATACGCCCCAGCACGTTTTGAGCCCGCGCTCCCGCGATACACTTGGGGCACGGTTCACGACTCCTCGATTCCCAAAGGAAACTGAAGGACAATGTCACGGACTCGTCGCGTCTGCGCCGTTTCTCTCGCGCTGACGGCTTGTGTTGTCTTCCGCTGCGGTGTTCCTGCCGACGCGCAGGGCGCACTGCCGGCAGAAGCCCGAACAGTCCGCGCGTTCGATGAAGCCAAAAAAGAAGGGCCCCTCGCGCTGCGCGCGTTTCTTTACCGCATGCCCAAGGGGGCGGACTTGCACAGCCATCTGAGTGGGGCGGTATATGCCGAGACTTTCATTCGCGAGGCCGGTGTGGATGGTTTGTGTATCGACGCAACACAGATGAAGGTGGACAACACTCATCGCGCACCCGACTGCCCCCCAGGTGAGACGGCGGCGAAGGATGCCCCGGCCAACCAGCGCTTGTACGATGAACTGATCGATGCGCTGTCGATGCGCACTTTTGTCCCCGTAACCGGCGAGTCAGGGCACGATCACTTCTTCGACACCTTCGATCGCTTCGGCGATGACAAGCGGTTCGCCGGAGAGTGGATTGACGAGGCCGCTTCGCGGGCGGCCTCGCAAAACGAGCAATATCTGGAACTCATGGAAACGCCGGCATTCGCAGCGGCGCGCAAGCTGGGGCTGCAGCTGGGATGGCACGACGATCCGGCACAGATGCGGCAACAGCTGCTGGCTGACGAATCGTTTCGCGCAAATATCGTGACCGACCGCGCAGAACTGGCTGAAGCATTGCAGAAGCGCGGGACGATCGAACGCTGCGGGCAGGCGGATGCCAAACCCGGCTGCAAAGTAGCAGTGCGGTTTTTGTACCAGGTCTTGCGCGGTCATCCACCGGAACAGGTGTTTGCACAGACTCTGCTTGGGTTTGAGGTTGCCTCGGCTGATTCCGACGTGGTCGGAATTAACTTTGTTAACCCAGAGGACGGGTATATTTCCATGCGTGATTACGGGCTGCAGATGAACATGCTCAACTTTCTGCATGAGCAGTACCCGAAAGTCCATATCACACTGCACGCCGGCGAACTCGCCGAAGGCATGGTGCCTCCAGACGGGCTGAACTTTCACATCCGCATGGCTGTGGAGCAGGGTCATGCGGAGCGGATCGGTCACGGCGTGGACGTGATGTATGAGGATCGCCCCTGGGAGCTAATGAAAGAGATGGCGGACCGCCACGTCATGGTCGAGATCAACCTCACCAGCAATGACGTCATCCTGAACGTAAAGGGGGCTGATCACCCATTCATGCTCTACCGTAAGGCCGGCGTGCCGGTGGCCCTCTCTACGGACGACGAAGGTGTTTCGCGGATCGATCTGACCCATGAATATGAACGCGCTGTGGATACGTATCCGTTGAGCTATCACGACCTGAAGCGGATGGCGCGGACATCTGTCGAGCACAGCTTTTTGCCGGGAGCGAGCTTGTGGGTGCGGGTAACACCGGAAACCCTGGAAATACCGGTCCCGGCATGCCGCGGACAACTCGGCGCGGAGAAACCAACCGGAGACTGTGCGGTTCTGCTACTCGGGAGCGAGAAAGCACAACAGGAATGGGAGCTGGAGCGGCGGTTCCACGCATTTGAATCTGGCTTTTGAAGGAGACCTGAGCGAGGGTCGGCCAGGAACCGGCACTCGCGCGCCATGAGAATCGTCTTTTCTACCTATGGCACGTTCGGCGATGTGAATCCGCTGATTGCCCTGTCGCTGGAGCTGATGCGGCGCGGCCATCAACCCGTGCTCGCGATTCCGGAGATGTTCCGGCCAAAGGTCGAGCCGCTCGGCATTGGATTTGCTCCGGTGCGGCCGGAGCAGGATCCGAATGACACGCGCCTCATCGCGATGATCTATGACATCAAGCATGGAACCGAAACGGGGCTGAGAAAATTCCTTTTCCCCTCGCTGCGGGAGAGCTATCTGGACCTGTTAGCAGCGGTCGAAGCCAAGGGTGGCGCAGACCTGCTTGTTACCGGCGAATTGGCGTATGCGGGACCCATCGTCGCGGAGAAAACCGGCACCCCGTGGGCATCCTATGTGCTGGCGCCGTTTTCGTTTTTCTCCGGTTACGATCCGCCCGTGCTGCCTCCGTATCCGGCGCTGGCGAAAATGCAGGCCGCGGTCCCGGCTCTGGGACATGTGGTCGCACGCTTTGCGCGATTCGTAACGCGCAAGTGGCCGGAACCGATCTACGAACTGCGCCGCGAACTGGGCATGGCGCCAGGCAAGGATCCGATCTTCGACGCGAAACACTCAGAACGGCTCGTCCTCGCACTCTATTCCCGGGTGATGGGCGAACCGCAACCGGACTGGCCGCCTGCGGTCAGGATCACGGGCTTTGCGTTTTACGATGGCACCGGCGCGGAGGGTGTTCTGTCGCCGGAGTTGAGTCGCTTCCTCGAGAAAGGGCCCGCGCCCCTGGTGTTCACGCTGGGATCGGCCGCGGTCATGCATGCCGGGGACTTCTATGAACAAAGCGCCGAGGCCGCGGCGATCCTCGGCCAGCGCGCAGTGCTGCTCATCGGTGCCGACGATCGGAACCTGCCGAAGCGCAAACTACCGGAGACCATTTGCGTGGCACGTTACGCGCCCTATTCGAAGATCTTTCCGCAAGCGTCCGTGGTCATCCATCAGGCAGGGATCGGAACGACGGCACAGGCATTGCGCGCTGGTCGCCCCATGCTTGTCATGCCCTACAGCCACGATCAGCCGGACAATGCCAGGCGCGTGCGGCGGCTGGGCGTGGCTGAAGTTCTGGGGCGCAGCCAGTACAAGGCCAAACCCGCGGCCCGCCTGATCGGTCAACTGCTCTCCGATCAGGTCTACCGCACCCGCGCGGCTGAGGTTGCGGAAACGATCACGGCCGAAAACGGGACAGTGAGGGCATGTGACGCGCTCGAGGCGGTCCAGCGGCAAAAGTAGATCGACCATCCGCACAGAGCCTCGCCAGTCAGTGCGGATTATCGGGCCAGGCCGTGGCACGAACCGATTTCCCGTCGAGATAGAAGGTGGAGAGACCCTGTAGATCGGTACGGAAGGTGCGAACGTGTGCATCCTGCAATTCGTCGAGGACCTCATATCGCGGGTGACCATAGAAGTTGCGCCGCCCGACGGAAATGGCAGCCCAGGTCGGAGCGACGGCCGCAAGGAACTCCGGTGTTGTGGAGGTTCGACTGCCATGATGTCCGATCTTCAGAAAATCGGCGTGGAGCGCTCCCTCCTCGAGCATATGGCCTTCGCTGGGGGCTTCGGCGTCGCCTTCCAGAAGCGCGGTGGCGTTGTCGTAACGCATCTGCAGCACGAGAGAGTCATTGTTGCCGGGAGTTGCGGCCGGACGGTATCCGGGTTCCGGAGCGAGGACCCGGATGCGAACATTGTCAAAGAAAAACATGTCACCGGCGGTGTGACGAATGATTTGAGTGCCCGTGGTGTCCGCTTCGGACAGAACAGCATCGTAAGCGGGGGAATGGGGATTGATGCCGATCCAAAGCTCGCGCGGCCGAAAATTGGCCAGCACCGCCGGCATACCTCCGATGTGGTCGGCATGGGCATGGGTAATCGCGACCGCGTCGAGTCGGCGGATGCCGCGGGACCAGAGAACCGGCGAAACGACATCGTCGCCAACATCGAAATTTCCAGCATGAGCATTGGGATCGTTCGCGTTCGGACCACCAGCTCCTACGATGCCGCCAGCGTCGATCAGGAGGGTTTTGCCGTGCGGTGAAACGACGAGGAGAGAGTCTCCCTGTCCCACGTCAATGGCGGAGATCTCAAGCACATTGGCGCGGCGCGAGATGTCCCGAGGCCACGTTGCCACTCCGACTCCAGCGCACAATGCAAGGGCCGCGGCTGGAATTGCATGTCGCTTACACCGGATGAGCATCAGAGCCGCAACTGTGGACAGAAGGACGACGGCGGTCAACGACGGTGGAGGCGGCGGAATGCGGAGATCCCCGAGTCGCATAGCGCCGAAGAGGTGCACCAGCCCGGTGATGGCGTGCAGGAGCAGAACGAGGGCCATCGCCGGAAGAGCGGCAAGCTTCGGAAAGACGATCACAGCAAATAGGGTCGCCAGAGCCAGGGGCAGAAGAAGCCCGAGTAGCGGAACGATAACGATATTCACGGGCAATGCAACCGCCGTCATACGGTGAAAGTAGAGCGCCATCGGGAGCGCCATGAGCAACTCAATCGCGAGTGAAGTTGTAATCAGCTTCACGATGGACAGCACGAACCGGGCCACAATGGGGACGACACGGCGACCAGGCCACTGACCGATCAGCCAGCGCAGAGGATCGGCAAACATGCGAAGTGTGACGCGGAACTGCGTGGCGAGAGGAGTTAGCGCCGGATCCAGTGGAAGCAACCAGAGTTCGTTGGTGGCGCGCAGATATGGACTGAATGTTTTTTCCGCGACCGGAACGGCAATGCCGGCCACGGCAATCACGGAGAGCACAGTCATCTGAAAACCCGCATCGAGGAGTGCGGCCGGATTCACGGCCAGCATCACGAGTGCGGCGAAGCCAATGGCATTGAGTGGGTGCCGTTCACGCCACAGCGCCCGACCGCAGAGGTAAAGCGTGACCATCCAGAAGGCGCGCTGCACAGGTTGGCCAAATCCGGTAAACAGCGCATAGGGAAGAGAGAGCGCGATCGTCAACAAAGACGCTGCCATCCTCGGGCAACGCAGCCTGCGGGCGACGACGAACATCAACCCGGAGAAGATCGCGAGATGCATACCGGAAACGACCAGCAGATGGAAAGAACCAGTGCGCTCGAATCCAACGCGCAATCGATGGCTGAGAAGCGTCCGATCGCCGGTGAGCATCGCTGTGAGCATGATGGCGTCGTCGTGGGAAAAACGCAGAGCTGTCGGAAACCGGCGCTGAGCAGGCGAGTCGGCGAGCGCGATCAGTTTTTCGCTCGCATCTTGCTGCATGGAATGAATCCAGCAGGCAGGGGCGAGACGACGATCGGCTGTGACTACCGATGCGCTGTCGGCGTGAGCACTCCCAAGTGCGGCAATTCCCTGCTGGCGAAGCCATCCCGAAGCATCCCATGCGCCAGGATCCAGGAAGCGCTCCTCAGTATGCAACGCGACAGAACCAGTGAAGCCTGCTCCGCAAGCCAGCTGCGGAAAGGGCTCTACTGCGGAGGCATACACGGTCAGCCGGAGACCTTCCGGCGAGGGGAGGAGTTGGCCATCGACGGCACCGACGCGCAGATCGACCTGCTGGCTGCGTTCATGTCGGATCACATCGGAATACGGCGCAAAGGTATCGATGTTTCGAATCGCGGTGTTGCGAACGATGAGACCTGTAACGATATGCGTGGTGGCGATGCCGGCATGACGAATCGCCGGGGAGGAGGTCGGCGTCGCAAATGCGATCCGTTCCAGCGGACTGAATGCGGGAAATTGCGGCTGCACTTCGGCACAGAAGAGACCGAGTAGGCTGCAAAGAACGGCAGCCGGAATCAGCGCCATGCGTGGCGCCACCAGGACAGCGAGAACTGAGACGAGGAAAAACAGAGCGGCGGCAACAAAGAGATGCGCAGGCAGGACCCAGAGCCAATGGGACGCGCCGTCGCCGCACACGAAGTACACGCCAATCAGAAGTGCGGGGGCGGAGAGAGTCGGGGTACGGCGCCAAAAGTGCATCGCGGTCGGCCGATCCGCAGAATCAGGAGATCTTTGCGCACTGATCACAGACGAG
>Ga0335072_10009583_pt1 | contig 13961 bp, 10 predicted proteins | sample Lox_Sample_21_FD_206725 | JGI IMG/M metagenome (GOLD analysis project Ga0335072, IMG submission 206725) | Soil microbial communities from Loxahatchee National Wildlife Refuge, Florida, United States - Lox_Sample_2.1 | ecosystem: Environmental > Terrestrial > Soil > Wetlands | place: USA...
CCCCGCACCCTGACGCGACGGACCGAGAGGGGCCGGGCAGCTTCCGCGAGCATGACATTGAGCCGTTCGGCGCCGGCATGCAGCCACCCTCGTGGACGCTCGTGGCGGAGCAGGTTCAGCAGTGGGTGGAGGATGCCTGCGCCGCTGGCGCGAAGATACTGACGAGCATTGATCTCGAATGCCACGCGGTCGAGGAGCTGGCGCGGCTGCATAACCAGTTTGAGCGAATCCATCCGTTCATTGACGGGAACGGCAGAGCCGGCCGCCTCGTGCTCAACCTGGCCCTGGTACGCCTCGGTTACCCCCCGGTCATCATCTTCAAGCAACATAGGGACCAGTACCTGACCGCCATGCAGCGAGCCGATGAAGGCGACTACGGCCGGCTCGCTGAGCTAGTCGCGCGATCCATCATTGACAACCTGGAGCGCTTCATCGTTCCCAACATCGCGGGCCCGGCGCGTATGGTGCCGCTCGCGGCGCTGGCAGACAAAGACACCACGACGGTTGCACTCAGGCAGGCCGCGCAGCGCGGGCGCCTGGAGGCCGAGCGGGGAGCGGACGGCGTCTGGCGAAGCTCCCGGTTCGCCGTCGACGCGTATAAGAAGGCCAGGCACCAACGCAAGCCCGCGCCGCCGGACCCTGCCAAAGAACGCACAGACAAGCTCTATCCGGGCCAGCGTCTGTCAGCCGGCGAATCTCTCTGGTCTGATGACGGCACGGTCCGGCTCGACATGCGGCGGGACGGCAACCTCGTTGTCGCCCACGGTGCGGACATCCTCTGGGACAGCATGACTGCGCAGACCGGCGATGCGAACTACCTCGACTTCCGGCCAGATGGCAACTTGCTGCTGTGCAAGGGCGACGGCACGCCCATCATCAGCTGGCACGCTGCGGGGATGGGCGGCCACGTGCTCGTGATGCAAAGCGACGGGAACCTCGTGATGTATTCACCGTCAGGGCTCCCGGTCTGGGCTTCCGACCGGCTCACGGGCAGCCGGGTCGTCCTTGTGCACGGTCAGGTCCGCGCCAAGCCGGTCCGGCTGCTCTGACCGCGCCATCGCCATTACCAGTCTCCGGACAGTCCTGGGCGAGCGGCGAGCCGGGAACCTGGCCGGTCGTTTCGTGTGGTCGGCCGGGTGCCCGGTCGGCGCTGCCCGTCGGAAGTCCTGGCACGAGCGGGCTCCTAGGCCGGCGCGGCAACCGAGGCAAGCAACTCCGCGCGAGCCTGGTCGACAGCGGCCAGGATTGCACCGCGCAGCACCGGCCAGCCGTCCACTGCGGTAGGCACCACTGTCGGCTTAGCCGGGCACAGCCGGCCGACGTCGGCTGCCACCCGGTCAGCCAGCTCTGTCCCGCCGGCCAGGCCCACGTCGCCGCCCAGTACCACCAGCCCGGGGTCCAGTACGACGGAGATCGCGGCAACCCCGGTGGCGACCCGGACCGCTAGCTCTCTCAGGAAGTCCGCACCGCGCTGATCGGCTGCGCCGACCGCGCTGACCGCAGCCGCCACTGCCTTGGCTGCAGTCGGCTCGGTGAACCCGTAGGACTGCGCCAGCGGCAGCACCGCCTGGGCGCCCACGAGCCGCTGGAAGGCGCCGGTCGCCGGGTGGGAAATATCCTCGGGCAGCGGCATACCAGGCACCGGCAGGTAACCGATCTCCCCGGCCGCGCCACCGACGCCGCGATGCAGCCGGCCGGACAGGACGGTGGCGAGGCCCAGGCCGACGCCGATCCACACCAGGACGAAGTCCGGCACGCCGACCGCTGCCCCGGCCGCACGCTCGGCCATGGCTGCGAGGTTCACGTCATTCTCCAGGGTCACCGGCCTGCCGAGATCGCTGCGCAGCGCGTCCAGAACGCCCTCGTGCCAGGCTGGCAGGTTGACTGCCAGCCGCGGATCGCCGGTGCGTGGATCGAGTACACCGGGCGTGCCGATGACGAACGCGCGCAACGACTCCACTGGGATACCGGCTGACGTGCAGGCCGCCAGCACCGCACCGCGCACCAGTGCGACCGGGTCTGCCGCGTCGTTCGGGTCGACCGAGATCCTGGCCACCACGTTCCCGGTGATGTCGGCAACGCCCGCGCTCACCTCGTCCTGCTCCACATGCAGCCCGGCTACGTAGGCAGTGGAGGGAACGACCGCGTACAACGCGGCGTTCGGCCCGCGCCCGCCGGCGAGTTCGCCGGCTACCGCGACAATGCCGCGCTCCTCCAGCCGGGCCAGCAGCTGCGACGCGGTGACCTTGGACAGCCCAGTGTGCTCGCCTAGCTGCGACCGCGTCATCGGCCCGCCACTGAGCAGCAACTCGAGGGCGGACCTGTCGTTCAGCTCGCGCAGCAAGCTCGGCGTTCCCGGCCGTCGCTGCATGCCCACCCCTCACCTTGCTCTGCCCCACCCGAACGCCCCTCAGGCGAAACCATAAGGCCCAGGCAGGCGATTTCGCGCTATGTGACCTGCGCGAACACAGTCTGTATTTCAATCTGGCAACGGAGTCTATCTTATAGGAAAGTTTCCTGTTAGTTTCTGCGCAAGCAAGCAGAGGGGCTCAGCCCAGGCAGGTACCAACCGCTCGAAACGGACCGAACAATCAAAGTCCGTCCTCTAGCGTAGGGCCGGCCGATAGGCCAAAGCCCGGCCGGAGACGTTCGCCCGGAGGACGTCAATTCCGCTCAGACAGCCGGGAAGGAGATCGGTCAGTGACTTTCACCAGATCGGCGGCCGCACTAGGGATGGCCGTCGCGCTCGCGGGGACTGCCGCGGGCATCGCGGGCTGCGGCTCAAGCAGCCCCTCGGCGTCGACCTCGTCGGCCCCCGCCAAGCTCGTCGTCTGGCGGATGGGGGCATCCGTTCCGTCCCAGGTGACGTGGATGAACGGCGTCGTCAAGCAATTCCACAAGAACTTCCCCCAGTACAAGAAGACCAAGGTGGTCGTGGACTGGATCCCGTGGACGAGCAACACAACAGACTGGACCAATGCGCTGACCAGCGGCAAGGGCGGGCCAGACATCACTGAGATGGGGAACACCGAGACACCGGGCCTGGCGGCTCAGGGCGCGCTCGCCGGCATCACCAGCCAGGTGAAGTCATGGTCCAACTACTCTCAGCTCATCGCTGGCAACCTCGCCAATGACACCGTCAAGGGCACCATCTACGGCGTGCCGTGGTTCGGTGGCGTCCGGGGTGTCTGGTACAACAAGGACCAGTTCGCCAAGGCCGGAATCTCGGCAGCGCCCACCACCTGGGCGCAGCTAGTCAGCGATGCCAAGGCCCTGATGAAGGCATACCCGGGCACGTACGGGATCGGCGCGCCGAGCGACGACACCGACGCGATCGTCAGCTTCATCTGGGGCGCGGGCGGCCAGGTCGCGGAGCAGCAAGGCGGCAAGTGGGTCGCGGAGCTCAACTCACCAAAATCTGAGGCCGGCATCAAGTTCTACGCCGACCTGCTGACCTCAGAACATGTCTCCCCGTCCAAGTACATCGGCGAGACCGAGATCGGCGCCCCCGGAACAGCCGGTCCCGGCGGTGCTGAAGAGGACTTCGCCCTGGGCAAGACCGACATGTACATCGACGGGCCGTGGGCGGAGGCACAGCTCACCACGGTCAGCAAGAAGAACGAGTCGCAGTGGGCGTCGTTCCCCATCCCGAGCGAGAATGGCCCGAACCCGGCCCCGGCCTTCTCGGGTGGCTCGGACCTCGGCGTCTGGGTCAACAGCAAGTACAAGACGGCCGACTGGGACCTGATCTCGGTGATGAACAGCACCGACAACGCCACGACCTTCGCCAACTCGCAGGGATTCTTCCCGGAGTTCACCTCGCAGCTGTCCAGCCCGACGTACTCAAGCAGCCCGATCATGTCCGGCTTCGCCAAGGCGGCGGGCTACACCCAGATCGCGCCGCTGAACACGACGAACTGGGCCACTGCCGACACCGGCAAGTACAACATCATCCCGACGATGATGAAGGACCTGATGGAGGGTCAGAACCTGGCGTCAACCGTGAACAAGGCAAACACCGAACTGCAGAACGTGCTCAACACTGGCAGCGAGACCTGAGCTGCCGGTAACTTACGTCCCGGCCGGCCGGGGGCCGGCCGGGACGTGGCACCCCATTCGCTGAGAACTGCCGGGAAGGAGCGACCCTGACCATGGCCGACGCAATCACTGGCGGGTCGACGCCGTCCGGCGGCTTGCCCACCGTACCGGCCACGACCAGGCTCAAGGTTTTCGTCCGCCGTCACAAGCTGGCGCCGTACCTGCTGCTACTGCCCGCACTAGTCGGGATCGCGCTGGTCTTGCTCTGGCCGCTTATCCAGGTGGCTATCTATTCGTTCCAGAACTATGGCCTGCCTCAGGTCACTGGCGCCCTGCCCATCCAGTGGGTTGGCTTTGCCAACTTCAGCACGACCCTGCACGACGCTGAGTTCTGGCTGTCCCTGCGCACCAGCGTGCTGTTCGCGGTTGTCGCCGTGCCGCTCAGCCTCTTCGCGGGCACGATCGTCGGGCTGCTTCTCAACCGGCTCGGCAAGAAGATGTCGCTCTTCGTCAGCACTGCGGCGCTGCTTGCCTGGGCTACCCCGCCGGTCTCGGCCAGCGTGCTGTTCTACTGGATGTTCAGCCCTGACGGCGGGCTGGTCGACTGGGCGCTTGCCAAGATGCCGCACTGGCTGGTCGGCAGCACTAACTGGGCGCAGTACAACTGGGCCACCACCGGCGCGTTGCCTGCCTACACGATGATCGCCCTGCTGGTGATCTGGCAGGCGTTCCCGTTCATCGCGGTGACGGTGCTGGCCGGCCTGAAGACCATCCCGGCGGAGCTGACCGAGGCGGCCAGGGTGGACGGCGCCAGCCCGTGGCGGGTGTTCTGGCGGATCATCTTCCCGCTGCTGAAGCCGATTTACCTGGTGCTGCTGCTGCTCTCGGTGATCTGGGACTTCAACATCTTCACCCAGAGCGACCTCATTGCCGGCCTGGCGAACTTCAACGAGTACAACCTCTCGCTGTACATCTACGACAAGGCCTTCACCTTCCCGCCTAGTTACGGTCTCGGCGGAGCGCTGGCGCTGATATTCGCCCTCATCCTGCTCGTGGTCACCGTTGGCTACGTGCGGGCCTCAGTCCGCCAGGGAGCCCTGACATGACGCACACCGACGTGACCGGCCCCGGCGTGGCCGGGGCCGCGCGGGGCGCCGCGACGGCAGTCCAAGGGCGTTCCCGAAACAAAACGGCCGTCCGTGCGCGCGCCGCAAAGCGAGCCAGAGCTGTCGGCCTGAACGGATTCGGCCTCATCATCGCGCTGATCACGCTGTTCCCGATCTTCTGGATGGTCAGCACCGCGTTCAAGCCGTCGCAAGAGATCTACTCGCTCACGCCGCAACTGCTTCCCTCGCACCCGACGCTGTCCAACCTTCGTCAGGTGATCAGCGGCAACGTCACTGGCGGCATCGGATCGATCTGGCTGTTCTTCCGCAACAGCGTCGGGGTCGCGCTGGTTACCGTACTGATCGCCGCCGTGCTGGCGCTGCTCGCCTCGGTCGCGGTCGCCAGGTTCCGGTTCCGGCTGCGCACCACGTTCTTGATTTTGCTGCTGATCGTGCAGATGATCCCTGGCCAGGCGCTGATCATCGCGCTCTTCCTCGACTTCAAGGCCCTGAACTTGCTGGACAGCCTGACCGGCCTGATCGTGGTGTACTCGGCTCAGGCGCTGCCGGTGACGATCTGGATGCTGCGCAATTTCGTCGCCACCATCCCGAGGGAACTTGAGGAGGCGGCGGCGATCGATGGCGCCTCGGCCCCGAAGGTCTTCTGGCGAATCCTGTTCCCGCTGGTCGCACCGGGACTGGTGGCCACGAGCATCTTCGCCTTCATTACCGCTTACAACGAGTTCATCGTCGCCCTGACGTTCCTCGGCCAGACTCACTCCGACTACACGCTGCCGATCTACCTGACTTACTTCTTCGGCCAGCACGGCGCGGAGTGGGGCCCGATCATGGCCGCGTCGACCATGTACACGATCCCAGTGATCGTCTTCTTCCTGATCGTCCGCCGCAGGCTTGTCGGAGGCCTCACCGCCGGAGCGGTGAAGGGATGACACAGGAGCTCGCCGCCGACCCAGTCCTGGGCCGGCTAGCTGACGCAGTCCTGATTCCGCCCTTCCCCGGTGGCCGCGAACCCGCCTGGATCCGCGCCGCGCTGGCGGACGGGCTAGCCGGGGTCACCCTGTTCGGCCTGAACATCGAGGACCGGCAGCAACTTGCCGCGCTCACCGCCCGGCTACGGGCGGCCGCTGCCGAACCGGTCATCGCGATCGACGAGGAAGGGGGCGACGTCACCAGGATCTCGCACCAGGCCGGCAGCGACTATCCAGGGAACGCCGCTCTCGGGGCCATTGACGACGTCGAGCTGACCAGGTCTGTCTACGCGGCGCTTGGCGCGGACCTGGCCGGACTCGGCATCAACCTGGATCTTGCACCGGCGGTCGATGTCAACACGGCGGCCGGCAACCCGGTCATCGGCACGAGATCGTTCGGGGCTGACCCGGATCTGGTCGCGCGGCACGCGGCGGCCGCGGTGACCGGCCTTCAGTCCGCCGGCGTGGCCGCGTGCGCCAAGCACTTCCCTGGTCACGGCAGCACCATCCAGGACTCCCACCTGGTGCTCGCCACCATAGACGCGCCGCTGAGCGTGCTGCGATCCAGGGACCTGCCGCCGTTCGAGGCGGCCATCGCGGCCGGGGCGCGAGCGATTATGCCGAGCCACCTGAGAGTGCCCGAACTCACCGGTGAGCTGCCCGCCTCGCTCTCCCGCCGCGCCCTGACCGACTTGCTGCGCGGCGAGCTCGGCTTCACCGGTGTCATCGTGTCCGACGCCCTTGAGATGCGGGCGGTCGCCGATCGTTACGGGATCCCCGAAGCCGCCGTCCAGGCCGTGATCGCCGGTACCGACCTGCTGTGCCTCGGTCGCGACCAGGATCAGCTCAGCCTTCTCGCCGTCAAGACCGCGCTGATAGCGGCGGTACGGTCCGGCAGACTCCCCGGTGAGCGCCTGGAGGAGGCCGCTGCCAGGGTAGCCGAGCTGCGGAGCTGGACCGCCGCAGCGGCGCCGGGCGCGGGCGCCGCGGCCGGAGCTGGCATTGCCGGAGCAGGTACCAGTGCAGCGGGCACCGGCGCCGACAGCCCGATCGGGCTGGCGGCGGCGCGGCGCGCAGTATCGGTGTCCGGGACGCTGCCAGCGCCGAACCGGCCGCTGGTCGTCCAGCTCGTACCGCCGTCCAATCTCGCGGTCGGACCAGTACCGTGGGGCCTGCATTCGTATGTGCCGGCCGGCAGCTACCGGGAGATCAGCACCGGCACTCCGGCGGACGGGCTGGCCGGCGCAGTCGCCTCGATACTGGCCGAGGCCCGCGGCCGCACGCTCATCATCGTGGTCAGGGATGCGCACCGGCATCCGGCGGCCGCCGGTGCGGCGGACCTGATGCTGGCCGCGCGGCCGGACGCCGTGCTGGTGGAGATGGGACTGCCAGTCTGGCGGCCTGCTGCTGGCGGCTATGTGGCGACTTACGGAGCCGCGCTCAGCAGCAGCCGCGCCGCGGCCGAGATTACCGGCCTGATCAGACCGTAGTCAGTGATAGCCACAGCCGGCCCGTTGCCGGGTAGCCGCCGAGGCAGCTGGGAGGAGCTGGGCGACCCGTAAGCTGACACGGAGTCTGTGATGCGTGCTCATCCGGGGGGCTGAGGAGCATGCCGATATGACCGGAATCCGAACAGGAGTGCGCCCCGGCCACGCCGGCGGTGGCGCTCGTCAGCTGCGCCCGGGTCCGCTGGCAGGCCACTATCCGGCGGCCAACGCCATGGTCATTCTGCTGCTGCTGCCCTATCTCGGCTTGTCAGGCGCGCTGCGGCCGATCACGCCGTTCCTGTCCGCGCAGTTGCACATGACCCCGCAGACGGCCAGCATCGCCGACGGTCTCGCCAACGCCGGGTATGCGCTCGGCACTGTTCTGGCGCTGCAGCTGGCCCAGCTCCTGCCGCAGCGGCGGCTGCTGATCGTTTACGCCAGCGCCCTGGTGGCCGGCTCCGTACTTGCTGCCTCGGCGACCGACGCCGGCATGTATATAGCCGGGCATGTCCTGCAGGGGTTGTGCACCAGCATGCTGCTCATCGCTGCTGCGCCGCCGCTGTTCCTGAGCTTCCCGGCCCGCAAGCTGCGCTACACGGTCGTGGTCATTAACCTGTGCATCTTCGGCGCTGTTGCGGCCGGCCCCCTGGTCGGCGGTATCCAGGCATCCTTCCACGGCTGGCGGCCGCTGTTCTGGATCGTCGCCGGGATCGCCGTCGCCGGGCTGCTCATGGCACTGCTGACGTTCCAGGACGCCCCTCCGGCTGACCGGAGCGCACCGCGGGACGTCCCCGCCATCGGCCTAGCCGCCGCCGGCTCGGTGGCAGCCTTCTGGGGTGCCGCAGAGCTGACTACCCATGGCTTCACCTCACCAGTCGTCCTTGGTCCTCTGGCCGGCGGCCTGGCGCTGATCGTCGCGCTGTGGATCTATCAGTACCGCTCCCGCAATCCGCTGCTGCGGCTGCGGATCTTCACAACCACCATCCCGGTCAGCGGCACGGTGATCGCCATCTGCGCTGCTGCGGCGGCTACGTCAGCGATCGGGCTGACGGGGAGCGTGCTCGCCCGGCACTACCCGCCACTGCACGTCGGGCTGCTGTACCTGCCCGAGCTGGGTGCCACAGTTATCGCCGCCATCGCCTTCGGGGTGGTGTTCCGTACCCGCTATATCCACTACTTCGCGCTGACGGGCCTGATCTTCCTGGTCGCCGGCATACTGGTGCTCCGCAGCCCCGTCCCGCCGACGCAAGCACGGACGCTGCTCGGCTCAGGGTTGACCGGCATCGGCATCGGCGCGTCGGTGACGCCGGCGTTGTTCCTCGCCGCGCTGTCCCTGCGGTCGCGTGACGTGCAGCGGGTCCTTTCCATCCTTGAGCTCTTCCGGGCAGCTGCGGCGTTCATGGTCACGCCAATCCTGGCCCACTTTGCCGTCACCCTGGCCGGCGTCCCGACCTCCGCGATCGGCACAGTCTGGTGGGCCATCCTCGCGATCGCAGCCGGCGGGGTGCTCATCGCCGTGCTGCTCTACCTGCTCGGCGGGGTTCGCCCGGCTAAGCCCGCGATAGAGGACTGGATGCAAGGGCCGGAGGCCGCCTGGTACTCGCCACCGCTGCTCGCAGCGGTCCGCGGCATCGGCGGCCGGGCAGCGCCGGCTCCGGTACCCGCACGCGTACCCGCCGTTGCCGGCGGCGACGGGCAGCTGACGCCCCTCGCCAGCAGCATCGGTCAGCCCGGTGGCGGCTCGGTCGAGGCGAAGCCTGGACCGCTGCTGTTTGCCTACGACGGCTCCGACCCGGCCAAAGCCGCTATCGAACAGGCCCGCCGCCAGGTTCCTGCCGGGCGGGACGCGCTCGTGGTGACCGTCTGGAGAGCCTTCATGGTCGGGTTCGCCCCGGATCCGCCGGTCCACGTCGACGCGGCGTGCAGCGAGGACGTTAAGAATGCGGCAATGCAAACCGCCGAAAGCGGAGCTGCGCTGGCGCGTGCGAACGGATTCCGGACGCAAGCTAAGGCGGTCGAAGGAACGCCAGCGTGGAAAGCGATCGTCGACACGGCAAATGACAGTGGCGCAAGCCTTATCGTCGTCGGGACGCACGGGCGCTCTCGTCTCGCCGGCCGGATGGGCGGCAGCGTTGCCAGCGACGTAGCGGCGCATTCCTCGCAGCCAGTTCTCGTCGTGCACGCCCCCGGCGGACTAGGCGGATCATAAGTCCCGCCCGTCCTGGCCGCGACGACACAGCGTCACCGGGATCCCGAACCAGGGGCCGAACGCCAGCTCAGATGGCAGCCGCAGGGGCAGCTGCGTGCATTCACCGGTGCGCCGCGGCCACGGCAGCCACGGTTACCTGCATAATGTTGCATATGCGTCTGTCCGCTCGCTCTGATTACGCGCTGCGCGCCGTTATCGAGCTGGCCGCCTCCGGGAGCGGCCACGTGACGGCGGATCAGCTCGCCCGGACGCAGTCAATCCCTGGCAAGTTCCTTGAAGCGATCCTGACCCAGCTGCGCCGGGCCGGACTGGTGCGCAGCCAGCGCGGGCCCGACGGCGGGTTCTGGCTGGCACGGCCGGCCAGCGACATCTCGCTGGCCGACATCATCAGGGCCATCGACGGACCGCTGGTGGGCGTGCGCGGCGAACGGCCGGAGAACCTTGGCTACACCGGCGCGGCCGAACCGCTCCAGGCAGTCTGGATCGCCTTGCGGGCTAACGAGCGTGCGATTCTCGAAGAAGTCACGCTGGAGCACATCGTGTCTGGCAATCTGCCCGCCAGCGTCCGGAAGCTCGCCGATAACCCGGCAGCCTGGACATCACACTCGACGGTCTGAGCACCTGTTTTATCCGGGGCGAACTCCGGGTGACCCTGGGCAGCTCCGCCTCAGACCGGCACCATGTCGGTGATGTCGCGGGCCAGCTTGTCGAACTTCGGCTCGGTGCCGGACAGCTTCACCGGCTCGAGCAAGGGCTCAGCTGGCGCGAGGTGCTGCCCGGATCGCACGGTCAGCTTGCGCGGTGGCATCACGAGGCGCTGTGAGGCAGGCTGCGCGCGGGCCGGCTGGGGCAGAGTCGCCTGCGCCCGGGCCGGCAGAGTTTCTGCTGGCTGCGGAACGCGGGCCGCTGTGTCGCGGTGCGCACCGCTGGATGCAGGCACTGGCTCCTCGGCGGCGGGCACCACCTCCGGATCGGCCTGGCCAGCCATCGCCGGCTCATGCGGCACGCTGAACGCGGGCTCGTTCTGCAATTCCGCCAGAGCGAATCCATCGGACACTTCTCGCAGAACTTGTGAAAGCGGTGCGCCCAGGGCGTCACAGATCGACGCGAGCAGCTCGGACGAGGCTTCCTTCCGGCCACGCTCGACTTCGGACAGATAGCCGAGGGAGACCCGCGCGGTCGCAGAGACCTCACGCAGGGTGCGACCCTGGCGAAGACGAAGTCGCCTAAGCGCGTCACCGAGCAAGTGACGAAGCAGGACCATCGTCGCGCTCCCTCCCTGAGGTCGATCCACTGACCCCTCTACCGTACCCGTCCTTACGGACCGTGCGGGAGAGGGCATAGAGGCGTGTTCACAGGTTCGTAACACTGTAATCATGAATCGTCTTCCCGCAAGGCGCTGACCAGCAGCGAAAGCACAGACAGGACGGACTGTTCACGTACCTGGCCGCGGTCGCCCGCCAGCAGAAGACCAGCTCCAGCCTGGCCGCCGGGCCCCTCGACGGCAACAAATACTGTCCCCTGCGGCTTCCCTTCAGCCGGACCTGGTCCGGCTACCCCCGTCGTAGCCAGGCCGTACGTCGCGCCGAGCCGCTCCCGCACGCCGCCGGCCATGGCTGCTGCCACGTCTGGGTGGACGGCGCCATGGCGGGATAGCAGGTCGGCCGGGACCCCGAGCAGCGCGGTCTTGAGCTCGGTGGCGTAGGCGATCACACCGCCGCGGACGACGACTGATGCACCCGGCACGCTCGTGAGCGCGGCCGCCACCAGACCGCCGGTCAGCGACTCGGCGACCGCCACAGTCTTTCCCGTCGCGGTCAGCAGGCTGATCGCCTCCCCGGCAACGCGGGCAATGTCGCCGTGGCCCGGAAGACGGTCCGCAGCGGGCAGGCTGTCTGGACTCAGCGGCAGAGCGGGCGTCACTGAACCGCCCGGTGCAGCTTGATCGCCCTCGCCGTGTAATCGGCGCCGGTCACCACGGTGACCACCAGGGCACCCGCCATCACGATCTGGCTAGCCAGGCCCAGGTGCCACGGCAGCACGTACAGGCTGATGGCGATGACCTGCAGCATCGTCTTGGCTTTCCCGCCGCGGCTGGCCGCGATAACACCGCGCCTGATAACCCAGAACCGCAGCCCGGTGACGGCCAGTTCGCGCACGACTATCACCGCGGTGACCCACCACCAGAGCTCGCCCAGGTACGACAACGTGATCAGGGCAGACCCGGTCAGCGCCTTGTCGGCGATCGGGTCGGCTATCTTGCCGAAGTCCGTGATCAGGCCCCGGCGCCTGGCCAGCTCGCCGTCCAGCAGGTCTGTGACTGACGCCAGGGCAAACGCAACGAAGGCGATCGCGCGGTCACTAGTGCCGCCTGAGAGCAGAAACCACACAAAAACCGGCACCAGTGCGAGCCGGAGCACAGTAAGGGCATTGGCCACATTCAGCAATCCGGGCGCTGGCAGTGGCTCTGGCGCGGCCGGCCGGACACCTGGCCCGGCGGCCTGGACACCTGGCCCGGCGGCCTGGACACCTGGCCCGGCGGCCTGGACACCTGGCCCGGCGGCCTGGACACCTGGCCCGGCCGGCCGCAGGTTGCCGTTGGCCTGATCGGTCATGCCGCCCGCCTGCTCAGCCGGGCCGCCAGCCTGCTCAGCCGGGCCGCCAGCCTGCTCAACCGAGCCGCCCGCCTGCTCAACCGAGCCGCCCGCCTGCTCAGCCGGGCTGCCAGCCTGCTCAGCCGGGCTGCCGGCAAGCCGCTGCGCAGTACCCGGCGAGGCGGACCTCTCCGGTCCGCCCTCGCTCTCTCCGGTAGCGCCAGGAGGTACCGAGCTCAACCTGCGCCCGCGCTCCAGTCCCCGCCCGCCGCGTCAGCGTCGGCCTCCAGGTCGACACCGGTGCTGCCGGTAACGATGGCCGTAACCAGATCGCCAGGCCGAAGCGGCCGCGCGCTCCGCACCTCCGTCGCGCCATCCACTTCGGGTGCCTGATGATCTGCCCGGCCTAGATAGCGGCCCTCCGTCAGCACCTCGTCGATCAGCACGGCAACTGACTGGCCGACCCGGTCCGCGGCACGCTCCGCCATCAGTTCGTCGGCGAGGCCGGCCAGCTCTTCGACCCGGTCCGCGATCTCCGCCTCCGGGAGCTGGCCGGGCAGGCCGGCCGCCTCAGTACCGTCCTCGTCGGAGTAACCGAACACACCGATCGCATCCAGCCTCGCGTCCGCCAGGAACGCTTGCAGCTCGGCTACGTCGGCCTCGGACTCGCCCGGAAATCCGACGATGAAGTTGGATCTGATCCCGGCGTCCGGCGCCAGGCTCCTGATCTGCTCCGTCAGCTGAAGGAATCGCTCCCGGTCGCCGAACCGCCGCATTGCCCGAAGTACCGGGCCGCTCGCATGCTGAAACGACAGGTCGAAATACCTGGCCACACCCGGCGTTCCGGCCAGTACCTCGACAAGCCCGGGCCGGACCTCGGCTGGCTGCAGGTAGCTGACCCGGACCCGGCTGACACCCCGCACCTGAACTAGCTGTGGCAGCAGCTTCTCAAGCAACCTCAAGTCGCCCAGGTCCTTGCCGTACGAGGTGGAGTTCTCGCTCACCAGGAGCAGCTCGCGGGCACCGTGATCAGCGAGCCAGCCCGCCTCGGCAATGAGATCATCAGGGCGCCGCGAGACGAAAGCACCGCGGAAGGCCGGAATGGCGCAAAAGGTGCAGCGCCGGTCGCAGCCGGACGCGATCTTGAGCGGAGCGACCACACCGCCGCCAAGCCGCCGGCGCAGCACACGCGGCCCCGATGCCGGCGCCACGCCCGGCGGCAGGTCAGCAATCTGGCTGCCATCGATCTGGCTGCCATCGATCTGGCTGGGAGCCGGCTGAGGGGCAGTCACCTGGCTCGCGGCCGCAGAACGCTTCTGATCACCGCTCGCCGCGATGAACCCGTGCCCTGGCAGGTGCCCCTCGCTACGGCCAGGCCGGGAAGCGGGCGAGAGCGGCAGCAGCGTACGCCGGTCCCGCGGCTGGTGCGCGTCCCATCGCTGCCCGGTCAGAACGGCGTCCAGCTTGGCAGCAATGTCCGCATAGTCATCGAAGCTCAGGATCTGCGCCTCTGGCATGGCCTCGGCCAGCCCGGACCC
>Ga0335072_10009584_pt1 | contig 13960 bp, 14 predicted proteins | sample Lox_Sample_21_FD_206725 | JGI IMG/M metagenome (GOLD analysis project Ga0335072, IMG submission 206725) | Soil microbial communities from Loxahatchee National Wildlife Refuge, Florida, United States - Lox_Sample_2.1 | ecosystem: Environmental > Terrestrial > Soil > Wetlands | place: USA...
TTGTACTAGGGAGATAGGAGGTCGTACGAGCGGAATTAGACCTTAATTAATCGTAGAAGGCCGAAAAGGCGCCTGGGAAATCGAAGTAGCATGTTGCTGTATAAGAGGGGGACTGATATTAGGATCGATTTCTTGTAAGGCAGGCCTCTTCTTCCTCTATATAGAACGCCTCTCTCAACATGGATAGCAAGTAGCAAAGACTCTAAAAGAAGGTAAAGAAGATGCATCTTTAAGGAAGAAAGGCGGAGTAGGCCTTTAAAGACATATAGTACAAAAATATCGAGGTTCTATGCTGGGCTGTTAAGAGTCTGAAAGACAACGAAAGAAGAGAAAATAGCCCTAGGAAAAAAGGGGCATAGCACTTACATTAAAGACTTACATTAAAGACATAGTATAACCTGTATAAAAGCGGCTTAAATGGGCTGGAAATGAGGTTTAAGAGAGAATAGGTTAGGAGGATGCTACGGGTGGCTTTTCACGGACCAGACGGCTTAGTTAGAAGGTATATCATGTGACATACCTTTTTGAAGTCATATGACTCCCAGCGAGCCACTATTCTAGTAGTAAGGAGCAAGCTCCTAATGATGTTTCAAGCCACGCTTGATTCCAATCGCCCTCGCGATTCCCAAGATAACTTACCGTGGAGCTCCTTCTCTTAACACACTAAACGTAAGATCTCCATCATTCTGTTCATCACCCTCTGCTTCACCATGTTCAGACTCCCCAGCCGGCATACATTCAAGGCTCTTCGGAGTCCTCTTCGCTATCCTCTTCCCCTCTCCTCACACCACGTCCATACCGTGAAAATCCCATACACTGGACCTCCAACTTACGTTACTATCGCTCGACGTTTCAGTTCGCATCCCAATCTGTTAGCCTTTTTCGTCCGCAAGAAACAGCAAGAGGCTAGAGACCGGGGCGAATTCATTGACATTCACGATGTTAGTGGCGTAGACCCGAAGGATTACGACGTCTTGATCACGGACATTGACAGCGAGAAATTGCGATCTGAAATTGCGGAAATTATAGGCATACAATACCTTGCGAAGGCAACTGAGGCTGATGCCAATAATGTGGTTGACGTCGGTCATGGTATTGTATACGGCCTGAAGTACCATACAATATATCCATGTGTTGTTAGTCGTAACGGCAAGTCTTATTGGGTGTTTTTCGTTGTGGACACTGGTGCCCCGTTGACTTATCTCTCAGCTCAGGTAAGTGCTCCTGCCTATAGAAAGAATGCCTGGCCACTAACTTGACTCTAGGCGTGTGAAGTTCTTGGTATCAAAGACGACGAGGACCCTACCTATGTCAAGATCGCTGGATATACCCACCTAAGTCATATGTCGCCGGAGAACGCACACTTTGCCGAAATTAGTATTCTTGGTGCCGACTTTTGTAACGCACACAAGGTTTCTCTGTGGCATAGTGGCCACAGGAAGGTGGATTTGTACTTCGGTGAACAGTGGAAGTTGATAAAGGAGTCTAAGCTGTAGTTTTGTAGTCTGTGTCTATGGAGGATTGTTCTATTTGGGAGTGGCCACCCCTTCGGGTTAGTGCGCATCATTTCACTGCATTTTATAGCGGAAGCTATAATACACCAAATAGAACCCTGGTATCTTTGGCCTTCTAACGCCAACCATTCCCTACCATCGTGATGCATTACAGGAAATGATAGAAATTTTCAGCCAGATGGTGGTTACCTTCACTCTTCATCTACCTGTTCACTCTCAACATCATCCTCCATAACTTCATTTCTTCTGGAGCCACCGCTTCTCCTCTTGCCTCTTAAATACCCCTCGCTCGTTGTGATGACTTTCTCTCCAACCCAACGTCTTCCATCCCAGTCATTCTTACACTTTGGACACTTCTTCTCCCTCTGTGATACCCAGAAAGCTGCCTGACAGGTATCGTGCAATCTCACATTGCAGTCAAGATTGCTGCATCTCTGTCCAATTGTGATGATGTTCTTACATGCCTGGCAGAGCTTGATCCTCTGCCATTCATCACCGCCGGCCTCGGCCTCTCCTTCATCATAAGCCGCTATCAGCCAGTTTTTCAATTCCATCAATGCCCTTGCAGAAAGCGTGTACCAGCCCGCTTTACTCCTCTCAAGCCAACCCTCTGCGACCAAGCTCGCTAACAGGCTCTCGGCCTCACTCGGCTTAAGTCCTTTATCTACCACCTGACTAATTTCATCATCGTCATCTTCAAGTCTGCTACCGTTGACACTCTGGCGATTCCTCCCACCTGGCTTCGCGAGCTTCAACGCCTCCATGGCAGTGACGCCCATTATTTCTTGACGCGGGGTATTGTATGTCTCGAACATGGCATCGAGGAGTCGCTTGATATAGGCAATCTCGTCGGGGCCCCTTGTGGTGGCAAGCTGCGTTAATGGATCGCTTGTGCTGTTCACAATCGCGTAGATGCGCTCTTTGGATACTTGATGTTCGGCGTTACGAATCTCGAAATCAAATGGCGATAAGACATCCGAGGCCGCATCGATATAAGATTTGAAGTCCTCCTCAGTTACATCTTCGGGAAGGGTTTCGCGGCCTAGAGCAGCTCGTAAGTACAAGTTAGCAGGTCTGAGTGAATTCACCGACCCTCTTGTGCCGTGAAGATGGCGGCCAGAATAGATTTCCCTTCCTTCAGAGTCAAAGTGCCTCTAGCCATAATGGCCTGCAGAAAGGCACGGTTTCCATCATTGTAGTGGTGTATTGCCGAGTCTTCGGCGTCCAAATCCATGACCTGCGGTGTTACACTGGAGCAGTGTTGCAAAACTCGTGATAGCGGGAGACGCGACGTGTTCTGTGGGGGCATCGCCTAGCGTGGTTCGCGTAGGTACTTTAGGCACTGCGCCACACCAATGGTTTCTCGATCAGATCTTGACCTCTCACTAGCATAATTTTCTACACCTTGTCCTCTCAGAGACATAACTCGGATCGTCCTTCGATTCAACATCTTTTACTCTCTTTATTCTCGTTTTCGTCCTGCATGTCGGATTCACTTTCGACAAATCTTACCGCCTTAAGAATGTCAGATCAAAAGCCTGTCTACTTCGTACTAGAGTATGGTCGAGTTCACATGTTCTGGGCAGAGCAATTGTTCGGCAGTTTTGTAGCCCGAGGACGGGCGGAACAGTCGGCGAGATTGAAAGCCCCACATTGGCCATAGCATGCCATGATTAAGGTCGAAGCCGCGAGACAATACTCGGATCCATAAGCTTATCAGGAGGCAGTCTGGGGTCTGGGATTCAACACTCCGACAGCGACTACTACCCTACGCGAGTTCATCGCCGTCGCAATTGCTCCATTAGGAGTTTCTCTCCAGCGGATAAATGGGGCGAACTCCCCTTCTGGGCCTTAGAGTTTCTTGGTCGCCCTCTGCCCTGTACTCTATTTGGTATCTCTATCGATAGTATCAGCAAGCACCCGTCTCGATAACGGCTCATCTTATCGTGGCCCGCTGCCGATCTATTCTCAATCATCTGGAGCCACCCAGCAGCCACATCGTCACGGAAATATATTACCCTGAGTCTTAGAAGCTGCTTAGTATTGTATCGCTGCCAGTCTTGGTCCAATAGCATTGACCTGCCCTATTTAGGAGTTGGGACACATATCACGCCTCGCACGTCACATACAGGTACCAAATGCAATAGACGTTACTGGTGCTTCGATGCTGGTTCGATGCATATCTACGGGGATCATGGGTTTGCAAAATGGCACGAGGCATAACGCTACTTGGTATTAACTGTCATGGATCTTGCCTTCGCTCCGGCAGACGTCGACTGCCAAACGAGTTTTTGAGATAGGTGGTGCCCAATTACAGTGACTTTACGGTTGTACCCCGCGGTGATCGACATAGCCATCAGGGGCTCTGATAAGACCGACTTGGACTTAGTTCATTGTCACTTTGAGGTTCTGGACCTTCCAAAGGCGGCTTCTCCTTTCTTGTTTCAGCTGCTCGTCCGACCCCGCCAGCCCGCCACTCATCCGTCACATTTCCCCTCCGATCTATTCTCTTGCTGTGTTCGCGAAGCAACAAAGAATTTTGCTTTACCTTGGTGTGCTGGCTAGGCTTCCACCTGTAAGTGGAACGAGTGGTTATATTGTCCTTTGCTGTTACTCGATGAAAGCTAGAACATGCTGCAAAATTCAAGCCAGCTATCTTCATTGACTATGTTGAGCTCGGCATCGATTGGGAAAAGGAACAGTCGCATTAAGCTTTTGAGCCTTGCGGGCCGCATGACATGCATACCCTGGTGGCGTCTGACACTTTCCTATCCAAGTATAGTTTACACTGTTATTTAGCTTCTGTCCTTTGCGTTTAGGATTGTGTCCTTGATATTGGTCGAATGCAAACGTTCACCTTCTATTCTAGAACTCCGGCACCGCGTCGTCGATCAGGGCAATGAGGGATCAAGGTTTTAGATGGCTTCCAATCCTGGCATTATGCACATTGGGAGGAATACTGCTTATCACCCCACTGGACCACAGGCCTATGGTTCACCATCAACAGCTTCCCATACGCAATTGAATGGACTAATTACTTTCTCTTTTAACTATAAGTAGTCTTGTTATTCCCACGATGTCTTCTTTCTTCGCTCTGTTTTCTCACAGTTAGTCAAGAACTCTTTAGACATTCAAGCCGCCTCCTTTCACTTAGCAAACATGCATTCCTCAAGCGGCTTCGCCGCTACGGCGGCGCTTCTGGCTGCCTCTTTGGTGATCGCGGCGCCTATCACGGACAACCTTGAGGCACCCCGCTTAGAGGGCCGCTCAACGTTCAGCGTTTCTCAGATTGAGAACCCTGGTTTCAAGGGATTCGTTGCTTCTGGAGTAGCGCAAAGAGCAAAGGCCTATGCTAAATATAGCAAGCCGTTGCCAGCAGATGTCGCAGCTGCAGTTTCCCAGGCAGCGTCTTCGGGTATGCATATCTATACCAAAATTCTCAGCGATTGTAATGTTTTCGACTTATTAATTGGAATGTATAGGAACCGTTGCGGCAAACCCACAGCAGTATGATTCTGAGTATCTTTGCCCTGTGCAGATTGGTACCCCGGCCCAGACTTTGCCACTGGACTTTGACACTGGATCAGCTGATCTGTGAGTCTCTTTAGCGCTCTGAAAAGGGTTTTGACTAACCAGTTATAGCTGGGTCTTTTCTTCTCAAACACCCAGCTCAGAGGTCGAGGGCCAAACGCTGTACAACCCTGGCTCGAGCAGCACCGCCAAATTGCTATCAGGCCAATCGTGGTCAATCACCTATGGAGACGGCAGCTCTTCCAGTGGTGATGTTTATACTGACGTTGTCTCCGTCGGTGGAGTCTCGTACCCTAAACAGGCGGTTGAGTCGGCCGAGGCAGTCAGTTCTGAATTCTCTCAAGACTCAGCTAACTCCGGCCTTCTCGGCCTTGCGTTCAGCTCCATCAACACTGTTACCCCCACGGAGCAGAACACTTTCTTTGCAAATGTAATGAGCTCTCTTGCATCTCCTGTCTTCACGGCAGATCTCAAGAAAGGCACTCCTGGTACTTATGACTTTGGATTCATCGACTCTTCCAAATACACTGGCAGCATTTCCTACACTTCCGTCAACACCGCAAACGGCTTCTGGGAATTCACTGGTAGCGGGTACGCAGTCGGCTCGGGCAGCTTCAAGTCCCTCAGCATCGATGCCATTGCTGACACTGGCACTACACTTCTTCTTCTCCCTGACTCCGTGGTTTCCGCATACTACAAGCAGGTTAAAGGAGCCAAAAATTCCAACAGTCAGGGAGGATATATTTTCCCCTGCAGCGCAACGCTTCCTGACTTCACCTTCGGCGTTGGCTCTTACCGCGGCGTTATCCCTGGCTCTTACATGAACTATTCTCCTGCTACGGGCTCAGACTGCTATGGCGGCATTCAATCTGATGACGGAATCGGTTTCTCTATCTACGGTGATATCCTGCTTAAGGCCCAGTTCGTCGTCTTCGATGGTGGCAACAACAGCCTCGGCTTCGCCAACAAGCCAACATAAAAGTCGAGCTCTTTTGGATGAAATTCGAAAAGATACCTGACTTGGTTGACAAGGGGTTGCATATTTCTTGTGTAGTTGCAGGGTTAGTCAAAGCTATGTAGGAGTGCGGCTTGTGAATGTTCAATTCTCCGGGCGGATTTGACAAGAGCTTTTCTACATATGTCACTCAAATCATATCATTGCTTGATTTTGCTGCCATTTGACCCCGTGACGTATTATTCAGGCATTGACAAGTCTTGTTCTGAATGACTTAACAGTATCTCTCACGTGTCGTCAAATTAAAGTCCATGCTTGCCAAGACATGTTACAGCAGCTAATATTGGACATTGATTACCGAACCTGCTCACGGTGCTCTTAGGCTGGCTATTGTTTTGAGTAAGAGTATTTTGTATGATGTAAATCTCCAATTAATGTATGTGATAGGTGGAAGGAAAGTATATGTGGGAGCCCAATGTTGTGCAATATTTGCATTCTAATATTTTTAAGGATGCTTATTCTAGTCACTTTACCAAAACTCTGTAAGATTATTTCAAGATACACAGGCCAAGGGAAAGTCTTAGCAGACTTTTCTGATTGCTGTGCTTGAGGCTCCGATAATGAACAGCTGGAGAGTGAAATCCTGTTGCAGTAGGGTACATACCGATATCACGAAGCGGCCCGAGATATTCTCCACCCGAACGATGCGGATGGAAAATTTTAAATTCCGCCTTTGACGAAACTAGCCTCATGATTTCCCACTAATAACTCGGGAACTATTTCGGCATCTGAAAAAGTTCTAGAATTTGTTAAAGTAGTATGTACCATGGGAATGTGGGACTAGCTTATCCCGTCCTTAGTCCATCTCAGGTCCGCCGCTAACTCGGCGTCATAACTATATAAGATACCTTAGTTCTTACATGAGGAGACCTCGATAACGGCTACCGAAGGCCACAGCAGAGGAATTCCGAATCCTAAGACTTTTGATTTTTCATAGTAATACACTTGTTCTTCATCTTATCGATTCAAAATGCCACTAGTTATTTCCCGTGAGCCATCGTCGAACCGAGGCAGTCCTATTCCCAATCAGTAGATCCAGGAAGATTGAAGGAAAGAGTACGGGATTGGTCCTTCTAAGCATGTGCGACTGATAAAGATTTCTCACATGCAATACCAGTATAAGGATTTGGACAAGAATATCGTCTTTCTGGACTCCAGTCGGGAGAGCGCCCGCAAACGAAAGTCATGTACCACAAGCAACCAGTCCTCGAGAAGAATATCCGAAATGTCATGTACCAAATCCCATACGGTGAAATTCGATCAAGATCCACCCCGCAAGCAATATCAGAGGACGATGACTGGGTTTATGTCACCTACGCGGATAAGGAAGGAGAAACAAAGTGGTTACGATCAAAGTTCTATGTCGGCGCAGGTGGGAAAACGGTTTTCACAAGGAAACGCTATCTTGAGCCCAAAGGGATATGCATTTCCCCGTTGGTATAATGTTTTTGAACTAGTTTTTGGATGCAAAGTCTATCATAGTTTGATAGCTCGATTTCTCAGTCTAGAGCCTTTATCAATAAATATCATAGTTGTCAATTTTAATTTTCTGAGTTTTATGGCTCTTCATGATTTAAACACTGTAGTGGGATCTCCAGACACAAAAGCCACCACAATTCCTCACATAGGCTCAACCAGCTTTACAGTCCAGTCTTAATATCCAACACATAACCCTTCGTGCGCTCTTTCATCGCGCCATAGAATTTGATCATAGCAGCTGCGTCCTCCTCGTTCGTGAAGTGGTACAGGACAATGTATTGGATTATTGGTTTGGATGATATTGTGGATTCGTGAATTTTATTAAGTCGGGTTATAAAGGAGAATTTTATGTTTATTAATTGAGATTTTTGGGTCAGAGGGGGGGAATTTTCATGTTTGACTGAAGTATCAGTATCTATATTGCCTTTCACTGTTCTTAAAAGGTAGCTCGTAGGGATGTGAAATCGCGGGACGGGTGCGGTGGGCCCTGCATATGTGGGACATAATCATATGCGAAATACAGAAACTATGTTTGTTTTCAGTTGGAGAGTTCGACGCCGCTGCCGCTCGGTTTTTGTGGAACCATAATAAATAGACTCAGCTGACTCCTGATATAAGGAATACAGGAGAATGAACAGATCGCTGGTTAAGGCATTAACTAACTTGAGACCATTTTCTGTCCGCTGAGGTATATCAATGTATCATCACGTGAGAGCAATTGTGTGCTATCCTCATCTTTTGTGTTTAAGCAATGGAAAATGAATTGTTACTATCCTCAATCAATGTCTGCTCAACCCGTCATATCCATCATAACTGTTTCGTGAAGATAATACCTCATCTTTCTCTATAATTCTCCAGACCTTCATATCTGTATCAAAGCAATATATTATAGGCATAATAGATCCAATATTCCTTGGGGGAGTGTTAGCTGCTCTGCCAAGAACCACTCTCGACCTGTATTGGCTTAATGGTTGAAATCAATAGTCTGCAGAGTCCTAGGAATACGCAACCGCTAGGGAGCCCGCGGATTTCTAAATTCGGACTGGCAAGATCGGTGAAACCACCGAGTGCATAGTAACCCTATATCTCCGCACGCCTTATATTCCATAACTCGTACTTCGCCACGCTATCGCAGCCGAAAATTTATAGCGCTGGCAACGCAAAGTTGGATGGCTTGGAATAGTTGACGGTGGAGATGGAAAATTTTCAAGAATTCTACCTGATGTGCCTCATTTAAGGCGGCCCGGCTTGGGGCCCAGTGCCGGGAGGAGTCCAGTAAAGGTCGGCCAACCCTAGATAGCCACGTCCGACCAAGGTGTATGAAGCCTTCCACCACTTGATCAAGGCTCGCATTGTGCAATCACACCGAGTCTATCTACTTGCCGGTGAATCATGCCCCTTACGCGTACAAGCACTTCACGCGTGTGTGCAGACTGTGAGTGGTGCCAAGAAAGCCTCTTGCAGGGAATAAAGCCTCCTCCAAGGCAGACAGAATCCAACTAATTTTGCGCCCAATCTGATCCGTGGACACGCGAGAGGTCTAAAATTCTGCCGTTCTCGCCAGCAAATGAATATCCTGGTCTTCGATATATTTTAAGATAGTTTTAGGATCTTTGTCTTGGTACCGCTCGCTTGACCCTCTGCCGCAGTTTTCTGTTCTTGATTTTGATATTATATCTCCAATGGGTGAGGCAGATTATATGCATCGAGCTATATCAAGAAAAGCCTAGATGACCTTTACCGTCCTTTCGATTGCTCCTTCAAACCAGTAATCGCTATCTAGTGCAACCAGACCAAGGCGCATATATACATCTTCAGCAGTCTCAGACAGCCCTAGAATAATACCGTACATAAACGAGAAGTCTTCTCCCTCCTCGTTACCGAGTCGTATGCAGTACACCTGAGTAGAGAAAGGAGCAAGGATGTCCCCTTTCCGCGCCCTTCTCACGGTTGCCTTCTCAAGATGGATCACCGTATCAATCGGGCAATGAACAAGCATGCAATCAGGGGTCATAGATTCTGTCAGCTCAGGATCTTCACCGACAGTGTAGGACCAACAGTCATAAGGATTTCCACAGTTGATCACCATTGGCACAACTAATCCCTGTAGCACCAAGAAGCCATCTAAGACCTCTCCGTATGGGTTTAGTCCAGGGACGGAGCATTGTACATCCACAATAGTAACAAGAGAATCGAATGTGATTTTGGGATCTCGGTCGACAAAGCTCAGCGCCCCATTTACAGATGCCCATGACCAAGACGGAGCGATGAAGCTGCTGGGGGGTAGCTGAGGCGCTGCGGAAAGTGGAGAGATATAATCCACGGACCAGCAAAGCTCCATCGGCATGTTTGCTTTCCATAACCCGGCAAGATACTCCGAGCCTACTATTCCGTGAATTCTCGACGCAACACCGCTTACAGCCGGTAACTTATCACTCTCAAAAGTAAGCTGGCGTACCGAATATGATTCTATCAAGTGATTCCAGGTGTAAAATGGGTCTTCTCTAGCGCGCTGCAGTTTCTGAGACAGTCCCATAGAATAAAATCCACGCGGTCTTGCGCCGTCTTCGGCCAATATTTCAGATTTACATTCCCAGATGAGATCACCCTGTGTAAAATGCAATATACGGCTGGACAGGATATTTTCTTGCCAGACCCATCCTCGAGATGCTAGGGGTCCCAAGTCCTCGAGAATCCGCGCCATTGAGCTTCCTTGGTGCCGGCGAGCCATGACTTCTGATTCCGTGCCATCATCGCAGATGAACGTAAACCTTTCAGGCCACCAGTAGCGCTCGCGCTCTCGTAAGAATGGCACGGTTCCATTTTCAGATGAGGAAGCTGAAATGGTTATATAAGCGTTTTGGTAGTAATCGCACATTTTGGAAGACTCGATTTCCCAATCGGCTTTGCTGTCTTGAATGACGCACAGGGAGTCTATCCAAATCCATTGAAGTCCCAATCGTCGAGCAACTTTAATGGCATCTCGAAATACTTTTGAAAGCTCACCCCAAGTGATGCTGGCTTTCATTTGTGCAAGTGTCGAAGATGTAGTGTTCGTAGGCTGATTAGTTCCCCAGCAGTGGCTCAGAGCGGCATACTTTGCCTGGACCTGGTAAGGCTCAACCAACCGGATTATATCGTGCTCACTGGTTCCGATGTTTAACACGCGTTTCGGCAGGAGTGTTGATTGTGGCTGGATGCATTTCTGGTGGGACTGAACACAAAGCTGGATCCTTTCTTCGATGAATCGGAAGCATTCATTGGAATCCGAGCGCACGGAATATGACCCGAGCGTTCCCAGTGCTGGCAGATCTGCGATCGGAAGATCTATTCATCTCAGTACTTATCCTACCCAAGGCTTACTACACATGGCAGCGGGTTATAAGAGGTTGACTACATACGAGAGGCGTTGTAAACGAAGAAGTTTGCTAATGTCCCAAGTGACCCAGGTCCGTTGGCAGGGTCGTCGGCTACCAATTCCACATTTATTACATTGCCTCCTTGTCGGTCAACGCGTAGGAATGGGTTTAGCAGGCTGTCTTCCCTGTGTGGCGCGAAGTGGCTGGCAAGGCTGCGAAGCAACGAACAAAATCTGCAACTCTGCTGCAAATCTGAAAGACTTACGACGAAACCATCCTCATAACCACGAGGGTCAAAGTCGTTGCAGAACTTGCAAGACATGGGAGAGGAACAGGGGATCTTGCTCGTTCTCTCTATCCAACAACAACCATCTAACCCTATGAGCAAGGACTACATTGAGCTCGGATGGCTTTGCCCTCGCGAACTAGAACGCGAAGCGAGCGAAGCAGGTGGACCGTGGGCTCCGGTATCTTCGGATGGTCTCGTGACCGACTCATGATTCATATGACTTCGGCAATGCGATGCGATGCATCGGAGGCGATGCATCGGAGGCGTTGCCTGAAAAACAGGGATCTCGGAGGAGTCAAAAGGCGGCTCTAGTCGTTTATTTTAAGAAGCGGGGGCTGAGTTGGGTTAGGTTAGGCTGTTGCAGTGCCGGCATAAGCTTACTTTCTCAGGGTGCCAATTCTGGCGACCGACCCCGGTCCACCTTGCTAAATACAGCCTTACACCGCTCTCTAAGCCTCCACCCACCATGACTACAACACACATCTGTATGCCTCCTGACCAAAAGTTAGGGACCAGCCCATCTAGTGGTGCTCGCTTATCTAACGACTCCCCGTGAAAGGTTAACCCTCCCGTGGGAATGTTGGGTACCTGCAACCTGACCCGACATTCCCGAAAGGGCTGGAATGTCTTTCAATCCTTCCACGTAATATGATGCCACGCACTAATGCATGGCAGGTTTGTCTGATCTCCTACCCCTTTCTATTCTTATTCCCCGAGACATGGCTGTCCCCCAAATGTGGCGGCGAGTGCCGACCCTGCGCCTCAGTCGCCGCAAACAGTTACAGCAGGTGCCAAGACCCAGCCGCTCTTCTTCTTTGGGTCGATAGTCCCCTTTCCATCTCAAGAGTCTGCCTCATTTTACGTCGTGTTTCAGTCAGCGTATTTCATTTGCGGGAAAGGCCGGAATGATGTATCAGTGTTCAGCCTGTTTTTAGGCTGTGTTTGATTGCAGGCGCTATTGCCTTATTGATTATCTCCAGTCAGATAGAGGCTTTGGATTTGGAGGATCTACTAAGCCTTCACCATGATCTAGATAGGCGGATTACACCGAAGTATGCCGGACGAAATCCTATGGGCTTGGGGCTGACTATGATGGAGTGCATCGTACAACCTGACTGCATTGTAGTATGGTCAAGAAAGAGTCACACGATGACTGGCTGCCAAGATGACAGGCTTCAACATAAATGATAATGGCTTCCTCCCCAAGTAAGTTCTCATCCCAGTCGCTGTACATACGAGCATTGCTTCGTTGTCTGCTCTATCTCTCACCCTAAAAACAACGTTGTAAACGGGATCTTTTGGGGGATCTTCTCAAGATGTTTCTCAAATCTAGTCTGCTGGCTAGCTTTTTCCTAGCCTCTCGTGCTCTTGCTTTCGGATGGTCTAACAGTTCAGGAGAGGAGCCACCAATGGGAGAGGAGTACTATACATTGTCAAATGGTAATTTGAGAGAGATTCTATTGCATACGCAGTGGCCTAACTACTTTAGGATGTCCTATCATGAATCCACAATCGTCTTTGCGAATCGGAAACCAGCTCCGCTCTACACTTCTTTTGCAAGATATCAACTTGTTGGAGATTATATCTCATATTACTCGTGAAAGAACACCTGAAAGGTAAACCTCATTGTTGCATCAATAAATGTTTGCACATATTGACTATATCTAGGCTTGTCCATGCCAAAGGTACTGGAGCATATGGGGAATTTGAAGTTACTCACGATATCACCAATTATACAAGCGCGGCGTTTCTCAACACAGTTGGCAAAAAGACGAAATTATTTACTCGCTTTTCTACAGTCGGAGGAGAGAGAGGGTCAGCGGACAGTGTTCGAGATGGTCGAGGATTCGCTTTCAAGTTATATACGGAGGAAGGCAACCTGGATTGGCTCTTGTTCAACCTTGTAAGTCAAGGCTTATGAGCCGGAGGCGTTTGCTGACATATTCCTTAGCCTGTCTTCTTCATCAGGGACCCTGCTAAGTTCCCATCACTTGTCCACGCCCAAAAGCGAGACCCTCAGACCAATCTGAAAAATCCAACAATGGTAACTTAGCCAATCATCCTAGCCGAAAGATTACCCTGCTAACTGAGTACAGTTTTGGGAGTATGTTGCTCTAGTTTATGCCTGATTATTTATTTAGGTATAGCGCTGATTTTACATAGCTACTTCAACAGTAATGCGGAGGGATACAACGCCTTGATGTATTTTTTTAGCGACCAGGCCACGCCATTGTCCTACCGATATACTGACATCTTTGGCATCAATACATACAAATTTACCCAACCTGTATGCAACATAAGCTAAATCAGGAAAACACAGAGAACTGACTTTTCATTATCAGGATGGATCGTTTAACTATGTCAAAATACACTTAAAAACAAATCAAGGAGTTCAAAACCTCACGCAAGCCGCATCAATTGCCCTCTCAGGCACTGACCCCGACAGCTTCTCTCGCGATTTATTTGATTCAATCGCCGCAGGGAACTACCCATCATGGACCGTGTACGCCCAGATCATCCCCCCACAAGCAGCAGAGAATTACACCACAAATATTTTCGATGCAACCAAAACCATCTCAGAGACAGACTTTCCTCTAATCCCATTCGGAAAAATCACACTCAACCGGAACCCCATCAACTCCTTCTCCGAAGTAGAACAATCAGCATTCCAGCCCTCAGCCATCGTCCCAGGCTGGTCAGTCAGTCCCGACCCAAGTACGTTCCCGTCTTCTCACTTCCCTGACCACACGCTAGCAACCCACTAACATGAAGT
>Ga0335072_10009587_pt1 | contig 13958 bp, 7 predicted proteins | sample Lox_Sample_21_FD_206725 | JGI IMG/M metagenome (GOLD analysis project Ga0335072, IMG submission 206725) | Soil microbial communities from Loxahatchee National Wildlife Refuge, Florida, United States - Lox_Sample_2.1 | ecosystem: Environmental > Terrestrial > Soil > Wetlands | place: USA: Florida...
TTTCCCGGCTCTGATAAGCTTGTAGACTTAACACGAAAGTTTAGCATTCTGGCGTCTAGTGAGAGTTTTAACATTGTATGCTTTTTTGAACAGCTCCGTACACCGATCATTCGAAATCCTCCATGGCTTTTGCAATCAATGTCGCAAAGGATAGAAGTTGAGATAGTTTCCGAGCTTTCAGCTTGTCTGGATGGATACAAATCATATGGTCTCAACACTACGCACACGAATATGAACAAGTTCAACAATCCTAGTGACGGAAACTATCAATTAGTCTCGGGAAAAATTCTAGAATTCGTGTCGAAGTCACCCGAGGTGCTTGAAGCGCGACATCGACAACGCATCCGGCGAGAGTCAATATTCTTAGTGCCTTATCTGCGGAATCCGGACTTCGTCGGGCGTGAAGATATCTTGCAAGATATAGCGAGTCGGATGACTTTCAAGCATGGGATTCAAGCACGACTGGCATTATGGGGGCTTGGAGGCGTGGGGAAATCCCAAATAGCCACGGAATATGTATATGCCGTAAGAGAGGCATATACTGAACAGGGTATTTCTGTGTTCTGGATCCATGCCGCGAGTCGAGCAAGATTCGAGCAGTCTTACTTGGATGTAGCAAGCAAAGCAAGCATAATAGTATCGACTAATCCGAATGAAGACAGATTGGAATTGATTGCGAATTGGCTCAAAAACGAAGAGAATGGGCGTTGGCTGATGATCATCGATAACGCAGATGATATTGATCTGTTCAATATTTCTACTCAACGAGATGATAGAGTCGAAGGCTCTACTCCTGGGCTGTCAAAATACATACCTTATTGCGATCACGGGTCAATTTTGTTTACGTCAAGATCCAAGAGTGTCTGCCTTGATCTGACGAGCAGCAATTCGCTAATTCATGTTACAAAAATGAATCCGGATGAATGCGACCTTTTGCTAAGACGCACTATGCAAGATAATCAGCTTGATGAAGGAATGCATGAGTTGATCTCGCTCTTAGGGCACCTGCCTCTCGCCTTAACTCAAGCAGCAGCTTTCATGTGCAGAAATACAATGACCACTTCTGACTACTTAGAACTCTACAATGAGAGCGAAGCTAATCGGCTTAACCTTCTCAGCCAAGAATTTCAAGCTTTTGGGAGAGACTCGGTTCCCAACGCCATTGCGGCCACATGGACAATCTCATTCAATCAAATCAAGGAGAAAGAACCTATGGCAGCTCGACTACTGTCAACTATGAGCTTTTTGGATCAACAAGACATTCCAAAGGCTCTGTTACCACGCGGAGAATGCACATCTGTTCAATTTGAGATGGCCTTAGGAGTACTGCAGGGATATTCGATGATAACTGCAAGCTCAAGCGAGAAAGCATACGGTATGCATGGTTTAATCCAAATCTCCACCCGCCAATGGCTACTCTCAACTAAGGAGACGCTAAAATGGATCAGAGAGGCTTTGGCTATGCTGTTAGATCAATTTCCGATGGCAGAATTCGGGAACTGGTCTGATTGCGCACGATATCTACCGCATGCTCAGTCTATACTGAGTCATGTCAAAGCAGCACAGATGGAGGAAATGGATGAGGTTCTGCTTCTCTTGCGAACTGCTAAATATCTTTATTCTCAAGGTCATTTCAAGGAAGCAGAGAAGTTACAATTAAGAGCGCGAGACACTTCTTATAAAATAGGTGGGGCTGAGCACAACGAAACACTAAGCAGTATGAACGACCTAGCATTAACGTACTGGGACCAGGGACGGTGGAAGGAGGCAGAGGCATTGCAGGTCGAGGTCCTAGAGACGCATAAGAAGATCCATAGAATGGATCATCCTAACACGTTAGCAAGCATGAACAACCTAGCATTAACATACCGGAACCAAGGACAGTGGAAGGAGGCAGAGGCGTTGCAGGTCGAGGTCCTAGAGACGTGTAAGAGGATCCTTGGAGTGGAGCACCCTGACACGCTGAGAAGCGTGAGCAACCTAGCATTAACGTACCAGAACCAAGGACGGTGGAAGGAGGCAGAGGCGTTGCAGGTCGAGGTCCTAGAGACGCGTAAGAGGATCCTTGGAGTGGAGCGTCCTGACACGTTAACAAGCATGAACAACCTAGCATTAACGTACCGGAACCAAGGACGGTGGAAGGAGGCAGAGGCGTTGCAGGTCGAGGTCCTAGAGGCGCGTAAGAGAATTCTTGGAGTGGAGCACCCCGACACGCTGAGAAGCGTGGGCAACCTAGCATCAATATACAGGAACCAAGGACAGTGGAAGGAGGCAGAGGCGTTGCAGGTCGAGGTCCTAGAGACGCATAAGAGGATCCTTGGAGTGGAGCATCCTGACATGTTAACAAGCATGAACAACCTAGCATTAATGTACTTGGACCAAGGACGGTGGAAGGAGGCAGAGGCATTGCAGGTCAAGGTCCTAGAGACGAGTAAGAGGATCCTTGGAGTGGAGCATCCTGACATGTTAACAAGCATGAACAACCTAGCAGTAACGTACCTGAACCAAGGACGGTGGAAGGAGGCAGAGGCGTTGCAGGTCGAGGTCCTAGAGACGCATAAGAGGATCCTTAGAGTGGAGCACCCTGACATGCTGAGAAGCGTGGGCAACCTAGCATCAACGTACCAGAACCAAGGACGGTGGAAGGAGGCAGAGGCGTTGCAGGTCGAGGTCCTAGAGGCGCGTAAGAGAATTCTTGGAGTGGATCACCCTGACATGCTTTTCAGCATGAATAATCTTGCTTTTATTTACAAATCACAAGGTCGAGACAAAGAGGCGATAGTCTTAATGAAGCAAGTAGTAAGGCTACAACAAGAGAAGCTAGGCACCAAACACCCTTATACAATGATGTCGACTCGAACTTTAGATGAATGGCAGAAAGCTCTAGAACAATTGCAGCAAGACTCAGTCGACTGAGGTGGATTATATATTGAATTACTCATGTGTTTGCGAAAATGTTCTAGTACTTGCGCTCCCATATCCGTTGTGTCCAAGAAGATCCGTCAAAGCAAAGAAGCAAACAATTAATTGTTCTCCATACTCTGCGGTTCTACCCAAAAACATCGCCTTTGTGAAGGACATAAAGGTGTGAAGAGTGGGATGCCAATAGTGGCGATGGCATTGATAGTCTTGATGGTTAGCCTTAACGTAGACAATTAAACCTTAACCATTTCAAATACGCTTAAGAGCTTGACCTGCAAACATAACTAAGAATGGTTCGCCCATTAGATTTAAACTGACACGGACTTTTATGTGTGAACCAACTTTTTGGCTTGACGACTGCTTAACGTGCAGTTAGGATTATATATAAATATAAGGAGATAAGTTTAGTAAGTATAATACAAGTGATCTGCTCATCTGGAAGTGCCGCCTCCCAAGCATAAACCGGTCCAAGTGTAGCTACCCTTGAGGTTACGTCGCTCCTGTCATGTGATTCGCGACCCCTTTCTTCGCCTATTCCCAGGACATCCCACATGATTAAGCTCTATATGATCGTAAGGCGCACCTCCGATACGACAGATACGTTAAACTCCACCGTCCTCGAGCCTATATCCCGCTCCATACTGGTCAAAGTTTGCAGCTCGCTCGGTCTCTGCTTCTACTGCGTTATCCGTAGTCGCACGATCGGCTAAATCAATCCCCTGCGCTTGTGTGAGTAGCTGGAGGGAATCGTCGTGCATTTGGCCCAGCCATTGCCTCGCTCTACCCGAGGCAGTGAGTTGCTTGGCCGAGACAAGATCTTCATTTGTCGAGACGACAACTTGGTGGGCGTCTTCGGTCGCTGAGACCTCTTCGAAAACATTGGTTCTGGGGTTGTTCACTGCATGGGAGGCTTCGACGAAGGTGCGAAGGGATTGCATGATGCTGTCCAGTTGCTCTGGGACCGATTTTCGCTCGGCTGCATCTTGATCTGCCATCCTAGCTCTTCGGGACGAGATTATTTGCAGCTTGTTGTCTATTTCATGGAGGCTGCCTTTCAAGGCCTGAGGTCGCATTAGAGTTAGACGTAAAATGATAGCGCACAGAGAGTCAAGGTAACGCCGAGGAATAGCCGGTTGACCTATTTATACCCGAGACGCTAACCCCCTACAAGAATGGCTGGCGACTAATTTTCTGAACATCACCGTCCTCTGATGCTAAAGCTGACTAGTCTAGCACCCTACCAGAATTGCCCTATCTGTGGGTCCCTTACTACTACAAGAGAATTAGTATCAAAGGCAAGTTTTACTATATAAGTAAGATTTACTGGTTTCTTACCTATATTGAGTTGAGCACAAGGCTCTTTTCTAGTTGGCTGAGAGTCCTTATAGCTCTTGTGCTGACATTGAGCTTTAGGGTTCTATATAATCTAAGGTTCCTGGACCTTCTATGTCCATTACGTGACCTCGTGCCTCTTGGGATCTACGACTGCTGCCCAATTCTAGCAACACAAAGCCTAAGGCCAGCTAGATGACGTACATTATTAGCCATTATACCTAGCTGGTGACCGACAGTGCTAGTGAATGCGCACTTCTCTCCACGCAGGTCCATCTGGTGATGTAATTTTTCCGTCCATGGTTTCATGGACATAACATTCGCTTATGATACTGTACCTCTGGTGTTGCGTGTTTACGCATGACAAATAGTAACCGGCCCCGGCAAAGAGGAAAATGGAGTCTCCAACTTTCGTTGACATGGGAGCTAAGCTCGTGTAGCCTTCTTTAGAAAGAAATAGGCGTCGGTAGAAGGACGCGTGGTGCATCGACATCTCAAAACGGGTTGCATATCCATCAGGGTTTTGGGTACTCTTTTATCCATATTGCTTTCTGTTCGACTTCCTCATTGACTGAAAGAGTATTACGATATATAGGCGGAGTGGTTAGGTGGTCGTTATACTTAGGCTCAGCGATGAGAAACCTGGCGATGCAGAGACCTTTAGCGCAGGGATATCTCCAAACTTGATGGAGGAACGATCCCCTGAGCTTTGGGCATGACGACAACGCATCTTTCAATAAACCACTATCCCTGTAGATGGCCCAGGCGTTACTAGACTACAATGGCGCCATGTAAAATGCAATGCCTTGACCTTAGGACCGTCTGTAATCCATCCTCAATTTTCCCAGGCTCTTTAGCTCTTATCCTATACTCAACAATCTCTGCAATGCTGAGCCCGACACAATTATATAAAACTCCAACATAATGAGATCTTATTCCTCTCTCTTACTTCGTGTGTTCTAGGTGGAATCCTTAACAGGGATGTCTGCGACGCCGACAACTGCGCTTGAGCAGTTACTGGCACGCGATATGCTTTCTCTATCCAGGCCCAGCATACAGTAGACTGCTAAGCTTCATGGTAGGTACGTGACATATGTGATAAAGTTTCAATGCTAGAAATTACAAATACTCAGCATATTTCATCCCCTCGTGCGGCTTGGGCAAAATGCCCGTGGCAAAATTGCGATCTATGTAGTAGGTACACTCATATACTCTAGTAGTCTTGCATTCGTTTCTAAGAAGCACTATTCATGGCTAATGGAGGAGGCCCGGGTCGGAAATTGCTTTTGCCACACAGGGGTCTAACTTTTGAACCGTACTACATTTCAAATGGTTGCCAACTCCCCAAGTCGTTGTCATTGTGAGCAGAATCAGTCCCACCCACAGGTCTATCCAGCTTCTTCCCAAAAATCAGATACTCTTCAACACATCACACATTCCCTGAGGCTGGAGGTGTCACGGAACAAACAGAGTGAATCAAATGCCGTCAATTGGAGAAGATAACTAAACTACGGAACAAAAAGGAAGGTCTCAGGAGCAGAGACTGATCTTCAAGAAAGTCCCCCTCCTTCCTCTATCCCATCAACCTAACTCTGGTTCATCCCGTCCTCGCCTCCACATCCCTTCCTACAGTTCCAGAAGATTTGCCACGAAATCTGGTTGAAGTCTCCGTGTGCATGTGAATGCACGCTGTCCGGCTCGCTCTCTCAGCTATCGCAGAAGATCCCGAATGCTGAGGGTTGCTAGAAAGTTGGGTGTGACTAGAGCACAAAGAGGATTGGCCAATCGCGCTTTGCGGAGTTCGCCATGTCTCAAATTCGCAACTTATTGAATTCGTTCCACGTGCTTGACTTGTGGGTATATCTTATCTTAAGTACTGAACATGTAGGCGTCCATGAAAAGCCCTTGGCTTTCCAAGCCTACGGTAACACATCACAGGTTTAGAAATAGCACAGGTAATTGCAAGACTTCCTCTATCATGATTAGACATTACGCTCGTTCCTGTTCTTGTTTTCTCTGTGCCTCTTCTCCTTAGCCGCCAACTTCCTCCTCCTCTTCCACGCCCGATTATTCTCTCCTCGATGCTCATAAAACCACTTCTGGAAGTCGCTGACAGGAGCTGCCGCTGAGTCTTTATGCGCATCCGCCTCCTTGGCCTTATGTTTCTGCGTTGGAGTAGCGTCGCCATCCATACTTGCGCCATCTTCTTTCGATGCATTGTCAGTTGGCCAAACAGTGTACGACTTGCCCGGAAATGCCGTGTCAGGGGTGGGCGCGGCGCTTCGAAGACCTCGGAGGGCGAAGTCTTGTTTTGTAAATGGTGTCATAGGGATCGAGTCTACGCTATTATTTTCTTCGTCTTCTTCTCCGTCGGCGTCGAAGAAGCTAAAGGATGGAACCGCCTCAGGAATCTTTGGTGCTTCAACGTTCGGCTGTCGCCTCTTGAATAAGGCCTCTAAAGGATGCATTGCGGGTACCGACTTCGGCTTCGTGGAGCTTTCGGTTTTTGGAATGTCGATCTTGAGGTTGATAGGTGTCTGGGGTGACGGAAGCGGTCGCGACTCATAAGTGTCTTCGTCGACCTGGGACGACTCGTCTTCTACAGATTCCGAGTCCGAAGATATATCATCATCTGTTTCATCTTCTCCATCTGACGAAGTTCTAGAACTAGAAGTCGATGAATCTTCCACCACTGCCTTTGTCTCCACCATCGTCGGTTCCTCCTTGGTCTCCTCCATACTATCGTCTACGTCCAATTCCCCCTCAACCCCACTACTCGGAGACGGCTCCGAAGAACTTGGCGGCTTTTGAATCATACGGCTCGTTGCCTTCTTTGGCTTTGTGACTGGGGCCTCCACTATATTACCAGCAGCATCCACCCAGCCCTTTCCTTCGACATGTTCGGCCACGCTCTTCGCTGTAGATGGCATCGTACTTGATCTTAGAAATGACGCATGCTTCGTTGTTTTCGAGAACTCGTGAACGACCACTTCCTTAGTCTGCTTTCGTTTCTTCTGCTCAGCTTTCAACCCTGACCCGTCCTCGGTAAAGGCTGCTTTATTCGCAGGCAAAGTAGTTCTGAACAACATTTCTGGACCGGAGGTGTATTTAGACTTTGAAACATCCTTCTTGCCTTTTGACTTTTTAGTCAATTTCTTCATCGCTACCGGATCTGTCCATCCTCTCTTCACTTTACGGTCTCGAAGCTCGATACCTGGCAAAGTGTCGGTGTCTCGTTTCCGCTTCTTCGAAAGCTTCTCACGATGCTCCTTTTCGACAATTGGCACATCTTTGTCTTCGTCTATAACTCTCTGTTTCGACGGCCGCGCGTCCTCAATCTTTACTTTTGCTCCCTTCAGGATTGATCCATTCAGCTTCTTTTTGATCTTCTGCGCCTCCATGCTAGGCAAATCGACAAAACCGAATTCTTTCTCTGGAAAAGTTTGTAGCGAGTGGTAGGAGATATTACGTGCGGCAGTAAGCACTGCGGGAGGTAAGATTGAAGGCAGTAGGGTGGGGTTGAGTGGGGTGATATGTAGTCGTGTATATTTAGAATCAAGCTCCTCGGTCTTGGAGGGATGGACATCTGAGGCCCCTACGGCCATGATTCAAGCATAGACCGGTATTGTCATTGGTTGTCGAGCATCCTTTTCGGGATGTCATGCATGCTCCGGAGTTTAAGCCTGAGCGCTTGCTAGACATTTTCTTCTCGCTTGTGATTTCACCAAGAAAGCTTAGGTTAACTATCACGTGCACCCGTGAAATACACTCTGCAGCACAGAGGACCGGAGATATGTTTATAATTTAGATTCAATTGGAGATATCATAATTACTAATACACAGCTCGAAGGCGTCCCACCATCCCTTGTAACGCCAGCGCTCCCAAATTTCAATGTTGGCCTAATTCTCCCTATTCCTGACGTTCCCTAACTGATCCTCCCGAGGCCCGATACCATACATCTCTTCCCCAGCGTGTTAAGCGCTCCATTGCCAGAGTTGGGCTATCAATTGCTGGCCTCACGTCAAGGTAGAAGACTGGTTCTCCGGTAGGCTCCTCAGGGCCTTCGTAATAATCGATGACATATCGTATCTCCTTTACTGTGTCGCCTGTCTTTCGTTGAACGAACCAATCGTGTCGATCGAAAGGAGGTTCAGTCCTATTACACTTAGCATCAGCTCTCTAGGAAAGATATTAGAAACATTTGACTTACTTGAACATGGCAGGGTATATCCAACCCATGATCTGAACCATTGTTGCCTTCGGAGTCATGTCCTTTGGTCTACCCTGAAATCTAATTAATTTAGGATCCGCCGCATCCGCTACAGATTCATCAATGCCAGCTTCGCCTCTCTCGCACCTCTTCCATCCCTCCCCTAAACCCTGGCTAAATAGGCCTTCCCACACTCGGATCTCCCTCCACGCGCCTTCATTCAAGAAATTGTGTACGAAAACCATAGAGGTAACATGTTCTGGATCTGTATCGTGATATCCTTTACGCAAGAGAGCGTTATACATCTGCTGCGGCGAGGGATACTCCCAGTTTCCTTCCCCCGAGCCTTTTGGAATTGAAGACGGTTCTCGCTCGGTATCGAGGGCAATCTTTTGCCTCGCCGCTCTTTCTTGCGAGAGATCTGAGAACATATAATTGAGAGGGTTATATTTCGAGAGGCTATGGGATGCGCTGCCGGTCGCTTTGGCAGATCTCGAGCCGTCTCCAGGCGTATACGGACAGGCTGCATCTGGCGCCTTTGGAGGTGGCATCATCGCACTGGCGCCTTTCTGGTGCATTGGACATTCTGGCTGGAATATTATTAGAAGTACACCGCCTGTGAGCACAAGTTTGATACTTACTGGAGGCGCAAGACCACTATCTCGGGGCATGGGATGAGGTGGCTTTGCCAATGCAGGCGCCGCAACTGGGTCGGCCCAGAACCATCCCATTCTGAAACTCAATTAGCAAGGCTTGCAGAAATCTGTAAAGGAAACTTTTGCGCAAGTCTTCTTGCTGGAGGGAGAACTATAAGGCGAGGCTGAAGTTTATCTTCGCGTCATGAGAGGGAGGCGACTAGAAGAGAAAGCTGGCCAAAGAAATTCTGCCGTCCGTCTCCGATGCAGTCCGATCACCCTTTACTTTGTGACGAACCCCGGGTAATTCCTCAGCATCAAGAAAAGAGTAGGTCATTACTTTGGAACTTTGCATGCTGGGACTTTCTGGATGTATTATGACAAATTTGTTAAAATTCGAAGGGATTCGAGATTATCATGTCAAGAATGCAATTGCATGGCATCAACTCGGAAATCACATGCCTAAGAGCCTAAGGCTCTAATAAAAAGTTGCCTGACGTCACATGGAATTCTCGGGACATTAACTTGCAACTCAACGAATCCTCGAGTATGGTACTAGAGGAACAAGAAGGCCAACACCTCAATGGTGCACCGATAGCACCGCATCTTGCAGACAGTGGCGAAGCCTTATCCCGAGACGATGAGGCCTGTCTTAGCATTCAGCAGACTATGTCTTCGTTCAAGCCTACCGCGATTAAGACCGTCAAATTGTCACATTCGAAGCTTCCGAACGACATTTCCGCGTCAAGCCGGCAGTAATTTTGTCTTTCCTCGAAGACCACCAAAAAGAACACATATATTATGGGCGGCGACAGCTCTAAGCCCTGCAGTCTTTGTGCAGCTCTCCGAGAAAGACAACCATGGCACTGAACATACCGCTGAGACGCGAATGCTGGCAGCGTCAAGGGAAGAGATCGCAAAGAAGTTATCAGATGACGACCATGGGTTCTCTAGATTTCGGCACAGAGTCGTTTTGTTTCTAGATGTATATATGTGGGAGCCTATTTGCACTTGCTTAAGATTCCTCCAATTAGTCTTCATCTTTGTCCCTGTTATCCTTACAGTGCCTGCAATATGGCTGGGACCACGACAAAAAGACCGCGACAATGAGAGGTCGGGGACGCTCTGGTGGTATTGGTTCCTTGTTAATTCCATGGAGCGGGCTGGACCCGCTTTTATAAAAGTTTGATTTTCTCCCTTGCTACTTGTTTCCATACGCTGACTGTCAATACCTTAGCTGGGACAATGGGCTGCCTCAAGATCAGATATCTTTCCTACCGAGATGTGTGACATCATGTCACAGCTACACTCAAATGCGCCAGCACATTCACTAAAAGAAACAGAGCGTATTATACGGCGTGCATTTGATGGAAGGGATTTCGATGACATATTTGACGAATTTGATGAGAAACCATTAGGCGTCGGAGCTATTGCTCAAGTGTACAGAGCCAAATTGAAGCCTGACTTAGCTGTGCCAGGGGATCCAGATCTAGCAGAGAAGCCACGGAACCTTCGCCAAAATGTCAGAAAGAATGTCGATACCTTGATCAAGAGCACGCCACAACGTGTGCCCTCTTCGTATGTGGCAATCAAGGTCCTTCATCCTGGCGTAGAAAGAGTGGTTCGACGAGATTTGAGGATCATGGGTTTCTTCGCCATGGTATTGAATACTATTCCTACGATCGAGTGGCTCTCTTTGCCAGATGAAGTTGAACAGTTCGGGGAGATGATGCGCTTGCAGCTTGATCTCAGAATCGAGGCGGCAAATCTAACTAGGTTCCGGAAGAATTTCAAGCCCAGGACAACTGCATGGTTCCCCTACCCATACCCAGAATACACAACGCGGCAAGTGCTCGTTGAAGAATTCGCACATGGCATCCCATTATCAGATTTCATAGAAAACGGCGGCGGCATATTCCAACAAGAAATTGCCGACGAAGGTCTCGACGCCTTCCTTCGAATGCTCCTCATAGACAATTTCGTCCACGCCGACCTCCACCCAGGTAACATAATGGTACGCTTCTACCAATCCGAAAAGCCTCACCTCCCATTCAGTCAACACAAAGACGACGACCCCAACGGCCTCCCGGACGTAACCGAACAAGTGCTCGAACGCCTCCGCCCCTACCGCCGCAAGAAAGACATTAATGCCTGGGAAGACGAACTTCTAAAGATAGACCGCGAAGGCTTCCGCCCCCAACTAATCTTCATCGACACTGGCCTCGTAACCGAATTAAACGCCACGAACCGGCGCAACTTCCTCGACCTCTTCAAAGCAATCGCCGAGTTCGACGGCTACAAAGCCGGCCACCTGATGTGCGAGCGCTGTCGCCAACCCGACGCCGTCATGGACGAGGAGATCTTCGCTCTTAAAATGCAACACTTGGTCCTCGGTGTCAAGTCCCGCACTCTAGCGCTCGGAAACATGAAGATAGGTGATATCCTGAATGAAGTCCTCTCCATAGTACGAATACATCACGTGCGCATGGAAGGCGATTTCGTAAATGTCGTTATTAGCATCTTACTTCTCGAAGGTATCGGCCGCAGCTTGAATCCGAACATAGACCTGTTGTCCAGTGCGCTGCCTATTCTTAGACAGCTGGGAGCCCAGAGTGGAGGCGGGATGTTGAGACAGGGTGACTTTTCGATGTTGAAGGTTTGGGCGGGGCTGGAGGCGAGGAAGTTTTTGCAGGCTAGTATTGAGGATGTGAGTTCTTTACCCTCCTTCCCCCCCCGTATCATGCCTGTCTGCGGTTCTCTTAGGATGATAGACATGAATGGCTTTTTGATATGGGTTGCTAATTAGTGTTATGAATAGGTCGAGCGCTGTGTAAAATACGATTTGTTAAGTCCGAATGTATAGAATAGGAAGGAGGTGTGGGATATTGGATTCGATTAAGACAGGCGTTTTGAGAAGGGTCATATGTAAAAGCCTCCATTGATAGAAGAGTATCGGGTCATATATACTGTAAGACAGAGTCGGTATGTAGGATAATTCATTCTCAATTGTCTCTGGTCTATGAAATATACTCACAAAGTACAATTCAATCAGTTTATAGACGTCATAACTACTGGTTATTGCTTCTTAGCGTTTGATAATCTAAGTTCATTCTGATCATCTTCTATCCAATCCAGTCAGTGCTTGAATTCTGAATGTCAAGTGGCGTCTCACCACACACATGCTTCAGCATACAATTCACCTAGCAGTTCACCATGTTAGTCTATGTACTGTACTTGTCAGTACTGCATAAATTCCTGTATGATGTGCTTCTGGCAGCAGCGGCGTCAGACTCTGAGCATAGCAAACCCATCCTCGTGTTTCATTTTACCTTTGCTGTCTTGCACGTGGGCCGGCATGAAAGGCGATGGAAGGGTATGCGAGCTTTTCCTCTATTGAGCTCCTCTGGAGAGAGGCTCTTCGGAGCCGGCCAATCCAGAGCCATTTCAAGGCTTAACCCAATGCCTTTGGCCTTCATGATAATGACGTTCCAGAGCTTCATCGCTAATCTTTAAGCGTCCTGGATGCGTGGAGCTTTTGCTACAAGTACCGGAGCTGCAGCCGAGGGCGTTACCGACCTTGAATGGGTCCCCAAGGCGAGGAGAGGCGTTTAGATGAAGTAGATTGGTACTATTTAGTTTTATATGAGACTCTGAGCCTTAGCTTTGGAGAATTTCGTTGTTGTTCAGGTATTGTCGCTGGAGCATCCGGCTTGCCAACCTTGACTAGGGATGCGTGTGGATCTTTAGAACCATTACCTTCCTGGGCATCAATTCCGGTTTCATAAAGGCATTTGCCGTCATCAGAGAATTGTGCGTTCATGTCAGGCAAAGGTGAGATCCAGTCACACGTAAATTGTCGTGATGGAAGAGGTGGAAAGGAGACGACATTCGGACCGAATGTGATCGATGGGAAGAATTTCATTCGCCAACCATTATTGATGATTGTGCATCTGCTCCTGGCGTATCCGAGTGAGATTGCGTTGGAAAGACTCCCAGCACTTTTGCCATTTCTTGTGTTGGCTCTTTGAACACGCACTGGAATACTCGGCTGGTAGGCGAGTTATCATCTTCGTCATTGCTTTTCCGCTGGCACTTTGCAGAGATAGCGCCTGTGGCAAATTGGCTTCTGGACCTGTTGGAGATGACTGTCCTAGTAGCCATGCCGTACTTGAGTCGTCTATAACTTCGTGTCGATCTTCAGATGATGAACTTGTCTTGGAAGACGTGCTTTGGCTTCTATGCGATCCGGTATCTTCCCATATGACTTCCGGAACGTTCTTGATTGATAGCGCCTGGGACAGCTTCCTTACACTATCAATTTTTTGGACCAAGGCTTCGTGAATCTTTGAATGAGACACGAGGAAAGTTTGATGTCTGACGTCTGCAATTGTCGTGGTAAGACCAGCAGGAATGCCTGACTGTGGAAATACTCCTCACCCTATAACGCTAGGCTTGCGAGGACCTAACCCACTGCGGTCGGGAGGATCTATTGTCGTCTTTCCGATATCGAAACCGGAATAAATCAAATTTGTGGTGAAATCAATATCACCGGTAGTTATGAGATATGTTGATACGGGTCGCCGCGTGTCCCGGTCGGGGCTGAAGTGAGGCCAGAGAAAAACCACCTTCCTTTTCACAAACAAATCATCATTTAAGGTAAATGTAGACTATTAGAAAGGTCAAAAGAAGCCAAACACCGTTCATCCATAACAAGTGAAGACATCATCAGAAATCCGAACTACTAACATAACGCAAGCTCTAAATAGCCCTATCCCAGTATCAGTGACTCTCCTACCGGCATAGATCTCTAGAATAATTGAACAGATCGATACTAGTTAATCACCGCACCATCCCCGTC
>Ga0335072_10009588_pt1 | contig 13957 bp, 16 predicted proteins | sample Lox_Sample_21_FD_206725 | JGI IMG/M metagenome (GOLD analysis project Ga0335072, IMG submission 206725) | Soil microbial communities from Loxahatchee National Wildlife Refuge, Florida, United States - Lox_Sample_2.1 | ecosystem: Environmental > Terrestrial > Soil > Wetlands | place: USA...
TGCTAGCAGCATTAAGTGCTATTCGTTGTAGGACGCGCTGCTAAGAGCATATGTTTGTAAGAAAGAAACTTAAGAAGCTAAGTCTTAATCTGTTGTCGTTGAGAGGTACGTAGCTTAACATAACTAGATCTGCTGCGTGCTTTCTAAGGAGTTAGCTAGTGGTCCTTTACGTATTAAATCTAACGTTCTATAGCCTTAAGCTTTTCACAGTCTAGGGGTAAGGAATGTAAAATAAAAGAGCTGTATTAATTGCTATTTGGTTATTGCGCGACGTTTTAGTATTGTAAGTGTGAGTGTGAGTGTGTAAAGGGGTAAGGTTCTCTGGTCGGGGTCTATTTTGAGAGTCCTAGGACCGTGTAGAAGCTTGAGAAGGTGTCTCTGGGATTACAGACTGAAAGCGACGTTGCCAAGGAGTATTAAGAATAGTTTTCAAGTCCATTGTGTCTGAATAGCTTCAATTGCAATGTATTTTGTACAGTAGAATTCTGTCGGTTATATTAGCTAAGGTCTCCTAATTGGTGGTGTGATTGTTAAAGTGGCATGATGGTGGCGCGCTAACAAGTGATCCGGGGGGGTAGTAGATAACGAGACATTTGCTGACGCAACTGCTCAAAGTAAGGCTAGTAAAGAAGGCAGAAACGGATGAATATAAGATAAAGAGCCGTGGAGATTAATGTTTTGCGTGTCTGTGGTCTCTATGGCACGTGATACTAACGAACTGTTGCCTTGTCGCCTTATTTTTACCCCAGCTCTCGAGAAGTCGGCTAGCTATAATAGGCCTGGTGTAACACAAGCCTTTTAACATTGTAGCTGACCAGAAATTTCAACAGTATTCAAGACTGCACTGTATCTAAGGAAAGTACAAAGTGGATGACACAATTCAAGGAGCCAGAATGTGCCCATGGTTTCCCGATTAGGTGGTGTAGTTTCTGGAGTAATCTTAACTTGCCAACGAAATCTGCCGAATATCTGCTAATCCTCAGGCAGAACTCCACATTTCACGTGTGACGCCCCTAGAGCAGGGGAAGTAAGCTAATGCAGGGTCTAACTTCAGGCTAGCCATAATGGTGCTAGTGTGGCTAGAAAAGTGGGTCAACATAAAATCATTGAGTGTTCGGAGCTGAAGTCGATTTCGAATTTTACTGTAAATAAAGATCAATTTGCAATTATTTATAATATTAAAATCATATATTATCTGCTGGCTGAACTAAGATCCAAACTATTCAAGATGTATAGATGTCGAGGGATTACATTTCACAGCCATATTTGTTTACTTGAATTAGGGGTTTCAAAAAGATAAAGACGTCACATTGGTATATGAGATAGGTACGATTAAAATGGCGACAATTCGCTAGGCTACAATAACGCACCTACGCTATTGGAAGTGAATTTGCTGACTAATTAGCCGATACCGGAAGCGAACCAATTATATAAGAGATCAAACTTACCACTATTTACCTTGGAAAAATTAGAGGATTGGGTTAAAACTAAAGCGTTGAGATTATGGTATTTTAATTGGCTCGCTTATTATACTCGCCGAATTTATATTTCGAATTATCGCCTTTTTAATCATACCTATATAAATACGCAGAGACGCCAAATATAAACAGTGAAAGTATATACCAATCATTACCCTATTACCAGCAAGCCAAGAGTTACCCCTCTTCAAACTCTGGTCATCACCATCATGATCATGAGAAGGCCCACCATCTCCTAAGAGGAGACCAACACAGCAGTAGAGACAAGTCCTTCAAATCTCAGGTTGCTGTTTGAAATTCGGTTTAGGCCTCTACAACATCTTTATAACAATGTGCACCATTTATTAGTACAATTACAATACTTGTAAGCATCGTGAGCTTGCTTCTTGTGACCTTGATCGACACCCTTAAATAGTCAAGCTGCGTACCAGCGGTTGGAAGTGCATTAAGTTCGACTACAATCTACTCTTTACAAAGCCAGGCTACTATTTCGCTTGCTCATCTGGGTTCTCATCTTACCTCTGATATATTTCAATGCGTATCGCTTTGATCAGAGTGCTCTTTTGTTCTCCAAAACCGGGCTGTTTCTTTTCAGTCACATGTCTACAGGGAGTATCCTAAGCTGAGGGACCTTGTATTGAACAATTCCAATTCCTAAGATAGCTATAAACAATGCTCGAACCAACCTTCAAACTCTACGCAATCCGGTACGAAGACGGAGCTCTACAAAGGTGATGCATAAGCAGTCAGAGAGAGCTGGAGGCATATAAAAGGACGGCAATAGACTCTAGCGAAAGTGAGGGCTCGAGGTCCGACGACGAGGAGAAGATAGAGTGTGACGAACAGGAGAATGTGAAGTTTGAAGGGGATGAGCTTCGTTGTTTGATGACTTAGATGAAACCTAGTCGAGAGAAGAGAAAGAAGAATCAAAGGATTTGGAAACCGGTTACTTACAAATGTCGAGTGTGTGATAGGGGTTAGATACCTTGAGAGGCGAATGCAAAGAGTGTTTAGAGGAGCAATGTTGGGATTGGCTTGATGAACTTCCGCCAGAGGACTATGGTATTATGGTAAGCATTCCCAGACCGGAATTACTCATCTTGTATTAACTTCAAAAGGTTCCTTACAATTTCAGAGTCACTTCAATATCTACAGCGCCCTGAGCGAGCCATGGCAAGATGAATTCATTCCCGATGTTTTGGCTAAGCTACATCAATATGGACATACCTCTGATTTTGTAGCCGAGCTCCTGACATTGCTGGACGATATCAACCACGGCTGGTACCAGGTTAGCGGTGAGCTCGACGATTTTCAGCGTCTGCTGTTCTCGTATACTAAACATCATTTTTAGGGAAATAAATCTAGCCCGATCTCTGTCGTGGTTGGCTTCCATACGCCCTCCTTTTGGCTAGCCGCTTGTCCTTAGCCATGCGAGCACCTAAAACAATGTCTACTTTTGGCGGCACACTAAATCCAAAGCTTTTCGCAACTGCCGCAAGATCAAGCTTCTGTACATCGAAAACGGTTCTTAAGCTATGTGCCGCATAAGCAGCAAGGTAGCTTCGGAAGCCTTCCTTGGCAGTGCGATTTAGATAGTAGTTGGATGCGATCAACTTCTCTAGCTGAGCTTGGATGTTGATGAGCTTCGGAAGGTTGTACTCAACAAGCGGAACCCGCGCATTCGTCAAATATTGCACGAACCCCACTTCTGATGGATGAAGGACGAGGAAAGACTTCCCTTTCCCATTGGTCCCTCGTGCCGTGCGACCAACGCGATGGATATAGCTACGCGGCTCGTCAGGCGCATCAAACTGAATAATCCAGTCAACTGCGGGGATCTAAATAAAGGTTAGTAGACGCACGCTAATACTGATAATCAAAAAATAAAAATAAACTAACATCAAGCCCACGAGCAGCAACGTCAGTGCATATGAGGACGCCCTGTGTGGCGTTCACAAAGCTGAAAAAATTGGCCGTCCGTTTTTGTTGCTTCTGTTGACCATGCAAAGCCAAGACCGGAAGGTCGATATAATTAAGCAGTTCTTCGTAGTACTTGACGCAATTGCAGCTTGAAACAAAGACGATGATCTTCTTTTTCTTTGCTAGATGTTTTTTCAAGACGGTAAACAAAAGACGGAAGCGCAAATCAGACGGACACACAATATAGCCTTGCTCTAGGCCCTCGACTGTGCTGTGTTTCATCGCCTCTTCAACGTTGATGTATAAAGGGCCAGGTCGGAGAGATACTCGTGCGAGGTCTTCGACTTTTGTGGTTTGCGTAGCAGAGAATAGTGCAGTCTGCCTAGAATCGGGGAGGATTTTCACAATAGCCCTCATTTCGTCCTCAAAGCCTGCGTCCAGAATTCGATCTGCCTCGTCAATTACAAGCGTCCTAAGATTCTTGTAGACAAATCCCTTTGTATTTTGAAGGTGGTCGAGTAGACGACCAGGCGTAGCAATAAGTAAGTTGAGGCCAGTTGCGAGCTTGGTAGCTTCAGCAGATCTGTTTGCTCCGCCCATGATGATACCACACGTCTATAGAAGGGTTAGTATGCTAGCGACAACTATGAGCTCCGCGAGCGAAGAAATCATACCTGGGACTGGTGCGCCATAAGTTCTCTAGCCACCCCAAACATTTGCAAGGCAAGCTCTCTGGTCGGCGACACAATAAGAACGCCAGTGCCATTCCTAGGCTTGAAGCGCAACGAGTGTAGAAGCTCTACGGCTGGTATCAGAAACGCCAATGTCTTCCCTGAGCCCGTTTTCGCAGCACCAAGAACATCGCGTCCTGCAAGGATAGGTGGGATGGCTTTACGCTGAATCGGGGTCAGTTCCGTGAAACCCATCTCATTGATTGCTTGAGCCGTCTTCGGCGCAAGATCGAGCTCTGCGAACGTGACAGGATCTTTCGTGAGTGCGGAGAGGGGGTATTGGAGGTCGGCGAGCTCTACACGTCCGTCGGGGCCTGGAAGAGACGTAGAGACCATGGACGATGGGTCGGCAGTGGTAGGGCTCTCCCATTCCGTTGCTTCTTCTTCTTCATTGCTCCGCTTCCGTTTCTGAGACATGGTTGCTGCTTTGGAGGGGAACACAGATTATTGGTGGTGTGTTGTGGGTTGGTGTTGGTGCTGACGTTGTCCTCGATCTTGAAAGGCTGGAAAATCTGAAAATCTGAAAATCTGGAGAAGCATCAAAGATTCCAAGAAATGACGCTAACGTATTACTAAGCCCAAGACAGCTCAGAATTCTTTCGCACTTCGAGACATTGGGTCGAACAATTCATATCAACCAGAAGCAGCACTATGAACGTGCGACAAAAATTACTTTTAGTTTGGGGCAGCAGGAACTAGAAATAACCTTGAATCGGAGTACAGAGGTGTGCATCAAAAGTAATGTCATAGGCTAAGCAGGGGTACGCTATAACTTATATGGCCCTGTCTAGCTGCTTTTTAAAAGTGGTTGAGTCGGCTAAATCATCACGTGGTTTATATCGTCGGTTGGTGTCATTTTCGGATGACTAGCTTAGTTTGAAAGCTATTTAACTGCTGATAGTGAACGAATAACCAGTTATTCGTTTAGTTGACCTTTTGGCTCATGTGTTTTCGCTGGTCTATCAGCTCGCTTAAATAACATTGGTTCGTTACCGGTGGCGCTAGATATACCGTTTAATAAGGGTAACTCAAGCGTGTTTCTCTCCGTCGCTCAGTTACACAGTGTCGCGCACAGACCATTTCCTCGCGGAGGCAGGAGTTCTGATACAGGGGTTATTGTTGTACAAGAGCAAAGGACCAGCAGGCAGCGGGATCAAGATCAGGCCCGAATTTGGGAGGGAGTTGGTTAATGAGAATAGTGGACGAGATTTGACTTTCTTTGAAGCACTAGGTGGCATAGTAGAGGTACTTTCGATATATTGGGGTGATATGTATCTAGCAGGCTTCTGAAAATTATGTTTAATAGAACTTCTAGGGTGGTGCAGGACCAACGATTTATCTCTCGAAAAAGGAAATCCCAAAAAAATTCAGGACATGGATCTCCACAAGCGAATTGCCGCTCCCAGCTAGTCCTAATAGTTCCTTATAAAGTTTTTCATTTGGGGGTATGAACACCGAACTGCCCGGCTAATCGATTGCCAGGTAGAACCGGTGTCGTCCAAGGTACCCTTTGGGCAAGTCAAGCAAGGAATTTTGACTATTGATGCGTTGGTTGTGAATGCTTTAGATACAGAGGGGTTTCCAGACTTGGATCACGTTTATAGTATGATAAAATGTTATATATATGTATTTACTTATTTGTTACTGACTGTGAAGCATCTATTAAAGAGAAAAAGGCTTGTTGGCTCAACATTTGCATTCTGGACGAACGCCACTGTTTCGTCACTAGCCTTGTTCCCTGTGTACGAGACAACCAGTTAGCAGACCAGGATGGAGAAACAGATAAGCTGTGACCACAAGTGCCGAAAGCAGTTGTTGGCTATGCAATTATGTGGTGACTCGGGCGCCTCGGGACCACTGGAGGCTGGCCTGCAACGAACCTACTTATGTATAACCATTGCTTACAAGGCCAATGTTTAATTATACTAAGTGGTATGAAGAAGGAAATAATAAAAGCATTACTTTAAGTGACTCTCCAAAGCATCTAATTGCTAAGGGGAAATATTAGCCCCAATGCCCGCGTTTAGCAAGGCTTTGAATATTTCAGACTGTTCAAAGTAAGTCCGTACACATGCTCCTAGGAGGAGAATAGAGTCTCTCCATGCCAAATCGGCCTTGTGCAGAGGCAATTACTCACATAATGATAGTCGGAGACCACAAAGCATGTAAAAGAAAAGAAGCTGAACTCTAGCTCGACCGCGTGATCTGCTTACGGCTGGTGATTCAACAATTCGTCCGAGTATTTCGTCCTGTGCCCGTTCTGGAAGCAAAAGAATTGCTGACCCGAAATCTTTGGCAATGGATCTCTTCTCGTAGAGTTCAAAACATCGTGCATCGTGAATAAAGCGGCGAACTATAACTCGCTGTGCACCAGCACCTGACTCGAAGTTGTTCAACAGATGCAGGATATACTTGAAAGTCAACACGTAGCCGCTCTCCTGGAAAGTAGCCGCGATACCTTCACGAATCACGTTTCCGCCCTCAATGTTCATCATAAGCTCCTTAACTATCTGGTGGATGAACTGAACCTGTCCTATTTTGGGCTCCGTAACGCTGAGTTCAGAGTCACCAAGTGCAAGAGCTTCAAGTAGTCCAGCTGATTGACAATACAAACGACTTTGCATTTGATTTATAGGTAATCTTTCCATTTCTGAATATGGTTCTCTGCAAGTTGATAAGAATAGTGCTGCGGAGAGAAAAGTCGTATAGAGAAAAGGGTTCCCCGAAACACATTGCGATTTGAAACATCACATAAGCTTCCTCTTTGGTAAATTTGGCTATGTTTCTATGATTTATGTGAAGAAATCCTCGAGTTTCGTGAAAGTAACCAATAGTAGAGGAATGTGCATCGACGATCTTAACGCCTTTTGTATCATCCTCCTCGCGGAATGAGTACACCTTTATTCGCCTAGTGGAAAGAATTTGTCTAAAGCTTCTTGAAATACACTCTAGGGTCTCCGAGTCAGTTTCTAGGTCCCGAAGTATCTAGACGTTGGGGTTTTTCAGGAAGATTTTCGACAGCTTAAAGGCTATTGTTCCTGAAGACGCAATACTCGAGCCCTGATGCGGAGTGCCAAGAAACATCACACCCTTTGTCGCAGGAAAAATCTCGTTGAAGAAAGTGTCTTCATTTCTTAATGGGTTTAAAGCGTCTTTGATCACAATGCCGCCAAGGCTGTGAGCGATGAATATAATGGGCTTTGTTTTCTCTCCTTCAGTTCTTCGAATCATAGTTAGATCAGACAACAGGGTCTCGGCACGATTGAAGATCGATGATTTGGATGCTGCTGACAGGATTTTATTTGGACGTCGTAGGCCCAAGTGAGAATCCAGGCTATTGGGGAAACTTTCGGAAGAATATTTCAAGACTAGAACACCTTATGAAACAGTTCCCTTGGGCATTTGCAGAGCTTTTTTGCTGGGTGGTTCCTCGTACACCTAAATTTCCAGCGTGCAGTGCGCTGGAGCATCCCCGTCGGTGGCGCAATAAAGCGAATGTATGGAAATCCCTACGAGGCGAAAATCCCTTGTGTTACGAACCTTTCCCTCTAATCCACTAAAATCTCAGCACAGAACAATATTACTCCATTCCTGACTCTCTTATCCTATCTTCTATATCTTCTAATTCTTTATCAAGTGATGTCTTTGCGATAACTCATGCAAGTGTTGCTTTGAACGCTGTCTATCCTAAACTGCTTTAGCCCTACTTCATTTATATCACGCCTCTTTTGCACATTAACAATGTCCTCATAGCTCAAGACTCTTGCACTACTAATTATGGCTGTTTGGAATTGATTTAGGGTAGCTTTTGCATTGTTTACTTAAAGAACAGTAATAAGAGTCGCAACTTTAATACTGACCGACTATGCTGACCGATTTTAGCCTAAGGCAGTTTGAGCATGAGCAACCTCGCTCTTTTACTTGACAGTTAAGGAAAGTACGCTAAAGCGGAGATCATAAACCGCCAGACGCTCGAGCTCAAGGAAGAGGTGCTCGGCAAGATACACCCAGAGACGCTCACGACCATGAGCAACATTGCTGGAGTGCTTAATAGATGTTAAGCCCGTTGGCTTCAAATTTCCTGACCCATAGCGCTCAGTTCCTTGACCGCGTCTAGCTCGGCTAGGAGGCCCTCAAACTTGGATTTTGCTAATTTCCAAGCCACCACACCTAAGGGAAGCCGAAGCGGGATACGCTCGCCACGGCTGGCAATGGTGAAAATAGTCTCTGCTACAGCAGAAGGTTCGATGCCGACGCCAGACTTGATGCCTTTATTTACATAGGCCTCGAGTTTTCGAGACGGCATGTCATCCGCTGCATAAGCCGGATGCGGCTTTGTGTGGGCTTTGCTATGGCCCTCGAAGTTGGTCTTGACACTGCTAGGCTCTACTATACAGAAGTGGACTGTTAAGGCGAGCAGAGAATTAGTTACAACCGTTTCCTTAACAAATTTGAAGACGAATATGATAGCATAAGGTGAAAGGTGGAAACTTACTATTCCAGTCTGGGTGCATCTCCCTTGCTACAGATTCGGAAAAGCCTTCAACGGCAAATTTGCTGGCGTGGTAGTAGGCGTGGCCGGGAAACGCGCACAGCCCAGCGACTGACGAGATGTTGAAAATCAGCCCGCCTCGATGGTCTTTGGCCTGACGCATGACCTCAATGGCACGCACCGTGACTCGCGCAGTGCCGAAGAACAGCGTCTCCATCTCTTGATGTATCTCTTCCTCTGTTGCAGCCTCGGTGTCGCCCGAGAGGGAGTAGCCAGCGTTATTGACCACGACATCGAGATGGAAGTCCTTGCCGAAGTGCTTCGCAGCAGTGGCGAAGGCGGCGTCGACCGAATCGACCGAGGTCACGTCCATGGCAAGCTTGAGGATGTTGGGGTTTGCATCAGGGAGGTAAGAGAGGCTGGAAGGGTTGCGAGCCGTGGCAATCAGGCGCTGGTTTGGCTTGCTCGAGACCAAGTTGGCAATCTCGCGACCTATGCCCGACGAGCAACCGGTAACTTTTTCAAAATACGAGACTTAGTTATTTGCTGCATGTCAGCTTAAAACCACGAAGAGAAACTCACTCAACCAGGCGGCATCGGGCGGTAGTTCGTATGGTTTGGTGTTGATTGGATTCATCTTAACATAGAGTTGCGCCTTCAAATAGCTCTTGGGCACCGACAAGCGTGTTACCTCTGTTCTAGCTGAGGTCAAGACAATCAATGTCTGTCGAATGGCAATGACTTATTTACCGTGGGACGAGTCAGGAGTCTTATATTATTCTGCTCTTTGCCTCGTCTAATTTGGCACCTAGTATTTCACGACTTGGGGAAGACGCTTGATGCCTCCATTCGCGGTAGTGGCCTCACGACCAAGCCCACTTAGTTCCCTCGACTACGAACTGAGCTGTGAGTAAGGGGGTTTGGGGCGGCGTGAGTCATGCGGCAGCGGCGTGAGTCGTGCGGCGTTTGCTATGCTAAAACTACCTTAGGCCAAAATCGGTTAGCATAGTCGGTTAGCATCAAAGTTACCACTCTTATTACGGCTAAGTCCACGTGCCCGCTAAGGGCTCAGTAATAAACTTCTCATGCCTTGGATAGATCGTTAGCTTCCCTATCCCTTAATAATGTTACCGCACTAGCAACTCTTGGCGATCGGGTAGCTTTTTTGTGCGCTAAAGACACCTGAAAAGTCGATCATGGGTTAAGGAGGTGTCGCGTGCACAAGATTGATTATTCTATTAAACAAAAAGGGGCAGAGCTAAGTACAGGCAAATTGGTCAAAGCGTCAACTTGCATGGGTCCTGCTGTGCAGGTGACAAAAAGGAAGGATGGTGTCATTTTCGGATGACTAGCTTGGTTTAAAAGCTATTTAACTGCTGATAGTAAACGAATATGACCTTTTGGCTCATGTGTTTTCGCTGGTCTATCAGCTCGCTTAAATAACAATGGGACGGGAGAAGGCAAGGGCGGTGGCCATGGGCACAAAAGTCACGACACAACAGCACGCGTGCTTAAAATCTCGAATCACCTTTCAACTATTATGATCCTCTAAGAGCTTTAATCATAATTCTGGCATAACAAGAACACAAATACGAGACAATTCAGATAATTAAATAGTAAATCCGTCTTCACGCTCGCCTGTGCCATATATCAGGTCACAATTCAATGCACGTGATTTGAACGCCTACGGAAGGGTGACTAATAAATTTTAGGGCCACGGCCACGGTTTCAACTATAATTTCCTCAAACGCGTTCTGAATCCTTACTTCGACACGTCCTCAATGGATTTCATCAGTGGGGGAGGTGATGGTGATATATACAAAGTAGGCCTAGAGAGGTTGTAAAGTTTCAGCACAACCGGGATGATCCTCAGCTTGCAATTTTGACAGCAGAAAACAACAAGAGAGAGAAACTCTTTTGTGAGATGATCGTAAATCACTCTAACGACCACCTCGTTCGAATCCTGAATCTTATGGCAATGGATGGGCTACACATGGAAGAGATGACAGGTAGAAGCCTGGAATCACAACTCGTTAATCACTCGCTTTTCATCTCTGGTTTCCAACAGATCTGCTGAATTGAGGACATTATGCGCGCAGTAATCCACCTATGGAATCTTGGATACATCCATGGTGATCTTCGACCTCCAAATATACTTTTCATCGATGAAGGCCTCCTTAAGTTATGTGACTTCGGAGGGACAGTGAAGATTGGAGCACTGCTGGCTGTTAGACATATTCCTTTTTGGGCTGGCCACTGCGAAGAAGCAGGCATTGAAAGCGAGCAATTCGCGCTTGCTTCGTTGTTCTACAACATAATTACAAGATCGGCACCCTTCTCGGACGCAGAGGCCTATGATATCTTCGATTTAATCGATGACGAGCAATTTCCCTCTATCTGTAGCGAAAATTTCAAGTGCTTCGAATGCTTGACACTCATTATCTAGAAGGGATGGAACTTAGAGTATAAGTTGATGGACGACCTCAAGATCAAGGTTTTTGCAGCCTATGAAGCAGTTCAAAGAACCATAAGCAATTAGTCCTAATGTGAGTCAAACTCATCTCAATAATAACCTCTTAAGAGATAGTCGACTAATGGAATATAGATGTAGAGACAATCAAGGCTTAAGTAGACCTTCAATGTATTATAAGGTTGAAATCTCCATAACATGCTTAGCTTGACTAGCAGAGATTGTTGACAAAGTGCCTCTATGGCTTATTTACTTGCTCTAGTTTCCCTAAATAGACACTCTGCCCTCTAATTTTATACAATAGTGCACCTGTAACGACCTCTTGCTCTGTCCTAGAAAGGCCCCCCTTCAATCTTCTTCCACGACCAGCCTTTCTTCTCCTTCAGATTAACCAGCCTCGTGTCGTCCTCCTGAGAAAGATATGTTTTACAATAGCTTCCAATGTTGCCCTCAGCGTCTCTTTAGCTTTGCCTTGCCCGCAGTATCAGTCTCCACTTGCTCGTTCTTATTCTTACGCAGCACGTGGAGTTGTGCTTTAGACTCATCCACCAACTCTCTCGCCCCTTCCATTTCAGTATTGTGGAGGGATAGAATGGATGTGCCGTCGGAGTGCACGATCGTTAGGACAGTAGGACAAGTCGGCGTAGGCTCTGGAAAGCAGGCAGCGATAGGTGGAAAACACACACAATCAATGAGCGTAGTGCTCTCAAGAAGTGGCCAGCACTGTAACGAACGTAGTATATTCCTAGAACTCAATGAAACTCATCGTCTTCGTCTGTTACTAGTTGTCTCCTAATGATGATGTTGGTAGCCTCGATCACACGCTGAATGCCAGGCCAGGTAGATACGGCACCGGTACTGTTGTCTATGCCTAATGACTGTAGGGTTAGGCTGAGGCTGGTGTATCCTGAATTATCGATGTCCAAAGCAGGCGTTAAGATGCTCAGCCAGTCTGAGCCTAGGCGTACCCTGCGCCACGGGACATCAGATATAGCTGGGAACTGGTATCCGCTCCCTGGGTAGGTGTACGCGCCTGCCTGGACTGTGGCGCTATACGACTCAGCTCCGGGCCACCAAGCCAAGTTGGATCCGTCAATATTTCCAACAGCCCACCGTCCATCGATGGAGCAAGTAACCAAAACTCCTGCTGTAGAAGAGTTTGGGTAGGGAATTTGAATGGTGAGAAATACACTCGAAAGACCTGATATACTCCCATCTTCATCAATAACGACGCCGACTGGTTTCGTTTTCAGGGGTTGGCAGCCAGATTGTCGCTATTCTCGACGAGTTGACGTAGGTGTCAAACGGAAGCGACGTCGACAGTGCGACGAAGGATATGCTTCCCCAAGAGGGTCCGTACTCTGGTTGGATTGGGTAACGTGCCTTTATTGTGTTAGTTATATCATGTGCTTCCAGTGGGATTTGGAGACGAAGAGCATACTAGAGGTTGAGAGGCTTCCGAGAATGAAGACATCGAGCTGTCAACCTCACAGTTAACACGAACAACAGGCACCTGGCTTTGAATGGTCGCAGTAGTTTCGAGAAATGACCGATCGCGGTACTTTGCGTATGACCCAAGCCCCTGAGCCATTGGTGCCTCGAATATGGCTAGGTTGTGCCACATGTCAGTCAAAAGGTCCGAATAAACACACGATGCCATATGCGCTGTGATTGCCAATGTATCTGTGTCATTGCCCAGTGGTGGTACTATTATGTTGATTTGTCGGTGGACAAGTCCCTCGGTGACATCAATGGTGTAGTTAGTCATTACCGAATTGCCAGCCTTTTAGAATCTGCGACAGTGGTAAGGAGCTGCTGGATAAGCAATTCCTGTTTTTCAGTGACAGTAACTCCGAATCACCAGTGCTTGCGTTGCAAAGTGAAGGCCCTGTTAAGAGCTGATTTGGCCACAATGTGTCGTCCGTTCCGATCATGAAGAAATGTAGCTCCTCCACCTGGCCAGTCAGTGAACTCTTGTGGTAACATTAACAAAGCGGAAGAGGGCCCGGCAAATAATGCTATAAGACTGCATACAAGGAGGAGTAAAATGATCTTGAAGCGTTTTGGTAGATTCGGAAGCCTCGCTTGCCCGAACCAGAAATCTGATGAACGCCAGAAAGAGAGTTCTTGGAAGCGACTTGGAGCTGAGACAAGGCCAAAGGGCAATCCTTCTGAACCTAAAAGTAACTCCCGCCTCAGAATATCCACGAGCATGGTGGTTAAAGATGCTATAATGAAGAGTTCCTAGTTTTTGGTTAGTGTCCAACCGGCTGACTCGTCAAAGATTTGAGGAACCCGGAACTCTCACGTATAGCTTGGCCGTGACTGCAGGCACTCTGTAGTTCGCATTCAGCTTTTATTTTAGAACTTCAGATGTAGCTGAATCATGAGCATTATCGTCTCGATCGAGCGTTGATTGGATGACCAGACGTTAGTGGATAGCATAGTCCTCTCGAAACTGTCACAATGCACCATTCTGGATTTACGATCTCGGGCAGCAGGCTCAGAGGGTTTTGATTGCAAGTAATTCTTCCGTTATGAGCAACTTGAGAAGGCAGTTGTCAGGCAACAAGAGCGCAACCAGATAACAGAGGGTTCCGTAGCACGTGCTTTGACGCGGCGCTTTAAGCCCTTCTTTATGAGGCACTGCGAGATAGTTGATATGCCACGCCCGCGATGGTGATGAACCATGACGTCTGACAGATCCTCATATTTCACGAAAGGCACCACAGCCCATCATAGATTATCTGTGGAGTACATTTCATCTATTCTTCTATGGCATCGACTGTCGACTACTCGCCTGCCCTCCCTCTATGGCTTTCATCCCAGTGCCAGAAAGCTGCAGCAGAAATTATTGGCACACACA
>Ga0335072_10009589_pt1 | contig 13957 bp, 11 predicted proteins | sample Lox_Sample_21_FD_206725 | JGI IMG/M metagenome (GOLD analysis project Ga0335072, IMG submission 206725) | Soil microbial communities from Loxahatchee National Wildlife Refuge, Florida, United States - Lox_Sample_2.1 | ecosystem: Environmental > Terrestrial > Soil > Wetlands | place: USA...
CGCCGATCACCCGCACCCGCACGGTCCGCGCCTCCCGGGGCCGCAGCGGGGCCGCCGGCCACGGCACGAGCACCGACGACGCGGACGCCACCAGGAAAACCTCGTCGCCGACCGCCAGCTCGTAGGCTGCCTGGTGCCAGCCCGGTTCGGCGGCGACCTGCCACGACAGCCGCGGTGCTGGCTCACCGATGCCGAGCGCCTCCCGGTGATGCTCGAACCGTACCGGCGAGAGCTCATCCACGCCGCTGTTCCTTGACCAGCGCGGCGTAGGCGGCGGCGCTCGGCTTGGGAGTCCGGGCGAAGGTCTTCCTGTCCACCGCGTGCAGCCCGAACTTCACCGCATAGCCGAAGATCCACTCGAAGTTGTCCATCAGGGTCCAGTGGTGATAGCCGAGCACCGGCACCCCGTCGGCGATCGCCGCGCGCAGCCCGGCGAGCGACGGCTCGATGAACGCCACCCGTACGCGGTCGTCGTCGGTCCGTATCCCGTGCTCGGTCACCAGTACCGGGACGCCGCAGGCGGCGTGCACGTAGCGGGCGCACTCGCCGAGCGAGCCCGGCTCGGGGTTGCCCATTAGCAGCCCGGCGGCCGGCGTTCCGTCAGCGTTGACGGCCCGCTCTGCGTCGTAGTAGACGCGCTCGTAGTTCTGGATGCCGATGTAGTCGTCCTCGCTCGCCAAGTCCAGCCAGCGCTGGTAGACCTCGGTCCGCTTGCGGTCGCGAAGGCTCGGGTCATCCCCGTATACCTGGTCATCGACGATCGCGAGGGAGAAGCCGACCGGCAGGTCGGGCCGCCGCGCCTTGATCGCGGCGCGGGCGGCGCGGTGCCCGGCGGTCATGCCGTCGCCCATCGCGTCCATCTCCCCGGGGAGTGCCACGTTGCCGGCGCGGTACCTGGGGACGCCGGCCGCCTCGCTGGCGGCGGCGAGGGTGGCGGCTTCCAGCACGCGGATCTCCGGCGGCAGCCCGGCCCAGGTCAGCATCCGCGGCAGGTCAGGCTCGTTGAGCGTGACGGCGACGGCGATCCGGTCGCCGAACGCGGCCATCACCCGGTCGCAGTAGCGGGCGAACAGTTCCGGTGCGGCCGGGTCGAGCCAGGCTGACCGCTTGGCGAACCAGTGCGGCGCGGTGAAGTGGTTGAACGTGACCACCGGAGCGAGGCCGCGTTCGAGGCAGTGGTCGGCGATCGCCGCGTAGTGGTCGAGGGCGGCGGCGGAGAACTCGCCCTCGGCCGGCTCGACCCGCGCCCACTCGACCGAGAAGCGGTAGGCGTTGAGGTTCATCGCCGCCGCCAGGCCGACGTCCTCGCGCCACAGTTCCCAGCCGTTACAGGCGCTGCCCGACGGCTCGCGGAACACCGTGGGCTCCACGTTCTCAAGGAACCAGGTGTCGCTGCCGGTGTTGCCGCCCTCGTTCTGGTGGCCGGCGCTGGCCACGCCCCACAGGAAGTCGTCGGGAAACTGCTGCAGCACAGAGATCTCCAGGTCGGTTGTGAAGGACATTTTTCAGAAGAACGGAGTCACGCTGCTCTGGTCGGCAACCGAAGTCCAGCGGCCCGGTCGGCGTGATGGCAGGCGGCCGTCCAGCCGGTCACCGGTGCCGGATCGATGGCTGTGCCGTCCGCACCGAAGGCGGCCGGGAGCAGCGGCGGCCGCTCGGTGCGGCAGACGTCGGTGGCGAGCGGGCACCGGGCGGCGAACGGGCAGCCGGCCGCCGGCGGCGGCGCCGCGCCTGCGGTGCCGACACCGAGGGCCTCGCGGGCGGCGCGGCGGCGGGCCTGCTCGGCTGGCTGCGGCACCGGGGCGGCCGCGGTCAGCGCGATGCTGTAGGGATGCCGGGGGTGCTGGGTTACCTCCTCGGTCTGGCCGGCTTCCATCACCTGGCCGCGGTAGAGCACGACGACCCGCTGGGCGAGGAACCGGACGACGCCGAGGTCGTGGGCGATGAACAGCAGCGCGAGCTGCCGGCTCGTCCGCAGGTCGGCGAGCAGGTTGAGCACCTGCGCCTGGGTGGACAGGTCGAGCGCGCTGACCGGCTCGTCGAGCACGATGACCTTGGGGTCGCAGACCAGGGCGCGGGCGATCGCGATCCGCTGCCGCTGCCCGCCGGAGAACTGCGCGGGGTAGCGGCCGGCGGCGTCGGCGGGCAGGCCGACCGCGGTCAGCGATTCGGTGACCCGCCGCCAGCGTTCTTCCTTGCGCACCCGGAGCACCTGGAGCGGCTCGATGAGCGTCTGCCCGATGGTCTGCGCCGGGTTGAGCGACGAGTAGGGGTCCTGGAACACCACGCGCAGGTCGACGGCCGCCACCCGGCGCTGCCGCAGCGACGTCCGGGTGATGTCGCTGCCGTGCAGCAGGACCTGCCCGGCGGCCGGCGGCTGGAGGCCGAGGATGGCCTTGCCGATCGTCGACTTACCCGAGCCTGACTCGCCCACCAGGCCGAGGGTCTCGCCAGGGGCGACGTCGAAGCTGACGTCGTCCACGGCGGGCGCTGCCTTGCCCGCTCGGCGGTAGCGGACGACCAGACCGCGGACAGACAGGGCGGGGACGGAGCTTGCGGGAGCGTTCATGAGGTGACTCCGGGCTGGAGTGGGCGCGGCACGGGCAGGTCGACCGGCGGCCGCGGTTCCTGCCGCGAGGACAGCGGGTGCACGCAGCGCACCGTGCCGGAAAGCACGGGGCCGGAGAGCACGGGGCCGGAGAGCACGGGGCCGGAGAGCACGGTGCCGGAAAGCACGGTGCCGGATGGCACGGTGCCGTGGCCGTGCGCCGGGGTGACGGGGACCGGCAGCGCGCAGGCCTCGGTCGCGAGCGGGCAGCGGCCGGCGAACCGGCAGCCGGAAGGCCAGTCAGCGGGAGCGGGCACGGTGCCGGGGATGGACGGCAGCCGACCCGGCACCGGCAGCCCCTCGGCTACGTGCGGGTTCGCCGCGAGCAGCGCCGCGGTGTAGGGGTGGACCGGCTGGCCGAGTACCTCGGCGACCGTCCCCGACTCCACGACCTGCCCGGCGTACATGACGGCCACGTCGTCGCACAGGTCGGCGACGACGCCGAGGTCGTGACTGACGATCAGGACCGACAGGCCGCGCGTCTCGACCAGCGAGCGCAGCAGGCTGAGGATCTCCGCCTGGACCGTCACGTCGAGCGCGGTGGTGGGCTCGTCGGCGATGAGCAGCCTCGGTGAGCCGGTCAGCGCGAGCGCGATGCACACCCGCTGGGCCATGCCGCCGGACAGCTGGTGCGGGTAGCTGCGCAGCACGCGCCGCGGATCGGTGATGCCGACCCGGCCAAGCAGCTCGGCGGCGATCCGCCGGGCCTCGGCCCGGCCGACCCTGTTTCGGCCATCACCGCGGAACCGTCGGATCGGCTGGGTGAGCTGGTAACCGATGCTGAACACCGGGTCGAGCGCGACCATCGGCTCCTGGGAGATCAGCGCGATCTCGCGGCCCCTGAGCGCCCGCAGTTCCTGCTCCGGCAGGCTCGCCAGGTCACGGCCGGCGAACCACACCGACCCGCCGGTGACCGCAACTCCGTCGGGCAGCAGCCCGGGCAGTGCGCGCGCGGTCATCGTCTTGCCGCAGCCCGATTCGCCGACCAGGCCGAGCACCTTCCCCGGGCGCAGCGCGAACGAGACGCCGGTGACCAGGTCGGGTCCTTCGTCGGCCGTGACCGTGAGGTCGCTGACGTCAAGCAGCACGTCCCCGGTCGGCGCCTGCGACACGTCTGCCGCCGCGCCTGCCGCGGCGGCGCTGGCGGGAGCGGGCCGGACGGGCCGGCGCTTCCTTCCGCGGGGGCCGGAGGCGCGTTCCCGTGTGCGCCCGGTGCCCACCCCGTCGGCGACGACGTTGGCGGCGATGACGGTGAGCGCGAGGACGACGCCGGTCGGCACCATCAGCCACGGGTCGGTGTAGACGTTCTGCGACGCGTCGGCGATCAGGCCGCCCCAGCTTGGGGAAGGCACCGACGGGCCGAAGCCCATGAACGCCAGACCCGCCTCGATGAGGACGCCGATCGCGAACAGCTGCGCCGCCTGCACCGCGATGGTGGTCGCCATGGCGGGGAGCACGTGCCGCAGGTTGACCCGCAGCGAGGACACGCCGTTCACCCGGGCGGCGTCGACATACAGCAGGGTGCGCACCGACTGCGCCTGGCCGAGGAAGATCCGGTACACCGGCGCGCTGAGCAGCACGCCGAGCACAGTCATGATCGCCCAAGGGTGCACGCCGACGGCTCCCACGAAGGCGAGCAGGATGACCATGGACGGCAGCGCGAGCAGCAGTTCGGCGAAACGGCTTGACCCGCGCTCCACCCAGCGGCCGTGCTCGGCGGCCACCAGGGCGAGCGGGATGCCGATGCCGAAGGCGACGACGACGGCCAGCAGCGCCGGGCCGACCGAGATCCAGCTGCCCGCCGCGATGCGGGTCAGCACGTCACGTCCGAGTTCGTCGGTGCCGAGCCAGTGGCTGGCCGACGGGCCGGCCAGCGTGTGCGCCGGGTCCTGGTCGTCGACCGGGTACGGCTCCCACAGCGGCGCGGTGAGCGAGGCGAGCAGGAGGAGTACGAGCCAGGCGGCGGAGACCACGCCGCCGGCGGTAAGCCGCACCCGCGGCCGGCGGCCGGCGGCGGGCTGTGCGCCTGGTTGTGCGGCTGGCTCGGCCGCGGCGGACAGCAGCGGGGACGTCATGCCGTACGCACCTTCGGGTCGAGAGCGGCCAGGACCAGGTCGAGCACCAGGTTCGTGATGACCACGACGACCGTGGCGATAACGACGACGCCCTGCACCGCGGGGAAGTCGCTGTTGCCGATCGCGTTGGACGCGGCCTGCCCGAGGCCGGGCAGCGCGAAGAGCTGCTCGATCACCACCGACCCGCCGAACAGCGCGATGAACTGGATGCCGAGCACCGAGACCACGGGCCCGCCGGCGAACCGCAGCGCGTGCACGTAGCGGATCCGCCATGGCGGCGTGCCCAGGGCCTGCAGTGTGCGGATGTGCTCCTGGCGCAGCGCCGTGACCATTCCGGTGCGGGTGGTCCGGGCGATGATCGCCGTGCCGGTGATCGTGAGGGTGATCACGGGCAGCGCCAGGCTCTGCAGGTACTGGCCGGGCGAGGCGCTGAACGTGACGTAGCCGGTGGCGGGCAGCAGGTGCCCCTTGATGGCGATCAGGTAGACCAGCAGGATGCCGATCCAGAACTGGGGCAGCGACAGCGCGAGGCCGCTGCCAGCGGTGATCACCCGGTCGAACGCGCCGCCGCGGACCGCGGCGGTGACCCCGATCGCCGCGCCGAAGATGCCGGACAGCAGCGTGGCGAACACCGCGATGGACGCGGTGACCGGGAGCCGGCTCATCAGGTCGGACCAGATGTCGTGCCCGTCGATGAGGGAGGTGCCGAGGTTGCCCCGCAGCGCGTGACCGAGCCAGGTCAGGTACTGGGTGACCAGCGGCTGGTTCCAGCCGAGGCGCTGGTTTTGCGCGGCCACCTGGGCGGGGGTGGCGCCGGCCCCGGCGGTGATCTCCCCCGGGCTGCTGCCCGAGGCGTGCACCAGCAGGAAGCTCACCACGCTCGCCGCCAGGACGGTGGCGACGGCGAAGGCAAGCCGGCGGGCGAGGTAGGTGAGCATGTCACGTCCTTTCAGGAGAGAGTCCGCCACGGGGCTCGCCCGGCGGCCGCGGGGTTTCCCCGGCGCGGCCGCCAGGCGGGCGGGCCGGGGTCAGCTCACCGGCCGCAGCGAGGTGAGCAGCGGGTAATCGTCCAGGCCGGGGAAGACCGGCGTGGTGACCTTCTTGGCGTTGTAGCCGACGTAGGCGTACTCCTCGGCGACCGGGATGACCCAGGCCTGGTTGACGAGGGCGTCGTTGAGCTTCTTCAGCGCCGCCGGGTAGGCCGAGCCTGACGCGTTGGAGGCCGCGCCGAGTGCGGTGCCGATCACCGGGTCCTGGGTGCGGTGCGGGTTGGCGAAGCCGCCGACGAGCACGCCGGCCGTGATGCCGATCTCGCTCGGCCAGGCGAGCGGGATGAAGCCCATCGGCTGGGTGTTGATCGCCGCGAACAGCTGCGCGGTGGAGGTGGTTTCGGTGATGTTCATCGTGACGCCGACCGCGGCGAACTCCTTCTGCAGGAACTCAAGCTGCGCCTCGTCGGTCGGGTCCGCCGTGATGGTGAACGAGAAGCCGTTCGGGTAGCCGGCCTGTGCGAGCAGTTGCTTGGCCTTGGCGTCGCTGAAGGCGTAGGTGCTGTCGAGCGACGGGTCGTAGCCGGGGGAGGCCTGCGGGAACGCGCTCGCCGTGGGGTCGCTGCCCTTGGCGAGGGCGGTCACGAACGCGGCGCGGTCGATGGCGTAGCTGAGCGCGAGCCGCACCAGCGTGCTGCCGAACGGCTTGGCGGTGACGCCGGTCTTGTCGAAGATCAGCAGCGTCAAGATCGTGCCGCCGTTCTTGACCAGCGACACGCCGTTGGACTGTGCCGTCGTCGCGGTGGTCGGGTCGATGATGGAGACGTCGGTCTGCCCGGAGATCTGGGCGTTTACCCGCGCGTCCTTATCCAGGTAGGCCTTGTAGACGATCGTCGTGAACGGGTAGGTCGCGGCGCTGCTGCCTGGCTTGCGGGTCACCGTGTAGCTGCTGCCCTTGACGGCCGTGCTCAGCTGGTACGGGCCGGAGCCGTCGGGGGCGGTGTCCAGGCTGGCCGGGTCGCTGATGCCCTGCTGCCCGACGATCATGCCCGGCTCGCCCGCGAGCTCGGTCTGGAAGGTTGCCTGCGGCGCGGCGAAGCTGAGCACGACGGTGCTGGCGTTCGGGGCCGCGACGTTGGTGATCTCGTCGGCGCCCCCCTTGGCGAACGCGCCATAGGATTGCAGCTTGCTGTTGTCGCGCCGGTCGAGGTTCTCCTTGACCAGCTGCGCGGTCAGCTTCGACCCGTCGCTGAACGTGACGCCGGACTTGAGCGTGAGCGTCATCTGGGTCTTCTTGGCGTTGTAGCTGTAGCTGGTGACCAGCTCCGGCGCGACGCCGCCGCTTGCCGTCTCGACGAACAGCGACTGGTACAGGGACTCGTAGAACAGGCGCTGTCCCGCCGCGTAAAGCAGCGGGTCGTAGCCCTGCGCCGCCGGGTCAGAGTCATAGCCGATGGTCAGCGTCTGGCCCGAAGTGCCGCCGCTCGCACTGCCGCCGCTCGCCGCGCCGCCGCATGCCGTAAGGGAGAGGGCGGCAACGGCCAGGGCGCCGACGCCGATGCGCTTGAAGTAGTTGCCGGTCATCGAGACCTCTCGGAGTGTGTCCGTGCCGGGGACTTTCACCCGGCTTGCCCAGAAGGATCGGTGGCGCGGCTCACATCGGTCAGGAATGATGCCATTGAATGGAACGCGATTGTGGTGACCGCCTCGAAGACGAGGGATCGTCGCGTTCCCGGGGATGGTGCCAGATGGTGACTGCGGCCGAGCCTGACAAGCGCATTCGCGGCAAGCGGCCGCCGGAGGGCGAGCCGGTCGTGGACCGGGCGCTCGCGCTGCTCGCCGCCTTCGACGCGAGCCGTCGTCAGCTGACTTTGCGCGAGTTGAGCAGGCGCAGCGGTATCCCGGTCAGCTCGACGCTGCGGCTGGCCGCCCGGCTGCTGGCCTGGGGCGCGCTTGAGCGGGACGAGCAAGGCCGCTACTCCATCGGCCTGCGGCTGCTCGAGGTCGCCGCCCTCGCCCCGCGCGGCCACGGCCTGCGGCAGGTCGCCCTGCCGTTCATGAGCGACCTCGCCGCGGTCACCCAGCAGCACGTTCAGCTAGCCGTGCGCGAGGGCCTTGAGGTCACCCTGGTGGAGCGGTTCTCGTCGCACCGGTCCATCCCCGTGCTCTACCGGGTCGGCGGCAAGATGCCGCTGCACTGCACCGGGATGGGGCTCGCCCTGCTGGCGTTCGCGCCGGTCGAGGTGCAGGAGGAGGTGCTCTCCCGCCCGCTGCACGGCGAGCCGGACAGGAACCTGATCCCGCCTGCGGTGATGCGGCGGACGCTCGCCGAGGTGCGCCGTGAGCGGCTGGCCATCTACCGTCGCCTGGACCCGGATCCGCTGGTGGCGGTCGCCGCCCCGATCTTCGGCGAGCACGAGGAGGCCGTCGCCGCGATCGGTGTGCTGCTGCCCGAGCGGGAGGCTCAACCGCGACGGCTCGGCTACGCGGTCCGCACGGCCGCGCAGAGCATCTCAAGGCAACTTGGCGCGCCAAGCGGCCTGGACGCGCGGCGCGCCGCCGGGCCGGGTCCCGGAGCGACGGCGTTGTCAGCGGTACCGCCACCCGGGGCCGCCGCGGCGCCGGCGGCGCCGCCGTAACAGTCCGCTGAATTAGACCGTTTCTTGAGCACTGCACCCTGGGTAGTGCCTGGTCAGCCGCGAGATCTCTCGCCCGAGCGCCGCTAATTCAGCAAACTCCTAGGCGTAAGCCGCGCGACTTCGGGGAGTCCAATTCAGCGGGCTCCCAGGCCGTCGCGGTCGCGGATGCTGTAGCCGCCGCCGTCGCGCGCAGCGTGCCCGCGATCAGGTCGAGCGCCGCGCTGACCGGGCCGATCGAGGCGGGCAGGTTCAAGAAGCCGTGCAGCATCGAGGCGACCATGACCTGCCGCACGTCGACCCCGGCGGCGCCGAGCGCCGCCGTGAACGCCTGGCCGGAGGGCCGCAGGTCGTCGTACTCGGCGTTGAGCACCAGCGTGGGGCACAGCCCGCGGAGGTCGGCGAGAATCGGAAAGGCGTAGCCGTCGGCGGTGCTGAGCGGGCCGCCGAGGTAGTTGACGTTGAGGAAGCTCGTCGCCTCCGGCGGGAACTGCAGCACGGCAGGTACCTCGCGCATCAGCGCGGCCTGGTCGGCCGGCAGCGGGGGCAGGATCGGGTGGGCGACGCCGTAGGCGAAGATCAGCTGGGCAGGCGGCTGCCCGTCGGTGTCGCGCAGCCGGAGCGCCGCGCCCGCGGCGAGGTTGGCCCCCGCGCTCGCCCCGCCGATCGAGATCCGCCCCGGGTCGACGCCGAGCGCTGCAGCGTTGTCCCGCGCCCAGCGGACCGCCGCCACCACGTCGTCGTGCGGCACCGGGTAGTGCACGCCGTCGTTGCACAGCCGGTAGTCGACGCTGACGACCACGGCGCCGGCCCGCCTGGCCAGCTCCCGTGAGGTCCAGTCCGCCTCGGGCATGTCCAGGTTCCCGGCGATGAAGGCACCGCCGTGCATCCAGACCAGGCACGGGCGCCGCCCAGTCGGCCCGCCGCCGACGGTGTCGTCGCCCTCGGTGTCGTCGGCCCGTACCGGCCCTGGGGCGTCAGGGTTTGCGGGCTCCGGGTCGTACACCCTGACCGGTACCGCGCCGTGCGGCCCGGGCACGGCGTCGGACCGGACGTTCACGTCCGGCGGCTGATAGCCGGGGTGGGACTCGAACTCGGCGCGCACTTGCGCATACTGCGGGTCCTCCATCAGCGCCTGCATCGAGGGCACGCCTTCGAGCAACGGGAAACGCGAGCTCATCGCGGAATGGATCGGCATGACGCGCAGTATGGCCGTGGCCGGCCCCGGCGGCCAAGCCCGTTTCATTCAATGACAGGTGCTGTTGCCGAGTTGCTAAGCGCCGACCGCCGTGACTGCTCCCTGACCTAACAGCACCGGCCGATAGCCGGCGCCGCTCGCGCCGGCCCGATGAAGACCAGCCGAGATGGCGGACCAAGATCTAGAACGCTGTACCTCGCGGCCACGCGAGAGGACAAGAGGCCCGTTCCGCGCCAGGAACCGGCCTCTTCCGCCCCGCAACCAGCCCCGCACTTCGGAACGACCGGGACGGGAATTAGCTCCGCAGTCAGTGCAGGACAGGGCCCGACGGACAGCCGCAGACAGGTCGGCCGACCCGACGTTCACCGCACGTATGTCCCCAGCGCCTGCCATCGTGCAGGCCAGAGAGCAGAACGGGCGTGCGGAAGACCAGAGACCGCGAGTATTGCCCGGGGTGAGTTCACGTCGCCGTTACGAGCTCGAATCGCATCCGCAACCGGGTGGCCGCATTGTCGAGACAGACAGGAGGGGGGAGCGCATGTCATTGTGGAGAATCCGGATCGCGATGTCAGACGATCGTCGCAGTCAGGAACTGCTCGAGGAAGCGCTCGCCGGGCAGCGAGTCTGTTCGCGGATGAAGTCCCCGCATGACAGCGAGATGACCGTGGATTTGATCATCGAGCTGGCAGACGTTACCGGTCTCAGCGCCTTGCTCGGCCGACTGCACGTGATCAGCCCGCAGGTGTTCGTGAGCAGCGCGGACCAGTCGTCTCCGCTGACCGCAGTGACAGCCGTGCCATTGGAGCGGCCGCAGCGGAATGTCACCCAGAAACGGCGAGTGCCTGCGCCAGCACGTCGCGCTTACTCCGAGTCATAGCGCAAGCCGCCGGAAAGGGCGGGAACGACTGCCGTTCCTGCCGCCAGGTATCTTGCCGCCGCCAGGGACGGTGGGTGCCAAGCGAATGCACGGTTTCAGTGCAGCGCTTTAACCGATGAGTGTTTCCTTGGGCGCACTACACAGAATTCGTTTCCTTCTGGGTCGGCAAGGACAGTCCAGGACTCGGCGCCGGTCACGGAGATGGGCCAAGGGTCCAGGGAGCACGGCCGCCAATTGCGCGCGCACGCGCTATCGCGCCGGGGCTCGGCCTCCCGCGGGAGTCAGCGAGCGCGCGAAGCCAGCCGACCGCGCCACGATCCCCGGCACGTCGCGGGCGCCGTCCCAGAAGTGGGAGGCGCCGGGTACCAGTTCGAGCGACACGGTCCCGCCTGCCTCGGTGAGGGCACGGGCGAACCTGATGCTCTGGTCGGCGGGCACCATCGCGTCGCTGTCGCCATGCAGCAGCAGCACGGGCGGCGCCGCGGCGTGCACGTGGCTGAGCGGGCTCGCCTCGCGGGCGAGGTCTGGCACCCGGGACGGCGGCGCGCCGAGGAACAGCGCTTCGCGCGACTCCGCGTCGTCGTCCTCCGGCCCGCGCAGCCCGGCCAGGTCGGTGACCGGAAACCAGGCCACCACCCCGTCGACGGCAGTCCCGGTGAGCGCGGCGAGCAAGGCGAGGTGCCCGCCGGCCGAATCGCCCCACAGCGCCACCGGTCCGGGGACGATCCCGTACCCGGGCAGCGCGGCCCGCACCCACGCGACGGCGGCGCGCACGTCGTCGACAGCGGCCGGGTAGCGTGCCTCGCCGCTGAGCCGGTAGTCGACGGCGGCGACGGCCATCCCCGCGGCGGCGAGCCCCGGGTAGAAGCCGCCGCCTAGCGCGGGCAAGGGGTGGCGGCGCGATCCCCGCCGCCACCCGCCCCCGTGCACGTGGACGACCACGGGCACCCCAGGCTGACCAGGCGTGTCCGTCCCGGCGCGGCCGGCCGGGCCGGGTGCGGCGAATCCGGTCGGCAGGTACAGGTCAAGCTCAAGCGGACGGAAACCCGGGATCTGCGTGTACTCGATGCCCCTGTGGACGGTTACGCCGGCCGCCCGCGTCGTCAGCCCGGCCGTCTCCGCCGTCGGGTCGGCCGCTCCCGCCGTCATGCCGGCCGTCTCCGCCGTCTGGCCGGGCGTTCCCACGCTCGCGCCGGCCGTGTGTGCCGTGCGGCCGGCTGCTTCCCCGTCACATCGGCCTGGCCGCTCATGCTCATCCGAGCTCAAGACGGCCGGCTCGCTTGTGGAACCGGCCGCCCTGCATGATCGCCAGCAGGTTGTCCGGGTCCTCGAGCACGGTGACGTCCGTCGTCGGCGAGCCGTCGACCACCAGGACGTCGGCGAGGTAACCCGGCGTCAGCAGCCCTACCGGCATGTCGAGGACCAGCCCGCCGTAGTGCGTCGCGGCCCGTAGCGCCTCAGCCGGCTGGTAGCCGAAGAGGTTCACGAACAGCCCGAGGTCACGCGCGTTCCGCCCGATCGGGTTGTTCGGGAACCCGTAGTCGCCGCCCGGCAGCACCCGCAGCCCCCGCCGCCGCAGTTCCGGGTAGAGCGTGGTCATCGCCTCAAGCGAGCTGACCGAGCCCATCCGCTCGGCCTGGGCGCGGTCGATGCCGAACTCCTCGCCCTCGTAGACGTTGGCCCACATGATGCCGACGGCGGGGGACAGGAAGACCGAGTCCCTTGCCTCCTCGAGCAGGTCGATCGCCTCGGCGTCGGCGTACGAGCAGTGGTAGACGGAGCGGAACCCGTTGCGGACCGCCAGCTTGATGGAGTCAGGGTTCTGCGCGTGGCAGTTGAGCCAGACGCCGGACTCCCTGGCCTGCTCGCCGGCCGCCGCGGCCTCCTCCTCGCTGTACTGGGTAACCATGGACCCGCCGTCGAAGAACACGTCGTCGTTGCTGAGCAGCAGCTTGACGCTGTCGAAGCCGATGGCCGCCTGCTCGGCGATGAACGCCCGCACCGCCCCGGGGCCGGTCTCCCTGGGCTGCGGCCCGCCGGGTCCCATCTGCACCGGGTTGTTGTCCCGCTCGAAGGAGGCGGCGCGCATCCGCGGCCCGGGGGTGAGACCGGCGGCGATCTGATCGCGCAGGAATACCTCTGTTGGCACCGGCGTCAGCGACCCGGCCGAGTACACGCTGGTGAACCCGTGATCGAGCAGGATCCTTGCGTTCCGCTTGGCGATCTCGAGGTGCTCGTCCGGCGTCGGCATGTGGTGGAAGAAGCTGACGTCGAGCGGCGGGTTGAACGACGGGTCGATGTGCCCGAGCGCCGAGGGGAAGGTCAGGTGGCAGTGCGAGTCCACCAGGCCGGGCATCACGGTCAGGCCCGCGCAGTCGACAACCTGATCGCCTGGCAGCACCTCGGTGCCGCCGCCGGGCCGGACCGACTCGATTGCCGCACCGCGCACCACGACATCGGCCGGCACCGGGGGCGTGCCCGAGCCGTCGAAGACGGTGCCGTTGATAAACAGAACTCTCTGGTCGGGAGGGACAGAAGCGCCGGACATGTCATGCTCCGATCATGTTGTAGCCGCCGTCGGCTACAAGATAGCCACCCGTGATGTGACTGGCGTCTTCGCTGGCGAGGAACAGCGCGGTGCCGGCTACTTCTTCCGGCTTCGGTATGTGATGCATCGGGGTCATCGCGCGCAGCGTGTCGCCGCGCCCGTTCTTGTAGTCCTCCCGGTTGAGCATCCGCTCGGTCTCCATGAACCCCGGGGCGAAGACGTTGACCCGCACCCGGGGCGCGAAGGCGTGCGCGTAGGACTTGGTGAGGCCGACGATGCCGTACTTGGCCGCGGCGTACTGCGGCGCCCGGGCGCTGCCCCGCACGATCACGGTCGAGCCGATGTTGACGATGGACCCGCCGCCGTCCTGCTCGAGCATGCGCGAGCCGAACTCGTGGGTGCACATCAGCGTGCCCTTGATGTCCACGGCGAGGGTGTGGTCGATCGACTCCTCGGTGATGTCCCGCCACGACATCTGCTCGCTCGCCATGTCACCCACGTTGTTGATCAGCACGTCGAGCCGCCCGAAGCGGTCCCACACGGCGTCGGCCATCGATGAGACCTGGGCCCAGTCGGTGATGTCGGCCCGCACGAGGAACGCCTTGCGCCCCTCGGCCTCGACGCGCGCGGCGGTCTGCCGCGCGCCCGCCTCCGATGAGCGGTAGTGCACCGCGACGTCGGCGCCCTCCTGTGCCGCGCGCACCGCGACCTCGGCACCGAACCCGGTGCCCGCGCCGGTGACCAGGACAGTCTTGCCGGTAAAACGCTGGGGGAACGTCATGTTGTGGGTGGTCCTTACTACACGAGGGTGCGGCCGCCGTCGACGTACATGACGTGACCGGTCACGAACGCCGATTGCGCTGAGCAGAGAAACAAGATGGGGCCGACAAGATCGGCGACCGTACCGAGGCGCCCGGCCGGTACCAGCCCGGTCATACCGTCCCGCACGCCCGGCTGGTCCAGGTAGGCGCGGGTCAGCCCGGTCTCGGTGTAGCCGGGTGCGACCGCGTTGACGGTGACGCCGTG
>Ga0335072_10009590_pt1 | contig 13957 bp, 12 predicted proteins | sample Lox_Sample_21_FD_206725 | JGI IMG/M metagenome (GOLD analysis project Ga0335072, IMG submission 206725) | Soil microbial communities from Loxahatchee National Wildlife Refuge, Florida, United States - Lox_Sample_2.1 | ecosystem: Environmental > Terrestrial > Soil > Wetlands | place: USA...
AGTGACGGCAACCGGGCCGATAAGCCTCGACTACGTCCACGCCGAGGACGACCCCCGGGCCGGCCCTCCCAAGCCGTGATCGCCGGGAGAGACGTCTAGAACTTGAAGCGGGTTAAGCCGCCCGGCTCGGTCCCCAACGTGACGGTCGCCGAGCGTGGCGTCACCTGGTACACGTCCCACGGGGGTGGACCTTGCGAGGGCGCGTTGAAGGGAGCCGTGATGCCAGGGCCGCTTTCGTAGGGGGTGACCGGCCAGCCATTGCCCGCCCACGTCCTCACGGCGCGCCGTACGATGCCCGGGTCGGTCACCCGGACGGCGTCACCTTCGAGGACGACGTCCGCGTCACGGACCGACACAGCGACCGAGCAGCGAGGGTCGCGCTCGACGTTGCGGGCCTTGCGGGTGCCGGCGCCAGTCTGGAACAAGAAGGTGCCGTCCACCCAGATGGCGCCGACCGCCGTCACGTGCGGGCTGCCGTCCTCATTCAGTGTCACAAGCCATGTCGTGCGAGCGTTGTGCGCGTCCGCTGCCGGCGCTGACCTCGCACCCAGCTTGTCGACGATGGGCTCCCATTGCACCGGCGGCAGCCCGTCTGCTGCCCCCAAGTTGATTACCTCCATGGCCTGTCACCTTCCGTATGTTCAGCGAACTGGCTTGGCTGTCATAGATCCGACCTTCCCCGGGCGGCAAAGTCATCGCGCGCGGTCGGACCGTCGCCAACCCGCTTAGATGGTGAGGAACGGCTCGGGTGGTGGGTGGCCAACCCCCCACCACGCGACCGGGCGTCAACCCAATGATCCCCATACGCTCCGACCTCATGGGCCCACAGGGGCACGACGTCGACCCCCTTGACTGGGAGGTCGCTCGCGCCCGCATCGAGGCAGCCCGCTGGTACTGGCTGACCACCTTGCACCCAAGCGGCCGTCCTCACACTCGGCCAGTCTTGGCGGTCTGGGACGGGCAAGCGCTTTACACGACGTCGAGCCGGGCGGCGCAGAAGGGCCGCAACCTACGTGCTGACTCGAGGTGCTCAGTTGCAATCCTGGCCGACGATATGCATATCGTCATCGAGGGCACCGCTTCAGGGCGCCGGGGCCTCCGCGAAAGCTGGCAACGGGGCATTTGGCCCGAAGAGCCTGGGCAGTATGGGAGAGATGAAGCAGGAGCGACCCTACCGGACGCGCACCGGGCTAAAAGCTTCAGGTGTGCTCGTTGTTATTGCTTTAGCCGCACTTTTGACCGGGTGCGGGAGCAGCGAGCCCCAAGCCCGTCCAGCGGCACCGGTAGCCCGAAGCTTGCAACTACCCGTGTTCGAAAAGTCCTGTGCACGCCAACCCGGTGCTTCCGCCGTCGTGCCGATAAGAGTAGTCCGCGGTGCGATCGTCGCCAACGTCTGCATCGGGAGCAAAGGGCCGTTCCCGTTCCTGGTGGACACCGGCGGGGGGACTCTGGTGGACTCGAGCCTTGCGGCGCGGCTCCATCTCGACCTCGTTGACGGGCCTCGGGCGGTCACGTCGTTCACCTGCAAGCGGCAGATCTACTTTGCATCTGTCTCACAATGGTCGGTCGGCAACACCGCATTGCTCCCCCAGACCATAGAAGTCGGCGGGATCGAGTCCCCGGCTTTCTCGGACCTGGCCGGGGTGCTCGGCTCGGACACGTTGAGCACCTTCGGTGCGGTCAGGATCGACTACAGCCAACAAACCCTCACTCTGGGGCCACGAAGCGGCCTCCTCCGTTCGGACGTCGCGGGTGGCTCGGGCGGCGTACCGGCCGATTCCTCATTGACAAAGGGCACATCGTTCGCCAGCCCGATGCCGGTCGAGGTCGTGAGCAAGGTCCTTTCCCCCGACCACCTGCGGTTGGTAGAGGTAAGGCCTACCGTTGAGCTGTCGATTGGGCCCTCCCGCCTCACGATGACGCTCGACACGGGCGCAGGCAACACAACCCTTGCACCGAGCGTGGTAAAACAGCTCGGGTTGGCGCCTATCGGGCTACCAGGCACCGCCTACGCCGGCCTCGACTGCCCGATCGCTGTCAACCACTTCACAGTGGGGCCCGCAATGCTCGGGAACGTGCAACTCCCCCAGCAAATTGTGGGCAGCAGTTTCATTCCCCCCGGCACCGTCGGTGTGCTCGGTGCGGGGGTCCTGGTCCACTTGAGCCCCGTACTGGTCGACTACACCGACGGCGAGCTTTTTCTCGGCCACGGTGAGCAGCCTCAGCCATCCGCGGTCACCGCGGCGATGCCAGCAAAGACATAGAGGGGGCGCAGGGCCGGCAATGAGGCGGGAGCTACCCGGGCCGGGAAGCCTTGTTCGCGGTGCTGGTGGGCGGGCGCAACTGCTGGATGGCCGGAATCTGATCTCGGGACCGAAACCCCGGCCATCGCGAACAGCTATACCCTCCGAGCACTCTTCGCATGCCAGCCAGAACCGGCGACCCCGGCGGCGGAGCAGTGCCAGGAGAGATATTGGACGTTATTGGGTATGTCGTCGGGCGCATGACATATCACTGGCAATGGGTCAGCGCGGACCAAGTGGTGCTCCTACCGAAAGGGACGGTTTGGAGCGGGAGGAACTCAGCGTTGGTGGTTGCAGCCTCCATCAATAAGTCCGGCCCGCACTCAGGTTCGGGTAGTACCGTTTTCACCGCCAGCGGGCCGCTCATGGACGCGCCGCAACGCTTCGGATCATTTGAGGCGGCCATGAAAAGGCTCGAGGTGATCGTCGCGGCGAACGGAGACGGCATCGAGGGCGGCCGTTAACAAGGCGCTAGTTTGTGCCCGCTTCAGCCCGCATAGGTGACCTACGTCTTGCGAGAGAGCCTCAGAACCCTGCTGGTCACCTGGTGGGCGTACGGTGAGTCGAACACCGGACCTCATGCGCGTCATGCATGCGCTCTAACCAACTGAGCTATACGCCCGAGCAGGGCCACCTTACCAGTCCTCGCCTCACCCCTCGCCTTGTAGGTGCCGCCCACGCTGCCTTCGCGGCCCGGCGACAGCCTCTTCGTGGAAGACCACGGCGACCGACCTGGGGGGCAGCCAGACCTTCGAGCCATCGAGGCCGGCAGCGTCCTGCGAGCTGAGGGCGATGCTGCTGCCGGGCCCTCCGAGGGGCAATGCCTGCCGCTCCGCTGCCAGGTTGGCGGCGATGCTGAAGTGGCCCCGGCGGACGACGAGCCACCTGGAGCCCTCGTCGTACCTCGTCACCACCGCCCAGCGGTCGCAGTTGGACAGGTCCGCCTCGTGGCGCCGGAGGGCGAGGAGGCGGCGGTGCCAATCGAGGACGGAACGGTGCGGCTCTCGTTTCAACTCGTCCCAGTCGAGCTTTGACCGCGTGAAGGTCTCCAGTGCCTGCGGGTCGGGCACCTCTTGGCCCTCCCCCATCGGGTGCTCCCGCCGCCGTCCTTCGCTCACCGCCTTGGCAAGCTCGGGGTCTTTGTGGTCGGTGAAGTAGAGGAACGGGGCAGAGGCTCCCCACTCCTCCCCCTGGAACAGCATCGGCACAAAAGGAGAAAGCAACAGCAGTGCGGCGCCCACCTTGAGCAGGTCCGTCCCGAGCAAGTGGGAAGTGCGTTCGCCGAGGGCGCGGTTGCCCACCTGGTCGTGGTTTTGAAGGCAGCACACGAACGCCGAGCCGGCAAGACCGTCGGCGGGACGGCCCTGGCTCCGCTGGCGGTACTCCGAGAAGGTGCCGTCGTAGACGAACCCGTCCTCGTAAGCCTTGGCCAGTTGGCCAATCAGCCCGAAATCCGAGTAATAACCTTGCCTTTCCCCTGTCAGCACGGTGTGGAGGGCATGGTGGAAGTCGTCGTCCCAGCAGGCGTCCAACCCGTAGCCGTGCTCGCTCCTCGGGCGAGCGACGCGGGGGTCGTTGCGGTCGTCCTCGGCGATGAGCCACATCTTTCGGCCGGCCTCGAAGGACAGTTCGTCGACAGCCGTTGCAAGCTCCTCGAGCACGTGGAGGGGCCCCTCGTCGTAGATGGCGTGAACCGCGTCGAGCCTCAAGCCGTCGATGTGGTAGTCCCGCAACCACATGACGGCGTTGGAGATGACGAAATCGCGCACCCCGTAACTCCCCGGGCCGTCCATGTTGACCGCGGCGCCCCATGGTGTCTCGTACGCCTCGGTGAAATAAGGCCCAAACTCGCTCAGGTAATTCCCGGCCGGCCCGAGATGGTTGTAGACGACGTCGAGGATGACTGCCAGGCCTCGCCCGTGACATGCGTCGACGAAACGTTTGAGGCCGGCCGGGCCGCCATAGGCGTGGTGGGGCGCCCAGAGGTCGGCCCCGTCGTAGCCCCAGCCGCGCTCCCCGCTGGCCTCCGCCACGGGCATGACCTCGAGGGCGTTGACCCCGAGCTCCACGAGGTGCCCGAGGTGGTCGATGGCACCTTCGAACGTGCCCGCCCGGCTGAATGTCCCGACATGCATCTCGTAAATAACGGCGGAGGCGAGCTCGGGCGGCACCCATCCCGCGTCTGACCACTCAAACTGGGAGAAGTCGACCGTGGCCGACGCCCCGTCGGTACCCTCAGGTTGCCACGGCGAGCGAGGGTCGGGGCGCGCGGGACCGCCGTCGACAGAGAACCTGTAGCGCGTCCCGGGAACCAAAGCGGGTTGCACCAGCTGCCACCACCCGCGGCCCTCCTGTCCCATCGGGAGCCGGCGGTTGCCTGCCAGGACGACTTCAACCGCCTTGTGGCCGGGCGCCCAGATGCCGAAAGTCATGCCGACAACTCTTACCCAGAGAGCCCGATGTCAGACGTACCCGCAGCCGGCCGCCCGCCGGCCGAGGCGAAGCTTCAGCCCTTCACGCGTTCGAGCAGTGCGACGGGGAGCCCCCCGAGCAGCCGGCCAACCGCGACCCGGCCCTCCCAGCTGCCGCCGCACAGGACGTCCCGCCACTTGCCTTCGGGGAGCACGAGATGAGCCCCTCGCCAGCCGCCGCCTTGTTCGAGCGACAGCGGCCACCGGGTAATGACCGTGACGGCCTCGGCACCGCGGGCGAAAGCAATCACGTGGTCGGCAGTCGGGCCGCCCGCCTCGAGCGGGGTATACGCCCCCCGCGTGCCCGGCCCGAAGGCCGCCGGCCTCCGCGCCCGGAGAGCGAGGGCCTCTTTCACGACAGCAAGCTTGGTAACCCCTTGAGCGTCGCCCTCCTGCCAGCGGGCTGCCAGATCCTCCCCTTCGAGCTCCTGAAGGAGTTTCCACCTCGTCTCGTAATCGACGGGGCGGCGGTTGTCGGGGTCGACCAGGGAGAGATCCCACAGTTCGCTCCCCTGGTAGAGGTCGGGCACACCTGGCGCGGTGAGGGTGAGCAATTTGAGCGCCAACGAGTTGGACTGCCCGGGCCGACGGACGCGCTCCACGACCTCCTCGAGCTCCTCGACGAAACGCCTGTTGCGGAGCACCGAAGTCGCAAAGTGCATCGCGGCTCGCTCGTATATCTCGTTGGGCTGGTCCCAGCTCGAGTGCAATTTGGCTTCCCGCACAGCCTTTTCGAGGAAACCCGACACGCGCTCGGGACCGATCGGCCAGGCCCCCACAAGTGTTTGGTAGAGCATCCATTCCGTCGCAAGACCGGGCATGTCGGCCGTCCAGTGGCGCCGGTTGAGCGTATGCCAGCGCCACGTGGTCTCCCCCCACTCGTCTGCCATCTCGGACAGGACCGAAAGCCTGGCACGCACGTCCTCCGACCGTTTGGTGTCGTGCGTCGAGGTTGCAAGCAAGCCGAAGGGGTGACGCTTTTGCGCCTCTGCGCACCAGGCGTGCAGGTCCGCCGCCAGGGTGCCCGTGCTCCGCGGGTCGCCGCCCACCTCGTTGAGGGCAAGGAGCGGGAAGTAGCGGTAAAAAGCCGTGTCTTCGACAGCCTTGGCCATCACCGGGCCCGTCAGCTGCTGGAAACGCATCGCCATTTCGACTTCTGCCGGACCGGCCCCGGGGAGCCGGAGAAGGAGGACGTCTCGCACGAACTGGAGCAGTTCGCCATCGAGCTCGGGGACGCGCAGGCCTGCCTCGACGACCGCTCTCTGCACGACCGCGACGTCGGGGGCCGCCGGCCGCGCTCCGGGGACCACGTAAGTCCGGTAGACGCTGAACGCCGCGATCACCTCTGCCAGGCAGTCCCGCAACTCCCGCCTGGTATGGTCCGAATGGCGGCGGTGCAACTCGCAAACGCGGGCGAACCGCTCGACGATCCTCGTCAGGTCTGCCGAAAGCGAGCTGTCGAGCACGAGCCTTTTACAGTCGTGGACGAGGTCCTCCCACAACTGGTCAGTACCGGTGAAGGACCCGAAGGCGCGTTGCAGGGAAAGCGCCCCTTCCGGCTTTATAAAAAGACCGCCGGCGAGGTTGAGCCAGTCGTAGCCCGTGGTCCCGGCCACGGGCCAGTTGGCAGGCAACCGTTCACTCGGCGCAAGGATCTTCTCGACCAGCGCCCAGACCCCAGAACCCGCCTCCTCGAGGCGCCGCAGGTAGGCAAGTGGGTCGCGCAGTCCGTCGATATGGTCGACGCGGAGCGCGTCGATGACACCGTCACGGAGCCAGCGCAACACGAGCCTGTGGCTGTCTGCGAAGACGGCGGGGTCCTCGACCCGGATGCCCACGAGGTCGTTGATGTCGAAGAAACGCCGGTACTGTCCCTCTTCGGAGGCGGTCCGCCAAAATGCCAACCGGTAGTTTTGCCTTTGCAACAAGGCATCGAGGGAATCGACGTCCGACCCGACGGCCTTCGCTTCGGCGTCGACAGCGTCTTCGACCTCGACGTGCTGTTCGCAAAGGGCCGCGAGACGGGCGCGCAGGACTTCTTTGTCGCGGTGGCGCTCTCTCACGCTTGCATGGTCGGTCGCCCACGAAGGCGGCAGCCGCCCGAGCGCCGTGCCAAGGCTTTCGAGCTCGGCCCGGACAGCCGGTTCGGTGCCCCTTGGCAACCGTTTGGCTGCCCGCGAGATGAGCTGGTCAAGGCTGCGCGGCGCGATCGGGAGCGTGTTGGCGAAATACTCGAGCGTGAACGTGCCCTTTGAGTGGGCGAGGCCGAACTTGCGAGCTTCGAGCTCGCGGCCATAGTGGTCGCCGAGTATTGGCAGGAGGACGACGCTGTTTTGGTGGGCACCGGCTTGTTGCGCCCCGTTTTCCCTGTGCTCCGGCGGCCCCCAGTCGACGTCGAAGTAGCCCGCGTACACACTCGACGGCCCGTTTTCGAGGACGTCCCACCACCAACGGTTGTCCGGCGAGGAAACAGCCATGTGGTTGGGCACGATGTCGAGCATCTGGCCCAAGCCCTCCTCACCGAGGGCCCCCTGTAGGCCGGCATGGCCCGCCTCGCCACCGAGCTCCTCGTTGACCGTTGCCGGGTCGACGACGTCGTAGCCATGCGTACTGCCTTTGGCGGCCTGGAGCACCGGCGAAAGGTAGACGTGGCTGACCCCCAGCTCCGCCAGGTAAGCCGCGATCGCGGCGGCATCGGAAAAGCGGAAGCCAGCGTGCAGTTGGAGCCGGTAGGTTGCACGCCGCTTTGCGCGGCCGCGCCGGGCCGGGTGGCGGCGCTGTCGGTCGTTCATGGTCGGCTTGATCCCTTTTCCCCTTCCCCTGGCTCGACTAAACCATCGCCGGGCCCCGGTGAGGTTGGCGACAACCACCGCCTCGCCTGCACGAGGCCTCCGTCAGTCTCCTAGCCTGGGCGGCACGTGACCGCCTACATCCCGAGCCCACCGGCTAATGGCGTCAGCTTAGGGCCGTTCGAACTGCACTTTTATGGGCTCCTGATTGCGGTCGCCGTGCTTGTTGCCGCCTGGGTGGCGCAAAAACGCTGGGCGCGACTGGGCGGCATGCCGGCGACGATCGTGCCGATCGCGTTTTGGGCCGTCATCGGCGGCCTGATCGGTGCCCGCCTTTACTCGGTCGCCACGAGCTGGCAGCAGGACACCGGGGGGGACTGGCTCGAGATCTTCGCAATCTGGGACGGTGGCCTCGGCATCTGGGGCGGCGTCGCGGGAGGGGTCGTGGGAGGTTGGCTGCGGGCGCGGCAGATGCACCTGCCTCTCGCCCCCCTGCTCGACGTGGTCGCACCCACGTTGGCGCTCGCGCAGGCGATCGGGCGTTGGGGCAACTACTTCAACCAGGAGCTTTTCGGGCTCCCCTCGAAACTGCCCTGGGCGGTCCGCATAACCAACCTCTCGCAACTCGAGCAAATCCCCGCCAAGTACCGGCCGGCTCTCAACGTGCCCCACCCTGCGGGCACCTACCAACCGACGTTCCTTTACGAGTGCATCTGGGACCTGGTCACCTTCGGCCTCCTCCTCGCCATCGAGCGCAAGGTGAAGCTGCGGCGCGGCTACCTGTTCGCCGCGTACGCGTCGCTCTACACCCTCGGCCGCTTTTTCACCGAGTACCTCCGGATAGACCCGGCGCACCGGTACCTCGGGCTCCGCCTCAACGACTGGACGAGTATCGGCGTCTTCGCCGTGTCCACTTCCGTGCTCTTGGTGTTGGGCCGGCCGAAAGGCCAAGAAGCCGAGCCGTCTGGCGTGCACGCTTCCCCTCGAGCAGAGCCTGGGCGAGGGGGACCTGGTGGGGGGCTGGTAGGTGACCCGCTCCCGGCCTCGCTCCTGGAGGCGGAGCGGGCCCGCCTCGGGCTCGGCGAGGACGCCGGCACCGCTGCCACCTCCCCCCACCCCTAGGAGCCCGGCGGGTTCTATACGAGCCACGCGGCGAGCAGTGTCCGGTCGTCGTGCGCACCCCGCCGGCTGAAATCGGCAGCCTGCGCCAGCTCGAGCGGCGTCACTTCTCCCCTGCCGGCGCGCCAGAGCAGCTCCGCGAGCGCAGGTGCCACCGTGTTCGGCCCGTCCCGGAGCGGATCGGCCACCCCGTCCGACTGCAGGACGAAGGCTCCTCCGGGCTCGAGCCGGGCGACCGAGGTGTCGACCCCGGCCGGCACCCCTCCGCGATGAGCACGGGAACTGGCTGCGCCCATGCGGCTTGCGAGCGGCAGTACGGAAACAAGGGTCGACTTCAGGCCCTCCCCGCCATCTCCGGGCACACTGAACCCCGCCGGGCCGAAGACTTCCTCCCACTGCCCGTCCGCGCCCATTGTGAAGGCGGTGCTGTCGCCGACGCGGGACACCGAAACCACGCAACCCCCAGGCGAAACTTCCACCAGCGCGACGACCAGGGTTGTAGAAAGCTCTGCCGCAGCGTCACCACCTGCTGCGGTGACCTCCTCGTCGGCCGCCCGGATAGCCGCCAGGCCCGCCATTTCCCCCCAACCTTCCCCGTCCCGGGACAGGGCCCTCAAGGCGGCACGCACTGCCAGATCCGCGCCCTCTCCTCCCCTCCCGGCCGTGCTCACGCCGTCCGCGACCACCAACGCCAGCCGGTCGGGAGCCGGGTTGGCCCAGCCGTAAGCGTCTTCGCAGCGTTTGCCGGCTAGGCGGTGAGACACGCCGGCGACGGAGGCCGCCATCACCCTGAAGTGCCCCGAGGCACCACCTTCGGCGCGGTAGGCGGCGTCCGGGGCCGCAGCGAGCGCCCGGAGAGGGACGGGCAACTGGTTTGCACTGGAAGGCTCGCCCCACACCGGGCCAGCCCACCCGGTCGTCATTCCAGCTCGTCCACCGGGATGGCTTGCATGTTGGGGAGTTGCGGGGGCACGAGTTGGGGAGCGCCCGAGACGGCACTCGCAGAGGAGCTGACGATCGATTGCACGAGGCCGGCCATCAGCTCGGGCACGACGGCCGATGGCGAGGCTCCCTGCGCCGCCACGAAAGCCCGGTTGGGCTTGTTTTCGGCCACGGCGGCGAGGATCTCGGGTACGGCTTCGCCGAACCCGAAGGCCAAAATGTTGGGGCGCCGGCGCCAAGCCGGTTCGACGAGGCGGCTATGCGAGCCGCGCCAGCGCTCCTCCGGGTCGGTCGGCCGCCCGTCCGAGACGAACAGCACGGCCGGTCGGTACCAGCGTTCCCCCAGAGCGCGGCCTGTGTGGTAATCGCCCTCGATGACGCGCCGCAGGTGGTCGAACGCCGCAGCGTAAGACGTCCGGCCCTCGACGTCGACCCGTGGCATCGACTCGACGAGGGCAAGGTCCGAAAGTGGCAGCACGGTCCTTGCCGAGTCGCTGAAAGTCACGACCCCGAAGCGGATCACTTCGGCGACGGTGGGGTCCTGGCCGACGGCGGAACGGATCTGGGGGAGCTCGGCGTTGACCTGCGCGATCGGCTCCCCGGCCATCGATTGGGACACGTCAAGGCAGAGGTAGAAGGGGAAAACGGCATAGCGCTCCTCCGTCCCGACGTGCTCGTTTGGCATGGCCCGAACGACGCTACCGGGCCCGGCCCCAAAATCAAGCCCTGCGCGAGCTGCTCAAAGCCCTATCCAGGGGCTCACGATCATGCCGACCACGAACACCGCCAGACATGCCGCAGCGACATCGAGGGCGAGCACGCCCCCAAGCCTGCGCAACCCGTGCAACCGCCTTCCCGGTGAGCGCACGAGCCGGACGGAAAGACGGTGCGCCGCCCCCCATGCGGCGGCCGCTCTCCTCGCCAGTTCCCGCGGGCTGGCCGAGGCGGTGACGGCCGAGCCTGCGCTCCCGGCTAGGCCGGCCAGCTCGCCCGAGCTGTCGAAGGTGACGGGCTTGACAAGCTGCCACGTGGACGGCGCCCGGGCCCGCAGGACCGGCCGCACCACGACGTCGGGGACGTGGCGGGCCTGGCCCGTAGGGGGCAGGGTCAGGACCGTCGGATGACCCGGCTCGGGTAGGGCGGGGCCGCTCGCCACCGGGTCGCCCTGGGCTTGGCGGACGGATGCGGCCAGTTCGCTCGCCCCGAGGGCAGCCAGCAGCTCCTCCAGCCGCGCGCACCACTCGGCCGGCGCCGGCCGGCCTGCGGGCGCCACCAAAGACAGTGCCGCCTCACATGTGTGCCAGAGGGCGGGCATGTCCGGGAGGCGCCGCCAGGACCGTGGGAGCTCCAGGTCGACATCGACTCTTTGCCCACTGCGCTGCCTTCCCTGGAGGGGGAAGTGGGCCGCCCCTACCACCCGGAGGAACGCGAGCCCGAGCGCGTAGCGGTCGCTCGCCCCGCAGAGCCCGGCGCCGGCGCCGGCGCCGGCCGCGGTCGCCGGGTCCTCCCAATTGGGCGTGGTGGCCCGGGGCTTGGGCACCTCTTCGGGACCGGGGCCGGCTGGTGCCGGCGGGCCGAGGACTGTGGCCCCGTCACAGTCGAGCACGTAGACGGCCGGGCCGGGGACCATGGACCAGAGGACGTTTTTGGCGGACAGGTCGCCATGGACAGCCCGGAGCGGGCCCTGTGCGCCCTCCCAACCGTCGAGCAAGCGGCTCAAGGCGTAGACGAGCGCCACCCGTTCAGGGTCGCCAGGCGGAGGGACCTGCGCCCCGTAGGCAATGGCAATGCGGTCGGGGTCGCTCACCAGGTAGCTGAGGTTTGCCAGCCTGCCCTTGCCGTCCCGGTGCCTCAACCAGAACGCCGCCGGAGCGCGCGGCATCAGCAGGCCGATGGCGTCCGGGCCCCCGTCGACCACGGCGGCCACCGGCCAGGCGCTCGACGACGCGACGCGCCGTGCGCGGGCCGGGTCGAGCGCCCCGAGCTGGGTGGGGAGATCGACCACAGGCTCGACATCGCGTATAGGCCGCGGCCGGCGGAGCTGCTTGAAGACGAGCGGCCCATTTGGCTGGCGGGCGGGCCCCGGTGCCGCGACTACTTCGAAAACCCTTCCCTCCCCGCCCTCGGCCAGCATCGGCCCGAGGACAAGGTCCGAGGCGACAACCGTGTGCAAGGCGTCGCCGGCCTCAGTAACCGGCCACGGGGTCCACTGCTCCGGCCAGAGGCAGGCCCGCAGCCAGCCTCCGCACGTTTTCCTCGACCCGTACCGCCAGCAGGAGGCGGGTCATTTCATCGGTATCGGCGGTGTGGGGCGTTATCAGGCAGTTGGGCATCGACCAAAGGGGGTGCCCGTCCGGCAGAGGCTCAGGGTCGGTAACGTCGAGCGCCGCGCCACCGATCCGCCCCGCTCGCAGCGCGTCGACGAGGTCGCCGGTGCGGACATGACGCCCGCGGGCGACGTTCACGAGCCAGGCGTCGGGGCCCATGAGGGCGAGCTCCTGCGCGCCGATGATGCCCACGGTGGCAGGACTTAGCGCCAGAGCCACGAAAACCACCAGCGAACCTGGCAGGACCGAACGGAGTTGAGCGCTGCCAACCGTGCGGGCGGCCCCCTCCAAAGGCAGCGGGTTGGCCCGCACGACGGTGGCCCTGACCTCGAACGGGGCTAGGAGAGCCAGGAGCTCGGTCGCAATGCCACCCCCGCCCAGGATTGTCACCTCGGCGCCAAAGAGCGTCGTGGCCGCCCTTTGTCCCCAGCTGACCGCCCGCGCCCGCTCCGGCAGGCGCCGCAGGCCCGCAAGTGCCAGGGCGAGGGCGTGCTCTGCCACCGGGCGGGCGTAGCTCCCCTTGGCGCAGGTCCAGGTGACGCCCCTCCAGCGAGGGTCGTCCAAGAGACCGCTTTCGAAAAGGATCTCCACGCCCGCCATCGGCAGCTGCACCCAGCGGACAGCCTGGTGGGCTCCGAGGACGTCTGGGAGCCCCTCGACCGAGAACGACGACCAGATGAGCCCGTCGATACCGTCCCGGCTTGCTGGCCCGTCCTCGCCGACGGCTACGCCTCCGCCCCGCTCGACAGCACTCTCGAAAAGCTCGTCGCGTACCGGTGCCACGAGGAGCCTCGGCGCTGCAGCGCTCGCCAAGCGCCTCACGTGCCTCTGGGACCGAAACCGAACGGCCGCTCCGGGCCGTCCTGGCCCGCTCCGCTCGACGGCCTGGGCCCCGGCGCCCAAACTTCGTCCACCAAGCCGTACGCCACGGCGTCGTCGGCGCTCAGCCAACGGCCGATCGAAAGGTCGGCTTCGACGTGCTCCATCTGGCGCCTGGTGGCGGCGGCCAGGCGCGCCACGTAGCGCTCCACTTGAGAGCGATGATGCTCTGCCCAGGCCGCGAGCTGCGTGGCGCTCCCGCTCACGGTGACTTGCGGCTCGCTCAAATGGAACTGGGAGTGCGGTGCCGCCAAACGCCTGGCGCCCGAAGCGACTATCCCGACTGCCGCCCCTTCCGCCCGGCCGAGGGCGGTGATGTTGACGGGGACCCCGAGAAGGTCGATCGTGTCGACGATCGACAGGGCGGCGTCGATCGGCCCGTCGCACGAACCTACGTACAGCGCGACGGCGCTGTCGCCGGTCGCGTCCAGAGCCATCAGCTCTGCGCAAGCGCGGCTGACCGCGCTGTCGTCCAGCTTCCCCCAGAGGCGTACGACCCGCTGGTCGAGGAGGTGGGCGTCGAGGAACCCTGCCGAGCCCCAGGGCGGGCCGAGCCCCGCGCCCTGCCCGGGCTGGCCCGCGGGTTGCCCGTCGGGGCCGAGCGGCTCGGGGGCCTTCGGGTAACCTGGCCAATCCGGCATCGGGCCTCAGTCCTGTGCCGGCTTGAGGGACAATTTCCAGTCGAGCTGCTGGCCGATAGCGGCGGCGTAGCGCTCGAGGGTCGATAGGCGCAGGTCGGTCTCACCTGATTCCAAGCGGGCGACCGCCGACTGGGAGGTGCCCATCCTGGCGGCGACTTCGGTTTGGGAAAGTCCCAGCTCGACACGCTTGGCCGACAACGTCGCGGTGAGAGAACGCCGCTCCCTCGCCATCTCCCTGAACCCGGGGAAGACCGGGTCGTGCTTGCGTTCGTCCGAGGTCACCAAAACGCCCCGATGCCGTCCTGACTTCTACCCACGAATTCTATCCCGAGAACGATATCTTACAAAAGAGATACCATATCGCTCATACCAGCTGCACCAACAGTAGTCCCAAAGGCCTCGGGCAAAGGAGGAGCCATGTCCGTTATACCCACCGTCCTCGACCAGTCGAGCAGAGGCGAGCGCGCCTTCGACATTTACTCGCTC
>Ga0335072_10009591_pt1 | contig 13956 bp, 8 predicted proteins | sample Lox_Sample_21_FD_206725 | JGI IMG/M metagenome (GOLD analysis project Ga0335072, IMG submission 206725) | Soil microbial communities from Loxahatchee National Wildlife Refuge, Florida, United States - Lox_Sample_2.1 | ecosystem: Environmental > Terrestrial > Soil > Wetlands | place: USA: Florida...
CCCCCCCCCTGCCTACCGTTACCTACGGTACCTAGAAGAGCTCACCTGATCCTCATTCGGTCTAACAACTTGTTTCCGCCTATGCACAACGTGATTAATATCGACGTTTAGCCTACTGGTTAGTGATTTAATTTTGTTATTGGAACCAGAAAAATGGTTTGGTTAACCAAGCCATTCGGGGCGCAATTCCTCAAGAAGCCTGCTCCCTTATTCATTTTCTGATCCGCGTACATATCTTCTGAAGGCGTAGCTACGTATATTGCTTTCATTGCCCCCAACTGTTACCGGCTCCGGGACCCTAATCCATTTCTGTGAGCATACAGGCGTTCCATGTACTCAATGTTTAACCCTCCGACACCAGTCAACGATGGAGATGAGCTTATAGATTACTGTAAGTGCCATATCAACAATAACGATTTGATATTTAAGATATCTATTATTGGATCCTTTTGCGTTTTGTGTCTCCTAGCAAGATTTAAATTAGTATGCTTAACTCGAGACGACGATAATAAAACCAGGTGAAAAGAAAGTGCTAATCCTATTTCCCCTACGTCCCCTTCTATTGTACGCTAAATGTGATTACCCAGCGCCAAAAGGTAAGGGAGGTGGTGTGCACGACAAGCCTCTTTACCATGTAAATGACGTGCAGATAACCATTGCTAGGTACTAGAACTAAATGCAGAAGGAAGTATGTAAAGTCGCAACCTTAGTTATAAGTAGAATAGTAGCTGGTCTGACACTTTGATTAAGGCTAAAGAGGTATGATTTCGCTAACGTTGTTCGCATACGGAAGGTGGTAGCAAGGGAACGAGTACCGACATCAAGGGTACGGTGTGCCGCTAACGTCATAACATGCATGAGCTTAGACTACAGAGGGGTAGTGCACACCTTATCTTATCTCGGCTTGAGCGACAGAGGCACACAGCTTATCTTGGCACCGCCACCCACGACAACCGCCGCTATGAAAATAGCATATGCTACTAAATACGACCTATCGTCATGTGGGAAATGAGAATGGCTTCGGCACAGTTTAGTGCCTACGAACTACTTGAAAATGCTGGATCACATGCCAGTTCTACCAGAACTGCTGATGCAAACTGCTGTGGTCCGACGGAAGTACAGTACATAGGTAAAAAGATAGTACTTCTAAACCGTAATGAAAGCCATAGCACTGGTCATCTATTTTAAAATTCCCAAATCCCTCCTAAGTCTTTCCCCTTATTTTATTATTTTATTTTTGCTTGTTTCCAGCCAATATCAGATAGACGCTGAGCCAAGGCACTGGTCCACGTGGTGTAATCCTGATTCAAGTTCGCACGCTATCAAGTCCATAACCTCAGGGTTGCAATCAAGCACGTTTCCCAACCCCATGTTATATTTCCTGGATTGTTTCAAGATCTCTTTCTTCCAGAAGTTCGAAGAACCCTGCCTACCTAACTAATTCTGCTAGGTTCAACTGCAGCTGGTCTACCTACCACCTGCCATTTTGCTATGAGAGTGGATATTCGGTCACTTTTCCTAGCTTAAGAAGGTGGTTAGAGAAGAGAAGGCGCTGTGGCTTCATGGGAACCGGATTGTTCAATATCAGAAGTGGAACTGTGTTGGGTTGCACGGTAACTGGATTCGGCAGCTGTCACAACACTGAGATATCGTCTACCTTACAGACCCCTATCCGATAAACGTGAGGAAAGCATGATTCAATATTCGAGAACATTGGCATCTTGATTGTTGTCTGCAGGTACAGCCAAAGATATCCCGACACAAGGTCATGGAACAGATACAGGCGGCCTTGTCGTCATACTACGCTCCAGTGTGATTCTAGGTTACAAGAAGAATAGAATTGGGCCTCCCAGACTTACTCTGAGTATTAAAGAGGTTCAATATGAAGTATTCTATGAAAGTGAGGTCCATTAGCTAGAGGTGTCCTATCATACTCTGCAAGGAGGTCTTCGTTAGCATCTCTCTCATGCACAGAGCATTCTGTTGCATGCATTTCACAGTCATCTTACCTTCCTCTAACGGAAGTTACTATTTTGAAGATATGGGGATGTCTCTAATGTTAGATCGGGACTGGCAATACAAGCTTTTGGATAAGCTTTTGGCTTCGGAAGTTTTTCTTACTTGCAGGACTCAACTAACTTAAGGATCAAGCTCTGATACACCTACCAAATGCACGAATGATGGTGGTCAAAATCAACGGACAGGTGGAAATTGGCCCATCATTGTAACACAAACCCCGGACAGAGCCTTATCTTCCAAGGTAAGCAGAGCAAGCAGGGGCCGACATTCAATAGCCATGACTGCTATAAAGCCAAGCAATACCTCGAAGTCAATGACAACATTTTCTCAACCTTCAATAACTTCTTTGTTAGTCACCTACTATGAATACTGGAAGTTCTTATGAGCTGCTTCAGCTCATTGAGCAATCCTCATTATCATCGGCTGAGAAGTCTGTGTTAGTTATTTTCCTTAATCAACTAAAGGGCTTCTCCATCGGATGTGAAACAGCGTGGATTACTTTCAACAATATATTCACATTTATATCCGAACTACAACACCAGACCATCATTCCACTTGGATTTATCTCCTTTTATCTTGCGAATTTCCCTGAGCAGACACCAATTTTTCCCTTATTTCAGCATTACTACCAGGCATGGCGCTGTTTACCTGAGTCGCTCAAGTCAAAACCCAGTGGTGATAGATCTGGTCTAATAGAACGGACGACATCTCAACTCAAAGCATCATATGGCAATCTATTGTCTCTCTTCTCGCCATGCAACTCACAGCCAGCTCTGATAGATGCCAGTAGTGGAGTAATTCTGTCGCACCAGGCCCTGTTTAAATTTGTGGAAAATTTCAGCCTCCCAATCCACATCACAAGCCTGAAACCGGTCATTGTTCTGGCTCTCCCCAATGGACCCCTTCTTGGCCTTGCTTTACTATCCACCGTTAGCTTTTACACAGCTCTACCGGTCAACATAAATGGAGGTCAGGAACAATTTCGCAGTGACGTTCTGCTCACTAATTCGAGGCATATTCTTGCCATCGAAGGCGACGTCCAAAGACTGGGACTACGTGAAAAGTGGGTTACCGATTCTGGCATGGAGGTATTCTTGCTCGAACAGGGGCCCGATTTGACGTTCAAAGTAAAGGGCTTGGATTCTATACCAATTGGTCAACCCAGTCCCAGGAGACCAAATGGTCCAGACGATATGGCACTCGTTCTCTTCACCAGTGGCACGACAGGTACGAAGAAGATGGTTCCAGTGACCCTGCATACTATAATATCTGGGATATCTTGCGTAGTGCAATCTTGGGGTTTGACTTCGCAAGACGTCTGTCTCAACATGATGCCTTTGAATCACGTGTATGTGTCACTATCTTCCCCATGTCTGGTTCTTTTCTAATCTTATCAGTGGAGGCATTATCAGGAACTTATTTGCTCCTGTGCTATCCGGGGGATCCACCATCTTGTGTCCCGCGTTTGACCCAAATATGTTCTGGGATTTGATCGGAAACGGGGGCGCGACTTGGTATTATGCTTCGCCCTCTATGCATTTGAGTATCTTAGCGGAGCGAAAAAATCAACTCCAGAATCTTGGTCAGCATCGCATTAGGCTCATCTGCAATGCTGCTGGTGGTCTTTTACCGTCTCTTGCAGCTGAGCTCAAGGATACCTTTGATTGTACGATTTTGCCTAGCTATGGGATGACCGAATGCATGCCAATCTGTACTCCGCCTCTCGATTATAAACTGGACCGTAAAGGAACCTCAGGAAAGACCTGCGGTCCAGAAATTTCGATCCTCAATACCGACAAAAAGCCGCTGTCTGCCTTCCAGATAGGTCACATCAATGTCAGAGGGGGGCCAACGTTTGCCGGCTACCTGACATCGAATAACGATATCGACGCTACCTGTTTTAATCCGAATAATTACTTCGATACCGGTGATTTAGGTTATCTCGATCATGATGGTTATCTCTACATTACAGGCCGAAGTAAAGAGGTGATTAATCGCGGCGGGGAGCTGATTTCACCGCTCGAAGTGGAAGAAGCAATTATTGCGGCTGCTCGCACCCCCAATTCGCCGATTTACCAGCGAGTAAATGAAGTATTGATATTTTCGGCTCCTCATGAGCTTCTACAAGAAGTGGTAGCTGTTGCAGTAGTAGTTCCGCTGGACCAAAAGCGACCTGATCTACGAGAAATGCAGGCAGCTCTCAAGACTTCATTACATCCAAGCAAATGGCCCGTCGCTATTGTTTACATGGACGATCTACCTAAGGGTAACAATAAATTATTGCGAATCGGCCTTGCAGAACGATTTGACTTTGAAAGCCTAGCGGATGGTGACGTTCTTGCACGAAGACACTTTGAAGCAGTTTGTCCACCGAGAGACAGCCCTTTACGGCAGAAGATAACTAACCGCCGCTGCCATGTCGACTGCCAACTTGTCTCGGACACAATCAAGCAGAACTTGGATGAGAATATTGATATATTTGTTGGCATTAACCGACATGACGGCTTCCCTGAAGTGATTATAGCACCTTCGACCTTATCAACAATTGACCTGGACGAGAACCATTACAAGAGTGTTCTTGAACATCCTCTAAAAAATTCCCTGGATCATTATCAAATGCCTTCCACGTATATATGTCTAAAATCGCCCCTCCCTTGCAATGATTCCGGAAGTGTGGATACGCACCTGCTGGCAGAGATAGTGCATGCTCAAAAACACTCTTGCGCCGCAACTCTCTCTGCTACAGAAGAGGTGATACGAGATATATTTGTCCATATTCTTTCCTGCTCCTCGGATGAAATCTCGCCGCAGTCGGATTTCTTTGAGATGGGTGGCGACAGCCTCAGTGCGGGAAGGTTCCTCTCAACTCTGCGAAGGAGAATGGCAGTATCTCTACCTGTCGACAAGTTCTTCAACGCAAGTCGAGTCTGTGATGTAGCCTCCGCTATAGATGATGTACTTCTTTTGAAAAGCGAGTCGATGTCGGAGAAGTACTATGAAAATCAACCTCTACCGGGCTGTGAAAGAACGTATAGTTCCACAAGTCCACTCCTACTCGCGATACAATTACTCCCCATTCTTTTCATTTATCCAATAAAAACTGCTTTCAGGTGGACTATGTTCATGTACTCACTTGCCATACTCTCCGAGTACTGGTCAAACACAAACATCGCAGCTCGTTTCCTGAGTCTCGTTGCCGCAATAGCCATGTCTCGTTTGGCGACAAGCATTGGTGGTCCGTTTTTTGGGATCGCAATGAAATGGCTTATTATTGGACGTTACAAAGAAGGGATGTATCCAATGTGGGGACCTTATCATACCCGCTGGTGGTTGGTGCAAAAGACACTAATGGTCTTCGGAAAGGTAAGACGACAGTTTAGAGAAAGGTGTAAATCGAATGAGCGAACTAATAAGTAAGTTAGGGAATGTTCAGCTATTTCGACTCAACCCGGGTCCTATACTATCGGCTCCTGGGCGCCAAAATCGGCAAAGGAGTGAAAATCGAACCTGGGGCCATTCTTGGCGAATATGACTTGTTACAAATTGGGGACAACGTTCGTCTAGACCCCTGCGTGTGTCGCCCTTTTGCTGTGGAAAGAAATACCTCGATGTATCTCGGCAAAATAACCCTGGGAAACAATTCCAGCATTGGGCTGAAAGCTTGTGTGGCGCCCGGGTCAGTGATAGAAGAGGGCCAATGCATTGGCCCAAATTCATCCTCTCACGAGTTAAACGATGATACGAGAGCAAATCCTCACCTGTCGCGCAGTCAAGCCCCAGATTGCCATCCGTTGCTTCAACTCTTTGCAATATTTCCTATAAAGGTCTTGGTGGTATTCCTGGCATCTCTGCCTTGGATGGGTGGACTCTTTGGAATTGTGAAAGATCAGCCAAACACTAGCGGAGATGAGCTGATGTCGATCCTACTGTGGTGGGCTTCTATAGGGAGAATTAGCTTCCATTACCTGGCCAGGCAACTTAATACTTTAGTTCGACCTTTCCTTTGGTTTGCATTGATTGTTCTTGTGAAAAAGACAACCGATAAGTATATTGGGAAGACTAAACCAGGTCCAATACATGAAATCTCTCAACTAGCCAGGTTTCGGACCTCATTACTTTCGGCTCTAATGCCTGCCGGAAGTGTACATCGAATAGCCTCCCTATTCGGCACACATTATGAAATCACGTCAATGATTGCTAGAGCTTTGGGCGCAAAAGTAGGATCTCGAGTGTACTGGCCCGGAACCGGCCCTTCTATACAAAATTATGACCTTCTCGAGATTGGTGACGACGTTGTCTTTGGCTCTCGTTCCCATATCGTCACAACTGATGGCATTGGCAACGATGCTGTGCGAATTGGGAACGGATCCATGGTTGCAGACCGTGTCATCCTCTTACCTGGCACGACCATTGGCGAGCGAGTTGTTCTAGGCAGTGGAGCAATCACGGAGCGAAATCAAAAGTACCCTTCAGGCTCAGTATGGATTGGAAATCATAATGGGAAGGCTATATGCTTGTCCGGTTCTGACAAGGTCATCTCAACGGACAGGCCCAAAGTTGTTGAAAACGACACGAAAGTGTATTTCAATGTAAAGCAACGATCCCTTGACGATACACCAAGCTCTAGCTCTACTAATGTGACGGAGACTTGCGAGGATGAAAAGATGGCTTTACCTTCTGATGAACGATCGACAGATGAAAATACAGCCAATTCTTCTGAGGAACAATCAACATCTAGTCCCTTTGGCAGAGCATTCTACGAGGGCAAAGCTAACTATTACGTCATCGGTATCATTGGTATATTTCTGTACTCGATCACTTTAACAGCCTTTACGCAAGTATACTGGGACGCTGGGACGATCTCCATGATCCAATGCCTAGCATTATTAGCACGACAAAGTCCAGCTCTCTTTGTGATCACCTGGTATCGTCCACTCATCATATTTTCCTTGAGCGTGGCTTTCGAGTCTTTCTTCGTTGGTTGCCTCAGCTTCCTCGCCCTTATCGCTGTTATCGTGGCCAAGTGGCTTCTTCTTGGAAGGCGTAAGATGGGAAACTATGACTGGGACAAGAGCAGCTATTGTCAGCGCTGGCAGATATTTCTTACCATTGAGATGATCCGTCGCCGCTGCTTCGGTGGCTACGGTGTTATCGGTATGCTGACGGGCACGCATTACGCCGTCATGTATTTTCGTGCACTAGGCGCCAAGATTGGGAAAGACTGTGCCCTTTTTGCTGGCGGTCGGCCGAGCCTTGTCTTCACAGAGCCAGAACTAATGGATCTCGGAGACAGAGTAGCTATAGATGATGCAAGTTTGGTGTCGCATATCAACTCTAGGGGAAATTTTCAGTTGAACCGATTGCGCGTTGGATCGAGGAGCGTATTGAGGACAGGCTCAAGATTATTGTCCGGAGCACAAATGGGAGACGATTCGTGCCTATTGGAACACACCCTTATCATGGCAGGCGACATAGCGGATGAGAAAACAACTTATCAAGGCTGGCCTGCGAACGTTTTTACTAAACCCAGGGTCAAATTCTGAAGCCAAGATATATATCGCGGTGGATGGTTGATTTCATTTGTTGGAACTATAAGTTCGGTACGGCTAATAGCCCACCTATTATACCGAGGGAGCCACCACTCATTAAGAATTCTGTCAACATGTGACCCCTATAAGAACTCCTATTATTACTATACCAGAAGATTCTACATTCCTTTGGAACGTCTATATACCTGTAGTTATTCCTATGTAGTTGAGAGTTCAAGTCATTCGTTTCTCAATATATCAACTGCGTACATCGTTATAAAATTTCAATATCATTGTTCTTTGTGTTTATTTGAGATATTTATTCCAATCCGTCACGATATAACCCTGTCAAGGGGTTGTTTGATAGCTGGCTTACCCCTAGTCTGCACCGAGAGGGTGAAGCACTACTATAAGTCTATGGCTGGTCCCTCTTCCATGAGGATATAGCAATCAATACAATCAATTCCCCTCATGTTCATGTGCTCCTCCTGTAAAACTTGATACAATCTAGCTTGAAATATATTACTTCATTTCTTGAGTTCGCAAACTCCTGCACCAGAACTTGCAGCTGTATTAGCACCACTACCAAATACTTCATCCCTTCTTGTCTCTCTGTCCCACATCATAATCCCATCACTTTTTCGCTTAAAATAAACAATCCGATGCTGCGGGATGAATTCCTCGTCCGTTTGCTCCCTCTTCCAGTTATCAAGTCCTATTTCTTTAGTACCTAAAAATCGGTCTATATATCCGACCAAATAGTCGTTGCTATTGATATTTGGGTCCCAGCGAAGGCGGCTCAGAACGTCTGTCGCAGGGCGGAGCTTAGCCGTCGGAACTGGGACCAGTTTAGGTTGCGCTTTCTTATTGGATGATGACTGGATTTTCGGTTTCGTCTTGGCAGATGATTTTGCTGTTGCTTCGTCATCACTGTCGTAGTCGACCTCGAGAGCAATCTCCTCCACCGCTACTTCGTCAATGTCAAAATTATCTTGGGCAGCATAAACCCCCCAATCCCTCTCATCCAGCTCCAAATCCCCTAGTTCAGCTTGTCTAACATGCACAACATCTACCCATGACGACTTCGGATCGAAATATTTCTCATCGCCACGGATCTGGTCCGTGAAATGCTCTAGCGACGCCCGAAGAGCATGTTGATCTAATTTGCGTTCTAAATCAGTGCGTTTCAGTCCTGATGTGCTGTCCGCTTTTGCTTTGAGGCCGATTAGATAGCAGCCTTGATAGTCACTTTCGGCATTATCATTGGCATAACCATCGTCACGCGGTTTGAACCTAGCTGGCCAGATTCTCGCATGCACACCCGGAAGTTTTCGGTTGATATCTACCGCAGATTAAAGGCTGGTGAGTAAAGCGAAGGTGAGACAGACTTACCAATGAGAAGCACCACGCATTTAGATTCAAGCCAACCTAGCAGTGAACTTCCTTTTGCTAATGATGCGCCCCAGAACTGTGCATTTATCTTGATGTAACTTTTATACGACTTCAAAAACTCTTGCTCGCCGCTTGTGAGATCTGTCATCGCCTCTTTGGCAGCCGTATCGCCAATGATCATCCGCCAAGTGACACTAGCCTCAGACAGCAACCCATCGACGCGCTTCAGCTCTTCAATTACCGTTCTCGCCGATGGCAAGGAAGCTGTTCGCGCCACATTAACCCTCGGCGCATGCACACTAAGTATAACCATAGCCTCTCTCCTTGACCTCCTATATCGCATCTGCGTCTTATACAAGTCCGGATCGACAACCATTTCGGAACTCCAGTCAAAACTAGCATAGTGATGGAAGAACGTGCAGATAATATCTGCCACCGCTACAGCGTCTGTGTTGCGGGCAAGAAGCTTGCAGATCCGAGAGAGCAGCAAAGTGATGTGAAAGCCTCCTAGATAACCGAACCGGGATCCGTAGATGCCGCGTTGCTTGGCCCATGTTTTGGTAAAACGCTGGGCTGTGCAGAATGTGACTAGGTCCGGGATTGTTCGTTGGAGATAGTTGAGGTCTCTGAAGGAGTTGAGTTTTGTTAAGGATAAGATGGAGAGATCAAATGCTTGATCTGTTGGGGGCAATTGAGTCACTTCGGGCCATCTGGGTTTATCTGGGTTAGTAATTTACGAAAGCTCTCCACCTCACCTCTTGAATAAAGGGTACTGAGAAGCGTAGGCATACCTTTCAGCAATTTTCCTCGCTGGGCAATATTGCAAATCAAGCTTGACGCCTTTGAACTCAAGCTCTAGCATTGTCCCCGAAGCTGCGTTGACCTTTCTTAAGACCCTGATTCCCAAATGGGATTTATTGAGCTTTTGCATAACAAGCGTGAAGAAAGCTTTCGAGCTGGTACAACCGATACACAAGATATCGATATCTGAATATGTGCTCCACACCCCTAGACCGTAAGATCCAACCGGAACGACCACTAGTGGGATATCGAATTGGTTGTCATCTGCTATATCCCCAGATCCCTGGTTTCGGCTTTGTTGCAGAAGATTCTTCACCATTGTGAAGATTTCATTGCGCTTATGGACTTCTTCATCTGTTGGGAACATGTCGTGCTCCGTAAGGCTTATATTCAACGCAGAGTTTTCGGAAAGACTCGAAGGGGCCTTTCTAAGCTGTAGCAAAGCTAGGTAGATATCGGTATTATCTAGCTTGTTTTTTCTCAGATTAGAATCAATTCTCAGGGTGCTCCTTATCCCCCAATGATCGCTGCCACAACTTGAGTCTACATCCTGATCCTTCGCCCCCAAATCAGCTGCCTTGTGGCCTCTCTCTAGAAACCCAAACATATTGAAATCTATAACCTCAATCAAGCCTTCTCCATTAACGAGAATCCTGTCATATCTCTGCGGTCGCATATTGTTTGAATTTCTCTTCACCGCCTGAGCAGCAAGTGAATTCATCATTGGATTAAAAGTAGCCCCTTCTTCTCCCTCATATAAATCCTCATAGCCTCCCGTCAGCCATTCTATCCCTTCTGTCTCGGAATTCGCAATAATCCATGAATCAACGAGCCCTGCGCTAGCGAGTATCGTTTCTATCTCCACGATGTCACTTGCCGTTCGCAACGAAATGTATTTCATCTTCACCGCTTCCTCAATCGCAAACTTTGACGTCGTGATGTTGAAATCACCGGCTATTATCCACGGGTTCTTACTACAATTCTTCGATAAATGGCCTACTAAAGTCTGCAGTTGCAATTTCTTAGCCGCAACAGCGCCATCAGTCAAGCCGGAGGTAAGATGCACGCCTGCAACAAGCAGAGGATAAACACCCTCGTCTCTGCATTTCCCGACCGTTTCGAAACGGAGAACAACAGCGCCTTTATGACGGCTGTCGAAAGGAAGCCATTCCCACCCAAACCGCCACCGACTCAACGCGACGACATTGTGAAAGCTTCTCAAAGGCCCGATTCCATCCTGATCAGGCGGGGCATGAGTCGAGAACGAATAATGGTTTTGAATAACTTCATGTCTCAGAATATACGACAAGAAGTCGTCGGTAACTTCCTGCAAAATTAATATATCTCCTAGCGCAGAATGAGAGAGGAGGGAAGCAAGGAGGATAGGATAGCGGTCTTCGGTGGGTGTGTGGAGAGAGAGATCGTGGAGGATATTGTAGCTAGATATAGTTAGGGTGGTAGGCAGCTGCAAGACAGTAGGTTTAAGATAGCATGAGGGCATGGGCTTCCATGTGTTCGTAGCTGCTGAGAATTGATATGTGGTGTTTGGATACGATCTTGAGTTTTTGCCCCCGCTGTTAGGGTCGATCGAATTTCGTGGCGCATGGATCGTCTCCATCGGGCATCCACTAAATGTCTGCCTCTCTTCCTTGCCCAGTGATTCCTCTCCTATCTGGAGCATTTTACGAATGGCCAGAGAGCTCCCAGCATCCAATACCATATCCCCAGACAGATTAACAGTGCCCCAAATCTTCATCTCGCTGGAATCATTGTACTGCCCAGTAGTCCATTCACGCACAAGGATTGCCAGGCCATCAAGCCGCCACTCGATTGGGAGGAGCAACTTTGCTTTGTCTAATAGGTATTCCCGTAACGGAGGAGCATTGGCTGGGCTCTGGCCAATAGTGAGATGCGAGCGGTAATCTTGATCGTTTTTTCCATGTTTGAAACCCTCAAGGATAACACTTCGAATGTATTTTAAGCTCTGACCTCCACCTTCGTCACTGGGTGCAATAAAGATGGTGTTGCTGCGGCGGTGAGAGAAGTAATCCGATGTATCTAAGCGGAGTTGGATATTGCTGAGTCTAGAATCTGGGCCCAAGCTGAGCAATTGGGACCGGATTAGATCAATTGCTCGAGGCAGGTTCTCAATCGCTACGAAAGGATAAAGAATATTAATGTGCGCAGGCCACTTGCCATGGGCCTTGTCGTATAATGCGCGAAGGCGGTCAATGTCTTGGTGGAAATGGGCAGGTGGAATGACACAGAGTGCGGTCATGTAAGAACCGATAGCGAGTTTCGAGAGCCCAGTGGCATTCTCTAAAGCAGCCATGAGCGCGTATTTTAAAAATGGACTTCTTGGAGATTCTAAAAAGAACTTTGCGCACGAAGGTAGAAAACAGTATGAAACTTGCAAATATTCAGAAGATGCAATGGATATCTCGATAAATAAGTGCGTAATTTTAGTGCTCCCCCTCTTCACCGCCTGGATGAGTCAACCGACTGCGAACCTGGATAGAGTTTGGTCACAACATTCTGTAGTGAGTCAAAAAAAAGTTGTGACGTGCTTTTCTAGCTTGACAAGGTCTATTGGAACACGATTTAATGCAAAAAGTCATTTAAAACAAAAGAATTAATCTCTGCAACTAACGATTAATTTTCAAAGGCGCAAACTAAGGCAAGAGGACGAAGCAAACCCATACGAAACCTTAATTAAACAGCACTTGAATGTTGAACGCGGCATCACTAAACTTCGCAGGATTTGGCAGCCAGGCACCTGGAACGATTCGCTCCCCTCTGCTTACAGGGCGTGTCGGCTGTGAACCCCTGTCACAAAAATGAACTAGTACGGCACATAAGAAGCAGGCGTGCCTATAGCTGTTGCTACAGTAAACGCCGTTGGCAGCAGAGTTACAAAATCCTAGTCTGCGTTATCGTGATAGCGTTTAAACCTCGTCTTGATAAAATAGAACTCGCAGCCAGGTCGAGGCGCGAGGGTCAAGTTAGAGAAGGCTATTCCTTGCATAGATACTTTCCTAGAAGTTGACTTGAATTTCTTGTCTAGTTCTTATGTTTTCCATATATGCACTTGTCACATGATATGTAAAGTATCTTAATATTAGGCTGCATTGCATAAACAATAGTAGAAGAGCCTTGCATCTAATAGGTTAATGCAGTTGAAAAAGGGATTATCTAGACTAACTAAAGGCTAATAATAAGTTCACTTTTGTCCACTTACTCGATACTTCGTCTAGAATGTTAAGGTGTGCTCTATCGTGACATCTTAAAGGAGGCTTTACCTCGCACATTGGCTGGAATATTGCCAGGTGCAGAGCATCCCCCAGAATCTCCAAGAAACTAGGAACTTTGTGATTCACATGTGCAAATGGAATTTCGAAAGTCTAGCCTCTAAGGCTGTGTTTTTGAATGGCACAGAGGCAGCAAAGCGACAAGTGTGCGCAACAAATGAGGATCTTGATTTTAAGGATCGCTCTGCTAGAAAAGTCTAGAACGAAGCGCAGAACCAGCAAGTCGACTATTAGCATATATTAAAGATTTCGAAGTACGTTTTAATTGAGAATAGTTCTTTGTCGTGTTCTTCAGCTGTTCTGCCCTTGATCGTTTTCACAATGGCCGTTGGTGTCTCAGCAAAGTCTACCAGAAAGTCAACCCAATGTTGGAACAAGCCAGCAAATAGAAATGCTATGTACCTTAAATGATATATCGCCCGATGTCATTGTCTACGACATTGATCTTTTCACAAAGACCCCCGACATTATTATACAGCTGCAAAATTTACTAATAAGTCATCTGCTACTTCTCCGCCTGTAGCTATAAGGATTACTACCTCCAACTACGGCAATCCGCTCGACAGCTGGCGAGGAAAATGGTGGGTCGACACACGCTCTAAGAAGGTCCGAATTGATAAAGCTGTTTAACCTAGATGAATTTCAAAACTCTGTTTCATGTCGTAAGATTCGCGGCTTCCAACTTTTCTGTGCCGCGTAACGCAGAGCGCCGCTTCGTGGCCTGTCTCTGAGCCCAGATTGGTGGAAAAAAACATCGCAAATAGTGAGAACGAACTTTCGAAATTAAGCAACAAACCAATATTTAGCAGCCCTCCTTTTACCGCATTAACCGGCGCTTAAAACCAGGTTTTTACGACCCAATTACACCCGGAGCGATATGCCGGGACAGGGTCTTATACGGAAATTAG
>Ga0335072_10009592_pt1 | contig 13955 bp, 13 predicted proteins | sample Lox_Sample_21_FD_206725 | JGI IMG/M metagenome (GOLD analysis project Ga0335072, IMG submission 206725) | Soil microbial communities from Loxahatchee National Wildlife Refuge, Florida, United States - Lox_Sample_2.1 | ecosystem: Environmental > Terrestrial > Soil > Wetlands | place: USA...
TCCCCCGTTGAGGGATCGATGGAGGCGAACCGGCGGCCGGAGCGGGTGGCTCGCCATTGGCCCTCGATGAACGCGTCGCGGGTCAGGCTCTGGTCAACAACTGTCATGTGCGCGTCCCTCCAGGCGGACGAGTTCACCGGTGGTGTCAGGCGCGGCCGCGCAGAACTTCTCGATCACGCCGATGAATCCGGCCGCGGTCAGCCCGGTCCGACCCACGAACAGGCCGTCGACCATGGTCTGCGTGGCGTAGTCGCTGGCGCTGCCCGTGTCGACGCTGCCGCCGTACACGACCCGCACCAGTTCGGCGGCGCGGGCGTCATGTGACTGGCGCACGGCCGTCCTGATCACCTGGTGAATGGCTTCGACGTGGGCCGGTTCCGCCTTCTGGCCGCCGGTGCCGATGGCCCAGGCAGGCTCGTACGCGAGGACCACCGAGGTGAGGGCCTGCGGCGGGAGCCCGCCGAGGGCGATCTTCACCTGACGGGCCACGACTTCCGCGGCGACGCCGTACTGCCGGTCCTCCGCGGAATCGCCGACGCAGATCACCGTCTCAAGGCCGATCATGATCGCGGCTTTGGCCTTCAGGTTGACCGAGCGGTCGGTCTCGCCATGGTGGCGGCGGCGTTCGTAGTGGCCGAGTTCGACGATGCTGGCGCCGCAGTCCAGCAGCATCTCCGCCGAGATCTCGCCGGTCTGGGCGCCGCTGGGCTTCCAGTGCATGTTCTGGGCGCCCAGGTGCAGCGACGGACGCTGCTGGCCGGCGCGGGCCGCGTTCGCCGGGCGGCGGGACGAGTCCAGCTGCGCCGCGGCAGTTGCCAACGCCGTGAACGGCGGGAAGATCGCGATGTCGGCGTCGAGGCCGGACGTGTGCGACCAGTCACGCAGTTCGGCCAGGTACGTGGCCGCCTCGGCGCGTGTCTTGTTCATCTTCCAGGACGTGCCGATCCACGTTCGGCGCATGTCAGATCTTCCGTGACAGGTAGTAGAAGGCGGCGTTCCAGCGGATCTCGTCGGCGAACCGCTCGATCCGGGTCTGGTCGTCGATCTGCAGGAACTCGATGTCACACATGGTGGTGAACAGGCGCAGCAATTCCGCGCTTGCCGCGCTGCTCAGCACGGTGTGGTGCGGTCCGCCTGCCATCAGCCAGGCCTCCCCTGAGGTGGCCAGGTCGGGTGCGGGGCGCCAGATCGCGCGGGCAACCGGAAGCCGCGGCAGATCCGCGGGAGGATCGACAACGTCGATCGTGTTGAGCACCAGCCGGAACCGGTTGCCGAGATCCAGCCAGTTCGCGACGATCGCGGGCCCGGCCGCAGCGTTGAACACCAGCCGGACGGGATCCTCGCGCTGACCGAGGGACAGCGGCGCGATCTCGCATCGTGGCGTCGACGCGGCTATCGACGGGCACAGCTCGAGCATGTGCGCGCCGAGAATCAGCCCGCTGCCGGCGTCCAGGTCGTAGGTGTAGTCCTCCATGAAGGAGGAGCCACCGGACAGGCCGGCCGTCATCACCTTGACTATTCGCAGCAGCGCCGCGCTCTTCCAGTCGCCCTCGGCACCGAACCCGTAGCCGTCATTCATCAGTCGCTGGGCGGCGATCCCCGGCAGCTGGCGCAGCAGGCCCAGGTCCTCGAAGTTGTCGGTGAACGCCGAGAACTGTCCAGCCTCCAGCAGTGACCTGAGGGCGATCTCGATCCTGGCCTGCTCGCGCAGCGAGTCGTGCCGCTCCCCGCCGGCGCGGAGCTCCGGCGCGACCTCGTACTCGTCCTCGTAGCACTTGGCCAGCCCGGTCACATCGCTGTCGCTGACTTGCGTCACCGCGTCGGTGAGATCGGAGACGCCGTAGGTGTTCACGGAGAATCCGAGCTGAAGTTCCGCCTCGACCTTGTCGCCTTCGGTCACGGCGACGTAGCGCATGTTGTCGCCGAACCTGGCAATCCTCAGCCGCTGCGCCTCGGCGCGACCGCACGCAGCGCGCGCCCAGAGGCCAATGCGCTGCTGCACCCGCGGCTCAGACCAGTGCCCGACGACGGTGGTGCGGGTCACCCGCATGCGGCTCTCGATGAACGCGAACTCCCTGTCGCCGTGCGCCGACTGGTTCAGGTTCATGAAGTCCATATCGATCTCGGACCACGGCAGCCGCTGGTTGAACTGCGTGTGCAGGTGAAGCAACGGCTTTTGCAGCGCGGTCAGCCCGGCGATCCACATCTTGGCGGGCGAGAACGTATGCATCCAGGCGATTACCCCGATGCAGTCAGTCGCGCTGTTGGCGTCGAGCATGACCCGCCTGATGGCGTCCCGGCTGGCAACCACGGGCACGGCCTTGATCGTGACCGGGATCTCGGCGGAGGCGTTCAGCGCCCGGACGAGCGCGGCGCTGTGCTCGTCGACCTGGCGGAGCGAGTCCTCGCCATACAGGTCGACGCTGCCGGTCACGAACCAGATCTCGGCGCGGCTGAAGGACTCGGTCATTTAGGTTCCTCCGTGCTGTAGGCGTCCGCGACCGCAGTCAGGGCCAGGGCGAATGAGCGCGCGCCGGCATCGACCGAGCCCCGGCTCCGCTCGCCGAGCCGACTGGCCCGGCCAACGCGCGCGATCAGGCCGGCGGTGGACTCAGCTCCGGCGTTGGCGCCCGCGGCGGCGGCTGCGAGCGTCTCGGACGTACTGGCACCGCAGCCGGCCGCCGCGGCGGCCGCGCCGTGCGCGCCCGCGGCCGCATCGACGATGGTCTTGTCGCCGACCTTCGCGCCACCGAATTCGCTGAGCGTCTCGTAGACGGCTGCCAGGTAATCTCCGACCTGCCCGGCGGACAGCGGGCCGCTCGCGCCAGCCGCCTGGTCGCCGAGCGCGCCGAACGCCACCGACAGCAGTGCGCCCATCGACCCGCCGACCGCGCCGAACTCGCCGGCCAGCAACTCGATCAGGTCGGCGACACTGGACGGCGGATCGTCCGCGAGCCTGTGCCTGATCGCCTTGGCGGCCGTCTCCATCGCGAGACCGTGATCGCCATCCCCGGCAACCGAGTCCAGCGCACAGAGTTCGTCGGTGGCGACCTCTAGCGCGATCGCTCCGGCCTTCGTGACCCGCAGGGCTGTCTGGAGCTGGCCGGCCGTCGGCTGGTTACTCATCGGCACCACGCCACCGTCCGCACCGGAGCGTCAAGGAGCGCGCGCAGTTCGTCGTCCAGGACCGTCAGGGTTACCGAGAGCCCGGCCATTTGGAGCGACGTCACGAATTCGCCGACCATCGACCGGTAGACGCTGATCCCGCTGCCGGCCAGGTGCCTGCTGACAGCCCGGTGCACGAGATACTGCTCCACAAGCGGAGTGGCACCGAGCCCGTTGACGAGCAGCGCGACCTCTGCGCCCGGCGGGCAGTCAAGATCGGCCAGTAGCCGCTCCGTGAGCAGCGTGCCAACCTCGTCTGCCGTGCCGAGCTTCTGGGTGGTGATGCCGGGCTCCCCGTGCACGCCGAGGCCGACTTCCATTTCGTCCCCGGCCGTAGTGAAGATCGGCTTTGCCGCGCCAGGCAGCTCCGCGCTGCTGAGGGCAACGCCGATCGTGCGGGTGCAGGCGTTGGCCTTGCGGCCGATCGCCTCCACCTCGTCCAGGCTTGCGCCGGCTTCGGCAGCGGCACCCGCCATTTTGAAGACCATGACGTCGCCTGCGATGCCGCGCCGCTGGTGCGACTCATCCGCGGGGGCCGAGGCGAGATCGTCGGTGACGAACAGCTGCCGCACGTCGATGCCAGCCGCGGCGGCCTTACGCACGGCCAGGCGGCAGTTCATGACGTCCCCGGAGTAGTTGCCGTAGATGAGCAGGACGCCACGGCCTCGGTCAGCCTGCTCGATCGATGTGAGGATGGCATCCGGCGGGGGCGCGGCGAAGATGTTCCCGACCGCGACCGCGTCTGCGCAGCCAGCGCCCACATAGCCAAGAAAGGCTGGCTCATGGCCAGATCCGCCGCCAGTCACGATGCCGACCTTGGCGGCAGGCTGCTGCGCCCGCGCGAGCACGCGATCGGCCACGCGGCGGACCATGTCCGGATGCGCGTCCGCGAACGCGCCGACGAGTTCCGCCGAGACGTTGGCCGGGTCGTTGACGAGCTTCTTGATGGTTCCACCCGCGGCTGTCATTCCGCATCACCCGCGCCCGTCTGGTGCGGCACGCCCATGGGGGGATCGGCCGCCTCCAGCTCAAGATGGTCGGGCTCTGCGTCGTCGGCGATGATCAGCTCGACGCCGAGGTCGCGGATCTTGCTCTGCTCGGATACGGAGATCGGCTGACTGGTGATGACGCGGTTGACTTGGGTGAGCGGCGCCACCTTGACCATCGACGCGCGCCCGCTCTTCGTCCCGTCGGCGAGTAGCGTCACGTCGGCGCCAGCGCTGATCATCGCCCGCTTCGCGGCCACCTCCTCGAAGCTCGGGTATGTCATGCCGCCGTCAGCCGAGAACCCGTGGGTGGCGATGAACGTATGGTCTGCGTGCAGGGAGGACAGCGCCTCGACGGCAAGCGGTCCCCCGGCTCCCATGGTGGCCCGGCGGATCATCCCGCCGGTCACCACCACCGTGAGGGTGGGGTTGCTCAGCAGGTCCTCGACATGGGTGATGCCGTTGGTGATCACCACCAGATCCCGCTTGCTGCGCAGCTGGCGGACCAGGTGCGCCATCGTCGAGCCCGAGTCGATGATGATCGTGCTGCCGTCTTCCACATAACTAGCGGCGATCCTGGCGATCGCCAGCTTGGCCCTCCCGTTTTCCCGCATGCGGCGCTGGAACGAGGTCTCGAGCTGCACGCTCTCCGCGAGCGCGCCGCCACGCGTCCGGGTCAGCAGGCCCTGGTCCTCCAGGGCAGCCAGGTCACGCCGCACCGTCTCATCGCTGACGTCGAACATCTCCGTCAGGTCTCCGATGCGCAGGGCGCCGTTTTCCTGCAGCAGCGTCATGATCTGCCGCTGCCGGTCTCCGGCTAGCGGACGCCGAGTTGCCAATACCGTCTCCTTGGTGGGGGGGAGCAGCGCGTTTCCCAGACGTTAAGGGGAGATGACGAGCAATGTCAAGATTCACAACACAATCCCAAGAAAAATCCCTCGTCAGGTCACATCGGGCATGGTTCATTTTCCGACTGGTGAGATTTGCCGTTGACAGAGGGCTCTGACCAGCCTGTACTTTCTGGCTACGGCGGGTTGGCAGCCGCCGCAGGCTGGAGACGCCAGATTCGCGAGGACAGCGAGTGTACGAGAAACCGAGGTCACAGCATGGTCACAGCCGAATACGGACGCCCCGGCCTCGCCTCTTGCCGTCGTAATCCTCGCAATACCACATAATGCCTCGCTATCGGCGATCATTTCTCTCGGAAAGACCCAAACTTCGGAGCTGTGTGGAGGGGAACTTGACTGATCGGCCCTGTCGGACGTGAGCGGAGACGACGAACTGAGCGCAGAGCAGCTCGAGATACGCGCCGAGTTCATCCGGCGCCGCGGCTACTGGGCCGACGACTGGCAGCTGATCCTGGAACTGGCGCCTGACATCATGGCGGCGTACACCGGTCTCTCGGCCTACGCGTGGGAAACCGGGACGCTGGACGCCAAGACGCGGGAATTCATGTACATCGCCACCACCGCGGCGGTCAGTCACATTCACCCGATCGGGATCCGCACCCACGGGCGGAACGCGCTCAAGGCCGGAGCCACCCCGCGCGAGCTGGTGACCGTGCTCGCTCTGCTGGCCGGCCTGGGGATAGCGGGATACCTGCTGGCGGTCGATGTCCTTGAGGAGGTCAGCCCGGGTTCGACTGAACTCAAGCAATGCCCTGAGGCCCAGTTCCGTCAGCTGCGCGCGGACTACGAACGGGTCTTCGGCGTCTGGGACGAGAGCGTGGCCGCCGCCATCAGGGCCGATCCGGAATTCTTCGCCCGGTTCCTTACCTGGGCAGCGGCAGCGCGGGTTTCCGGCGTACTCAGTCCCCGCGTGGTGGCACTCATCTCGATCGCCGCCAACGCCAGCGTGACTCACCGGGACCGATCGGCCTTGACGAGGGAAGTCAGGGCCGCGCTGGCCCTCGGGGTGACCCCGGCCGAAATCCTGGAGGTGTGCAACATGACGTCCGGCGTAAGCGTGCACTCGCTCACCGTCGGGGTGCCTATCGTGGCTGAACTGATGCACGAAATGGCGCCACAGGCCGAAGCCAGGGAATCCTGACGTGCCCGGCTACGGTGACCGCACCGATACGACACTCATCCCGTTGACGGGACGCCCGCCGGACCAGGTGGCGTATGTGGTGACGGACTTGGAAGAAGGCATCAGGCGGCTCGGTCCGCAGCTCGGAGTTTCACGGTGGCTAGGCTGGCGCTACACCGCCGATTACCTGCCCCAGCGCGTCTTCCGCGGCGAGCAGGGGGACTTTGAGTCGCATGGCGTCATCCCCGAATATGGCCCGAGCCTCGAGATCATCGCACCGCTCAGCGGCCGGAGCGTGTTCACCGAGTTCCTCGAGGCACACGGACCAGGCCTGCATCACCTCGGCTACTTCGTGCCGTCGCTTGACGATGAACGCGAACGGCTGACAGCACAGGGTTTGTCCGAGGTGCAGTACGGCGGCGGTCACGGCATGGACGGCGACGGCAAGATCAGCTTTTTCGAGACGCTGGGCGGCGCCGCTTCCTACCTTGAGCTCATCGAACCGCCTCGCCGCAGGTTCCCGCCGCACTTCGAGATCCGCCTTGACTGACCACGGCGGGGAGACGTGGCGGCCGATTCCGCTCGCTCCCAATACGCTCAAGTCCTTCTATCCCGGTGCGGGGCGGATCCGCGCGTTCCGCGGGCAGCAGGGGGTCGACCCGGGGCATTCCGAGGACTGGATCGCCTCCACCACCTCACGGTTTGGTGCCGCCCCGCTCGGGCTGACAAGGCTGCCCGACGGTTCCCTGCTGGCTGACCGTGTCGCGGCCGACCCGACGTCCTGGTTCGGGCCCCAGTACACCGCCCGGTACGGCGCCCGTGGCGCGCTGCTGGTCAAGCTGCTGGATGCCGGCGGCCGGCTGCCGCTGCACATACACCCCGACCGGGCCTTCGCCAGCGAGCATCTCGGCAGCGACTTCGGCAAGACCGAAGCGTGGCTCGTCTTGCACGCCGAGCCTGGCGCAGCGGCGCACCTGGCGTTCAGCCGCGACGTCACCGCCGCGGAGTTGTCCGGCTGGGTCACCCGGCAGGACACCGCTGCGCTGCTGGCCACCTGCAACCGCATTCCCGTACAAGCGGGCGACGTGGTGTTCTGCCCGGGCGGGGTGCCGCATGCGATCGGCGAGGGCATGCTCATCCTCGAGATTCAGGAGATGAGCGACTTCTCCATCATGCTGGAGTGGGCTGGCTTCCCGTTGGATCCCGGCGCGGTGTTCCTCGGCCTGGATAGCGACATCGCGCTCGGCGCGGTGCGCCGGCAGGGCATCACCGGAGACCGCCTGAAGGCGCTGCAGGGCCAGTGCATCCGGACCCTCGCGGCGGGCACGCCGGGGTGCACCGCGCTGCTGCCGCCGGCCGCGGCCGGGTTCTTCGGCGCCGACCAGGTGATCCCGGATGGCGAATTGCGGCTGGACCCGCGTTTCTCGGTTCTGGTCGTTAACGAGGGCCAGGGCACACTGGAATGCGATTCCGGTGAGCCAGTCAACGTAGCCGCGGGCCAGGTGTACCTCGTGCCCTATGCCGCGGGCGGCGTCACGCTCCATGGCACGCTATCGGCGATCCGCTGCTACCCGGCGGTGTAAGTGCGGTGCCGGAGGCGCCCATGCCCGGTTTCCTCGGCCGATCCCCCGACCAGCTCGGCTTCGTCACCGCTGACGTCGCGGACATGGTGGCGGTGCTGGCCCGGGTCTGGGGCTGCGGGCCCTGGGAAGTTCACGAATACACCGCGGCGACGCTGCGGCACCGCAGCTACCGCGGCCTGCCAGGCGTGTTCGAGTCCCGCAACGCCGTCGCGCCCGGCGGCCGGATCGGGGTCGTCCAGCCGATTACCGGGCCGAGCGTACACGCGGATGCGCTCGCCGCCCGCGGTCCGGGCCTTGCGTACGTGACCTGGTTCGTTACCGAGCTGCGCTCGGTCGGGGAGCACATGGCCCGGGCCGGGGTCGGCGAGGTCATGCGCGGCGGTGGCCACGGGCTGGACGGCGACGGCGAATTCGTCTACTTCGACACTGTCGGCTCGCTCGGTGTCTACAGTCAGTACGCGGTCGCCCCCGCCCGGCGCCGCCCGCCCGTCGACAGGCTGGAGGCCGGCCCGGATGTCAGCTGACCTATCGGACGCCGAGCTCGCGGCGCTGTTCGAGCGATGCTCCAACCAGGGTCGCTGGGGCGACGACGACGAGCGCGGCACGCTGAACCTGATCGACGAGACAGCCCGCCGCCGGGCCGCGGCCCTGGTCCGCGAGGGCGTGGCGGTCCCGCTCGGCAGGCCGTTGCCGGTGACCGGAAGCACGGTCGCGCCCCATCCGGTGGTGCTGCGGCTGCTAGAGCCACCTGGTGCTCACACCGCGATCGATTCCGTAGCCGTGACCCCGCACGACCCGCAGCTCACCCACATCGACGCACTGGGTCATGCCTTCTACGACGGGCGCGGCTATGGCGGCCTGTCCCGCAGCGAGATCGCCGGGGCCGCGGCCCTGAACCGCTTGTCGGTCGCTGCCGCCCGGGACGGGTTTTTCTGCCGGGGTGTGCTGCTCGACGTGGCCAGGGCGCGGGGTGTGCCGTACCTCGCCGCCGACGAGTACGTCACCGTGGCGGACCTGGAAGCGGCCGAGAAGCGCGGCAACGTGCGGCTAGGCCCGTCGGACGCGCTGGTCGTGCACGTCGGCCGGGCCGAACGGCTGAGCGCCGAACAGCTGCCCGACCTGCCGGCCCCGCGCGCGGGGGTGCACGCTAGCGTGCTGCCCTGGCTGCATGACCGCGATATCTCGGTGTTCCTCGGTGACTGCACCGAGCGGCTGCCGCCACTGCCCACTGCGGTGCCGCTGCCGTTGCATCAGGTCGGGATCGTGGCCATGGGGCTCTGGCTCATCGACGCGGCGCTCACGTCGGAGCTGGTGGCAACCTGCGAGCGGCTGCAGCGGTATGAGTTCCTGTTCAGCTGCACCGTGCCGGAGCTACCGGGTGCCACCGGCTTCCCGGTCAATCCGGTGTGCCTGTTCTAGCGGGTGCGGCGGAGGAGGGCGACGAAGATCGCGCCCGTCGTGTGGCGGTGGGCCAGCATCCGGCTGGGAGGCCGGGCGGTTAGCACCCCGACGTGGGTGGCGGATGAATGTGACAGCGAGCCGGTAATAGGCGGCTGAATGTCACATTCATCCGGCTGGGAGGCCATCCAGGTCGCGGGCGGGTGGTGAGGGGGTGCGGCGGAGGAGGGCGACGAAGATCGCGTCCGTGGTGTGGCGGTGGGGCCAGAGCTGGGCGAACTCCTGGGCCGGCGAGCGGACGTCCGGGACCGCGGAGAGGATCGTCGGGGCGTCCAGGATCTCGGTGCCCGGCGTGGAACTCACGACCTCCGTCACCACGTCGCGGGTTTCCGCTGGGACCGGGGAGCAGGTCACGTAGGCGACCACTCCCCCGGGGCGGCAGGCCGCCAGCGCGGAGCGCAGCAGGGCACGCTGCAGCTCGGCGAGGGCTGGCAGGTCGGATTCTGACTTGCGCCAGCGGGCTTCCGGGCGGCGGCGCAGGGCGCCGAGGCCCGAGCAGGGGACGTCGAGCAGCACGCGGTCGAATGCCCCGTCGTGCCAGGCGGGGCGGCGGCCATCGGCCGTGATGACGGCCGCGTCGCCGCTCTCCCCGTGCGGGGCACTGGCCAGGGCGTCCCTGACCAGAGCGGCCCGGTGTTCGTGGACGTCGACGGCGACCAGGCGGGCGCCGGCCTCCTCGGCCAGGCCGTACAGGAGGCGGGCCTTGCCGCCCGGGCCTGCGGCCATATCCAGCCACAGCCGGTCCTGGCCGTCGATCGGGGCGGTCGCCAGCGCGATCGCGGCCAGCTGGCTGGCTTCGTCTTGGACGGCCGCCGTGCCGGTGGCGACCAGGGCGGCGGGGTCGCCGCCGGCGAGGGTGAAGCCGTAGGGGGACCATCGGGTGGGCTCGGCGCCCTCGGGCATGATCTCCTCGCGGAGCGGGCCGCCGGGGAAGGCGGCCATCGTGACGCGCGGGCGGTCGTTGCCCGCGGCCAGGGCAGCCTCGAGCTCTGCCTCGGCGGCGGGGCCGAGGGCGTCGCGGTACGCCGCGACGATCCAGCGCGGGTAGCTATAGCGGACCGCGAGGTACCCGTCGGCGTCCGTGGCCGGATCCGGGGCGACGAGCGGCAGCCAGGTGCCGAGATCGCGGGTCGCGACCCGGCGCAGGACGGCGTTGACGTAGCCGGAGACGCGCGGGCCGGCGACTGCCCTGGCCAGGTCCACCGACGTCGCCACCGCGGCGTGCGCGGCGACCCTGGTGGACAGCAGCTGGTGGGCGCCCAGCCTGAGGACCTGCAGCACCGGCGGGTCCAGCTTGTCCAGCGGGCGGTCGCTGCACGCGGCGAGCACCGCGTCGTAGGTGCCCAGGCCGCGCAGCGTGCCGTAGGTGAGCTCGGTGGCCAGCGCCGCGTCCCGGCCGGTGATGCCGCGTTCGGCGAGCAGCCTCGGCAGCAGCAGGTTCGCGTAGGCCTGGCGGGCTTCCACGGCGGCGAGGACGTCGTAGGCGGTGCGCCGCGGCAGGTCCGCGCCGCGGCCCTTCTTGGCGTCGTCCCGCTTGCTGTGCCGGGGGCCGGGGCGGCCGCCGCCGCGGCGGCGGCCCGTGCCGCGGGGAGCTCGGTGAGCGGCCATGGTCAGCCGAAGCCCAGGTGCGTCTCGGGTCCCGCGTGCAGGCCGCGGGCCCAGTCGGCGGCGGGCATCTGGCGCTTGCCTGGGGGCTGCACGTCGCCGAGGCGGACCGGGCGCGAGCCGGTGCCGGCGTAGACGGCGCCGCGTTCGACGCGCAGTTCGCCGGGGGCCAGGCTGGCGCCGGGGTCGCCGGCGCCGGGAACCGGCGGGGTGAGTGTGACGGGCCAGAGCTTGATTCTCGCGCCGGCTAGCTCTGTCCAGGCGCCGGGGTCCGGGGTGCAGCCGCGGATCTGGCGGTCGATCAGGTGGGCGGGGAGCTTCCAGTCCACCCGGGCGTCGTCCGGGGTGAGCTTCGGCGCGAGGCTGACGCCCTCGGGTGACTGGGGCAGCGCGCGGATGGTGCCGTCCTCGATGCCGTCCAGGGTGGCGACCAGGAGTTCCGCGCCGGAAACCGCGAGCCGGCCCAGCAGGTCGCCCGCGGTGTCGGTGGGCTGGATCGGCTCGGTGAGCACGCCGAACACGGGCCCGGCGTCCAGCTCCCTGACGAGCTGGAAGGTCGTCGCGCCGGTGATGTCATCGCCGTGCAGGATCGCGTGCTGCACCGGCGCGGCGCCGCGCCAGGCGGGCAGCACCGAGAAGTGCAGGTTCACCCAGCCGTACCGCGGGATGCCGAGGACAGACTGCGGGATCAGCGCCCCGTACGCCGTGACCGGGCAGCAGTCGGGCGCGATCTCGCGCAGCCGCTCCTGGAAGGCGGGGTCGCTCGGGCGGGCGGGCTTCAGTACCTCGATGCCCAGCTCGGCGGCGACCGTGGCGACCGGAGACGGCTCCAGCCGCCTGCCGCGCCCCGCTGGCGCGTCCGGGCGGGTGATGGCCGCCGCGACGGTGTGCCGCGACGCGACCAGGGCGCGCAGCGTGGTTACCGCGACGGCCGGGGTACCGGCGAAGGCGAGGCGCACAGCAGGGACCGCCCCTTCAGGAGATCCGCTGGGTCGAGTGCGGCGAGACCTTCACCTCGGGCGTGGGCTCCCCGTTCCAGTCGGCTTCCCTGATGGCCTTCATCGCGGCCTTGCGCTGCTTCTTGTCGAGCCGGTCGATGAACAGGATGCCGTCCAGGTGGTCGGTCTCGTGCTGCACGCAGCGGGCGAGGAGCTCGGTGCCCTCGATCGTCACCGGGTCGCCGTACACGTTGAACCCGGTGGCGACGACCCGCGGCGCGCGCGGCGTCGGGAACACCAGGCCGGGCAGCGACAGGCAGGCCTCGTCGTCTTCCTCCTGGTCGCCGTCCAGCGCGAGCACGGGGTTGATCAGGTGCCCCGGCTCGTCGTCCACGTGGTAGGTGAACACACGCAAGCTGACGCCGATCTGCGGAGCGGCGAGGCCGACCCCGGGCGCGTCGACCATCGTCTCGGTAAGGTCCTTGACAAGGTTGCGCAGCTCAAGGTCGAAATCCGTCACCGGCTCGGCCGCGGTGCGCAGCACCGGGTCACCGAAAAGCCGGATGGGCCTGATCAACGGGCAGTCCTCTCACATCGCCGGTCGCCGCTTGTTCACCATGAATTCTATCGATGGGCTAGATCACCTCGGCCGGGTCGAGCTGCACCCGGACCGCGCCGGTCTCCTTCCGCGCGCTGCGCGCCGCCTGCGCCGCGTGCAGCGCGCGGGCCAGCGCCGCGCCCTGGTCCCGCGGCGCCCTGACGAGGGCGCGGACGGCATCGGTCTCGTCGCGGGCCAGCCCGCGGTCGGCGGGCACCGGCCCGAGGATCTCGAAGCCCTCCCCCACGCCAGCCAGCAGGCTGGCCACCGCGGCGGCCTCGCCGGTGACCGCCGCCATCCGCACCGCGGGCGGGAACCCGAGCTCGGCGCGGTCGGCTAGCTCCCGTTCCGCGAAGCCCGCCGGATCCCAGCGGACCAGGGCCTGCACGACCGGCAGCGCGGCGTCCGCGTGCACCAGCACCGTTCCGTCGTTGCTGACCAGGGCCGCGGCGGCCAGCCAGCGGCGCAGCGCCTCCTCCCCCGCGCGCAGGCTCGGCCGGCCGAGCAGCGCCCAGCCATCAAGCAGCAGCGCGGCGGCGTAGCGGCCGAGCGGCTCCGCGCCCGGGGTGGCGATCACCAGCGCGGGCTCCGCAGAGACCTGCGGGATCACCGTGGCGCCGCCGGACGTGCGCACGGTGACGGCCGGGAACGCGCGGCCCAGCTCCTCGGCGGTGCGCGCCGCGCCGGTCACGATCGCGCGGATCTTGTCGTGGCCGCAGTGCGGGCAGGTCCAGGCGGCCGCCTTGGCACCGCACCAGCGGCAGTCCGGCGTCGCGTGCTGGCCGGCCAGCTGGAGCGGCCCGTTGCAGCGCGGGCAGCGTGCCTGCGCGCGGCAGCGTCCGCAGGCGATCGCGGCCAGGTAGCCGCGGCGCGGCACCTGCACGAGGACCGGGCCGGCCGCCAGGGCGGCGCGAGCGGTGCGCAGCGCCAGGCTGGGCAGCCGGGCCGTCGTGGCGGCTTCGTCCCTGGCCAGTTCCGCGTCGTCGAGGGCGGGCCTGACCCGCGGGGCGGTCGCGCGCAGTGTCGCCCTGGACGGCTCGAGCGGGCGCGCCCAGCCCGAGGTCACCAGCTGCGCGAGCTCCGCGGTGCGGGCGAACCCGCCGATCAGGGCCGCGGCGCCGGCCCGGTGCGCGCGCAGCGCCAGCACCTCCCTGGCGTTCGGGTACGGCGCGCGCGGCTCGGCGTGCAGGTCGTCGCCGTCGTCCCAGAGCACCACCAGCCCGAGGTCCCTGACCGGGGCGAACATCGCGGCGCGGGTACCGGCCACGATCGGCGCCTGGCCGCGCAGCGCGGTGAGCCAGCGCCGGTACCGCTCCGCGGGGCCGAGGTCGGCGGTGAGCGTCACGTGCCAGTCACCGAACTGCCGCAGCGCCTCGTCGACGCGGGCCAGGTCCCGCGTGTCCGGCACGACGATCACCGCGCCGCGGCCCGCGCTCGCGCAGGTGACGGCGGCGCGGGCTATCTCTTCTGGCCAGGTCCCTCCCGGCAGCGCGGTCCACGCCGCGCGGGCCGGCTTCGCGGCGCGCAGCGCGTCGAGGAACGCCAGGCCCGCCGTATACCTGTCCCAGGAATCCGGTTCCGGGCTGGGTGGTGG
>Ga0335072_10009593_pt1 | contig 13953 bp, 12 predicted proteins | sample Lox_Sample_21_FD_206725 | JGI IMG/M metagenome (GOLD analysis project Ga0335072, IMG submission 206725) | Soil microbial communities from Loxahatchee National Wildlife Refuge, Florida, United States - Lox_Sample_2.1 | ecosystem: Environmental > Terrestrial > Soil > Wetlands | place: USA...
CGATGTTGTATTGGGTGATGGCTCGTGGCTAGGTCGCAGATATTAGAATACATTAGTGTTTCATACCAATGGAGTTCAACATACCTTTTCGCGGAGAATCATCTCCATTATCTCACAGATGAGCGAGCATCGGCGAACACTGTCCGATTTCAGCAGCTGGTTGGCTAGGGTAGAGTATGAAGAAGACAGCCCAGCTGCCCTATTGTCATTATCCTCAGGAATGACAGTCCGCGAGTCTTTTTGATTGTTAGATGTTGTATTCAAAAATATTAATTTTGCAAGCTCACCTTCGCAACCAGCAATGACATGTTTCAGGGCCAACAGCTTATCAAGAGCCTGTGCATCCCCCACTTCTTCCAGGAGATCAGATACCAGCTGCAGCTTTTCTGGCTCTGTCATCCGCTGCGTCATCGCCCTAGCTTTCCTCCGGATCGCCTCGCGACCAGCAACTGTACCGACGGCTCCTTTAAGTAGTCTTTCCGGGGACTCGCCGTAGATTTCCGGATAATGTTCAATCATAAACAGCTCGAACCGGTTCCTAAGCTCTGGATTCAATTCTTTGAGGGAGTCCAAACCTGACCTTGTATCGATATCCAGGTCTACCAAGTCACTCTCCCCTACATCGATAACATCAAGAGCATCCATTGTACTGTACAACGACATACAACGTTCTTCATCATCTTGTGTTAATTTTTCGGTCTTCTGGAGGCGCCGTTGAAGATTGCAGAGAAGTAGACCCCTGAATGTAGCAGAAAATTCCTCGGTCGTCTCTTTGAGCGTCATTGAAAACTCGTCGGAGTAAGTGCATTTGGTCCTCCATACTGCTAGGACGACTTGCATAAGGCGAATCATTGCATACGAAGGTACCTCAGTTTTACAATTAACCTGTAACCAATTTCCCAATGCCTCCTTCACGCCTTGAAAATAGTCAAGGCTTTTTGGCTGATCGATAGTTGCGAAAACGTGACTGGGAAGACATCAGCAGGAGAATGATGAGATGGAATAGTGCATACCCAAGAATAAGCTCTGGTATCTCGGTAAAAATTTCGAGCTGAATCTTTGGCTCCCGACCTAATGTCACGATGCATTCGGCAAGATCCACAAGCTCTTGGAACTTTATTCCCTATTGACTGTCAGCAGTTGTTGAGCACTTCAAAATGAAAAACAGGCACTAACGTTGTATAAAGTAGGACGCCGTTGCATCTTCGCCTTCAGACTGAGTACTGCAGGGTTCAACGGATCCATTCTATAGAGGAGGGAGGCCAGATCAACAAGGGAGGGATCCGAGGACTCCGGCGGCCAGGCCTTTAGAATTGCTTCCCTGTTGCTCCTCAAGAGAAGTTCAAGGGGGAGGTGATGAAAACACATGATGACAAAGCCGTTGCAGGCTTTGGATTTTTCAATGGGATTTTCCACATGGCTACCACACTCTATCATTCTGTTTATAACGTTTTCTGTGAGGAAGAGATATCAGTTTTATCCTGTAGTAGGAGCGTTGAATAGCCAGGCAGGAATACAATAACACAATCTGATATAAGAGCTAAGACTTACGTGATATCTTGGGACTATTCTCAACATATCCGTCATACTGAAGCATCTTCATCCACATGCTTGGAAGTCCTGGTTGATTAAGTGGAAGCCAAGGATCTTCGTGATATAACGAGCTTGAGACTGTGGTAGTCGACGCAATCCAAATAAAATCCGTGAGCATCTGCCCTTCCAAACAGAATCTTCTCGATATTAGCGCGCCATTCCTGACTTTACGAAGATTATACATACTCAAGGACTTGGGGATATTCCACTAATACACAAGAGGCATATGCACAGGCGAGCCATCCTATGCCTCTCTTGATTGTGATGACCCTACTTTCCCATCTTTCTTCATCTAATATGCGATCCTCCGCTATCTGCTCGACCACCTTCCTGATATGTGAGGCCACAGAAGTAATGTAATTGGAAAGAGTCTCAACGCCAGCACCACTGCGAAAGGCGGTTGGTACGTCATCCCAAACCCTCGCTGCTCCAATGCTCCAATGTGCACACAAATATCGAAAGGCTTCCAAAGCCAGTAGGGAATGATCTCTGTCAGGAAACGAAATTTTAGAGGAGAGTAAGCTGACAAAAAGAGGAGAATTGCCATCTGATATCGAGGTATCGTCAAAATTCTGCCAATATGACCAATCCAACACGACGGTGTTCAGGTGCAAGAGTCGGGCTTTATATCTATCGTCCGGTCTGCTGTATTCAAGAGCATTAATCACCTTCTCAATCAGCGTCGAATGCACAGCGGTCCGCGTATCTTCATGAGATATAGCTCCAGCGACTGCATCAAGAATTACGCACGCTGGGCCTACATAGTCCTTAATTCTCTCTACCAGCCAGTCCACGATTTCGACGATTTGAAGAGTTGTCAAGGACGGCTCCAAAAGGGCCTTGAGCTTAACTCTAAGCGCCTCGTCCTCCCAGGCAGTAAAATGCTCGATCTCCTTATGCGAGCTTTGTTGAAACTTGTCGACTTCAATAAGTTGCTCGTACCAGTAATGTATAAAAGCAGTCAACTTTCGAGCTTTGGCAAACTCACCCATAAGAGGAGTGAGAACTTTGTCAACCACTCGATCAACTATTGTAGGCCATGAAGCCTCTATGCTTGCTTTAGTGATGCGCATCAGCACATCCTCGAGTAAGGCTTCCTGATTTGATGGGATCAAGAAAGCATTTGAATCCAACTCGATTATCGTGGCGAGAAGATCCCAGTTCATGCTTCCAGTTGGAAGGCTATACTGGGATGTGATCAACCGTAGAAATGGCAGCTCAAGAGAAATTTTATGGTCGATACAGTATCGAAGCATCTGATTTAGAGCGAGGATGCTCTCTTTTAACAGATCCCCATTCATTGATTCTTTAAGAGCGATGATCACGGCTTGTAACCAAGCGGTGTCTTCAACTCCACGAGGAAAGGATCTATGAGGTTGAATGCATCGAATAGAGATATCAAATAGAATGGGGGCAAATCTTGGGTTTCTTGATACGGCGTCCCCAACTAGACTGACCAGCAAGCCGGCATCCTTTGAAAATCTATATGACGTTTTAGCTGGAACTATAATGTTGAGGGCGAGGAGCTTTTCCAGTTGGCACTTCTGTTCCGGTAGTTGGCCAGCTGCGGATATGATTACCAATGAGGGGCTCAGGCAGTGTTTGGAAAAGATCTTGGCATCTTCCGGGTCAAGAATTCGTGAGTTCCAAATCTCAAAAAAGGGAGGCAGAAGCGAACCGTCTGGTTCAATTAACGAGGGACGATTCTGGGTTCCACATAAAGCCAGCCAAGCACCTAAAATCCTTGCTGCCTCATTACTTGAGGTGCGAGTAGCTGATTTCATATACTTTGATGTGGAATTTTCCCTTGAATGAGACTCAGGCCTTGACAATTGAACAACGTGGTAGATTGCTTCATAGACTGCCCATTTCCACTCCGTAGTGAACTTGGCGCCTTCATTAGTTGAGCGATTTACCAGTCCATGGCTTGACGTATGACTATCCCTCTTTCTTTTTTTTGATCCAGAAGTTCTGCCTTTCCCCTTGGCTGGACTTCCCGTTATAGTGTCGCTCGAGTCATCAACCAGGTTTGTGGCCGCAACTGCCTCCTCTAAAGCTTGTCTTAGCAATACTACAAACTTCTTCTCGTTTAGTACTCTTGCCAGGTTTCCTAGAGGGATAAAATCCATCAACAGCCTCAGCAATCGCCATGCTCCTATACACTGTCTGGTTTCTTCATCTTGGAGCTTTTTAAGGAGCCAACGGAGGCAGTATTCTTGTCGTCCATGAGGAGACACTTGAGATGGAGTTTGTATCGCTCCTGGATATTCAACTCGAGGATAGTGCGTTGCGACTTTTGAGAAAGGAACTCCGGCAAAGATCGAGGCTTGCTGGATCTGCTGTATTATCGGAGCATCTATTCTCTCCAACTCTATGAGTCGCTCTTGCGCCGCAGGGGCCTATACTATGGTTACTTATCAAAGCCAAAGAGCAAAATTCAAGACTAGATACTGACCATAGGGTACCTCAAATTAATACTCTAGAATTTGGACTCTCTAATTTCGTTTCTACGAACAAAATATTACTGGCAGAATTATACCGCCTTCTAATAACGGCTAGCGTATAGTCTAATCAGGCACGTGATTTTGTAGTCAATTCGAGCAAAAATCACAATATAGTAAGGGTATGACTAAGGTACGTGGAGAGGACGTGCCGAGGATAAGCTGATGAGATATTAAAAGGCACAAAGCCAATTTGAGACCCAATTTGATGTACCGCTTCCAGCCTATTACATTTCCATGTACTCGGAGGGGCAAATGAAAGTGGCCAAGGGTCAAACATGATTTCTACGACGGGAAAGCCAAAGACTATTCCAAATGTCAGCTTCGACATTTCATGCAACTGTAATGCAATACGAAGTATGTAGGAGATGGAATGAGAAGATGGATACTAAAAATTGACTACAGTAGCCTATAATCAATACAAAAACAATGCAGCTAAGGTATGCAGAGTAAACTAATTCCATGCTAAGTAAAGAAGGCATAGACTTGTAGTGGATTAATTTGATGTGCTGGCTTTCTAAGACCAGCGCCGGGACTTTAGGCTATTGCTGATGTGGGGGTTCTGTCAGTTATCACAAATTGAATATTTTATGGCTAACCTCGGGTCCGACATGAAGTGCTGAGTCATGAGATCTTGATAGGGCTGGTAAATGGGGATGTTTCCGAAGGACGCTAACCTTCAGGGCTGACGATCGAAAGGATAATGGTGGGTGAGAAAACACTTCTGTGGAATGCAGGATATGTGGTAGTAAGGACAGGCAGGCGGGAGGCCGGATGCTGTGGGGTGACACGTCTGCACTTTGCCCGGCTTGATAGATGATAGCCTTTCGATATGGATTTGAGCGAATTTGGCGCAGCCTGCATGTAAGATATAACGGAAAGTATGCCTAATATAGAATTGTATGCTACTCCTGCCCCTCTCTACGCAGCACGTGATATCATTCTGCGTGGCTTCCTATCGATCTGCATGAGCAGAGTTGCAGAGAAATGGCGTATGTAAGACAGGAACGATAGAAGGATCACCTTGTAGGTGGAGGGGCTGTGGGCTGACTTTCCTGCGCCATGCATTAATGTAAGGGCTTCCGTTTTGAGGAATTTTGTTGGATTCAGTTTCCAGCCAGCAACGGCGGCTGCGGCGGTCCCGTTGATAAGCAGTGGCAGATAACTCCGAATACTGAATATGATAGCATCAGAAAGAAGTACGAAATGAGTAAGAAAATATCTAGTTACACACATCTTGTACCTGAACGATAGTCAACTGAGAGGCAGGCACCAATTCAGCGTAAGCGATAAACACGTAATGGCGAAGATGTGCTCTGTAGACCTAAACGATGTTGCGATGCGATGTACAGCAGTATAGCCGCATAAACTCGGTGAGTCCATAGAGCAGAGCTCCATGCAGCATAACGCAAGAAGCGAGAAATACGAGGACTCAGAATCTCTCCAAAAGCGGGGTGCATGCAGCACCAGGTGCAATGAGTTACACAGTGACTGGTGGTTTTCGGCCTTGTCGCCGATTCGTTGCTGAGCAGTTCACCGAGCAAGCCAAAGAGTTCATCGGCATATCATACATCACTAATATTGACTCCGGGAACCACTTCTGGCAATTTGAGAATTCATAGCCGAGGCGAGAGGGATGGGTCTTGGCGATGTGAAGCTGAAAGCAACATAATGATGCAGAATGAATACCTCGTACAGCATACCGACCGAAGCCGAGGTGAGGCCGGTGTTGGTTATCTGATTTCCTCTTATGTTACAAATGATTTTCCATTGATCGACCAAACCTGTCCTTCTTGGGACGGATCATCGGTGTTTAAAATGATAGGGAAGTATCTGGAACCGAGACGGCCCCAGCCAAACACGATAGGCGACCAATCGTTGCGAACAGACACCAAGATAACTTGCGTACTCGAGATAAAGAATCCCAAGGGGAAGGGATAGGACAGGGAAGGATCCCAGCGGCATTGCTGCAGGATGACATAGCCCGATCCAACCAACAGTTACAATGAGGTTTTGAGGGGCGGGGAAAGTCGTGGCCATCGTCGGATAAGGGACTAGTACTCTGTATTTTTAGGGTGAAATATGATGAAGTGCGACGCGGCTAGTTGTTTCTTGTACCTGTTTGATCGACTTTTGAAATAATACGAGATACAGAGCAGCTGACCAGAAGCTCGGTCCAAGGGGCAGCCCATCCAACATCGACTCTCAATTGGACCCACGACACCGATATTTTGACCGCTTCCAAATTTCACACGAAGGCGACAAAACAGAGAGACACCGGGGAAATGAGGGAAAAAGAAGACGCACGGCTACTGGTCCCAGAAAATGGCACATGACTGTGGGGCGTGACCAATACGTCGGGATCGCAGGGGCTTTAAAACAGTTGGCCATAGTAAGCACGTCAATCAAGCCATGTTCAGCGTTCGGTGTCGGTGTGTGAAGGGGAAAGCAAGGGGCAATGCGCAGCCCCGCGGCACATCCATTGATCTCAGCGAGATGAAAGAGCAAGGCACGCCTGCATGCGACAAGCCACTGCTACCGAATGGAAGCCCCCACCGAAGACTTCTATGCGGCAGATAAACTTCTGACATGGTCTGGCCAGCAGCAGTGTCACCTGAGTCAAAACAATATCCATCTTGCATTATTTGTCCAGCAGCATCGTGGTCGAAATCAGGCAGCGAAAATCAGGCAGGGGAAGCCATCGTCATTCCGATCTCACCGCCTCTCCCGAGACAGCATCATTATTCTTCATGCCTGGACGGATAGAAAGACGTTACTTGAGAGCTATGTAAGAGTACCCAACGCGTGCCAACGACAATCTCGACAGACAAGCCGTTGTGACACAGATAGAACATACGGTGAGTCAGGGCAAGGCCATAAATTAGAGTACCTCATGTACGTAGATGTCAGTAATAATTCCGTCGTCCTCTTTACCAACAGTACAGTCAGTAAATAGTGAGACGATCCGCGCTCCCGTTACGATCAGGTCAGGTCAGACCACACATCGGTCATCAAAGGGATTCGCACGTTGCAAGCCAATTACAAGATGAGAATTGCCCGTTAAGCAGAAGAGTCACCAGCTGCTGCCGCCATCACATACTTGCCGCCAATATTACATCCAACCTGGGACGCGCCCGTGTCTGCGCTGCAACCGTGCTGCATTCAATATTACGTCGTCGTTGTTGCACAGCCTGGCACAGTCATCATTCTCCTCCATCAATCTGCCATCATCCAAACGCGCAATTCGCCTGGCAGTCAAATGCATCTTCCGATCTGACACACGCGCACCCCCCTCCCGTCTCCAATTGCCAGCAAGCTGCACACCTTTCGGCCTTTGGCATCCCTGCCAACACGTTCCTGGGCTTGTTTGCCCTTGCTGTTTTGCTGGACGGAGCTTGGACCCGCAAAAAGGTTGCAAAATCAAGCTCGGAAACTTTTTACGTCGACTTTTGCGCAAGGCCAGTGCCAAGGCATAGCCAAGGCATAGCCAAGGCACAACCAAGGCAATTCTTTTTGCCTACCTTGAGCCTTGGAACTACTGCTCAGACCAAGACTAATACCTCACTACGCCCACTACCACCCCTTTTCGTACCTTTTTGACTCACACCACCTCGACTCGACCTACCTTGCCGCTTCTCTACCTTCCCTGACCTTACATCCACCTCACACCTCGCCTTACTACGGACTTCCTGCTTCCCCGACCTAACTCCTCCGGCCCGGCCCCATAGTCCCAAAAATCTAAATCCCGCCAAAAATTTTATTGTCTGGCTCAAAGCCCAGATTACAAAACTATTTCTCACGGCGGCCAATTGTTCTTTCCTTCATCCACACAACCAGCAAAACTGTGATTCACATTCCTTTTTTTTATCTTCTGCTTCCTGCGCGATCGTCTTTCTAGAACTACGAAGCACACGACCATTTTTCCTGCCGGCAGCCAGGGATCCGCGGATACATAGAGATCTTACAATCCGCTTCTAAATATCCGATAAACTACATACGACACCAACTTCCCCATCCAGCCTGCTGCAGCAAAAATAAACAGGTCGCATCTGATCGCAGTAGGCCCCATTAAACCTGCAAGGCGCTGCAAGGCGCTCCCAAGAGAGAATAGACTTACCAAATCCGCATACACGATTTCTGCAGGTAAGACCGCTCAGGTTAGGACGCTACCACCTGACTTTCAGTGGACAAGCAGGAGCTGGGGTCGACGTATCCGCCGCGGAGACTTGGAGAAGACAGCGAACCAGAAGTCGTATAATATCCCTGTCGTGTCTTAGGCAACTGGATGAGAGACATGGAGACAATTACAGATATCTGTAGCTTGTCGTAGCTCAGCCGGCTGCTTCCTTTCCTCTTGATTTACCCTCAAGGCTTGAGCAACCTTCAAGAAGCCCCGCCACCGGTCTCACGCTTCAATGACCACGCCGGCGGGTTCACAAAATATGTCCTCCCTCACATCCTCACCTACACAAAATTCAATGGCTGTGCCATCCTCTCAACCCGCGCAATTGCGCGGCGCAAAGCTCTCCAATGTCCAAACAAGCCTTCCCACGATCCCCTCCACCTCAATGCCAGCGTCAGCTATTAGCGCTTCCTCGGTGGCATCGAGCTCGCAGCAACCCTCTCCCGCTATGTCACCACAAACAACACAAATCACAACCAATAACAGCTCAATTCAAGGTTCACCAGAAGGACTAAGGGGCCGCGATGCTGACGTTACCCCCCCTCCATTAGAGTTGCCTGAATCGGTTGTGTCACGAAAATCAAGCCAGAGTGCAATGAGCGAGGCTGTCGCCATGAGCAAATCACCTGGAATCATCAGACGTTTGTCTAACAGAGCCACCAAATTTGGCCGCAGACGTCAATCCTCTACCACAGCTAACAACCGTGACCACAGCTCTGGTCCGGTTGTTCGACGGCGTAGCGATAGCAATAGTACTGCGCCTGAAAATAAGGGATCTTTGTACTCAGATTCGGAAAACGAGCCTGACGAAGCGCTTTTTGAGCTCAACCTCGCCATAGGCGGCGGTGATACAGCAAAGGATTGCTCCAGCGGTAGTGCTAATGGATCTCAATCAGGAAATATTAGCATTGGCCCTGTCATACCATCAGTACTTCTTCAGGGTACCGAATTGGTGAAGGTCTCTAAGAAGAAGAAGAAATACCTCACACTGGTACTTGATATGGATGCGGCTAAAGTATACTGGGATAAGACCAGGCCATGGAAGTCTTTCTATATTGATGATATTAAGGATATCAGGTTTGGTGCAGATGCCCGTAACTATCGCCAAGAATTCGGCCTTCCCGCCGATGATGAGCCTCGATTTTTCTCAATACATTACGCTGTACCTGACAAGTCCAAAGGTCGGTCGCAGAAAGTCATGCATCTGGTTGCTGGAGATATCCAGGTTGTCGAGTTATGGACCACCACACTCGATGCTATCTCAAAGCACCGCCATGAGTTCATGATGTCTTTGTCGTCATTCAATGATAAGGCGGTGAGAGCATACTGGCGTCGAGAAATGAATAAACAATTTGCTGACAAACCACATTCTGAGGATGAAGAAGAGATTGATCTAGTGGGAGTGGAGCGGCTTTGTCGGAACTTGCATATATATGGCTCGTACAACTATCTACGTGCTAGATTTGCACAAGCCGATACAACACAGACGGGTCATCTTAATTTCACGGAATTCCAGGAATTTGTCCGACTTATGAAGAGACGAGAGGATATCAAGGTTCTCTACACAGATGTTGCTTCGAATTCGCATAAGGGTATCACACTTGAGGTGTTCCTCAACTTTTTGAGAGAAATCCAATGTGAAGACGTGGACAAGAACATATCACATTGGGAAATGGTTTTCGCCAAATTTGTGCGTCGCTCGAAATCAAAAGAACAGGCTCAGCAGGACACGCTTGACGGCGAACTTCCAATGATGAATGAGGCAGCTCTCGCAAGTTTTTTAACGTCTACATTCAATATCCCTGTTGCACAACTTCCTGCTCAATTTTCTCTTGACCGACCACTGAGTGAATATTACATCTCCAGCTCCCACAATACCTACCTCCTTGGACGGCAAGTTGCTGGACAATCAAGCGTCGAGGCTTACATCTTAGCTTTATCCCGTGGATGCAGATGTGTCGAAGTGGATTGTTGGAATGGGGCCTCAGGGCCTGTTGTTATGCATGGCCGGACTCTCACAACCCAGGTCTCATTCTCTGATGTCATGACTACTATCAGCAAGTACGCGTTTGTCAAGACACCGTTTCCATTGATCGTTTCCCTCGAGGTACATTGCGGGCGGGAACAACAGGCAATGATGGCTCAAATCATCAAGGATACCTGCGGCGACAAGCTTGTTACTGAACCGATAGATGCGAGCGCGTCTGAACTGCCAAGTCCGTCGCAGCTACTCAACCGCATTCTTATCAAGGTCAAAGCCCCTAGACAAAATGACGATTTTTCACCGCCGGAATCGTCGAATGGACGCAGGCGTGGGACAAGCCTTGGTTCCCCTTACGTCCGTCCATTGGTGCTGGACAATGCCTCAATTCCTCAACTGTCGCAGAGTCCGCCTATGAGTCCGCATGTGAGGGCCACCAGAGTGCTCCCTAAGACTCAGATGCGACTTGCAGTAGGTGCTGAGAGTCAAGATAGTTTGAGCAGCAGTACAAGCGAGAGCGAGAGTATGAATGATGATGCCGTCAAAGTTACTGATGGTATACAAAAGAGAACACAGAGCAACATCATTAAAGTCCTCGGTGAGCTTGGTGTTTACGCCACTGGTCTGAAATTTCACAGCTTCGACACACCTCAGAGCAAGACGTACAACCACGTCTTTTCCTTCATGGAACAGACATTCGCAAAGCACAGTAAGACTGCAGAAAGCAAGAGAGCGCTTGCCAGACACAACATGCGGTATATGATGCGCGTTTATCCAAACGGCTGGAGAGTTGCATCTACAAATTTTGATCCTCTCACTTACTGGCGGCGCGGTGTGCAGATGGCAGCTCTCAACTGGCAAACTCATGATCTTGGAATGCAGATGAATGATGCAATGTTTGCTGCTGGAACTGATTTGTCGGGCTATGTCTTGAAGCCAAGCAGTCTCCGTGAGATCAAGATGATCAAGAATGTCCCAGAAGCTGCTGGAGCTGGGCATGTCAAGCGAGAACGGAAGAATGTTAACTTCAGCATCGATGTTATCTCAGCCCAGCAACTCATGAGACCGAAACACTTACCTGCCGCTAGGACGTTAGACCCTTATGTTGAAGTCGAAGTCTATCATGCAGACGACAAGGGCAAAGATGTAAAAGGCGTTGTTGGCGAGGGCGGCCATGATGCATCTGGACGAGACGGATCTTCTGGTTTAGGCGCGCCGCATCGCCGTCGAACCCAGATAGTCCAGGACAATGGTTTCAATCCTATGTTCGGCAAGAAGTTCAATTTTGATCTCACGACCAAATATCCCGAGCTTGTCTTTGTTCGGTGGACTGTTCGAGCCTCACGTGACGGTCATAATTACGATGATAAAGGTCCGATACTGGCAGTCTACATGGCAAAATTGAGCAGTCTCAAGCAAGGCTACCGAACTATCCCACTCATGGATAATAATGGCAACCAATTCCTCTTCTCGACACTCTTCTGCCGTATCAAGATTGAGCCTGCCACGAGCATCTATGTTAACAGCCCGGATTCGGCTGAGAGCATGGGAAAGCTGAAGAGCATCGGCAGATCAGTCTTTGCGCGAAATCAAATCTCGCCTAAGACATCTGTTGAAAGCGGTCATCAATAATCGCATCACCAAACAACACTACACTTTCAATTTTAATCTGTACATATTTCCGGGTTTCCTAAGTCAATACTCGGCGCGTTTTCCTTTCAGAACCTCTGTACTATTTCACGCCAAGACGTCACCACTGTCTCAATAGCAAATACCCTGTCATTAGCATCATCGGCGTCTCTCATTTTTAGGACTAGGAGAGGGAAACATCATAAGGAGGGAGCTGGAGGGAACATCACAAGAATTGGGAAGAGTAGCTCGCGCTACGCATTTGCATTTTCGGTCATTTTCACGGCATGGCATCACATCGCATCAAGCTCCCGGGGGGGCATTCTGGTTCGGCGGGGCTGGTCACATTGTCATCGTCCGGTCAATCGGCTATGATTATCGGATATTTTCATTTCTTCTGGTCGCTGGTCGAGGAGCCTCTTTTTATGTCTTACCTATCTATCTGCATTGGGACCAGCATCTGGAGCTTGCATTGGGCGAATGAGAGGAAGGAGGGATGAGAACTGAGGATTATGACCTGCATACGGTCTGGCATCTGACATTTAGGTGTAACTTACGGGAAATTCACATACATATAAGACGGTCGCCTCAGCAAGCACGGCTTGATCGCAGGGTTTGCATTATTTTTGCGTGGATTTTGGGAGATTGGGGGCTAGTGAAAAGAGGTGATAGTTGTCTGATGTAGCTATGCATGCAATATCAAGGCGATGATTACCATCACTTTCTAAGCATTATTCTCGCGTATCTTGACACCAAACTAGGATAATAATCCATAAAAATCGAGTTGACTCCGTAAATCTCTTAACCTCCCTAACGAAACCTTGCTTCTTATCATTACTCCAATCCTATTGCCGCGTTACTTCCTGGTATTATATCGCCACCACCTTGTGTGGCCACTCTCCTCCTCGATCTGGTTCCACCTCTTCCCATCGCCTTGCCTTCTATTGTGATCACCTAGTATCAATCCTTCCATGCCTCCACTTTCACCATCACATCCACAACTTTACATGCCTTCGTCTCCGTCCCCCACCAATCCCACCAGCAACACGACACCAAAGGTCCACCCTCTACAAAGTACAGCACCGGTCCTCCTTTACCAACCTGTCCACAAACGTCGTCGGCGTTCATCTCGAAAACGTGTATACTTGGAGCCGCAGAAAGAAGGACCAATCTCAAAGGCAAGATGAGAGTCGAGAAAGAGCCGCAAATGGTGGTGATGGTTGAAGGTATGGCAGTGAGGGTGTGCGGGGTGACATAGGGGTAGGGCTGTATGACGTATGTGATGACGTAGGAGTGAGATTGTAGCGGTGGCCTGAAAGGCTAGGGAGGAAGGGAGATGCAATTTCATCGATCGTGCACGGCGTGTTGGGCGAATCACCGACTCCTTCAAAGAAGAATGAGACGCTTGTTCCCTCGGGATTGGCCAACCAATCGTATTATCAAACATGGAGGGTTGCATGATCATTTACCAACGATATAATATTCGCGATTTGGCAATAGCCGTAAGTCGTAGCGCTTTGCCTAAGGTATACCACACGTGCCAGGATGATGTGGAGGGATATCTTGAAGAATCCCAAGCCTTCTCTGCAACTGATCGTCACTGGAAGCCTGCTAAAACTTATGCCTGTACCTTCTCAATTCGGCTCTCTACATGGCGGGGTATATCTTCCTAACCAACCGCCTGGGTAATGGACAGAGCTTGTTTCGCTTTGGCGATGCATTCTGATAGTACCCTATCTGCGGTAGACAAGTTCCGAAATGGTCCACCGGGAGGAGGCTTAGCTGCCTCTCGATAGTTTCGGATTGCTTCAAATAATTTAGCATCACATGTGTGTCCCGAATGGGTAGCTGAGTGCCTTAAACTTAGTTTTCCATCCTTAAAGAGAGGATTTCCTTCCTCACTGAGCATGTCCGCCTCTTCCGGAGGAAACATCACAATCGAGTTTCGTTTGGTGCCTTTTGTCTGCATGGCCTGACGGGACTCCCTAACACAGAATACTCCATGGAAATGTGAAGAATTGTAAGATTTCATAAGACGAGATATGGGATCACTGCATTCAAAAGCA
>Ga0335072_10009594_pt1 | contig 13953 bp, 7 predicted proteins | sample Lox_Sample_21_FD_206725 | JGI IMG/M metagenome (GOLD analysis project Ga0335072, IMG submission 206725) | Soil microbial communities from Loxahatchee National Wildlife Refuge, Florida, United States - Lox_Sample_2.1 | ecosystem: Environmental > Terrestrial > Soil > Wetlands | place: USA: Florida...
CTCTTCCCGCCAAAATATGAAACACCGGATCCTAAATATCTTATTCCTGATAGAAGTCAACGCCAAGTGCGCTGTATACATTCGTCCCCATTTATACATAACTCTCTCTCTCTCCCGCCAATCCAAGCCGATATTTCTTGTCTTTCAATCTAACAATATTATCCCAATTTCGTCCGCTTAGAAACATCAAGCCATCGAAGCATTTTAGCATCAAAGCGCCTTCCTTCTTGCCCGGTCCCACAATGTATCTCAATGCTGATCCAACGTTATCCGACTCTCTGAGCAGAAGATACAACGTACTCGATGGTCACAGCAGCCATGTGCAAACCACTCGTGCCAGCTCAGTTACGGTATTACTAGCAGGTATGTTTGCGAGTAGAATTGGAAGAAACTCTAACAAGATGGCGACTGTGGCTATAAATGCAACCAGGAATTGTCTACGACGTAGGGCTAGCCAGACTGCGGAGTAGGGCAATACCCAGATGAGAACAAGTATCTAGTTGTTAGGCAATGAGGAGCCAGTAAGGCTCCAACCTTCGAAAATCTGAAAAGACATGGATTAGGGGGAAGAGACAGTGGAAGGGACAAACTTGAACTTGCCTCTATCTGCATAGGCGAAGAAAAGCTTTATGAGAATTCTGGCTATTGTCATCAATAATCCGACGCCGAAGCTTTCGGAATCCAAGAATTGCGAAAAGTCGTTATCAACGACGTGCGACTGGTAATACATGATCATGGCTATGAGTACTACCAGCGAAGGAAATGCGCCCACGGATAGTATCCTTCAGTGATGCTCCGCTAGCCTTTTCTATGGCCTGCGAGACTTTGATCGCCTTCTGTAGTAGTGCCGATTCGGCTTCTCAGCACCATGAGAGCTATGCTGCCCGTGAACCCTCTTTGCAGATAAGCTTTTCTAGTCTTCTCGTATAAATTAGGCATCTCGTCGTCATTGTCTAACAGTCTCTTAAAATCTTCAAGATCCTATATCCCAGTCGACTACCTTTCACGTATCTCTCCATCCTGGTACAGTGCATCGTGCTCTTCAGACAAAAGGTTTGTTGCTGATGAACCTCCTGCTAATCTGCTATCTAGGCTTCTTATCCTTCCTTCACTTACTCTTATATAACATTTCCTTTAGTTTCGAGAGACTCGTCGTGCTGCCGATGGCCCTAAACTCGCGTAAAATGTCTAGATGGTTAATAAGTGTCCCTAGGCTGATAATACTTAGGGGATCTGCGAAGACTTCTGAATTTCGACGGACGCCTAATATAATTATTAAAACAGTGAGAATGGCTATGATAGCAAGGAGAGCTTCAATGATACTGGCAAGAATCGTGTAGACCCCCCCAGTAGTATGGCAGTTTCCCACGGTTTCAGGTCTACAAGCACTGCTCAAGCTGACAAAAAATGTTTCCGAGGAGAGTGAAGCAATTGTAATAGCAGCAAGAGAGATGAATGAAGATGACAAAATTATATAATAACGCCGGCCAAGAGCTTTGAAAGGCGTAATAATAAAGGGCGAGGTTGCATAATCTAGAAACAGCGAGTTTTCGACAGTAGCGCCACCTTGGAGTTGTAGTTGATAGAATGGCTCTATCTCTCGAGTTGTATTATTAACGATTCGCCAGGGAATGGCAAAAAGAGTTGCGATGATCAAAGGGATCCATGAAACGAGTAGGTACTCCTCAATTCTTATCTGATGAGGAATGACCGTGCTTCGGTCTGGGAGGATGAAGAAAGTTCCAGGTGAGTTTATGATCGTGGCTGTAGGTACCGGAAGAATGACTGCTGTAGAGGCGGATTGCGAAATTGTTCTGTAGCCAATTGGTATCTCCGTCCCTGAGTCACTGGCTATTCCGTTAATTGAGGCACTTGACAGCTCCGTTCTCAGGGACATGGGGATCCAACTTGTGACCATTGCTACGCTGACAATGGCAGTTGTGCAAATCTCAGTCGTACGACTAGAACATGCACCGGTGGGAAAATAGGTCGTCTCAGATAGAATAAATATGTTAGAGGAGGACTTCGAGGTTCTTTTTCCTGAGGAAAACTTACGGGTAAGTGTTTGCATTTGCAACTGGTCTTGGGCGGCTCTGAGGAACAGATTCATCAATTTGAATATATTGAATTGCATGTAGAGATCAATCTATCTATCCCCACGTGAATAAGGGTTTAAGGAGTTGTCTCTGAAACAGTTTACATAAGAGAGGCTAAAGAGTGTTCGCCTTAACCGCAAGGCATTCGGGACATAAGACTACTACAAATGAGAGTTACTACAAATGAGAGATCAGGAAACGTTATATTCAACAGTAAGTAACAATGGTAGGCGTTGCCTCCATTGTATCCACAGAACTAGTTGTGTTTCTGACTCTCTGAAAACTTGCGAAGATATTTTTAGGGGAAAAAATATCTCTCAGGTGAGAGAACTATTGCTCTCCGTTATAGAACTACGAGGATGTTAAACTTTTTGGGCAGTCGCAAAAAATTGCTTCCGAATGTTGGCATGGAATATGAGCCCAATATTCATCTCTTTATCTCTCACGTATGCTCCAAACCCAAAATATCTCGCCATAAACACTGCTCGGGTGCCAAAACTACGTCTATCCTCATCAACGAAGCTCGAATAGTACAAATAAGGCATTGCAGTTGACTTACCGCCGAGAGAATGTACGGATGCAGTTCATGTTCAAAGCGAGACTGGAAATACAGTATTTTTGAGCGATATTTCCTGCACAGCCTAGGGCAATGCCGCCGACTAGCTTCACGAATCACCAAATGAAATGCGTCTACTCTAGCTCGCATGTCAACATATTGTGGTGGAGTTCCGTGGTCCTCTACAAAATCACATGATTAGGGCTTGCACTAGGGTATTGATGTATTTAGCTAGCTCGTGGACTATCTTCGAGCAAGAGAGAGGATGGTGATTCCTTTACAGTTATCTTTTACGGGTCGGATAGGTTTTTACGGATGCTTTACGGGTTATTTTACGGACGATATGCGGGCCTTCAGACAGAGATTTCTTTATAGACACAGAATACAGTTGCTTCTTTTGTGTGTTTTAGCCTTCGAGCTTGCACACCAACCTACTCATTGCCCTGACGATCGTGCACTTCGACTGTCTCAACAGATGATTGGCGTAGCTACCAACCTCAGGCCTGCTCAAGATCAAAGGTGCAAAGAATCTTAGCTAAGAAGCATGGACTACTTTAAATCACTATTTTAACACCAAGGCTGTTAGGTTATATATCAAAAATAGTTTTCAACTCAAAAATTCTCGCATAAATCGATTAATCTTTTTTGTACATTACTGAGAATATGTCACGTGATCGGAACTCGGGGAAGTTTATGCTCCGTGCTTTTGAAATCACATGACAAATTCCAACACGTCAGCTACCAACCATTACGCATTCTATAATGAGGAACTTGTAACCGCTTTAAATGATGTTTGTGGCAACCCGTCATAGACGGCTCGAGCTGGCGTAACTGTACGCGCAATAAGTACGAGATACAAAGTCAAAAGAGGAAAGCCCTCCTTGCATCCAGTATAAAGATCTGGTCTACGCCGGTCAAGGTATTATTCCCATTGCTCTGATATTCTGTCCACATTCTTTATGACTGATATTGACATAGTAAAATTCCATCCTACTTCCATGTCCGTTCCAGATATCGCGTTGAAGATTGCCATTGTTGGCGCTGGTGTCAGTGGTTTATCAACCTATCTCTTTCTAAAGAAGCATCTGCCTGTTTCTCCCCCGCATGAGATCTTCATCTATGAAACCTACCCGTGTCCAAGTCGCAAACAGAGAGAGCTCAGCAGCGAAGATGCCGCTATCCGTGATGCTGCGTCGTTCATTGGAGGTGGTCTTGGAGTAGCACCTAATGGCATGCGGATTCTGAGAGAACTAGACCCAAAGGTTCACGATGCAATTGTAGCCCAAGGCTATCCGACCCTCCGTTTTCAGATAAAGAGCTCGCACAATTGGACTCTAGGGTCTATGCCTACGGTGGATGTAAATAATCAGTCGCCTGAGGTAATGATAATGAGTATGCGTCAAGGAGTTTGGGATTGCTTGCGGGAGAAAGTGCCTGAAGAAGTCATACGGACTGGAAAAGCGGTCTCAAAAGTCGAGCGAGGGCCAAATGTTAAGCCGATTCTTTGTTTTGCGGATGGTACCAGTTCCGATGAGTTCAATCTTGTCATTGGCGCCGATGGCGTCAAAAGCGTCGTCAAAAATGCTGTCACCCAAACTGAACCCATTTATGAAGGACTTTGCGGCATAGGGGGCTTTTTTCCGTCAAGTGATCTCCCACCCCTTCCCTCGGACCTTATTCTTCCTGCCCCTAGAAGTCCAGTGGTTATGACATTCGGCGCAGAAGGCTTCTTCGGCTACGCTCCATGCAATTCAGACCCGAGCCCGGGCTCGCCATCTCTCACGTCGTCTCAAATCAAAGCTAACAAAGCGCTCCCTTACGGCCCGCAAGCAATGTGGTGGTCCACATTCAGCGTCGATGAACCCCCTAAATCTACGAAAGCAATCGATAAAGAGGCCATCCATGCACAGCTTCTCGAGCGGCACTCCAAGTGGCAAGACCCAGTTATCCAGAAAGTGCTCGCCGACCCGGTTATCTCTGTGATGACAGCTACCTTCGTGACGCCGAAGCTATCCACCTGGACAGGCGATGGCATCGTCCTCGTCGGCGACGCAGCACATACACTCCCTTCCACCTCCGGGCAAGGTGTTTCCCAAGCCCTTGAAGACGCTCAGGCTCTAGCCTTGCTTCTCGCGCATTATCTCCGTTACCAGCCTCCTGTCGAGAGACAGCGAGACCAATCTTCATCTTCCGTCAAGACGCAGATTCAGGCCGCAATCATGGCCTTTCAAAGCATCCGCAAGCCGCGTGTGGAGTATATCCTAGATTTCTCGCGACGCATATCTAATCGGAAGAAGAAGATGGGTCCTATAGGCGAGTGGATGACATATTTCTTCATGTGGGCGCTGTGTAATATTTTTCCCGGTTTCATGCGTAGCGCGTTGGGCCGGTGGGATGTTAGTGCTGAGATTGAGAAGGCTATTCGAGAACAGAACAAGAATAAAGTTTGAGTGGAAGGCAAATGGGGGGATGGACGATGGAAAAGGAATTTAATTTTGATAGATATAAAGATATCTTCTCTCCTCTGCCTATATTTTCCCCCGTGCGCTCAGCTTGTATCAAATTTCCCCAGTCGCCTCAGGGCCCGAAAATTATTATAATACCATTTACAAAATGCAAGATGCTCCATTTACCATCACCCGAATAATATGGCAGCTTAAGAAGTGAAAGTTTGGCATCTGTATCCCTTGCAAAGGAATTTTAGAAAGTATGAGTGGCACTACGTTGACACCAAGGTGTCGACGTAGTGTCACCCAAAGCTTATTGCTGGGCGCTTGGACCCCTTGTTTAGTCGTGTTTGATCCCTCTCTTCATGTACATCCTATCGCCTTCAATTTCATTAACTTATACGATAGATAAGTGATCTACTGGGGAGCAGTAGTAGCAATTATCACTCGGAAGAGAGGTCGCTTGGCCTTTACCTCTCGCCTCACTGGTTAGTTCAAAAACACAGAATACTCCTGGGGTACCGGACCTCCGCAGGATCAACTCGACCTTGTTCATGGATGGTAACTATAAAGCTAGTATAATAACTATAACCGCTCCAGGGTGTAGAATTCTCAGCATCGGCAAAGAGCTGCATGTTTGCGGTTCAATTTTCGATAAAATAAATGAATGGTCGCCCTTGATAATGTGTAAGAGCCACCATTCCTTACAACTAATGTTCAGGATGATCGCTATTTTGGTCTCAATGACAGCGATATTCCACCTCACAATCAAAGTGTTTTAAGACTGGGTGATTTAGTTTATTAACGCTAATTCTAAGGAGTGCTATCTTGGAATATATGCTGCATTTGTGGAGGTGATCACCTGCGGACTCCTCATACTCGCATCGAGGGAATCTAGGCGTGGTTTCGCGCTGTGGACTGATATCCTGATGACGAACTAATCCCGCTTTCCATCTCTACCGCAACACAATCTTGATATCTTCTAGATAGCGCTAAAACGACTTGAGGCGAAGCGAAGCTTCTTCGACAACCTGGAGCTTGAATGGATGACTTCTATGGACGATTGGAAGATCCTACCCACAATGAAAATGGACTCCAACGTGTTGCGCGTTATGAACCTGGTATGGACGGCAGCTTTTGAGGCGACGCATTCTTTGAAACAGAGACAGGGTATTTAGGCATGGCTCCACATAGCCTTACTGTTGGAATAACAGCTTTAGTGACTGTCTGTTAGGGTCGACGGGCTTAGACGGCCCCAGACTGTCGATCCCAAGAAGAGTTTTTAGGGATCAATAGATCTAGATCTAGTAGTAATTCGGAGACCCCGAAGTCCTCGGAGAACCTAGTATCTAAGGTGTGTATATATAGGGGACTTGCATCCCACGGAATTGTATATAATCAATCTATTCTATTCCATGCTGCACACACAATCACTATTCTAATCCCGTGATTCCAACAGTTGTCGTACTCCTCACCAAGCTAGGAGACAACACCTTGAGCAAGCTGATAGACGAAATTCATCTTGCGAACTTGTTCATTTCATTCCGCGATATATGTCTGGTTGGTAGATCTGGCGATATATGACTAGATGTGAAGCTGATAATGCCATCAACTTCAAAGGCTTTACAGCTGCGAAGAAGTCGTATCTCATTATGACCTGGGCAATGGCTTATTCGGGTCCTGACTTGACGAGATGGGAGGGATGCGTAGAATACGGCCTTCCTGTAAATTGTTGCTTCTTTGTTATTGACGGACTCCCAGCCCTTCGGCCATTTTGGCTATCTTGTTACATAGTGTTAATACGTAGACCTGCCCAGTTAAATGACTGTACCTCTCTGACCATATGGATATGAAAGGTTAGACCTCCGATTGGATTGTATATGGACTGGATAAGCCTGGAATAGAATAGAATAGAATAGATATAGATAGACCACCTATCCAATCCAAATCCAATCCGTGTACACCGGATATCCATTTTATCCATATACAATCGAGGTCTAATAAAAGGATTGCAGAAGGGTTAGCCTAACCTATCTTATTACTCATGGATATTGTGGTGGGTTTCCGTGGTCTCCTATAAAATCACATGATTCTGGGCGATAGTTCTGTACCGGAGTATTGATGTATTTAGCTAGCTCGTAGACTACCTTTGAGCATCCCGAGGGATCATCCTTTATGGGTCGAACGGAGTTTTACGAATGCTTTACAGTTTGTTTTTACGGGTTTACGGACGCAGATCACTTTTACGGGTTTTAATAAGAAACTTTACGGACATGGAATATAGTCTTTTCTTTTGTGTGTTTTGAGCATTGCGCTGAGCGTTGCCTCTGTCACTGTTGCCGGCTATTTCATGGCTTCGAACTTATACGCTACCCTACTTATTGTCCCGACAATCGTGCACTTCCACGGCATACCCATTCATTCCTTCGACAAGGGTTTAATAAATATATACATATTGACATATATAGTTTCGAACTATACTTCTTCTGCTGCAGCAAGATATTTTGGGTAAGTCAAATTATTCTGGAATTGTTAGCCGCCTTGTCGAGAAGCAGCTTGACAACTGCGTCGTACCCATTCTCTGCAGCGTACGACAGCGGAGTCCGATCGTCGTTGGATTTAGAGTCTAGCTTAGCGCCATTCTCGAGGAGCAGCTTGACCATCGCCTCATGACCATTCTCCGCAGCATAAGACAACGGCGTCCGACCATAGGACGTGTCTTTAAACTCTAGCTCAGCGCCGTTCTCAAGCAGCAGTTTCGCTACTGTCTCGTGCCCGAATATTGCAGCATACGACAGCGGAGTCCGACTATAGTTCTTGTCCTTAGATTCCGGCTCAGCGCCATTCTCTAGCAGCAGCTTGACCACTAAGTGGCGGCCCTTCTCTGCAGCATACGACAGCGGAGTCCGACCATAATCCTTGTCCACAGACTCTAACTCAGCGCCACTCTCGAGGAGCAGTTTGACCACTGCCTCGTGCCCGTTCTCTGCAGCATACGACAGCGGCGTCCGATCATCGCTGGATTTAGAATCTAGCTCAGCGCCCTTCTCGAGCAGCAGCTTGACCACTGCCTTGTGCCCCTTCTCTGCAACATACGACAGCGGTGTCCGGTCATTGTTGGATTTAGGGTCTAGCTTAGCACCATTCTCGAGGAGCAGCTTGACTACTGCCTCGTGTCCGTTCTCTGCAGCATACGATAACAGAGTCCGACCGCAGTACTTGTCACTAGACTCTAACTCAGTGTCATTCTTGAGGAGCAGCTTGACTACCACTTCATGCCCGAATATTACAGCATACGACAGCGGCGTTCGACCATAGTACTTGTCCTTAGACTCCAGCTTAGCGCCATTCTCAAGCAGCAGCTTGACAACCGCCCCATGCCCGTTCTCTGCAGCATACGACAGCGGAGTCCGACTATAGTTCAAGTCCTTAGATTCCAGCTCAGCGCCATTCTCGAGCAGCAACTTGACTACTGCCTCATGCCCCTTCTCTGCAGCATACGACAGCGGCGTCCGGTCATCGTTGGATTCAGAGTCAAGCTCAGCGCCCTTATCGAGCAACAGCTTGACCATTGCCTTGCGCCCGTTCTCTGCAGCATACGACAGCGGCGTCCGGCCATATTTCCTGTCCTTAGACTCTAGCTCAGCGTCATTCTCAAGGAGCAGCTTAACTACTGCCTTGTGCCCGAATATTGCAGCATATAACAGCGGCGTCTGACCATATTCAGATTTAGTGTCTGGCTTAGCGCCCTTGTCGAGCAGTAGCTTGACCATTGCCTCTCGCCCATTCTCTGCAGCATACGACAGCGGCGTCCGACCATAGTTCTTGTCCTTAGACTCTAGCTCAGCGTCATTCTCAAGGAGCAGCTTGACTACTGCTTCGTGCCCGAATATTGCAGCATACAACAGAGGCGTCCGACCATAGTACTTGTCCTTAGACTCCAGCTTAGCGCCATTCTCGAGCAGCAGCTTGACAACCGCCTCGCACCCGTTCTCTGCAGCATACGACAGCGGAGTCCGACTATAGTTCTTGCCCTTAGATTCCAGTTCAGCGCCCTTGTTGAGGAGCAACTTGACCACTGCCGCGTGCCCCTTCTCTGCAGCATGCAATAGCGGTGTCTCACCATACTTGTCCTTAGACTCTAGCTTAGCGCCATTCTCAAGCAGCAGCTTGACTACTGCCTCGTGCCCGTTCTCTGCAGCATACGACAGCGGAGTCCGACTATAGTTCAAGTCCTTAAACTCTAACTCAGCGCCATTCTTGAGGAGCAGCTCGACCACCGCCTCATGCCCCTTCTCTGCAGCATACGACAGCGGAGTCCGACCGTCGTTGGATTTAGAGTCTAGCTCAGCGCCCTTCTCGAGCAGCAGCTTTACCACTGTCTCGTGCCCCTCCTCTGCAGCATACGACAGCCGCGTCCGACTATAGTACTTGTCCATAGAGTCTAGCTTAGCGCCATTCTCAAGCAGTAACTTGACCATTGCTTCATGCCCCTCTTCTGCAGCATGCGATAGCGGCGTCTCACTATAGCTCTTGTCCTTAGAGTCTAGCTCAGCGCCTTTCTCGAGTAGCAGCTTGACCACTGTCTCGTGCTTGAATCTTGAAGCCCACGACAGCGGTGTCCGACCATCTTTGTCCTTGGACTCTAGCTCAGCGTCCTTCTCAAGCAACAGTTTGACCACTGTCTCGTGCCCGAACCGTGCAGCCCATGACAGCGGCGTCCGACCATAGTTCTTGTCCTTAGACTCTAGCTCAGCACCCTTGTCGAGGAGCAGCTTGACTAATAAGTCGCGTCCGAACCTTGCAGCCCACAACAGCGGTGTTAGACCATACTTGTCTTTCGTGTCTAGCTCGGCGCCATTCTCAAGTAGCAACTTGACCACTGCCTCGTGCTCCTTCTCCGCAGCCCATGACAGGGGAGTCCGATCATAGTTCTTATCCTTAGACTCTAACTCAGCGCCATTCTCGAGGAGCAGTTTGACCACTGTCTCGTGTCCGTTCTCTGCAGCATACGACAGCGGCGTCTGATCATCGCTAGATTTAGAGTCTAGCTTAGCGCCCTTCTCGAGTAGCAGCTTGACCACTGGCTCGCGCCCGAACCTTGCAGCCCACGACAGCGGCGTCCAACCATACCTGTCCTTAGACTCTAGCTCAGCACCCTTGTCTAGGAGAAGCTTGACCACTGCCTCATGCCCCTTCTCTGCAGCCCACATTAGCGGCGTCCGATCATACCTGTAGTCCGTACACTCTAGCTCAGCGCCCTTGTCGAGGAGCAGCTTGATCACCGCCTCGTGCCCGTTCCCCGCAGCCCACATCAGCGGCGCTCGACCATAATTCCTGTCCTTAGACTCTATCTCAATGTCCTCCTCAAGTAACAGTTTGACAACTGCCTCGTTCCCCTTCTCCGCCGCCCACGACAGCGGCGTCTGACCATATGTATTTTTAAGATCTGGATCATGTCCATTTATTAGCAAGGTCCTCACAATGCTCCCTAGTCCAAAGAATGCAGCAAGATGTACTCCTGTCACTTGCATTGGCACGTTTTGACTGTAATTTGATTCCAAAAAATAGCGTCTAGAAGCCGTCATCGCCTGGCTGCAGCCGGAGACCTTGGTTTCACTTTCAAGAAGATTCAAAATCAACTGCTCTAATTTCAACTGTTCCACCTCCGCCAAAGCTGCGCGAGCATGATGTCCCCAATTTCGGGCGGCGTACTCATAAAGCGGATTCAGCTTTAGCCGTTCCTCAAATTTTTTATCGGTTCGACAGAAACCGGTTTCAAAAGTATCAAAAGATAGATATGTAACACAAGTCGTCGCGAGATCTCTCTGCGCGTCAGGAAACCAAAAAATCCAGGTCCGCTCGAAATATTCCTGTGTCGTATAGTGCACCAAGCGGATGATGTCATTCTTCCCATCAACGGTGACTAAACCGGCACACATGGAAACTATGTCTTCGATTTCTGGAATATTTTCCTCATCAAGTTTTGATTCGCCCTCCTCCACAGCAAGGGCGTGTCGAAGTTCTAGGGTGGTAAGGGGTCTCGCGACGCACGTCATCCATGACAACACCTGTATGGCAAGGTCTCGGAAGCCGGCTTCTTGGCCTTTGATTCTCTCCATAGCGTCCTCATAGGCAATGTCTAATGCATTTAAACCTTTCGGCAACTCTTTTAATGCCTTTTTAATTGCTTTGCGTGTCGTCTTATCTTTTAGTGAATCTAAGTGAAGCCTTGCAAGGAGAAACCTGCGCTAGTATTAGCCAATTTAGTCCACTTAGATTAGATTTGAGAGGTACATACATCCCGTCTGCTGCTTTAATTATCTCTGTTTTGATTTTCTCTTGCATATCGGGATTTCGTTGTACACAAAATTGCTCTGGCATGTGCCCTTCCACATATCTCTGCACATCTTCGTCACTGGCACGGATCTCCAACCGTAGACTTCCATCAAACTCTCTCTCTATTTCTGGGATGAAGCGTGAAGTGGCAAAAAGACTGATTCTTATATGGTTTTGAAGTCTGAATATCTCTCGCAGCAGATCTCGGACTCCGCTGGTATTTGTGGATTCGTCTAGCGCATCAATAACCAAAAAGACTCTTGAGTAGCAGTCCTCCACAACCGATTGAAGTGTGTTCGACAGTTCATCAAATGACGGGCGCGGTTTATTCCCGGAGTGCTTCTTATAGAGATCCTGCACGACATTGGGCAACTCAGACCGTTCCTGAATAAGCTGTTTCAGTAGACTGGCTAAGAGATCCGCCGATCTCTGCTCATTCTGCCTCTTATAACTGCAGAATAGGTATGATATGCCAATCCGATCACCGTCGCTAAAGGTCTTCCGTAGATCATCCACCACGATGGATGACATCACTGTCTTGCCAGCCCCTGGGATGCCTGGGCAGAATAGCGTTTGCTCTTTCCCCTCAATCCACATCTTGTATTCATTGGAATTTAGGAGCCATAATCCGGTGCCCTCCTGTCGTCTGGCAATGATATCACTTTGCTGGGCAGAAAAATTTGCAGGCGTGAGCCAGTGGGCAACTTCAGAGATATAGGCTAGAGTGAACATCAATAAATGATTCATATCGTTTCGAAAAGCTACCAGCTACCGGATATATACATGATAGGCTAGATCTTTGAGGAGAGTAACTCACTAGCGTTCGATGTGACGGTGGCGATTGTGGGCGTTTTTGCGACGTGGCTTGCAGGGATCACAGAGAGAACCTCTTTAGCAAATGCCGCCGCCGTTGCTGCCGCATACTCCTGCCACTGCTTATTTTTGTGCGAATCTGCATAGTCACAAATTCCACGAATTACTAGACATGGGAATTTGTCCATCAAACCGGCCGCCTCCATCTCAAAGCAGATGATACCGAGCTCCTTGGCCAGCCGATCTCTAGTCCTGCCATGCTTCATCACCTGGTTACCAGATGCGATCAGACCGTAATGGACGACTGGATCATTCGTGGCCCGAGCGGATCGAGCTACTAATTTTCCTGGATCGCAATCATCGCATGTATTCCTTGATCCTATATGTTCATATTCAGCCTGGAAGAGTCGATCTTGCTGCTGGCCACGATGCGTGAAGCTGGACATTTTGGCGGGACGCTTAGCCACCATCTCGGAGAGGTAGGTCGGGATGCGGCTGTCGTCCACCATATGGTCCGCCTGTAGTTTAGCGACTGCTGTCAAGAGCGCTTGAGGCGGCTTGTTCAGTGTGCCGGTACGTTCAAAGAGGCCCCTTCTGACGGTTTTGCCATAGTCATACTGTACCACTCCTCCGAAGTATTTGTCCGGTTTGCTAACAACGATATCACCCAGCCGAATATCAACATCTTTGCTGGGCACTCCGCCTCCGATGCCCACCATTAATCCAAACCGTATTGACCTGAAGCTAGATAGCATCTGAATTGCTACTACTGCTGCAGATGTTGTACCATATACACCTGATGGCAGACAGGCAACAACAATATTGTGGGCACCAATCCTTCCTAGCGTATAAGCGTTATCATCGCTCGGAAGCTTTGGTAAGTCGGTATGAATATCGTCCAACATGGCCTTGGCTGCGGCCATCTCGAGAGGGAGAGCACAGATCCATCCGACTGTATAGTCGTCGTGCGAAAATATTTTCCCAGCTGCCGTATGGTAACGTTGGATAAGTGGCTCCGAACGACTTATCACCTAGATAACTCACTCGTTAGAGGTAGCCTTGAGCGGTTCAGGGCATCAACAAACTGCTTCCAGATGTTGTTTGCAGGCTGAGAGCTGCGATAAAGTCGCTGCACTGAAACCATAGCTCTTCGTAAGGACCTTGGCATTTGCCATATAAGAAGGGATATTAGGTGACGAAAGAAGTCGTCGCGTCCAGATGGTAAACATATTGTCGCTCAGAGCCTTGCGAGGCCATTGTAGTTGGGTGTAGTCAAGAAATAGTTTCGAGGCTTGGCTGAGAGTTGAAGTCTATTTCGCGCGCTATCGGGGGGTGTGTAAATAAGCGAGTTGCTAGGCGTCAATGTAACTGGTAGCAACGTGCGGAGGCGTATACTACTTACCAGACAAGACGACATTGCTTGCATCTCTGCCGAAATTATCGGATTTAGCTGCGACCCACCTTCCTGTCAGAATTTCCGAGTGCAAATTGTTGCCGTGTAGTAATAATTGCTATTGTCGCGTGCCTAAGTTTCAGCTTCCCATTAAACATCTTTCTGAAACCAGTCACACGGTAACCAGGCTGGAGACGGCACTAGTTTACTGTCACATGACCAGGCACATGAACCGACAACACCAAAATAACAGTAATCACTCCAGTCTCCACTCTGTAGCCACCACCCCCTATCCTAGACCCCTATTAC
>Ga0335072_10009596_pt1 | contig 13952 bp, 10 predicted proteins | sample Lox_Sample_21_FD_206725 | JGI IMG/M metagenome (GOLD analysis project Ga0335072, IMG submission 206725) | Soil microbial communities from Loxahatchee National Wildlife Refuge, Florida, United States - Lox_Sample_2.1 | ecosystem: Environmental > Terrestrial > Soil > Wetlands | place: USA...
GGCGGACGCGAAGTACGACGGCGGGTTCGTGGTGGAATACACGGCGGGATGAAAGAGGACGCGATGGACGATCTGAAGAAACTGATCCGCGAGATTCCGGATTATCCGAAGCCGGGGATTTTGTTTTACGACTTGACGACGCTGCTGAAGGATCCGGCGGGATTCCACACGATGGTGGACCGGCTGTGCCAGCACTACAACGGGAAGAAGAAGGTGGACGTGGTGGCGGGAATCGAGGCGCGAGGATTTATTTTCGCGCCGGCGCTGGCGTACCGGCTGGGGGCGGGATTCGTTCCGGTGCGAAAGCCGAAGAAGCTGCCGTCGAAGACCGCGGCGGTAACGTATGCGCTGGAGTACGGAACGGACCAGCTGGAGATTCATGAAGACGCGATCGAGAAGGGGCAGCGCGTTTTGATCTGCGATGATCTGCTGGCGACGGGCGGAACGGCGGCGGCCGCGGCGGAGCTGGTGAGAAAGCTGGGTGGCGAAGTGGCGGGGGCGGCGTTTGCGGTGGAATTGAGCTTTTTGAACGGGCGGGGGAAATTGCCCGGGCTGGATGTGTTTTCTCTCCTGAAGTACGACTCGTAGACAAGCTGAAAGCAAAGAGGATAGGGCGGGGCGCGCAGAGGAATGGCGCGCGCGGCCACGGGAGGGGTTTGCCTGCGTGTAGCGATTGAAGAGACGGGCGGGCGAGTGTTTTGTGGGGGTTGCGCGGGAAGTCAATTGCGCGGTGGTAGCGATTGAAGATTTAGAGACGAGCGGTGATTGACGAATGGCGAGAGAAGGGCAGGCGCCGGGCGCTGCTGCGCGGAAGTGCGGAACGCGGGAGGGTTTCGAGGCTATGAAAGCGTATAACATCTTCTATTTTATCATGGGCGTCAAACGAGGCCGGCCGTGGACTTTTTGTGGAGAGGTTTTTGTGAAGAGAGACGCGGCTGAATTGGCGCGAGACCGCGGGGGAAATTTTCCGGATTAGCCGCGCGCGGCGAAGAAATCGGTCAGGCGGGGAGGATTTGTTTTTTGAGTTTTGAGGGGGCGGTTTCGGTCATGAAGAGGGCGGCCAGAAAGACGACGATGGAGCCGGCGGCGGCGACCCAGAGAGGGGCGACGAGGCCGTGGCGTTCGGCCAACGCTCCGGCAATCGCGGGAGCCATGGTGCCGCCGATGACCTCTCCCACGAGGGTGCAGAGGCCGATGGCGGTAGCGGCGAGCGCGGGCGGGGCGGATTCGGTGGGGATGAGGACGAGAGTGAGCGCGGAGATGCCCTGGCCGCCGTTGGCGACGAAGCCGGCGAGGGCCATGAGCCAGGGGTGGGCGACGAGAAAGGGAATCTGGTAGGTGAGCGGAACGACGGCGGAAAGGAGGCCGACGAGAAGAAGAATGGAGCGACGGCCGGCGCGGTCGGAGGCCCAGGGAAAGATGAGGCCCCAGAGGAAAGAGCCCACGCCGCTGGCGCCGATGACCAGGCCGGCGAGAGTGGCCGAGTGGCGGGAAACCTCGGTGATGTAGAGAGGGGCGAAAGCGTGCATGACGAAAAGCCAGGTCATGAAACCGGCGCTGGCGATGCAGCAGAGCCAGATATTGCGATAGCGAAGGACGGAGAGAAAATCGCGGCCGGCGATTTTGTGATGGGTGACGGCGGCGGATTGCGGAGGCTCCTTGACGAATTTCCAGATGAGGAAGCCGAGGATGATGCCGGGAATGCCGGCGACGAAAAAGGCGGCGCGCCATCCGAAGCGGGCGGCGATTTGCGTGGAGAGGACGGGGGCGAGAGCGAGACCTACGAGGCCGCCGGCGCTGACGACGATGCCGACGTTTTTGCCGCGGGATTCGGCGGCGGAAGAGGCTTCGACCGTGGCGGTGATGGTGGACCAGGTGGGGCCTTCGGCGGCGCCCATGAGCGAGCGGACGAAAAGGAGCTGGCCGAAGGTGCGGACGACGCCGGAGAGCCAGGAGAGGATCGAGAAAAGGAAGACGGAGGGGATGAGGACGGGGCGGCGGCCGACGCGGTCGGAAAGCATGCCGAAGATCCAGGTGGCGGCGGCCCAGGTGAGAGCGAGAGCGGAGACAAGCAGGCCGACCTGGCTGTGAGAGAGATGGAGTTCGGGGACGATGAAGGGAGAGAGGTAGACGAGGCTCATGCGGTCGAGAAAGACGGTGCCCCAGGTGCAGAAGAGGAGGAGGACGAGCAGGGATTCGTAGCGCTTGGAGGGGAGCATTCAGGATAGTCCCGGGGGCGCGAGGGGGCGGGTGAAGGGGGATGAGGACGAGTTGCGGGGCCGGTTCAGGCGGGGGATTTTACAACTTTTTACAGCGAAGGCGGGGAAAAACGATGGGAGTTGGCGAAAGCATGGCTAGGCGTTTTTCACCGTCCGTTGGCGGAGGATTTCGAAGAGCATGATCCCGGCGGCCACGGAGACGTTGAGGGATTTCACGGGGCCGGAAGTGGGGAGGGAGACCAGGAAGTCGCAGCGCTTGCGAGTGAGGTCGTGGAGGCCCTCGCCTTCGCGGCCGAGGACGATGGCCACCTTTCCGGTGAGATCCACTTCGGTGTAGTTCTTTTCAGCTTTTTCGTCGAGACCGACGAGCCAGTAGCCCGCCTCTTTCATTTCTTCCATGGCACGAACGAGATTTTTGACACGCGCGACGGGGAGGTGCGTGAGAGCACCGGCGGAAGCGCGTTCGACGGAGTCGGAAAGTCCGGCAGCGCGGCGTTCGGGAATGACGACGGCCTTGGCGCCGGCGGCGAGGGAGGAGCGGACGATGGCGCCGAGGTTGTGAGGGTCTTCGACGCCGTCGAGAAGGACGAGCACGCGGGCGTCGGAGGGATCGCGGAGAAGATCTTCGAGCTCGAGGATGCCTTTGGCGGCGGCGAGAGCGGCGACGCCCTGGTGATCGCGCGAGCCGGTGGCGCGGTCGAGCTGGTGGCGGTCTTCGAAGCGGACGGGAACGTTGCGGGAGCGGGCGAGCTGGACGAGGGACTCGACGCGGTCGCCGTGACGTCCGCGAGCGACGAGTACGCGGTCGAGAGGACGGCCGGAGGAGAGAGCTTCTTCGACGGCGTGAAAGCCGGTGATCCAGTTCATGGAGTGGTGGGTCTTATTGTAATGAAGAATGCGGGGAGGTGGGAAGGAGGCGGAAGGCGGGGCCAGGGCTGAAGCCCATTTCATTTGAGACGGTTAACCGGGGCGATAAATCCGCCCCGCTGCCACCGAAAGGCAAAGGATTTTGAAAGGCTGCACGGAGGGAAGTCTGTGGCACACGAACCGCGGGAGCCTGTGGCGCGGGAGGATCAGTCGAGGGCGGAGAGGAATTCCACGATGCGTTGGCGGGAAGATTTTACGGGGGCTTGGAAATCGAGGGTGGAGGCGGAGTCGAGGAGAAGGATGACGCGGTCGAATTCGCCGCCGCCGGAATGGCCGGTGAGGGCGAGGCGAATGGGCTGGAAAAGTTCGCGGCTGCGGAAGGGAGTGGCGCGCTTGACGGATTCGATCAGGGATTTGAAGGAGTCGGAGTCGAGAGCCGGGACATCGAGGAGGAGATTCGAGAATTCACGGATGACTTCGCGGGCGCCTTCGCGGGTGAGGATGTCTTGATTTTCGGGGAGGGAGAGGGCGCGCGCGGCGTCGTATTCGAAGATCAGGCGGAGGAGGGATTCGAGTTGGGCGATGCCGGAGGATTGAGGGCTGAGGAGGACAGAGGCGCGGGCCAGCCAGGCGGAGAGCTCAGGGGATGGATTGGCGGCGGGGGAGGAGAGCCAGTGGTTGCGGAGGAGGATGGATTCGACGTCGGCGGGGGAGAAGCGAGGAGGGGCGACGAGGGCAGGCTCGGAATCGGGAATGTCGTGCATGCGGGAAGTGATTTTACAGGTTTGAGGGGTGGAGGGCGAGGAGGGGAAAGTTAGAAAAAAAAGCGGCGGGGACTAATCGGAGGGGAGAGAGGAGACGCGGGAGAGTTCTTCGGAGCCGGCGACCGAGACGCGGTCGCGGCCAGAGGCTTTGGCGAGGTAGAGGGCGCGGTCGGCTTCCTGGAGAACGGCGGAGGCGCTGGAGCCGTGGAGAGGGAAGACGGCGACACCGGCGGAGACGGTGACGGATTCGGCGGAGGGGACCTGCTGCTGCCAGGCGAGGTGCTTGATGCCTTCGCGGATTTGTTCGGCGCGGGCGCGGGCGATTTCGAGGGCGGCGTCGGGAAGGACAAGGGCGAATTCCTCGCCGCCGTAACGGCAGGCGATATCTTCCTGGCGGACCTGATTGCGGAGGAAATCGCCGAGGGTGCGGAGGAGAGAATCGCCGGCGCCGTGGCCGAGAGTGTCGTTGAAATGCTTGAAGTGGTCGAGGTCGAGAAGGATGACGGAGACGGGACGGTTGTGGCGATAGGCGCGGCGAATTTCGCGGTCGAGGGTTTCGTCGAGATAGCGGCGGTTGAAGAGGCCGGTGAGGCCATCGCGAATGGATTGGAAGCGGAGGGTTTCGCGGAGGCGGAGATTGGCGCAGGCGAGGGCGACGGTTTCGGCCATGCGGCGGATGAGGAGGGCGTGCTCTTCGGTATCGGCGGCAGAAACGGGGGATTCTGGGGCGACGGGAACGCGGGAGACGACGTACATGAGGCCGAAGGCTTCGTTTTGGGCAACGAGCGGAATGCACTGGCAGGAGCCGGAAGGGCGCTCCGTGATGTGCTTGCAGAGGACGACGTTTTCGGCGGGATTGACCTTGTGCGGGCGGCCGCGGCGCAAGGCCCAGCAATCATCGGCGCCGAAGGCGGCGGCGGAAGGAGGCTCGGCGCCCCAGGTGAGGAGCGGCTCCATGCATTCGCGGGCGTTGCTGTGAAGAAAGATCGCGCCGGAATCATCGGGAAGGAGATCGCGAAAGAAGCGGACGATGACTTCGCGGGCTTCGTCGAGAGTGAGACAGGATTGAAGGATGTCGCTGAGCTCGGCGAGGGAGCGGGCCTGAACGGTCTTGGCGGTGAGAGCAGCCATGGAGCGAGTGAGATTTTTGTTGGTTTCGCCGAGGCCTTCCTGAGCTTTCTGGAGGGATTCCGTCTGGCGCTGGAGGAGCCAGCCGGCAACGAGGAGAAGGAGAATGCCGAAGAGGCTGCCGACGATGAGAGCGCGGAGAGTGTCCTGGGCGATGATTTCGGACTCGGATTCGCGGGTGGCGAGGAGGGCGGTTTCCTCCTGAGTCATTCCGGCGAGGAGGAGATGGATTTGGTTGGAGAGATCGCGGGGGCGGCCGGCGCGGAGGACGGCGAGAGCGGGCTCGAGACCCCTGGTTTCGCGGAGCTCGGCAACCTGGCGGATGAGGCGGGTGCGTTCCTCAAGAGCGGCGGTGAGCTCGGAGAGAGATTTCTGCTGGCGGGGATTTTCGATGACGAGCTCGCGAACGCGGCCCATGGCTTCCTGAGTGCCTTGGAGGGCCATATTCAGAGAGTCGAGATAGTTTTTGTCGCCGGTGAGGAGGAATCCGCGCTCGGAGGATTCGGCTTCGGAGAGAGCGCCGGAAAGAGCGCTGAGATATTCGATGGTGACGTGTTCGCGGCGAACCCATTCTTCGGTCTGGCGGGCGCGGAGGATGCTGCGGAAAGAGAGCGAGAGGACCAAAACGAAAAGCGTAATGGCGAGAAGCAGCGAACCGACGAGTTTGCGCTGCAAGTTTTCGGTCTCCTCGGTGTGCGGCCAGGGAGCTGGACAACCGAGAGGGCTCCCCGGAACGCGAGACAGGTGAGGCGCGTCTGGAGATATTGTGAAGCGGAAGGCGGCGGGGACGGAGCGGAATTGAAGCGGGATGTGACGAGGAAGCTACGTTTGGGTTAGGCGGAGGCGCGGTCGGTCAGGATTCGAGGGTGGCGATGGTGTGGGCGGCGATGGCTTCGCCGCGGCCGATTTCGCCGGTGCCTTCGTTGGTTTTGGCCTTGAGGCTGATTTGATCGGGAGAGACGCCGAGGGAGAGGGCGAGGGCCTGGCGCATGGCGGGGAAGTGCGGGCCGAGCTTGGGGCGTTCGAGGATGACGATTGCGTCTAAGTGAATGATATTAAAGTGTTTAGCGTCCAGGAATTTGCGGGTTTGTTCGAGGAAGAGCAGGCTCGAGACGCCTTTCCATTGGGGGTCGGAATCGGGGAAATGAGTGCCGATATCGCCGAGGCCGGCGGCGCCCAGGAGGGCGTCGCAGAGAGCGTGGGCGAGGACGTCGCCGTCGGAATGGCCGACGGGGCCTTTGTCGAAGGGGACTTCGACGCCGCCAATGATGAGTTTGCGGCCGGGGTCGAGGCGGTGGAGATCGTAACCGATGCCGGAACGAGTCATGAGGGATGGCGCTCCTGTTGAAGATAAAAGCGGGCGAGGTCCATATCGGCGGGGCGGGTGATTTTGAGATTGCGCTCGGAGCCGAGGACGACGAAGACGTCGCGGCCGAGGCGCTCGACGAGGCCGGCTTCGTCGGAGGCGACGACACCATCGAGCTGGGATTTGCGGAAGGCTTCGCGGAGGAGGGGCGCGGCGAAGACCTGAGGAGTCTGGGCGAGAACGACGCGTTCGCGAGGGATGGTGGAAGTGATGAGGGCGACGTCTTCGGGAAGGCTGGCGCGCTTGACTTCTTTTACGGTGTCAATGGCGGGGATGCCGAGGATGGCGGCGCCGCGGGATTTGGCCTCGGCGATGACGCGGTCGAGCTGGGGGAGGGTGACGAAGGGGCGAACGGCGTCGTGAACGAGGACGAATTCGACGGCGGAGTCGAGATGGGCGAGAGCGTTGGCGACGGATTGCTGGCGAGTGTCGCCGCCGTGGACGACGCGGGCGGCGCGGCCGAGTTCGGCGCGGGCGACGGTGTCCTGGAGCCAAGGGAGATCGTCGGCGCGCGTGGAGATAATGAATTCGGAGATGGCGGAGCAGGCGGCGAGGCGGCGAAGAGTGAAGATGATGAGGGGCACGCCGTCAAGCTCGAGAAATTGCTTGGGCTTTCCGGCGGCCATGCGGGTGCCGAGGCCGGCGGCGGGAAGGATGGCGGCGAGGCGCGTCATGGAGCGAACCGCCGCGCGGAGAGATGAGGAGCGGGCGCGAGAAAGCGGCGGAGGCGAGGCGCGGCGGAGTCTACGGTCATAAGGATCAGGAGCGGCCCTGCTCGGGATAGAGAGGGCGAGGGGGGCGTTCGCCGCCGCCCTCGGCGGTGCGAGCGGCGGGGGGTTCGCCGGAAGGAGGATTGGCGGCCGCGGCGGCGCGATCGTCGAAGCGGCCGAAGATCATTTTTCCGGCGGTGGTCTGGTGGACGGAGGTGACGGTGATGTCGATGGTTTTGTTGATCATCTTGCGGGCGCCGTCCACGACGACCATGGTGCCGTCGTCGAGGTAGGCGACGCCCTGATTGTATTCCTTGCCTTCGCGAAGGATGAAGACGCGCATGGACTCGCCGGGAAGGACGACGGGCTTGAGGGCGTTGGCGAGCTGATTGACGTTCATGATTTCGATGCCCTGGAGGGTGGCGACTTTATTGAGGTTGAAATCGTTGGTGACGATTTTGGCGTCGTAGCGCTTGGCGAGCTCGATGAGTTTGAGGTCCACGTCGGCAATCTGGGCGAAGTCGTCCTCGGCGATCTGGACCTCGAGGTGAGGCATTTTCTGGATGCGCTGGAGGACTTCGAGGCCGCGGCGGCCGCGCTGGCGTTTCAAGGGGTCGGCGGAATCGGCGACGAGCTGAAGCTCGTGCAGGACGAATTGGGGAATGATGATGGTGCCGTCGAGGAAGAGAGCGTCGGCGATGTCGGCGACGCGGCCGTCAATGATAACGCTGGTGTCGAGGAGCTTGAAGGAGTGCTTCATATTGCGCTCGCTGCCGAAGAGGCCGCCGAGCGCCTGAAGATTGAGCATGTCGCCTTTGTTGGCGCCGAGAATCAAGCCGATGTAGGCCATGACGAGAAAGACGGCGAGGCTGAAGAAGGAGCGGGTGCTTTCGGGCATGGTGGTGTGGGTGAAGATGAGCGAGGTGAGATAGGCACCGAGGATGCCGAGGATGGAGCCGGTGGCGGCGCCGATGAGGCGGCGGAGGCTGGCGCGGCGGAGGCGCAGCTCGAAGAGAATGACGGCGACGGCGAAAGCGAAGCCGGTGAGAGCGCCTTCGAGATTGGTGACGCTGAAGGGGCGGAAGTGATAGCCGGCGACGACGCAGATGACCGTGAAGATGATGCGGATGACGAGCATGTCCCAGAAGGTGCCGACTTGCACGTTGACGTTGCGCGAGAGAGTGACGGGCTTCGCCACCAAGGGTTCGGAAGGGTTAGCGGATGGAGTACGGCCCGGCTGATTTGTAGTCCTTTGCATGGGGATCCCCTATGAATCGTATGAAAAGGCAACGTCTGAAATACCAGGCTGGATGAAATCGAGCGGCCTGGGTATGAGACATACAACAACGGCGGATGAATCGTATGAAACGACGCTATGAATGAACCGCCATATAGCCGGAAGTATAGCACCGAGTCGATGCGAAGGGTCAACGGTAGGGCCAGGGGAGGGGGGCGGGGCCGCGGGCGGAGGCATGCGGGCAAGGGCGAAACGGAGCAGGAGGGAGGGCGCTACTCCTCGCGAAGGAGCATGAGGGGATCCACGGAGAGGGCGCGCTGGGCGGGAATCCAGGTGGCGAGGATGCCGAAGAACATCATGGTGAGAACGACGCCAGCGAGGACGAAGGGGTCGCGCGGAGTGGCTTGATAGACGATGAGGGCGAGAACGCGGCTGGCGAGTAGGCCGAGGATGAGCCCGGCGACCGAGCCGAAAGCGAACACCTGAACGGAACGTCCGAGAGCGGCTTTGAGGACTTCCTTGCGCTGAGCGCCGAGAGCGATGCGGATGCCGAGGTCGCGCTTGCGGCGGCTGAGGGAGTAGGCGGCGAAGCCGAAGATGCCGGAGATGGAGAGGACGGCGCCCATGCCGCCGAGGACTCCGAGAGACATGGTGGCAACGCGGGCGGGAAAGAGAGCGCCGTCGAGGGCGGCCTGCCAGGTCTGGATGTAGAAGGGGAGGCCGGAATCGAGGCCTCGCAATTTGGATTGGATGGCGGGGGCCAACCGTTGCGGGTCGGCGGAGGAGCGGACGACCAGGAAGGTTTCATTGGCGGGGTACTGCGGCAGGGGGAGAAAGATGGCCGGGAGCGGATCTTCGGCGAGGGAGAAGTATTTGCCGTTCTGAACGACGCCGACGACCTGGACGCGAGTACCGTCAACCAATTTGAAATTGTGGCCGAGAGCGGCGGGGATGGAGCCGAAGACGCGGCGGGCAAATTCCTGGTTGACGATGGCGACGCGTGGAGATTTGAGGTCGTCCTGCCAGGTGAAGGAGCGGCCGGCGAGCAAGGTGGTGCGGGCGGCGTGGAGGTAATCGGGAGAGATGCCGTACTCGTAGCCTTCGGCGGCGGCATTGGAGGGGCGGAGGTCGGCGGTGTCGTCCTTAAAATAAACGGAAGTGTTGCCGCCGCCGATGAGGGGCGCCTGGTCAATCAAGCCGACGGATTCGACGCCGGGGATGGATTGGACGGCTTCGATCATGCGCTTCTGCATGGGAAGAACAGCGTCGCCATGGTAGCCGGCCATGGTGAGGGTGGAATCCACGAGCAAGACATTCTGGGGAACGAAGCCGAAATCGGTGGTCATGGAGCGGGAGAGGCCGCGAAGGGCAACGAAGGAAGAAGTGACAAGGAGCGCGCAGATGGCGATTTGGGCGACGAGGAGAAGGTCGCGCGCGGTGATGCGGCGGCCGAGGATTCCGGAGGAGCCGGACTTGATGGCTTCATAAGGCTGGGTGCGGAAAACCTGGCGCACGGGAGCGGCGCCGAAAAGAAGGCCGCTGAGAATGCTGAGGAGAACGGCGATGGCGTAAACGCGCACGTCGGGATGCACGGGCATATTGAGAGGAAAGCGGGGAAACGGCTGCCAGGTGCTGAGAGCATTGAGGAGGATGATGCTGCCCCAGATTCCCAAGGCGCCGCCGAGAAGAGAGATCAGGAGCGCTTCGGTGAACATCTGGCGGATGACGCGCGAGCGGGTGGCGCCGAGAGCGAGGCGCATGGCGAGCTCGCGAGAGCGGTCGGCGGCGCGGGCGGCGAAGAGATTGCCGAGGTTGGCGCAGGCGGCGAGGAGAATCATGGCGGCGAGGAGCATGAGGGCGGTGAGGAAGGCTTTGACGGGACGGCCGAGAAAATTGCCGTAGAGATTGGGGCGGGCGAGATCGAAAGTCATGCGGCCGTGGTCGTCCTTGGGATACATCTTTTCGAGCTGGGCGCCGACGGAATTGAGATCGGCGGTGGCTTGGGCGGGAGTGACGCCGGGTTTCAGATGGCCGACGGTGTCGAAAATCCAGCGGTAGCCGCGGAGATTGAGAAAGTCCGCGCCCTCGAGCTGCTGCTCGTTGACGAGGGGGACGTAGAAATCGGGCTGGAGGAAAACAATCGTGCCGTGAAATTGGGGCGGAGCGACGCCGATGATGGTGTAGGGATTTTTATTGAGGCGGACGACGCGGCCGACAACGCCGCGGTCGTCCTGAAAATGCGAGTGCCAATAGGCGTAACCGAGGACGATGTACGGGGCGCTATTGGGGCCGTGTTCGTCGGAGGAATGGAGGAGGCGGCCGAGATAAGGCTGAACGTGAAGGGCGTCGAAATAATTGCCGCTGACCTCTACAATCCAGGCGTGCGAGGGATTGTCGCCGGAATCGATGGCGGCCTGGGAGACGTTGAATGCGGCGAGGTCCGCGAAGGTGCGATTGCGCTCGCGGAGGTCGAGATAATCGGGATAGGACTGGAAGCCGTTGTCGTTGCCGTGCTCAATGGCGTAGAGGCTGTCGGGATCGGCGACGTTGAGGGGGCGCAAAATCATGGCGTTGAGGACGCCGAAGACGACGGCATTGGCGCCGATGGCGAGGGCGAGAGTGAGGACGGCGACGGCGGTGAAGCCGGGAGATTTGCGAAGCATGCGCAGGCCATAGCGGACGTCCTGGAGGATGGAATCGAGGAGCGTGCCGCCGGCGGCGTCTTTGGTTTCCTCGGCGAAGCGGGCTTCGCCGCCGAATTCGAGGCGGGCGCGGCGCTCGGCTTCGCGGCGGGAAAGGCCGGAGCGTTCGAGATCGTCAGAGCGATGCTGGATGTGGGAGCGGAGCTCGTCTTCGAGGTCGCGGTTCATGCGCGAGCGGCCGAAGAGAGTGGAGAGGCGGAAGCGAAGCGAGTCGAGGAGTTTCATGCTTCCTCCGGTTCGGCGGCGAGAGCGGCGCCGACGGCGGCGGCGAAACGATTCCAATTTTCGGTTTCCTCGCGGAGACGCTTGCGGCCGGCGACGGTGAGCTCGTAGAACTTGGCGCGGCGATTATTTTCCGAAGTACCCCAACTGGCTTTGAGAAGGCCCTGGCGGACGAGGCGGAAGAGGCCGGGATAGAGAGCGCCCTGCTCGATGAGGAGGGCGTTGCCGGAGATCTGTCCGATGCGGAGAAGAATGCCGTAACCGTGGAGGGGGCCGAGAGAGACGGCGCGGAGGATCAGGAGATCGAGAGTACCGGGGAGAAGCTGGGTTTGAGGAGCCACGATGCCTCCTAAGCTGATTAGGAGGGTAGCGCAGGTTCTCCTAAGCTGTCAAGGAGAGAATGCGGGACGGCGGAGCGCCGGGAAAAAGAGAGATGAGGGTGGGAAAAGCGGGGATTACTTGAGGCCATCGACGACGTAGAGGTCGGAGAGCTGGCGGGTGTAGGCGCAGACGTAGGATTTTTCGTCGGGGGTGATGATGATGCCGCCGACCGAATCCACACCGGCGGCGTCGGCGGGCTCAAGGCGCTTCCATTCGGAGCGCTTACCGGTGGTGAGGTCCACGCGGGTGACGATGGTGGGAAGACCGGCGACATTGTGGACGAAGAGCGATTTGCCATCGGCGGAAAAAGCGATGGGATTTTCGCCGGGAAGAATGCCGGGGATGGGGCGAGGGTCGCCGGTGTCCACCGGGTAGAGGACGCGAGTTCCCGCAGCATCCACTCCAACGGCGTACTTTCCATCGGGAGTCAAAAGAACGATCGGGAGTCCTCCGCCCTCCGGGCTGATGGGTTGGGGCTTTCCGTTTTCGATGTCCTGGACGTAGAGGCGGACGCCTTTGTTGGGTTCACTGCCGGCAAAGACGAAGCGCTTGCCATCGGGCATGAAAGCGGCGGCGAGGTGGTCAATATTGTCGTTGGTGACGGTGCGGGATTCGCCGGCCTTGGTGGGAAGCAGGTAAAGCTGGAGAGGAGTGGCGTGGTTGGCGGCGAGGACCCATTTGCCGTCGCGGGAGACGTCCTGAGGATTGCCGTCGCCGAGGCGGACAGCGGGAGAACCATCGGTGCCGCGAATGTAGATGGCGTAGGTGGCGCCGCCGGCCTCGCCGACTTCGGCGAAAAGGAGGAGCTTGCCGTCAGGGCTGAGGGAAGCGGGGAGGGAGTAGTCAAACCAAGAGAGCTCGCGAGCCTGATTGCTGCCATTAATGAAGCCTTTGATCTCCTGGCGATTGGCGTCGCGCTTGAGGAGGACGCGACCGTCGCGAGCAACGTCGAAGACGGTGAGCGTGCCGGGAACGCGGGCCAGAATGCGCTCGTGGCCGGAGAGATCCACGGCGCGCAGATCGCGGGAGAGGCCTTGGGTGGTGGCGGTGAACCAGATTTCATCGCCGTTGGGGGACCAGGCGAGACCGTCGGAACTGATCCACATCTGTGAAAGAGTGCGCATATTTCCGTTCAAGTCGACGACGGCGACCTTTCCGCCATCGTCATTAAGAACCGGGTGGTCGAGGAAGGCGATTTGATCGCCCTTCGGAGAGATGCGGATATCGCCGATCCATCCGGGCGTTTTGTAGAGGACTTTGCCGACGGGGTATTCAAGCTGATAGAAGCCGCCGAGAGGGCGGGAGATGGCGAGATTGGAGCCGTCGGGAGACCAATCGGCCCAGTTCACGTTGTCGAGAAGTTCGCGGGGAGCGCCGCCCGACATGGGGACGCGCGCGAGAGTGCCGAAGGACTGGAACGCGCCATTGCGGCTGTGAAGCAAGACCGCCATTTCTCCAGAGGGAGAGATGGCCAGGACTTGAGAGCCTTTGTTATCGAGGGAAGCGAATTCGGGGCTGCCCATTCGCGTGGAGTAGATGTCAACGGGATTGCCGTCCCAGGACGCGCTGAAATAGATGGTGTGGCCGTCGGGACCGAAGCGGCCGGAATAGATGGTGCCGCGGCGGAAAGAAACCTGGTGATAGACGGGCTGCGAATCGCCTCTTTCACGGAGAGCGAAGAGAAAGCCGGTGGCGAGGCCGATGACGAGAGTGATGGCTGCGGCGATGGCGGTAAGCGTCCAACTGCGCCGCGAGGGGACGGGCGCCGCGGCGGGAGGCTTTTGCGAAGGCGCGGAAAAGCCGGAAGAGACACTGGAACGGCCGGAATCGGTTTCGCGCTTGAGGCGACGCAGGTCGGCGCGAAGCTCGGCAGAGGTCTGGCAGCGAAGCTCACGGTCTTTTTCGAGAGCCTTGGCGAGAATGAGCTCGAATTCGACGGGGAGATCGGGATTGATGCGCGTGGGCGGAGCGGGAGCGCGATTGAGAATGGCTTCGGTAATGACGCCGGCCGTGTTTCCGGTGAAGGCCTGGCGGGCGGTGGCCATTTCGTAGAGAACGGAGCCGAAGCTGAAGAGATCGGAGCGGGGGTCGAGCTCTTCGCCGCGCACTTGTTCGGGAGACATGTAGGCGACGGTGCCGACGGCGGTGCCGGGGCTGGTGAGGAAAGGATCGGCGGGAGTGGTGGGCAGGCCGGAGGTGCCCGCGCCAGCGCCGACGCGCTCGGGAGCAAGCTTGGCGAGACCGAAGTCGAGGACTTTGGCCTGGCCGCGGCGGGTGACGAAAATGTTGGCGGGCTTGATGTCGCGATGGATGATGCCCTTGGAGTGGGCGGCGTCGAGAGCGTCGGCGATCTGGA
>Ga0335072_10009598_pt1 | contig 13950 bp, 7 predicted proteins | sample Lox_Sample_21_FD_206725 | JGI IMG/M metagenome (GOLD analysis project Ga0335072, IMG submission 206725) | Soil microbial communities from Loxahatchee National Wildlife Refuge, Florida, United States - Lox_Sample_2.1 | ecosystem: Environmental > Terrestrial > Soil > Wetlands | place: USA: Florida...
ACTATGCCCCGGTTGGGCTTAACACTTTGCTCTACAAAACAGAAAAGGATATGGAGCAGATCAGCCGCTGGCTGGGACACGAAGCCGATGCGGGAAGGTGGAACAAGCGCGCCGAGGAGCGCAAACGCCTGATCAACCGCTATTTCTGGGACGAAAAGGCAGGCTTCTTCTTCGACTATGATTTCGTGGCCGCGCAGCAATCTACCTATCGCTACGCCACCACTTTTTACCCACTCTGGACCGGTCTGGCCACGCCAGAACAGGCAAAGGCGATCGTGAAGAACTTGCCGGGTTTCGAAAAGCCCGGCGGGCTTCCTATGAGCACGTTTGATTCAGGCGCGCAGTGGGATCTCCCATACGGCTGGGGCAACATCGAAATGCTTTCGGTCGATGGATTGCGCCGCTACGGATATGACGCGGATGCGGACCGGATTTCGTACGAATTTCTCTCCATGGTCGCCGAAAATTTCCGCCGTGACGGGAATATTCGTGAGAAATACAACGTGGTCACACGCTCCTCGGAATCGAACGTGGAGCTGGGATACAAAATGAATGTCGTCGGCTTCGGTTGGACCAACGCAGCCTTTATTGAATTGCTTCACCGCCTGCCCAAGCCGATGGTAGAACGCTTGGAGAAAGAACAGGATCAGCCTCTGCGCCCATTGCAGTAGACCGAAAGCTGTGGACTCGAGACTATCCGATTCCGGCCAGGGTTTGCTCTACGCCGCCGGGTTTTAGCACTGGCGTAGCGCCCGCTTCGCTCGCCACCCATGCACCCACGCGATTGGCAACTTCGTTCATTTGGTCAAGCGAGGCCCCACGAAGATATTCGTGAACCATGCCCGCGGTGAACGCGTCTCCCGCGCCCACCGTATCGACAACTCGTACCCGAAACCCTTTGTGTTCGCTGCATGAATCTGCCGAAACGAGCAGACTGCCTCCGCTTCCGCGCGTGACGCATATCAGCTTCAGGCCGTACATGTCTACAAGTTGCTTGGCGGAGACTTCGTCGCTCCTGTGCTCCCGGCCCAGAAGCTGCATGATTCTCGGCAGCTCGTCCTGGTTCAGCTTGGCGATCGTCGCCAGTTTCATCGACTCAGAAAGAATTGGCGCGTCGAAAAATGGCGGCCTCAGATTAACGTCGAAGACGTGCAAAGCGTCCCCGCGTGTGGCATGAAGAAATTTGCGAATCGTGGAACGGCTTCGCTCCGAGCGCTGCGCCAGGGATCCGAAGCATACCCCATCGGCCTGCGAGGCGAGCGTGTGCCATTCCCGCGTCCACTCCAGAAAATCCCAGGCAACCGACTCAGAAATTTCGAAGCACGGTTGACCTTTGGCGTCCACCTCGACCTTTACCGTTCCAGTGGCATGGATTTCGTCTTCCTGAATAAAGCTGGTCGGCAAACCCAGTTCGGTCAGTCGAAGGAGAGCATCGGAAGCAAGCTCGTCCTGGCCAAGACGGCTCGCAGGTATGCCCTCATCTCCCAGCACGGAAGTGATGTAGGCGAAATTGGCTGGCGCGCCGCCAAGCTGTTTCCCGCCCGGGAGCAGGTCCCACAGCAACTCGCCCAGTCCAACGACCGTGTATCTTGTGCGCGCCATTGTGGAGAAGTTCTTTTTACGGGCGGGAATCCTGCTCAGTCTGCAACTGCTCTGACAATTTCAATTCGCTATCGGCTTCGTCATCTTTTCCGATGTCGCGGTAAGCCTGTCCCAGCAAATGGTGAGTCGTGGGATTGTTCGGATCCATCGCTGCCGCGCGCTGCAGAGCGCGCACCGCCAGTTCGAACTCGCCCTTTTTCTCGAGCACTTTCCCCATGAGGATATATGGGCCCGTAGACGTGGCATCCAGCCAGATGGAACGCTGCAGCAATCGCTCAGCATCTTCGAACTTCTGAACGCGCGAATAGGCATCGGCCAGCCTGTAGTAAGCAGCGGCGTCGCCGGGATTAAGGGCAAGCTCCTGCTGAAACTGTGCGATTGCTTCCGGGATTCGCGACTTGTAAAGGTAAATCTCGCCGAGCAGGAAGTGAGCCAGAGGGAGTTTGGGATCAAGCGCGACGGATTTCTGGCCATATTCTTCTGCCACGGGAATGAACTCCTGGCGAAACAGCATGCGTGCAGTGAAGAGATACGCGGCGGCCGAGTCTGGCGGGACTTCGAACATACGCGCGAAGGCCGCACGCGCATGGGGATAATCCTTGGTCTGGATATAGCAGATACCCAGTATATAGGAAGCATCTACGTTGGCCCGCGGAAACCAGCCCTGCACTTTTTGCAGCAGCGGAATCGCGTCGGAGGGATGCCCTCCCAGATAATAAGAAAGACCGAGTAACTGCGTGGCTTCTCCGCTAGCCGGATCCTCCGCCGAAGCTTTCTTCAGATATTCAATCGCTTTGGGAAAGTCACTCTTCTTGTAATAGGCAGTGCCAAGTTCCAGGTCGAGCCCCTCTGTGCGAGGATTCTCGCTTTCCAGCGATTGCAACTCGGCAATAGCCTCATCGAGCTTTCCGGATTGCATCAGCTTGCGGGCCGGCGAGAAATCGGGAGCAGCCTGGGACGTTGCGGAGGGCTGCACAACAGGGGCATTCGGCAGTTGCTGGGCGAGTGCGGTTACTGAGAGCGCACAAAGGCCGGCCAGCGCTCGGACGAGTATCGCAATTCGGTTTGTCTGCATCTCAAGTCCTGAGGATTGAATTCGATCTGCCTTCTCTCCGATGGCCGATTTTCGAAACTGCGCCTATTGTGCATTCATCGCCCGCCGCAGCTCGGCCAGGTTTTCTTTGGCCAGCGCATTGTGGGGGTCAATCTGTAAAGCGCGCTCGAAATGCGACTTTGCCTCTGAGAATTGGCCCATCTCAGCCAAGGCGCTGCCCAGATTGGCCTGGGCGTTTGCATCGTCGGGCCGGGTCTGGAGAGCCAGGCGGAACTGCTGTGCGGCGCCTTCAAAATCATTTTCTGAGGCCAGCGCGTTGCCCAGATTATAGTGCGCGTCAAAATCGTCCGGACGCGATTTCAAGGCCGCTCGCAGGTAAGAGACCGCGTCGCCCGGGCTCCCCTTGGCCAGCAGGGCGGCTCCCATCGCATTGTTTGCCGCCGCGTCGTCAGGGCGAAGCTGCAGCGCGATTGCATACTCTTGCGTGGCCGCTTCCATTTGTCCTCTGGCCTGAAGCATCGCCGCCAGATTGTAATGCGCATCGAAGTCGGAAGGGTTTTCCTTTATGTCGTGCCGGGCAAGCGCCGCCTGCAACAACATCCGCGGATCGCCCCGAGCAGGATCGAAATCCACCGGAAGCACCTGCAGCCACAAGTGGCACATCTCGTCGCTCGAACGATTGCCAGCCCTCACCCTTACGGGAGGGCTATTTGGGTTCAGAGGATTATCCGCGGAGTTGTCATAAATGTATTGCAGACTTATTTTTGTCCCCTTTGGCAACAACACCTGCTCGGCGTAGCGATACACTGCCTGCCAATTCAGATTCCAGCGCGGAATATGAAGCAGTGTTTTCCGGGAACCATCCGGCAGCGTTGCCCAGGCCTGGATGTCCTTGCCCAGATAATGCGCGTGAGGATAAATCGCAAGCAGATCAACATCGACAGGCAAAATGAAGTCGTCAGTCACCACAAACTTACTCTGGCCTGCCGGGATGTCGAGCTTGGAATCATCTTCAAGTTGCAGCAACATGGGAAACTGTGTCGCCGGTTTCGAGGTGAAATAAAGGCCGAGGCTCGGTTGAATGATTTCGGGTTTCCCGGAAGGCTGCATGTGCGTGTTCAGCACCAGATCCGTGCCTTTGTCGAGTCGAAGCGCCATGCCATCGGGTTCGATATAGGGGACGGTTCCCGGTTTCCAGAAAAGCATGTGCCCTGCCGGATCGAAAGCCTGTGACTCGATGCGGATTTCCATCCCGCCGAAGCCCGCGCCAGGCTCAGCTTCCCGCCGCCTCGAGGTTTCATCGCGGTCGACCAGGAGATTCGCGTGGTGGATATAGCGTTTGTCTCCGGGACGAATCTCGATCGCCTTCACCCAGCGCGTCTCGGTGATCGGAACACGAAAAATGAAATTCCAATACGTGTCGATGCCTGTGGGCGGCAGCACGAGAGGTTTCGGCGCTTTCAGGATCATATCGGGCTGTCCCAGGCGCCAGCCCTCGACAAATCTCGGCATAGGAGGCAGGTCCGAGGGATTGCCTTCGACCGCACCCTGTTGCACCCATTTTTGAATGAGGTCGATTTCCCCTGCCGTTAGCCGCATTTCATCCGCGAACTTCAGTTTTTGCGGCTCGGGCAGCCACGGCGGCATCGATTTGTCTCGCGTGACATCTGCGATCTGGTGGGCGTGTTTTTTTGCGTCCTCGTAATTGAGCAAGGAGAATGGCGCAGCCTCGCCCGGCCGGTGACACGTAGAGCAGGAGCGGAACACAATGGGCGCTATATCTCGATTAAATGTAACCTGCGTTGCCGTTTTTTCTCCCGCGACAGGAGTCTGCATTCCCGGCCGCAGCCTGGCAAGGCCCGGCCCCGCGATCAGTGCCAGGGAAAGCAGAAGCGCCGAAGCGGCTACTCCAGGTCGGAAAGGTAGCATCCCACTCCTCTAACTTCACTCTTGCTCACAGGCTTGCCGGAGAGAGCAGCCTGGATAGCATCATCCAACTCATGGGTAGTCGGCGAAGGGCGCGAACGGTAGAGGTCGACATACCAGTTGTCGATTCTGCCGTCGTAAACCAGGTGACGGCTGCGGTCGAAGACGGCAACCTCTGGGGTGATCTGTACCCGGCCGAGCTTTACCAGCGCGTGCTCCGGATCCAACAGGGCAGGCAGGGTATAACCGTAATCCTGAAGATACTTGCGGACTGCCTGCGGCGTCTCTGTTTTGTCGGGATAGACCAGAAAGAAGTTGACCTCGTGCTGATAATGATTGCTCATTTGTTCGATGGCCGGAGCATAGCGGCCGCAAATCGGACAGTCCCGGCGCAGGAATATGAGCACGACAACTTTGCCCGAGCTCGCGGCAAATGGATTGATAGGCGCTCCGTTCAAATCGAAGGCGCCCTGCTGGGCCTGGACTACCGAAGGAAGAAACAGGCAAACCAGCATCATGCTTGCAGGCAAACTGCGTGTTACGAACGATGTCCGATGCCTTCTCATACCTTGGCCTGCTCAGCCCCGTTGAAATTCTAGGTCCCGGGGTCTCGGCTGTCCATCGCATTTACGGCTGTTGGTATCGTTCATCGTGCTTTGCTGAACCGGAGCTGCGCGTCATGGCTCGCAACTCGGCGAAGCCCGGTTCAGCCGACGAAGCATCCCCTTGGCGGCTCCGAGATCAGGATTGAACTCCAGCACGCGAAGCATCACATCTCGCGCTTCATCGATTTTGCCGCTCAGGCAGTACTCCCGTGCCAGGTCAAGGCCGATTTCGCTTCGCCCCGGCGCCAGTTGAAATGCTCTCTGCCAGAGCGCGACGGCCGCCCTCGAATTTGCGCTTTTCGCTTCGATGACGGCGAGATTACTGGCGGCATCAACGAGGTCCGGATCAATCGCCAGCGCTCTCTGATAAAACGAACGGGCTCGTTCGGCCTTCCCGTGTTTCTGTTCGATATAACCGAGAGCTGAAAGCAGGGCCGGATCGTTCGGAGATTTCTCTGAGGCCTTCTCGAGCAGGCTCTGGGCCTGGGATTCTCCCGCGGACATGCCGCTCTCAACCAAAGATTCCCAGGCTAGAGCTAAGTCGCGCGGATTCGATTCCCGATTGCCGTTCGCGGGAAACGGGACCAGCTTCGGCAGCGAAGCTTCCTGCGATGGGTCTTGCAGCAACTGCGGTTCCACTTGCGGCCGCCGCAGAATGCGATGGTCGGTCACTTCGGTGTGAGCCACGTCGCTGCTCTGCGAAGCCGGCATGTGGCACGAGACACAGTCTGGCTGATCGGGATGATGTTTGACTGCAAAAGCCGAGCCGTGACAGGCCAGGCACCTGGCCCGGTAGTAGGCCACACGATCCTCCGCAGCAGGCGAAAAGTGGGGATCGTGACAAGTTGCGCACCACATTCGATCGCCTGACTTCTTTTTGCACTGACTCTGCGCCAAGGCCTCCACCTGGCTGACCGCGCCGAGCCCCTGCGTCTGTGAGCCGGCCAGGACGAAATACCGGACGTAGTCGGAAAGCTCACCGCCGGGGCGGAATTCATAGGCATGGCGGCCTGGCTGTTCAATGGCGACTTTGCCCTCCATGTGGCATTGCATGCAGACTTCGTCGCGCCGCCCGGGACTCAACTTCTCTGGATTGACAATCTTTCCTCCGGCAACGTGCTCCGCTCCCGGCCCATGGCAGCGTTCGCATGAAACTCCGTTGTGCAGAAAAGGCGGATTGGGATATCGATTGTCCGTGCCCTTGGCGGGGGGCTGCATTTCGCTCACGTGACAGTGCAGGCAGCTGGCGTAGGCGGGCAGATTCAGAGGCATTTCGCGTGAGGTTTGGTAAGCCGGCGCCATGTCCCATACTTGCTTATCGGTGTACCAGTTCACCGGCGACTCGAACAGGAAGCCGTCCGTCTCGAATAAGTAGCTGCGCCCCCGCCGTCCCGAGCCGATGTAATACAGCAGTTCCCGCCTGCCCCGGACTTCCGGATCGCCCGGCCGCTCAAAGCTCAGCCACGCGCGGCCATTTTCGCTATAGATGCGGTAATGCACGCCGGATTCCTTGTGAGTAAACTCGGCTGGAGTGAGAGCATCCATGGCCGGGCCGCTGGCATGAGCCATAGCGGTGCTCTCGTAGGATTCGTAGATCGACGCATGGCAACGGGCACAGGCGGCGTTGCCCACGTAGCCGGACGTGCCAACATTCATGACGGCGCTGGATGCGGCCTGCGATAAGGGAGAATTGCCAATCGCTGCATCTTGTGCCCGCAAGTTGGAACTCGCCAACACCACAAGCGAGAGCACTCCCATGACCACTGCGGAGTTATAAAACCACCCAGAACCAGCCAAGTCGCCCGCCTGAAAATCGCGGCTCAATTGTATCTGAGAAAAAAGGGAGTCCCGAAGGACTCCCTTTTCACAGAAGAACTGCTCCCACCTAGAAGATGACCTTCAGCGCGAACTCCAACTGGCGCATGCCGGTTGCAGAACCCGGGGAAGCGTCGTGCTCAATGTCGGTGATCTGGCCGGCATTGCCGCCTGTGCAGTCAATACAGGTATTTCCCTGGTTCGCAGTGAACCCGAGAACTGGATGATTGAACACGTTAAAGGCATCCATGCGGAACTGAATCTTCACACGTTCCGTAACCGGGAAGTTCTTGAGAATCGACGCATCCGCATAAAACACCCGCGGGCCCCAGTAGCTGTCGAAGCCTACGTTGCCGAGATTGCCGGGGCCGGGGTCAGTAAATGGTCCACTACTGCTGCCAAGCACAGGAGTGCTCAGAGGCGTGAAGTACTGAATGTAAGGACCAGCCCCAGCCGGATGCTGTAACGAGCCAGCGCCGATCGGGAACGATCCTGATCCCTTGTTAGGACGGCAGACCCCTACGTCTTCGTCGCTGGTGCAACCACTAAAGCTGGGTGTCCATGGCAATCCGCTGCCCCACGTTGTGGTTCCGGAAATCTGCCAGCCGCCGATGACTAAGTCCTCCGCACGGCCAGAATTGCCCGCGAAGGGCTTCCCTTTTCCGAAGGGTAGGTCATACACGAAATTGTTCACCCAAAGACTTCTTCGAACTTCATCGTCTGGCCCGTAAGCTACGGCCGGGTCGATATTGTAGTAGTTGCTGTCGTATTTGTAGGCCCTGGCATAAGTGTAGTGAGAAAGCAGCTGGAAACCATGGGAAAATCGCTTCTCCACTTGCATTTGGAAGGCGTTGTACTTACTGCTGGCATCGTTTCCTAGGTAATTGCCTTGGTCGGTGGAGCAGCATTGCAAAACGTCGGCCACTTGCCGGGGTGCACCGGGGAAATTTGCCGCGGTGTTCGTCGGGTCCGAATAGCCGCTATAGGTAAAGAAGTTGTAATAGGGGCGGCGATAGTTGTAAGGCACCCCGGAAGCGAACCCGACAACTGATGCTTGGTTGACGTTGTAGGTTGGCCCATCACCAGCGAAGACATGCGTGCCCTTGTTGCCCACATACCCGGCTGTAACGGTCAAAGTTGGAGTCACCTGTTCCTGCACCGTCGCGTTCCACGCATCCAATTCAGGAAGCCGCTGGAACGTAGGGCGAATGTGTGGCTGCAGACACAATTGATCATTTTGTCCGGTCACCGGATCGATGTAGGCACCTTGGTAACAATTCGGCCCGGCTACAGGCAATACGCCATTAGAGGGAATAGCCGGGAAGGTGAAGATCGGCGGACCTGCCGACAGAGTGAAGGCATCCACGTACTGGTTCTGGCCTTGAGCCAACTGGGCGGCCAGTACCGGCAAAGTCTGCGTGACCGTATGTCCAAAGTTCGAACCGAAAACACCCATGTCATAGCTTCGGCCATAGCCCATGCGGATTACAGTCTTTTCTCTTATCTGATAGGCAACGCCAAGACGAGGAGCAAAATAGTGCCAGTCGTTGTTAATGTTGCCGTTTAGTCCGTATGGGCCTTCCCCGGCGATACGATCCAAGCCCTGCTCCAGATTGGCAAAACCACCCTGATCTTTGCCATTCACGTACTCAGGGAAGTAGACCTCCCAGCGGAGACCATAATTCAGCGTCAGCTTAGGGGTAACGCGCCAAGTGTCCTGGCCGTAATAAAACATGCGATGCTGGCGCTCAGCTGCGTTCAAACTGGTGCTGACGTAGCGACTCATCTGAGTTACATCACCTAGCAGGAAACTCGCCCAGTCGAGACCACCGACTCCAGCGTTTGACGTGGTCTGCTGATCGAACGAGTAATCTCCGGCGCGTCCGGCGTCGCTCGGCACGCGCAAATTCTGTGCGTAGCGGAAATCCGCACCGAACTTGAAGGTGTGGTTCCCGTGGATCTTGGTAATATTTCCCACCCACTGGAACTGCTGCTCGCTTTCCAGCAGAGGACAATTGCAGCGCCCAACACCCAAACCATCGCCGAAGGTTACGTCTCCATTGTTCGAGCTGCTGGACGGGGTCTGGTTAAAGATAAAGCCGCCCCAGCCAGAGGTAAACAAAGCTTGGCTGCCAGTCAGGTTTGCATTGGGAATCCCCACATCGGTCATTGGGGTCGTACCGACGTCCGGTTTGTTCGCGCGCGGGTTGTATTTGAAGTAGCCAAAACGGAAGTCGCCTAACAACGTTGTGCTGAAAGTTTTTGTAACGCCCGTTGCCAGGCTGTAGTTGTGAACAATCGAACTGCCGGCCAATCCGCCCGGACCGTCGCCGATTCCCTGCAAGGGCCCGTAAACGCCCTGACCAGAAAGATTGAAATAGTCGAGGCTGAAGCGTCCGAAAATCTGCAGGGTTTGGCTGGCGGTGAAGTCAATGCGTGTGTCAAAGCTGTTCTGGCTGAAATTTCCGGTCCCCGAGCCCACGAAGTTGTTATATACAGCGGAATTAGTCGGAGCAGGGAACATGGCCAGGATCTTGCCGGCGGGGCCGGGGATATCTCCGATCGGAATACAGTTGCCGGTGCAGGCTCCGGCCGGACCAAAAGGAGTGCGTCCCGAACCGGCGTTTGGCCCCGTGGTGACGCCCGTTGTCGGGTCGTACACCTGTCCCCCACCCGCCAACCCGGCGGTCAAGTACTCGCTCATATCGCAGTAGCCCGGCGTTGCGCTGGTAGCATTGGTGGCTGGATTGCACGTGCTGGCCATCAAAGCCGTCGGAACCGTCACCAGATTGGTGAGTCCATTGGCTTCACGCGTGGCTTGGTAGTCGCCAAAAAAGAAAAGCTTGTTCTTGATAATGGGACCGCCGAAGGTTCCACCGAATTGCTGCCATTTGTCCGACGGGATGTACTTGCCTGTGAGGGGATTTGGGGCGTACTGCGTAAACGGATCGCGCGCTGCCGTGGCATCGGTGCGGCGAAACCAAAAACCTTCGCCGTGGAAATCATTGCTGCCAGACTTCGTCTGCACGGTAACGACGCCGCCGAGGGCTTTGCCGAATTCGGCATCATAATTTTGGAGGTCAATCTTGGTTTCTTGTATCGCGTCCAAGTTTGGATTAACAACGATGATGCCCAAGATCGGGTCTTGATTATCGGTACCATCCAATTCAAATGCCGTCCCGCTGAAGTGCTGGCCGTTCACAAAAATCTGCTGACTGCCTTGCGGATTCTCAGTCGCCGCATGGCTCCAACCCACCAGCTTCTGCGTTCCCGGGGAAAGAAGCTCGAAGGAAGTGAAGTTCCTGTTCATGATGGGCAGGTCTGTCACATACCGCTGATTAAACTCGATTGAGACGTCGGCGCGGTCCGTCTTCAATTCAGGTGCTTCCGACGTAACCTCAACCTCTTGTGTCGTGGAACCTACCTGAAACTGACCATCCACCCGAGAGGCGGTGTCGGCTGACACATCTATGTCTTTAAATTCGATGGTCTTGAAGCCTTGCGCTTCGATGTGCACCGTGTACGGGTCCGGGATCAGGTGCGTCACGGTGTAGTTGCCGCTTTCGTTACTGGTCGTTTGTTCAGTGGTGCCCTTGCGCTGATCGATTATCGTCACCTTCGCGTTAGGCACCGCGGCGCCGGTGGGGTCAGTCACCGTACCGAGAATGCTCCCGAAAACCGCCTGGCCGTTGGCTACAGGGATCCAAAGGCTGCACAGAAAAGCGAAAACCGCGAGAGTCGCAAGAACTGACCGGTTCATTGACTTCCTCCTAAATCGAGCGACACGATTGCCCCAGAAATGCACAAGGAGACCGCTGTAGATTGAGACTTGCAACTCATAGTACAAAACGATTAGAGACATAAGTTTCATTAGGTTTTATACCGTTACAGGAGTAAAGTGCTACCGTTGCAGTAAGATACGTTGACTGTTACTTCCCCGTTACATGGCTCTCACGCGTACTTTCGCGGCTGGTCGGGAGCAATGCTTCCAGCAAATAGAGAGGCTTACCAATAGTCATAGCCTGCGCGGCTCCGAGTCGTTATGCAAACTGCTGCGTTACCTGGCCGAACACTCCCTGGCGCATCCTCCCTCTACGGTCAAGGAGTACCAGATCGCGACCGAGGTCTTTGGCCGATCGGCTGATTTCGACCCGCAGGCGGACTCGACAGTCCGGGTCCAGGCAGGACGACTCAGAATCAAGCTAGCCGAATACTACGCGGCGGAAGGTGCCGACGACCCAATCATGGTCGAGGTGCCTAAAGGCTCTTATGTCTTATCGTTTCATGCGCGCACCCCGGGGACTTCGGGGGTCCATGCCTACCCTCCACTGAAGGTCGAGGAGCCGCTGCCGCGGGCTGCGTCGAAAGCCACCGGCTTGAAAGTGGCCGTTGTGGTTCTTTCTGCCCTGCTGATTGTGCTGCTGGCGGCATTTGCCGTGGTGACCGTACGCGGTAAGAGCCAGGCCGCCGCTGCCCCCGCTGTACCCCCTGAGTTTCAGGTTTTCTGGCATCGCTTTATCGCTGGTCCCGAAGGTCCTTGGCTGATCTTCAGCAACGGCGCGTTTGTCGGGCGCCCGGAGACCGGAATGCGGTACTACAACGCGGCCACGGACGCACATGCCGTAATCCTCGACCATTACACAGGCGTAGGCGAGGTGCTGGCCGTCCACGATCTCGATCACGTTTTTCTTTTGCTGAATCACCAGCTCCGGGTGAAGCGCGGCACCCTGTTCACGCTCGACGACGCCAAGAACAACGACTTGATCTTTGTCGGCTCTCCGGCCGAGAACCTCACGCTGCTGGAAATTCCCGGCACTCAGGAGTTTGTCTTTCAGCGGGTCGAATCGGGACCGCGAAAGGGCGATTTGGGCATCGCCAACATTCATCCTCAGCCGGGAGAACCGAAAATATATCTGGCCAGCCCCGCCAATCAGCCGACAACTGAAGATTACGCGGTTATTGCGCTGATCCCCGGTCTGGATCCGCAGCGCTCGGTGCTGATTCTCGCAGGCACGACGACGATGGGGACGCAGGCTGCGGCGGAATATGTCAGCCGGCCCGACTCTCTGGCCGAATTGCTGCGTCGTTTGAATGTCTCCCGGCCGCAGGATCTCAGGCCGTTCGAAGCCTTGCTGCGAGTGAAAGTGACGCAAGGCGTGCCGGTGTTGGATGACCTGGTGGCAGTGAGAAAACGCAAATAGCGCCTGAATGGGCGCGTTATTGCGCCGGCGGTTTGAGATGTGCGTCCAGTTCCGCTGCCTTCCGGAATTCCTCGTCGGATTCTTCCTTTTGGCCTTTCTGCCTTAGGGCCAAGCCCAATTCGTAATGAGCCATGGCGTAGGTAGGGACGGCCTGCAGAGCGGTATGAAACTGAGAGATGGCTCCGTCCAGGTCGCCCGCGCTTAGCAACCGTCGTCCGGAGTTGGTCGCGAAGGTAGCCGCCTGCAGATTGGTCTTTTCCTTGGCGATCTCCGCGCCGGCTTTGCTTTCGGCTGCGGCCTCCGTGGTGTCCCCGAGTTGCCGCAGGACGGCGGCAAGAGTGGTGTGCGCGCCTGCAAAATCTGGCTCAAGGCCAATTGCCTCGCGCAGGGCGGCCTCCGCCTCCGGCAATTTGTCCATCTGCTTTAGAACCGTCCCCAGGGTGTAGTAAGCCTCGGCATAGTTGGGCTGAATCTGAGTCGTCTCGCGTAGCTGCTCTGCGGCGGCGGGAAAATCTCCCGACTGCCAAAGCGTGACGCCCAGGCTGTAATGTGCGTCAGCCAACTTTGGATCGAGGCGGATCGCTTCTTTCCACTCTGCGATGGCGCCGGGCAAGTCGTCTTTGAGTTTGAGCGCCAAGGCCAGATCGTGATGCAGGCTCGCTTTTTGCGGATCGAGCTTGAGGGCGGTGCGAAATTGCAGGATGGCATCGTCGAAATCTGTCTTCTGCAGATAGGCAGTACCCAGATTGCCTTGAAATCCCGAGTCGTCAGGACGAAGCCGGATTGCCTGTTGAAACTCCTTGATCGCCCCATCCGCGTCTCCTTGCTGCAACAGAGCGAGAGCCAGATTGTTGTGAGCTTCAGGATCGGAAGGTGTGAGGTTGACGACCTCTCTGAAGGCATCCACGGCGCGCTCCGGATCGCCCCGGCGTTGCGCGAGCAAACCCAGGCGGGTTTGCGCCGGAACAAGATCAGGCCTCAGCGTTGCGGCCTGCTGGTAAGAACTCAGGGCCTCGTCAGGATTCCCCTGTGCTTCGCAGGCGATCCCGAGGTAATACCACGCGGTAGCATCTTTGGGATCGAGTTTGACCGCGCGATGCAGTTCTTCTTCGGCTTCTTTCTGTTCACCCTCACTGGAGAGTGTTACCCCGAGGTGCAAATGCGAGAGCTCATATTCAGGATTTAGTTTCAGGGCGCTGCGGAATTCACGCTCGGCGGCGGGATATCGCAATTGTTGAGCCAGCAGCGATCCCAGTTCGTCGTGCAGTTCGACCTGTTGCGGCGCCAGACGCGTTGCGATTGTGAATTCCGCGATGGCTTCCTCGGGTTTGCCTTGCGAATCGAGAGCGCGCCCTAAGGCTTCGTGCGCGCGCCACTGTTTTGGCGCCAACTCCGCTGCTCTGCGCAGTTCGGCCACCTCCTCATCCGCTAATCCTTTCGCCTGCAGCGCTTGTGCCAGATAAGCATGGGCCACGGCAAGGTTCGGACGAAGCTGGATTACGGAGCGAAAATGAACGATGGCATCATCCAGGTTTCCCTGTTGCAACAGAACCTGGCCGAGCATGTTCTGCGCGTCAGCGCTGCGCGGGTTAAGCCGCACCGCCTTCTCAAAGGCGGCACGAGCCAGCGACATGTCGCCGCGCTGCATCGCTGTAATACCGGTCCTGTACTCTGATGAAGCGGCGCTCGTCGCGTTCCTCGTTTGCGAAAAGCCCGCAGGATTCCCGGCAGAGATCGCGAGAAGCAG
>Ga0335072_10009599_pt1 | contig 13950 bp, 12 predicted proteins | sample Lox_Sample_21_FD_206725 | JGI IMG/M metagenome (GOLD analysis project Ga0335072, IMG submission 206725) | Soil microbial communities from Loxahatchee National Wildlife Refuge, Florida, United States - Lox_Sample_2.1 | ecosystem: Environmental > Terrestrial > Soil > Wetlands | place: USA...
TTCTTCGCCGCCTGCACCACGCCCTGCGCCAGCGTGTCCACGCGCAGGATGCCGCCGAAAATGTTGATGAAGACCGCCTGCACGTTCTTGTCCGACAGCAGAATCTCGAACGCGTGCTCAATCTGCTGCTGGTTCGCGCCGCCGCCCACGTCGAGGAAGTTCGCCGGCATGCCGCCTGCGTACTGGATGATGTCCATCGTGGCCATCGCCAGGCCCGCGCCGTTCACCATGCACGCGATGTTGCCGTCGAGCTTGATGTAGTTCAGCGCGTACTTCGACGCTTCCACCTCGAGCGGATCCTCCTCCGCCACGTCGCGCAGTTCCTTCAGATCCTTGTGCCGGAACATCGCGTTGTCGTCGAAGTTGATCTTGCAGTCGAGCGCGAAGAGCTTGTCGTCCTTCGTGGTGATGAACGGATTGATCTCCATCAGCGACGCGTCGGTATCGACATACGCCTGATAAACGCCGGTCATAAACTTCACCGCTTCGCCAATCTGCGTCGGCTTCAGGCCGAGCGCGAAGGCCAGCTCGCGCGCCTGGTAGGGCTGGAATCCAACCGCCGGGTCGATGTACGCCTTGTGGATCGCCTTCGGATCCTTCGCCGCGACTTCTTCGATCTCCATGCCGCCGGCCTGCGACGCCATAAACACCAGCTTCGCCGCCGCGCGGTCGAGCACGATGCCGAGGTACAGCTCGCGATCGATCGCCGCCGTCTCTTCAATCAGCAGGCGCTGCACCTTCTGCCCCTGCGGGCCGGTCTGGTGCGTCACCAGCTGCATGCCGAGGATCTGCTTCGCGTAGTGCTCGGCTTCCTCGATGGTCTTCGCGACCTTCACGCCGCCGCCCTTGCCGCGTCCGCCCGCGTGGATCTGCGCCTTCACGACCACGCCTTTTGCTCCGCCGCTGAACAGCCGCTTCGCGACTTCCAGCGCCTCATCCAGCGTGTTGGCCATCTCGCCTTTTGGGATCGCGACGCCATACTTCGCCAGAATGTCCTTCGCCTGATATTCGTGAATTTTCATATGAAATTTACGGCAGATATTTCTGTCTTTCCGGTCCGATTGCGGCCCGCGCCCAGCGCGTGCTGCTCGCTGCATTTTCTGTCTGAAGCCGAATGTCCAGTGTAGCGAACCCCAGCGAGCCGCCGCAAACCGCGCTGACGTCGGCTGAAATGAAATTGCGGTACACTGGCGCCGCTGCCGAATCTGGCGCTCTTCACACTCCCTTCATCTTGGATTCTCCCCCTCAGGGCCCAGGTTCGTTGCTGCAGCTGGTTCACCCGCTCTTCTACCAGGAGGAAACCATGAACCTCAGCAAATCTCTCGTCGCCGAATTCTTCGGTACCGCGTGGCTCGTCTTTGGCGGATGCGGAGCCGCGGTGCTCGCCGCTGCTTATCCCAACCTTGGCATCGGTTTCCTGGGCGTGGCGCTGGCCTTCGGCCTCACTCTGCTCACCATGGCCTTTGCCATCGGCCACATCTCCGGATGCCACATCAACCCAGCCGTCACTCTGGGCCTGTTCGCCGGCAAGCGCTTTCCTCTCGCGCATGTGGTGCCCTACATCGTCGCTCAGGTGCTCGGCGCGTGCGCCGGTGCTGGCGTGCTCTACGTCATCGCCAGCGGCAAGCCCGGCTTTGTGCTCGGCAGTTTCGCTGCCAACGGCTATGGAGCCCATTCCCCCGGCGGCTACTCACTGCTGGCATGCTTCGTCGCCGAAGTAGCGCTGACCTTCTTTTTCCTGCTGGTGATCATGGGATCGACGGACGTGCGCGCGCCCAGGGGTCTGGCGCCCATCGCCATCGGCCTCAGCCTCACGCTCATCCATCTGGTCGGCATCCCGGTTACCAATACCTCGGTAAACCCGGCGCGCAGCACCAGTCAGGCGCTCTTTGCACAAGGCTGGACGATTTCTCAGCTCTGGCTTTTCTGGGTCGCTCCCATTCTGGGCGGAATCCTCGCCGGAATCCTCTATCGGCTGGTCTTCGCCGAAACGCCCGATCCCTCGAAGAAAGCGGTTCTGGCCAAGCCGGAGTACGAGCCGCTGCCCGGGACTTCTGCCGGCGATTGAAGTCTCCAGCGTTGCAGGAGGCGGACTGCGTCGTCCACGGCTCCGTCTCCTGATGCGCCCGCGTCGTCGGATAGCATGGAGTGGATCTCTGGAACCGGCCCATGCTCGCGCTGAAAGATCTCGTCCGGGAAATTGCTGAAGCGCGTCGTACGCTCACGCGTGATGAAGCCCGTGCTGCCCTCCAGTCCATCCTCGTCAGTGAGGCCGATTCGGTTGCCGATCTCGCTATCGCCGGCCTGCTGGCCGCCATGGCGGCTCGCGGCGAAACCGTCGACGAACTGACCGGCTTCGCGGAGGCGCTGCGGATCCTTGCGATCCCCGTTCCGCTCACGCCCATCGAGCGCGCAGCTCTGGTCGATACTTGCGGCACTGGCGGCGATGGCCGCGGCACCTTCAACATTTCCACCGGCGCGGCCCTGGTCGCGACCGCCGCTGGAGCCAAAGTCGCGAAGCACGGCAATCGCGGCGTCACCTCGCGCTGCGGCTCCGCTGACGTCCTCGAGGCTCTGGGGGTTCCCGTTGAATTGACGCCGGAGCAGTCCGCCGCCTGCCTGCGCGCCACGGGATTCACCTTCCTCTTCGCGCCCGCGCTGCATCCGGCCATGAAGCGCGTCATGCCGATCCGCCGCGCGCTCGGCTTCCGCACCATCTTCAACCTCGCCGGCCCACTCACGAACCCCGCGGGCGCACCCGCGCAGGTCATGGGCGTCTACGCGCCCGACAAGCTCCCCATCGTCGCCGGAGCGATGGCCCAGCTCGGCATCCGCCATGGCCGCGTGGTCCACGCCCGCAACGGTATCGACGAGATCGCGCTTTCCGCGACCGACTCCATCCTGGTTCAGTCGCCCGCGCCGCCGGTTCCTGCCGTCATTCATCCAGAAGATGCCGGCTTGAAAGCCGCCGACCTCGCGCAGCTGGATGGCGCCGATACGCCCCAGGCGAACGCCGCCATCCTCGAGGGCATCCTCGCCGGAGTCGCCCGCGGTCCGCGCCGGGACATCGTCCTCCTCAACGCCGCCGCGGCGCTTCAAGCTTCCGGCCTCGCCTCCGATCTTCGCGAAGGCGTCGAACGTGCCGGGCACGCCATCGATTCTGGCGCCGCGCGCAAAACGCTCCAGTCTCTCCGCGACTTCGGCGCGGCGCTCCCCTTGCCTCACGGCGATTAACCTGACGTTACTCCCCCGGTGCCGGCGGGTTTGCTTTGGGCCCGCCAACGGATTTACCTCTACCTCCAACCGCTGTACAAATACAGGGGACATTCCGAAGCCTGGAATCTTCATGGCTCAGGGCTGTCGGGCCGGAATCCCCGATTCTCGCCCGGCTAGCCGCGCGAGGAGGACCCTTGTACCAGCCGGAAACGTACGCTGCCGCCCTCACATTCATGATCGTCACGATGATGTGCTGGGGCTCATGGGCCAATTCGCTCAAGCTTTGCCCGGGTTATCGCTTTCAGGTTTTCTACTGGGATTACGTCCTAGGCCTTTTCTTCGGCACCCTCGCCTGGGGACTCACGCTGGGCAGCCACGGCGCTTCGGGTCTTCCATTCCTGGCCGATCTCGCCACGGCCGACAAGCAGCACGTCCTGCTGGCCATCGCCGGCGGAATCGTCTTCAACATTGCAAACCTGCTGCTGGTCGCGGCGATTGAAATCGCAGGTCTCGCCGTGGCGTTTCCCGTCGGCATCGGACTCGCTTTGGTGGTGGGCGCCGTCAGCAGCTATTTCATCGCGCCCGCTGGCAATCCCGTGCTGCTCTTCGGTGGAATCGCGGTGGTCGTGGTTGCCATCGTGTTCGATGCGATGGCCTATCGCCAGCGCGAGCAGAAGAAGAGCGTCAGCACGCGCGGCGTGGTGCTCAGCCTGATTTCGGGCGTTCTCATGGGCAGCTTCTATCCGCTCGTGTCCCGCGCCATGACCGGTGCCGGCGCCTCAGGCCCTTACGCCGCATCGCTCTGGTTTGTCGTCGGCGTCGGCCTCTCGTCGCTCGTTGCAAACACCATGCTGATGAAATGGCCTCTCGACGGCCGCCCCCCCGTCAGCTTTCGCGCATACCTTGTGGCGCCGGCGGCATGGCATTTCTGGGGCATCCTCGGGGGACTGGTGTGGTGCACAGGCACCACGCTTAACTTTGTCGCGTCGCGCGCACATATCGTCGGTCCAGCCGTCTCCTACTCTTTCGGCCAGGGAGCCACAATGGTCTCGGCCTGCTGGGGCGTCTTTGTCTGGCACGAATTCGCCGGCGCACCAAAACGAGCGAAAACACTGCTCGGCTGGATGTTCATCTTCTTTATCGCCGGACTGGCCGCCGTCGCTTTGGCGCCAGTGCTGTAACGCCGTGGCTAACCCGTTGGTAGGATTGTGCGTCGTCTCAAGACCGTGCGCAAATGGCAGATGAGGTGGTCACGCAGGCGCAAATTCCGGCGAAAGGGCGCGGCGGTGTCTCTGATTTCCGGCTGATCCCGCGGCTTGAAACTTATCCCCGCATCGTCGCCTTCGCGCAATCCACTTTGGGAAAAATCGTCCTGCTCGGTCTGTTCACGGCCGGCATGCGCTATTTTCTCCCCGACCTGAACGTTACCCTGCGCTTTGTCTTTGTCTTCGGATTCATCACGTTTCTCCCGGATCTTCGCTGGCCGGTCCTGACTTTGTGCCCCCTGGTCTTCCTGGTCCAGAACAACCTGCACCATCCGCTGGTGCTGACCGCGTCTCTGCTGGTGGTGGCGACGGGGATGTTTCTCTATTGGTGTGCGACGCGATGGCCGAAGTCGAGATTCGGGCGGCGCCCGCTGGTCTTCCTCCTGACGGGCTATTCTCTTCTGATCGTTCTCGCTTGCGGCACCCGGCCTCATACCCGCCCCTACCTCGTCCTTTGGACCCTCGTCGGCACAGCAATCGCGTATTTGTGGTTCATCGCGTACGCCGTCACCGACCGCAGCTCGATGCCGCGCAACGATGCAGGACGCGAACTGGCGACGTTTCGCCCGCTGTGGGGCTCCACGGGTGTACCGTTTCCCAAAGGCGCGGCCTACCTGCGCAGGATTGAAGCGAAGACGCCGGAACAACTCGCGGTCGTGCAGCTGAAGGGGGTTAAGTTGCTCGCCTGGGCGATTCTCTTATCCCTGCTGCAGCACTTCTGGTTTCGGCTCTTTCACGGCTTTCTGCACATTCCTATGCCAGCGGCCGCTCTGGCGGCGAGTGTCCACGGAACACCCGTTCCCTGGCACCTGCGCTGGGCGAGCCAGATCCTTGCTTTCTTCGAGCTGATTTTCAGCATGTCGATTCTGGGCCACGAGATCATTGCGTGCTGCCGCATGGCCGGCTTCAATGCTCTGCGCAACACGTATCGTCCGCTCTCAGCAACGACGCTGATCGAGTTCTTCAATCGCTTCTACTACTACTACAAAGAACTGCTGGTTGACTTCTTCTATTTCCCGGCGTTTCTGCGCTATTTCAAGAAGCATCGACGCCTGCGCACCGTCTTTGCCACCTTCGCCGCCGTAGTCTTCGGCAACGCCTTCTACCACATCACCCGCGACTGGCAATTTTTCCGCGATCGCGGCTTATGGGGAGGGCTCGCCAGCTATCAGGTAGAGATTGTGTATTGCGTGATGCTGGCCATCGGACTCAGCATCTCGCAGCTGCGCAAGCGCGGCGCGCGCGCCAAGGGGTTCCTTCGTGGTCACCTGCTGCCTGTCTGCGGCGTCGGCCTCTTTTATGTCCTCATCTCGGTTTTTGAGACAGACACTCGCACTTTCACCGTCGCGCAAACCGTGCGATACTTTGCCAGCCTTTTCTTCATTCGCCTGTAGGAGCCGCGATGTCCGGGATAGACGAGATTCGAAATTTTGTTCAGGAACTGCTCACTCGCCAGGACGATCGCCGGCCTCTCGCCGACAACGACTCACTTCTGATGAGCGGTCGCCTTCAGTCTGTCGATGCGGTGGAGATCGTTTTGTTTCTCGAGGAGCGCTTCGGCATCGACTTCGCTGAACTTGGTTTCGATCGGGAACAACTCGACAGCATCGACACCATGGCGGCGCTTGTTCAAAACGCAGGCAGCCGCAGCTAAAGCCTCAATATCCGGAAGCATCATGGACCTCGATTTGGCCGCCCGCAGTTCCGCAGCAGAGCAAATGCTGCTGCTCCATCCCGGCGTACAATCCGCCGCCGTTTTTTCGCCGCCGTCCAGTTCTGGCGCCGATCGCCTTCTCGCTCTCGTCGTGCCGGCCGAAATGTATCTCGATGAATCTCTCGACCGCCTGAAGGCCTCTGCCGCCGCCCTTCGCAAATGGAAGAAGACCTACGACCTGAACCAGTCTTCCAAAGCTGCCGTCTCCGCTCCTTCAGGCTTCAATACCGTCGGCTGGGACAGCAGCTTCACCCGGCTTCCGCTTCCGGCGGAGGACATGCGCGAGTGGGTGCAGACCTCGGTGGACAGCATTCTTCGCCTCGGTGCGCATTCGATCTACGAAATTGGCTGCGGCTCCGGCCTGCTGCTCCTGCGCCTCGCTCCTCATTGCGATCGCTACGCAGGCGTGGACTTCTCTCACGAAGTCCTTGCCCGCCTCCACGAACAGTTGCAGTTGGTTCCAGACGTGGCCTCGCGCGTTGAGCTGATGGAGCGCACCGCCGACAATTTCGCCGGCCTCCAGCCTCGTTCGTTCGATGCCGTAATCATCAACTCCGCCAGCCAGTACTTTCCTCATTCCGGATACCTCGCGCAGGTGCTGGAGAATGCGGTCGGACTCGTCCGTGACGGTGGCCACATCTTCGTCGGCGATGTGCGCAGCCTTCCGCTCCTCCCCGCCTTCGCAGCCTCCGTCGAGCTCTTTCAGGCGCCGGATGACCTTTCGGTGGCGGATCTCCGCGAACGCTCCATCCGCCGCCTGCGCCACACTCCGGAACTCGTGCTTTCGCCGGCGTGGTTTTTCGCCCTGCGGCAGCGATTGGACCGCATCGCCCACGTCGAGATTGCGTTGCGTCGCGGCCGCGCCGACAACGAGATGACCCGCTATCGCTACAACGCCATTCTTCGCGTTGGGCCCGAGTCGGAACCCATCCCCGTCCCCGTCCCCGTCGAATCCGCATCCGCCGATCCGATCGGCCGGATCCGTGGCCGGCTCCAGCAGAGCAGGGATCCCTTTACCATCGGCTGCATTCCCAATGCCCGCATCGAAAAGGATCTTGTTACGCTCGAGCTTCTTCGCACGCCCGATCGTGAGCGCGCCGTCTCGCGGCTGCGCCATGAACTCGGCCGGTACGCGGTGCACGGCGTGCATCCGCAGGATCTCTTTGACCTCGAAGCCGAACACCCAGGCCTTCGCGTGCTTCTTAGCTGGTCTGCCTCGAGACCTGACGGGAGTTACGACGCTCTTTTCATCCCCGCCGGCGCTCCCGGTGGAACTGCGTTGACTGCTCCGGGCCCATCCCCCTGCGCCCAATTGCGGCTTGCCAACGCCCCAGGACAGATTGGGATTCGCTCCGAGTTGACCGAGCGCCTGCTGGCGCATTGCCGCGAGCATCTGCCCGAATCCGCGGTTCCCGATCGCCTCGTCTTCGTCGATGCGATTCCCGCTGGTCTCGATTTCGCGGCCTGCGAAGAGCGGTTCCCGCCCGAGGACGAGCCACTGCTCGCCTAATCGGCGATCGAACCGGCTCGCTTCGACGCAAACAGGTTGTAGATCGGCGTTCCCCGCAGCAGCGGCTCCTGTTTCGCGATCACTTTGAATCCTCGATCGCCCAGCATTGCCTCAACCTCATGCAGGCTGCCGTCCTCATCGGTGAGCTCCATCACGATCTGCCTGATGCGCCCCCAATGATCTTCGCGAATGCCTGCGATGACATCGCGCTCGCTGCGCTCCGCGTCGATCTTGAGAAGGTCGATGCGCTCCACACCCTCTTCGTCGACAACTTCTGAGAGCGTCCTCACCGGACAGGAGAACTTTTCCTGTTTTCGGAAAAGCGCCGCCGCGAAGACCTCGGCACCATGGGGCGAGACCCCGGTATTGACGAGGTAACGCTCGGTTGCCGCCCGATCGCGCGCGGCGTCGGCGTGAAAGCCTGAAGCCGCGGAATTCGATGGGTACAGCGTGAACTCCTCGGTTCTGGATGCACCCATCAGCCCGATTGCGAATACCCGGGCATCCACTCCGTGCATTGCGATATTGGCCCGCAGGCACTCTGCGACGGCAGGGTTCGGCTCGAAGGCAAATATGCGGATAGGTCTGCGCTCCCGATGAAAAAACAACGTCGCCATGCCGATGTTGGCGCCGACGTCGAAGACGCAATCGCCGTCCTCGAGCGTCAGTCCATGTTGCAGATAGCACCGGTCTTCAAAGATCTCCCGGTACATAAAGCGTGTCTCGTCGGGGTTGAGCCCAAAGACAGTCAGGTCAGCGCTCAGGGTGATCTGCCGCATTGTCACGCACGCCTCTCTGTCGCGGCCTGGCTCTGCTCCAGAATCTGCACCAGCGCCTTGCGGTCGACTTTTCCGCTGCTGCTGCTCATGGGCAGCGATTCCAGTTCCACGATGCGCGAGGGCACCATGTAGATCGGCACCCGCTTCTGCATCTCCTCACGCAGGGCATCGCGGCTCACGCCCGCGGCGCAGTGGAACGCTGCAATTCCCATCGCCCGCCCGTCCTGCCAGGGCCACGCGACCGCCGCGACCGCATCGTTGCCGGTGATCTCCCGCAGATGCGCTTCCACTTCTTCCAGTTCCACGCGATTCCCCAGCACCTTTACCTGATTGTCGATTCGCCCCAGGTGATGGAATACGCCATCGGCGTCCTGGCGCACCAGGTCGCCCGTCCGGTACCAACGCCGCCCTTCGATGGTCGGGAATCGCTCGGCCGTTAGCTTGTCGTCGCCCAGATAGCCGCGGGCCACCTGTCGCCCCGCCACCACCAGTTCTCCATCCGTCTCCCGCGGTACAAAGCGCAGCTCTGCGTCGATCACAGCCGCCGTGTTGTCGCGAAAAGGGCGCCCGATCGCTACCGTTCCGCGGTTCGGCGTCACCAGCGGCGGATCCTCTACCCGCTGTGCAATGCAGTCCACCGTCAGTTCCGTCGGCCCGTAGAAATTCTCCACCACGCTGTTGGGGGCGGCAGCCTGCCACGCCAGCGCCGTGGTCACCGGCAACGCTTCGCCGGCAAAGATCGACACCCGCAGCGCTGGAAACGCGCCCGGCTTCAGCATTCTCATGCGGTCCATCATCGCCGCCGTCGACGGCACTCCGAACCACACCGTCAGTTCCTGCTCGCGGATGAATCTCGCGGGCCCGATCAGTTGCGCCTTCGGCACAACGTGGACCGAAGCGCCGATGCCCCACGCTGAGTACATGTCCAGCACCGAAGCGTCAAAGGTCAGCTCCGACATTTGCGAAAACCGATCCGTTTTCCTGAAATCGCACCTCTCCTGCGCGATGCTCAGAAACTGCGCCACGCTGCCGGCCTCGATCATGACTCCCTTCGGCGTTCCCGTCGTGCCCGAAGTAAAAAGGATGTAGGCGAGTCCATCATCGGCCACATGGGCTGGCCCATCCGCCCCTGCTCTGGGAAGGTCGGCCAGGCGGCACAGCTCAATTCCGGACTCGTTCACCGCAACTGAGCGCAAGGTCACATTGTCGCCGGCAAGAATCCGGCGCGGCGCACCGGCGAGCACGCCTTCCGAGAGCAGATCGGCTCCTCCCTGATCCACCACCAGCGCATCCAGCTCGGCCAACCTGAAAATGCGGAGCAGCCGGTCCTCCGGTGTATCCGGGTTGATCGGAACATACGCGTCGCCGGACCATAGAGTGCCCAGCACGCCGGCATAGGTTTCGAGGCTGCGCGAAGCAAGGATCCCGACTCTTCCGGAACCGGCTCTCCTGCCCTGTCGAAGCCAGGCTGCGATGCGGCCGGCGAGAGAAGCAAGCGCACCGTAGGAGTATCGGGTGCCTCCGGCAAACAGGGCCAGCGCCTCCGGATGACGGACCGCATTCTCGTGGAAGGGGCTGGCCAGATTGTGGTTCATTGGCGGTTCGTCCAGGCTCCTCTCGGCCGGTATCGCCGGCTCTGTTCGGGAGGATTATTTCATGGGAGACCTTGCGACGCAGACGAGAAGCTCGGCCGCGGCTTTCCCCGTCGATTGGCAGAACACCGGCAATGGTTCGACTCACCAGCTTCCCGCCGATCTCACGAACCTCTGCGAAAACCTCGTGGTCCGCATTTACAAGCGCAAGCTTCGTGATGGCAAGGCGAGCGAGAACATAACCAGTATGTGAGCCGTCCGTATTGGCTCGAAAATGCCTTACAGAAGGGCAAAACGGTCCCAACCGACGAGGCCCCCAAGGTGGTCGCCCATCTCATCCCCTGCGAAAGCCAAGGGGTGTCCGTGAAGCACTTGGACAGCAACGACCGGTACTCCTACGGCGTGCTGCAAATCCAGTCCTCAACGTGGGCACAGTTCGACGCGAGCTCCGGGATTACCGGAAGTCCGATGGACGCCGTGACTGCCCTCCGGATGGGATTGTGGGCGGTCGAGAACGGGTATTTGTCGAAGTGGTCCTGCGCAAAAATCCTGAAGATCATTTGACCGACCTGTCCTAAATTACAGGCAGCCGAGTGAAGGGCACCGACAACGGATCGCCACGTAGACTCGGTGGTAGCGCCAACGCAAGGTAAGGCAAGGCATGGAGCCCGCCCGGCCGGGCAAAAGAGCACTCCACACGCCGCAATAGCGCCGTGTCATCCTCTTCTATTCGCCGGGAGAATAGGAGACTTGTGTTTTCCCCGCCGGCGATCGATCCCCTCATAGTTAAGGAATTTTGGGTGCGCACGAGCGTTTCCCTGCTCATGCTGTGCTGCGCAGCGTTTGTAATCCTCTCATCACGGTTCAAACCCCACCAGAAGAATTGGGCCTATGGTACCGTCGGTCTGATTCTGGGGTATTGGCTTAGACCATGAGCGGTGTCGCAGAACCTTCTTTGCCACGTGCTCATGCACGAGATCGGCATATGGGCAATAATCGTGCCGTGCCAGTTCTTCTTTGCGGTTGGGAAGCCGCATCGTCCCATGGACGCCAAGCTCACTGGGGAAGAGGCTTGCCGCTTCATCCCGTTGGCCCCGCAAAACATTTGAGCGGCCATTCGACGCCTCTCGAAAGATAGCCTTGCCGTCGTATCCACCATACCGTACTGTGAAATTCCTACTTTTTATTTCCCCCCATATGGGGCTCGCTCGGGCGCGGTATCAAAGTGGTGGTTTGGGTATTGCACCGGGCGTAGCTCCACCAGCTCGTGGCAGAAGCGACTGGCCGCTCACGCTGCAGGATTTCCATGAGGTAGTCTTCCCGCATCGCAAGGAGCCATGGTTCACGCCCGACGGAGAGGATCAGTCGAAGTAGAATGCTCGCATTCCAAAGCAAGCCATGAAATTCGACCGATGCAAGGCAAAAACACGGAAGGGTAGACGTTGTAAGAACAGGGTATCTATGCGGGGTCTGTGTTCCATCCATCACGCTTTGAGGCCCCCGTTTTAGGTTCGCCACGGGAATACGATCAAGCTCTTCGGATCGCTCGCCGGCTCGGCAGCGACCATTGTTGAGCCAATCAAAACGCTCGGCATGCTCCATGAAACCGGTGGGCTAGTTAGTGAGGAGTGCGGCGTAGAGAATATTACGGCGCTCCGCGCGCTCAGTGACCGAATACACGATAGGGCTCCGATGAGTAAGGAAACTACTCGTTCCCTAAGAGCAGATTTTGACAACTGGTTCATTCATCTTCCCGATGCGGGCCGAGCTCGAATTTATCAGTTCCTGGGAATCAAGAACGCTGATGTGTGATCGTAACCACAGTTATCCCCACCCTCCCCTTGCGCCTTTCCTTCATCGTGCTTTCATGAAGATGTTCCCGTAAGGGAGCGTCCGAGAAGCACTCGAATGAACCTTTTGTCGGGTGCGCGTGGGCGAAAGCCCGTTCGGCTGCAAAGCCGACAAACGCGCCTCGGACAAAGGGTTTTCTTTTTAAAACATCCTGCGGGTTGGGTGAGCGGACCGTACAGCCCCCCGTGGACGCAATTTGAATGTACGGACTTGGTGGCCCTAAAACAGCCCGACGAAGCCAAAAACCAAGCGGTGTTCCTGCGTCCTCCCCGGCGTAGCTACGCGCTGAATCTTTTTTCGGGCAGAAGTCGCAGACATCTTCCACGATTCGCGAAACCGCGAAACGTTATCCAGTGTGATCACGCGCAGCTGAACATCGCCGAAAAACGCCTAAAATTCGCGCTTGAGGAGCCTTTGCCGGTTGATCGTATCCACGGAGAGGCCGTTCGCCTCGCCCTGCTCAAAGAAGCGATCGCACGCAACGAGGAGGAAAATGGAATTCTTGCGGCCGTGAACCTCCCAGTCGCGAACGCGCATATTGGCAGCCTCGTAATTTGTAAGGTCGAGCGACTGCCGGATTGTTTCCTCATGCAGCAGGCCCTGCACCCGGATCGGGCAGAAACCCTTCACGCGCCGGGATCTTATCTTCCAATTCGCGCGATGGCGGCGAAAGGGCATGAGCCTGGCGTCCTCAAGTATCTGCGAGGAACGTCATGATGCTCTGCTTCCAGGCCTTTGCTATGAAAAAGATGAGTTGGTGGAGGCGGCGGGAGTCGAACCCGCGTCCGAAATCGTTGTCAGCCAGGAGACTCCATGCTCAGTCGAGTTCCAAAGTTTCGCTCCCGGCGCTTAGAACCGACAAGAAACGCCGAAAACTAGTCCGATGATCTCGCCGGCGGCCCACGGACCGAGGGTCGCCAGCCAGCCCACTGTGCGACGTCCTGCCTTCAGCCCATGGGCGAAGCCGAAGAGGACGGCAACCTAATTAATTAGGCTGCGTATGCCAGCTGATTGGTGTTGGCAATTATGGTTTTCCAGGCGATTACGGGTGCCCAGACCCCGGCATGCCTCCGTGCCGCAAGCGATCCCGTCGAAACCGTGACGCCCCCATCCTGCGGGGTTTTTGAGATCCCCTGTGGTACAGATCCATTATCGCACTGAATCAAGGGCCGTCGGCGGCGCCCCTGCAATCCACGCCGGTTGCCTGTCTCAGCTGTTTCCCCGCACGTACTCCCGGAGCTTGCGGTTGATGTCCGCAGCCTGCGCCACGCCGTTGTCCAGCATCTGTCGCCACTTCTGCGCGTCCTCGTCGAGCTGGACGGTGCCCAGCAGAAAGCTGGTTTGAAGCACGACCTCCAGCGCGTTGCTCAGATCGTGCGAAAGCCGGCGAATCTCCTTCGCCTGCTCCTCAGGGATGGGCCGCGATTGCGCGCCTGCTGTCATCAATGCACTCTTCCTCGCTCAAATTCTCTCGGCGCGCCTGCGCCCGGCGTGTTTTGAACGAGTGGATGCCTTTGTACCATCTGGAGTTGCAGAGAGTCCAGCCTGCCGTGCGCCTCTCGCCCCACAGCTGGGAATGCGATAGAATCAATCCACTGCCCGTTTGGCGCGCCCGCATCCGAGCGAAGTTCGTTTTCGGAAGCCAGGAGCCGCGCCGAATCTCTCCGTGCCGAAGTGGCGGAATTGGCAGACGCGCATGGTTCAGGTCCATGTACCCGCAAGGGTGTGGGGGTTCGAGTCCCTTCTTCGGCACCAAAGTCAAGGTAAGCGCACTCCTGGCAGAGTGTTAGCTGGTAACGAATTCCCTGGCAAACCCATCTGGCTAATGCAGCTTTTGCCCCATCGGTTCGGTGCGATCGGCTGGATATCTCGCGCGGTCCAGTTGCCGCTGACGAGCCCCGGATTCTCATCCATTCATCACTGGAGATTCCCGGTTGTTGACCCGTCTGTCGAAAAGGGGGATCCGATCCAACACTGTCAGCATCCGGATCAAAGCCAATCATGACCGTTCGCGAATCCGCTG